>OBHX01000291.1_pt1 | contig 50473 bp, 72 predicted proteins | sample 1519331 | NCBI WGS metagenome assembly OBHX01 (sample SAMEA2602897, study PRJEB22501) | metagenome
CCTCCTTCTGTTTGACGAAGTACTCAGTCGGAAAGAGCGTTGGCGCAATCTTGCCATTGACTGGGATGTGGAGGAGATAAAAGCCGCCAAGCGTTCCTGTTGCGTCGATTGGCCCCATGTATAACCGTCCATCGCATTCCGCTTCTGCCTCACGGATCGCTTTTTGTGTTGTGCCCATCATGCAAGCGATTCGCTTTCGAATTCCCTTTTTCATTTCGACTGGCATTCCTCGTCCTCTACACTATCGAAGCCAAGTCGATCAAGTTCGCCTGCATCATTTGCGATGTCCATAGCCAGACATTCGATCTCATCGCGAAACTCCGAAAAATCGCCGCCATCGTCTTCATAATTTTGAATTTCGTCGAGAGCAAGGGTGGTGTTGTCAACGATCCGTTCAAGGCGGAATTTGAACTGTCGAAGGTATTGTGTTTTGGTCATTCCTCGTCCTCCCACGGAGCATATCGAGCAGTCACATCCTCGCGTCCGAAGGCGTCCAATCGGCCGTTCCAAAAAATAGGAAGCGGATGCATCAACCCGAATGGGTAAAAGTATCGACCGTCAAAAACTGCATATCCCTTGAAAAGGGGCTTGCCGAAATAGGGTTCGGGCGTGTCGGTGTTTCGATCCTTTTCTTTGACTTCGAGACGGAGTGGCACATCGAGCGGTGGCCTCTCGTCCGAGAAGTTTTTCCATTGCGTCATTCCTTGTCCTCCTTACGGAAAGCCCCGCATGAGGCGGGGCATGAGTGGGTTACTGGCGCTTGAATCTGAAGCGAATGTCGCCGTTGTCTTCAACAGTCATGGACGTGCCAGCGATCTTTTTCAACGCTTCTGGATCAAACGTGGGCTTCTGTTCAACGGGCGCCGTATCAGCTTCTGGCTCGTCATCGGATTCCTCGTCTTGTTCAGTGTCGTCATAAGCAAACATAAGAGCGCAGATTTCGTTGCTTTCGATTTTGGCGCGCTCGATTGTGAGTGCGAAGTTGCAGACGGAATGGGCGAAATTCTGGAGGACTTCCTTTTGTTCGCTTTTGTGGCTTTCGAAGGCGATCAAGAGAGCAGATTCGACGAGGAGAGAAGTGTCGATGTCGTCGATCTGGTTGTCATACTGATTGTTGATGTCGAACAGAGCGGACCGGATGATTTCATGGGAGGTTGCTTTTCTAAGCATGAGTTTCTCCTTGTAGAGATAGTGGGTTAATTGTTTTCGTGGCTTTCGTCGTCAACGACCGGGCCTTCGAGATACTGCTCTGCAGCGGTGCCCTTCTCGATGAACTCGCCTTCAATGAAGTCCTGCTGCGTTACGGCTTCGCCACGGTCCGACTTCTCGTCGATCTCGACGGCGCGGACGGCCTCGATGCTGACGGGGAGGTACTTGAAAAGTCGGCGGATGACGGTCTTCTTTGCCATTTCGTCCCAGTGCGAGGACCAGGGGCCAGAGGTGCCGGCTTTCGAGGTCTTGCGCACAGCTTCAATCTCGGCGCGAGACATAACTTCGAATTGAACCCCGCCGCCCTTGAGCTTCGCGACGGCATAGACGTGAGTGACCTTTCCTCGATCCGCAACCGACGCAGGGATGTGCTCGATGTCCGGATCAAGGCCGAGCTTGTAGTTGAAGGTGTCCTGTTCGTGCACGCAGTATGCGGATAGGCTGACGATCTGACCGGATCGACGGGCGAGATCGATCATTCCTCGGTAGCCGATAATCAGCTGCGCGTTCGGGCGGCCTTGCTTGTCCTTGCCGTTGCCGAAGGGGAGCAGGTAGCAATGACCGAGCGCGGAACCTGGCTCAAGGCCGAGAGCAGCGCACTGGAGGACTGCGCCGTAAAAGCTCTCAGGGGCGCACTTCAGAAGAGCCGGTGCCTTGCGGCACTCAGTCATGACGATGCGCGTCAGGCGATCAGCAGTCATGCTCTTCGGAAGTGCCAGGGCCATCTGTGCCTGAAACTTTTTCGAGCGCACGACGTCGATGACGGTTGCGGCTTTGACCTGTTGCACGACGGCGGTCTGTTCGGCGGCAGGTGCGACCTGAGATTTGAGAACATCAGTTGTGGACATTGGTTTTCCTTTGTGTTAAGCGAGTCGAAGGATGCGGGTGGTGGAGGTCTGTACGAAGTCCCTGTACAGGTCCGGGTGTTCTTTCTTGAATGCAGTGGATGCGAAGCGGGAGCTGTTCTGCGCCTTGTAGGTCACGGCCTTCTCGCCGCCAATGAGTAGTCCTGACTTCTCGCCGATGGCTAAAATCACGCGGTTTGCGACGGCCTTTTCCTGGTCTTGGAGCTCCTTGATGCGCTCTCTGATCGTGCGCAACTCGCCAATGTCGGCCGCTTCATCGTTGCTGGCCTCGACCATCTCGCCGTCATCGCGGGCGTACAGCTTCTTGATGTCGTCGGCATTGATCGGATCGGGATGGACGTCAGCGAGGACCTTCTTGAACCAGAAGGCGTGGCACTTTTCGACGATGGCTTTGATCACGTCCTCGTCGCGCCGCACTTCGTACATTCGGAAGTCTTGGCCGCCGATGAGAACAGCGACATAGAACTTCTTGATTCCGGTAACGGCCATGTACCACTGAATTTGCGTTTCGTAGTAGAGCGGAATCTGGTGCTCGGTGACGACATTGCCGGACACGATCTCAGCTTCCTGCGAAGGTCCCCACTTGTCAGCCATGAAGGCGTTGGCGGTCTTGCATTCAAGGCCAACGTCGGTCGAAAGCATGAGGCCTGTTTCGGTTGCCTTTTCGGGCTTGTGGACGCGGACTGTCTTGGCAATCTGCTCGTTGACGATCGCTCGGTCGATGTTGCCGCGCATCCAGCCTCCCTCGCCGGTTGAGAGGAGGAAGTTCACGCGTTGAATTTTCATTCCGGTGCGCTTGCTGAACTCTTTTGCAACCACGTCTTCAAGCGTCGTTCCCCAGTAGGCTGCCTCACCTGCAGGCGATCCTTCGGCCTTCCCGGTTTTCTCTTCCCAGAGGCTCAAGGGAGTCTTGTAAGGATTGAGTCCGAGAACGGTGGCGACGTCTGAGCCACCGATGCCCTTCGTGCGTTTTTGCAACCAGGCATCGCGCGGCATCTCTGCAGTCTTAATAGCAGCCATTAAAACCCCCTTGAATGAGTGCGCCGGCGACAATCGCGAGCGCTCCTACGAGAACAACGACCTTCCAGATCAGCGAGGGTCGTTCACACGAAAAAGGCTCGACGTTCTGCCGAGCCTGCTTTGCTGCGCGACGCTGTTCTAGCGGTCGCTTTCGAGTAATTCGTTTCATGTCAAAATCCAGTGGGATGTGGTCAATCGTCTTGACCGGGTCTGAGTAGCTCATTGGGTTACCTTGAAAATCCCGCGTTGAAAAGCTTCGTAGACTGCTTCTGCGGCAGTTCTCGCGCAAAGCACGCTCATCATTTCTTCGTGGTAGTACTTGACGGTCGTTATCGCGATACCCATCTTTTCGGCGATTTCGCGTCGTCTGAGACCTTTCGCAACGAGCGTGAGGTACTCGATTTCGCGCGGTCTCAAGTTTTTGCGCGGTTCCGCTTTCATTCGAGCGCCTCGCCTTCGTCCTCGTCGTCCTCGTCTTCGTCCTCGGGGTCGGGGCCGCACCATTTTTCGTAGTCGTCAGGACCACATCCGTCTGGGTAGTTCCACGCCATGCCGATCTCCTTAGTCAAAAATCCAGTGGTAGAGAGTGGCCGCAGCCATTGCCGGCAGGATCACTAGGCCGAAGAATCCGAGAAGGCCTTCGAGGCCATCGATGAGGTACCCGAGTACGCCAGAGCGCTGAGGCTCGGTACCGTCCGTGCCGAAGTAGGTCCGCTTCGCCAGGTCGTCGAGGTAAGTAATAAAGCGCTTCATGACGCCTCCGATAAAAAGAAAAGACATTCATGCGCTCCCGTCCCTTGGTGACTAGTCAGGTACCCAAAGGAGAGCGGGACAGAAGCGCGTGAATGCCTTCTTGTGAAGAAGGGTGGGGGAGCGGCGGTGTCCCCCGAAGTCGTTACGGAAGTTCGTCCATGACGCACTGGACGTTGCAGGCGACCTGCTCGTACTTCTCCGCTGCGGGGCAGTGGATGACGGTCGGCTCGGTCTTCATGTAGAAAGCGAGCGCGGCGGCGTTCGCGATGCTCATGAGCGCGTACTCGTGGACATCAGCTTCGCTGCAGGTCTCGCGACCGATCGAACGGAGGTGATGCGCCAGTCGGGCGTCGAAGTCGTTGCGCTTCATTCTTCGTCCTCCTCGTCGTCATCGTTGAGCAAACCAGTCAGAATGGCGTCAGCGGAGTTGAGTGCACCGATGTACGCATCGTCGTCGCCCCGGATGTAGGCCTTAGCGGCCTCATCCATGAAGTCTTTGATGTACTCGAGGTAGTCGAGCTTGTCCTTGTCCGTCATTGTGTTCTCCTGATAAGTCGTCCCGCGTGTCGCTCTTTGCGGGTGCCCGCGAGACGGCTGTGATCTTTATGAAAGTCCATCCAAGCGCTCTCGCGCCAGTCCCCTACGCATTGAACACATGCGCAAGAACGCTTGAATCGACTTTCTGCTGTGCACGGTCCCGCGTTTTCCGCAGGCAACCGCTCGGGTCTTCGTGACCTCTGCCTCTCTCGGCTGCATCAGCTACGTCCGCCGCTCCGTGCTTCTCAACACCTGCCACCACGCGTCCGCTTGTTCGCCCGTCGGGTTCAATGGACCTGGCGGGTATGTCTTGCCCTAACTGAAGTTCACAAAACGCTAACTCCGAATTAGTAACCAGATACTAACTGAGGTTAGCAAAGCAGGCAAGTCAAAACTAACCGGAGTTTGTTGCTCTATTGACTTATGTCAACTTCGGTGGAGAAAAACAGTAACGTAGGTAAACAAAAAAAAGCCCGGCATAACCGGGCTTGTGTGATGTGGGAGATTTGTCAGAGTTCTCGTGAGGCGTGGAGAGCGCGGCCGAAGATTTGGATGCGGTCGCATTCTTCCTTGACGTAGCGCTCGGGCGGGTAGGCGGGATTGTCCGACGAGACGAGCAGACCGTCTTTGATCTTCCTCAGGCGCTTTACTTTATATGCGCCGTCGATTGCCAGCACGTAGATCTGGCCGTCGATGACGGGGACGGCTGCGGGTCGGCTGTCGACCTCTTCTGCCCACAGGATCTTGTCGCCGCACGAGAGGGTCGGCTCCATAGAGTCGCCGATCACCTCAGCTACCTTGCAGACAGATGGACTCACATGCTTCGCGATGAAGAATGATTCCGGGAACCACATTGGTTCAGATTCTGTGACTTCTTCCCAGTCGGGATTGTGTCCGTCTCCGGCGGAGAGAACAAGTTTGTACACGGGAATGATGACTACTCCTGGCGGGGTCTTTTCTTCTTTAGGCAAGCAAGAGCGCACCGGCTGGCGATTTTCTTTTTCGCCTTCGCCGGTCGCAAGCCATACGTGTGACACGTTGAAGAATTTCGCCGCCTGCATGAGGTTTTGCGGCGAAATCACTCCCTGATAACACCACTTGGCAACAGCCGCAGAGGATACATCACAGAACCGCGCCAATGCGGCCTGCGTCAGCCCTGCGTCTCGATTGAGCAAAGAGCGCAAGCGTTCAGCAATTTCAGCAGGTTTAGAGCGGTCCATGATGGCCTCCTTTCTACCTAACAAAGGTTAGCACAATAAGAAGTTAGCGGAACTAACCTTAAAATACTAACTTGTGTTAGTATTGGTTGTGAATTTTTAACCCATTGCTAACGCAAGGAAGTAACGAATGAGTGAATGCAACCAGCGGAAGAATCCAAAGCGTCTTTCGCAAGCTACTACATCGCGCGTTATCGATGCGCTGGGTGGCACGAACGCGGTTAGCCGCATGACGGATGTTTCTACAGCTGCAGTGGCCATGTGGCGCAAGCGTGGGATGCCGAAGGCGCGTGTCGTTTTTCTCAGGGAGGTTTATAAGCATCTCCCCGTCATGCGCCTCAAAGAGGTTCGTGAACTTTAAGGGGACGCGATGAGCTACGCCGCAGAAAGATGGGCGCGTAGTCAGAAGGTTGGCAATGCTTCGGCGAAGTTCGTGCTGATTGAACTGGCGAACGCGCTCAACAAGGATGACGTTGAGTGCTATCCAGGCATCGACACGCTTGAGGAATCTACCGAACTGAATCGTAAGACGGTGCTTGCCGCGACGAAGCTGCTTGAGGAAAAGGGCTTCATCAAAAAGCGCCGCGCATGCGAAAAAGGGAAACAGCGAATCTATTACTCGTTCCCGGCGTTCAATCCCGCTGACTGGGAGTTCAAAAAGGAAAGTGCCGAAAACGGAACTTTGCAAAGTCCCAAATCAGGAACTTACGTCGAGCAAAGTCCCAAAAACGGAACTTTAGAAAGTCCCAAAAACGGTACTCAGCAAAGTACCGAAAACGGGGTTTTGCAAAGTCCCAAAAACGGGCCTGTAACAGGTAATAAGAACAGGGAAATAGAACACGTAATAGAAACACATGAGGACGCCGCGTCGGGAAGCACGCCGCCAAAAGCCAGAACCAAGAAAGGCGAGGCCTGGAAAAAGTGGATCAAGGTCGAAAAACCGGACGAAGTTCCTGATGACCTCTGGAAGCAATTCGGAGAAATTCGCGCCCTGAAAAAGCGGGCTTTGACTGAAAGTGCGCTTGAGCTTCTTCGATCCGAAGGGGAGAAGGCTCACATGACGCTGCTTCAGGTCATCGAGCATTGCTGCGCCAATGCCTGGGCAGGCTTCAGAGCCTCCTGGTTGACGAGGGCGAATGGTAGCAACTACCGCAAGCCTCAGAACGTCACCCAGACGGCTGAATACCGAGAGCGACTTCAGGCCTGCTGCCGAGGTGAAGGCAGAACCGAAAAACTCGCTGACGACGGCGTAACGATCATTGTGGATTGAGGGAAAGAACATGAAAAAAGCAGAGGGCTTGGTCGGCCTGTTGGGCTTTGCCGAGGGTGAAGAGGAGCGGGTATGCCCAGAGCATGGGCGGTATATCTCGCACCTGACCTACCTGAAGGGAGAGCTCAAGAATGCGAGCGGATGTCCGAAGTGCCGAGCGATCCAGTTGCAGAAGCGGCAGGAAGACGAAGAGCGCGAACGAAAGGAACGTGAAGAGCTTGAAAAGCGCCGCTCGTATGAGCAGACGCTGGACCGAACGGCCATCCCGACCAAGTACCGATCCAGAACGCTTGCATCCTTCAGAACCGATGGGAACGACCAGAAAGCGAAGGTGCTCAAGATCGCCGAGTCCTACATCACAAAGTTCGACGCGCTTCGCCAGTCCGGCATAGGGATGGTTTTCATCGGCGAATGCGGGACCGGCAAGACCCATCTGGCGTGTGCGGTGCTTCAGGAACTCTTGAGCAAGTGCGCCGGCATCTACACGACGGCACATGAGATGGGGCAGAGGGTTGCCGATTCCTGGGGCTGCCGAGAGACGGGTAAGACGACCGCAGACGTGAAAAGAGCCTACAAAACCTGTCCGCTGCTTGTCGTCGATGAGGTCGCAAAGGAAGACGCGAAGCCGATCACAAAGGAAGTTCTCTCAGAGATCTTGTACGCCCGCTACGACACTCAGCTTCCGACCATCTGGATCACCAACGCCGATCCGGCGCTGCTGAAGACCGCGATAGGAGAGCAGGAGTACGACCGGCTCAAAGAAACGTGCAAGTTCATCCGGCTCTCGTGGCCGAGCATGCGGAAGAACGACATCGATTTTTAACAAAGGAGAGGTCATGACAGACCAGAAATCAAATGAGCGAGACGGGCAACCGGAAGCAGTCCAGTCGCCCGAAATCACAACGGATTTCAGTTCTCTTGAGCTGGAGACGCTAGATACCGCCGAAGAAGAAGGAAAACGTCTTATTCGTCATTACGTGCAACGCGCGAAACAGCTTCATCGAGAACATCTTCGTCGCTGGGGCAGACCTGATCAAGCCAAGCAAGAACTGCCTCAAGGCGTGAAACGTTGATCGAAACCAAAGACTGGACTTCTTCTGTGCCTGTGTCGCCCGTTGCGGAAATGTCGATCGGTTCGAGTTTCACCGCACCTGCAGCGCACATGGCGAGTAAGGCTGTTTTGGGGTCGAGTTTAGTAACAGGCATTTGTTTAAACCTCCGTGGGTTGGTTGATGGACGTGTTGGGGAACACAGCCTCAATCATTTCACGGGGGACCTAAAAAGGAGGAGTCATGAAAGAAAGTGACGAATACCGCCTCGGACGATCTGCCGCACAACGCGGTGAGCCGATGGCGAAATATCAGGGCTTGACGGCTCGAATGAATCCCAAAAAGAGAGCGGCCTTTATTCAAGGCTATTACGACGGACTGAGGAGAAAGGAAAAATGATTAGTTTCACGATTGAGGGGGTTCCAGTCCCCAAAGGACGCCCGCGCTTCACTCGCAGCGGCCACACGTACACGCCGGACACGACGCGAAAGTATGAGGCGCTCGTGACGGCCAGGGCAAAGGAGGCAATGATTGGCAAGAGAAAGATCGAAAAGCCGAACGCAGTCCGTGTGGACATTCTCGCCATCTTTCCTGTGCCCTCGTCATGGTCTAAGAAACGCCGCACAGCGGCTCTGCAAGGTGTCGAGCATCACGTCTCAAAGCCGGACCTTGACAACGTACAGAAGGCGATTCTTGACGGCATGAACGGGATCGTTTTTGAGGACGACTCGCAGGTGATCGACAGCCGGACCAGAAAGGCATACGGACCCGAGCCGGGTGTAAAAGTTTTTATTGACGAGGTGAAGCATGGATGATGCAGACCGAGCCGCAAGAAGCGATGAGTGGATCATGCGAGCGGCAATTGAGGAGAGAAAGCCAGAGGGACCGAGACCGATCGTGGTGAGCTTGTGCTTGAACTGCGGGGAAGTGATCGAGAGAGTGCCTGCAACGGTCGAGGGAGTTCGAAATGTTCGACGTTGGTGTTGTGCCGAATGCCGAGACGAATGGGAAAGGGAGCATGCGAATGGATGAAGCGGAGCGCCGAATTCTTGAAGCGCGCCTTGAGAACTGGAGTTCATGGGCGCGTGAGGGAAAGCCTCGTGGAAAGAGTTCAATGCTCGGCGTGATGCGAGAGGCCGGCTACGTGCCAGAGGAAGGCACAAAGGAACGTCCTCGCATTATCGACATCAATGACGCTGTGGAGATCGAGGCGGCATGGAGCGCGATGCTCGATTCAAAAGAGAAGCGGTTGTTGCAGGAGGCCTATGGGAATCCGAGCCGGCCGCTCTGGATAACCTGTCGTGTGGTAGGCATCCGACCACGCAAGTACGAACAGCATCTCATGTTGGCAATGCGCATGTTGCACAACGTGCTGTCCCGTGATAGACTTCACTAATCAAATTATGCCGGTGTGTCCGAGCTGGAGGGCGAGTCTTTTAGGCTCGCTTTGCCATGCCTAGGAAAAACATCAGCAATTCTGGAAAGCGGTATCTCCTCCACGGTGATGCCGCTTTTTTGTTTTGAAAACAACACCGCGCACGCCTCTCAACGATGCGCAACCCGCGCGGTTTCCATTCGCTACCTTAGGGCAGTTTGCTCTAGGGGATGTCTGAGGGGCGCCCTGTTTGACCAGGGCGTCCCTTGGGCTGTTTTAGGAGTGCCATATGAAGCGTTGGCTCAACTATCTTGATGAGAAGATCATCGACTTTCTGGCACGCCAGTTCATCGCAACCATTCGACGTCGCAATCGACGCATTGGTATTGAAGATCGTTCCCGATATGAAGGGATTCGATTCTTCAATGTGGGAGGCGGACGCGGCTCTCTGGTTTATGACGTTCGGTTACCCGACACGGCGAGGCCTTCCGTGCTTGCCGATCAGGTGGTGTAAGGCTTCTGTTGTGGGGTTGTGCTTGTACTCAAGCCATTCCTCAACCGTGACACAGTCAATCAGCCATTGGCTGCCGTCGGCCCGGAGAATGAGAACCTCATCTCCTGGTTGACGCTGGACTTCGGTAATGCCGTCTTCATCATGGTTGACGACATCGAAGCCGTCTACATAAGCAAATTCATTCATGAGGTCTCCTGGTGGAGTTGATAGGGTCAGAGCTTCAACGATACACCAGGGAGAGCGTAAAGCCCTCAGGGGAAACCTCGGGGGCTTTTCTTGTTGGGCGAGCGGCCTTGGGTCCTCCCGGGGCTTTTTGAGGCCTGCGGGTCGGACGAGCCCCGAAAACGGTCTAGATGCAATTTTCAAAAGGGTGTTCATGAACATTTCACTTTACGCTTTTCGTGAACGGTTTACGCTTGCCGGTGCCTGCCGGTATTGAAGCGAAAGCGCGAACGCGTGAAGATGGAAGTACCAAACAAAATGAGGTGTTGGCATGGCGAACGATGGCGTCAGCATGCGAGAGTTTGCGCGCCAGGTCGGACGTAGTGCCGCATACGTAAGCGGGAAGTGCAAGACTGGCGAGCTGCCTCTCGTCGACGGAAAGATTCCGTTGAAAGAAGGTATTAAAGCCTTCAAGGCTCTGGTCAAGTCTGAAGAACAAAAAAAGGCGAGCCGCCGCACGTCGAGAAAGACTGCGGACGTGTTCATGGGCGACGACGATGACGACAAGCAGATCGCTTCTGCGATGAATCTCAATGAGGCGTTCAACAAGGCGCGCGTCGCCAAAGAGGTCGCAACCGCAAAAATCAAGGACCTCGAATACAAGAAGCTCAAGGGCGAGTACGTAGCGGTTGCCGATGTTGAGGCGGACGCGAGAGAGGCGGCAGCAATGCTCCGAAACTTCGCGATCTCCGCGCCGACACGTTATTCCGCGCTGCTTGAAAATCGGACGCAGCGCGAAGCTGAAGAAGTCCTTGAAGACATCTTCCGCGACCTTCTGAAAACAATCAACGACTCGCGCTTCGCAAAGGAGTGATGACATGGGCATTTGGGCCAAGGCGTGGGCGCAAGCCTGTCGCCCGATCTCTCGTTTGACTGGGAGCCAGTGGGCCGACAAGTTCCGCGTTGTTGCGTCTGGTACTTCTCCAGAAGCCGGCTCTTGGCGCACAAGTCGAACTCCCTACCTACAGGAGCCGATGGATTCAGCAACGGATCGACGCACGGAAATCGTCGTCATGTGTTGCTCGTCTCAGCTCGGCAAGTCGGAGATGCTCCTGAACATCATGGGCTACTACGCCGATCAGGAGCCCGCGCCTCAGCTTATGCTACAGCCGACCGTTGAAATGGCCGAGGCGTTCTCGAAGGAGCGCATCGAGCCCATGTTCCAGAACTCTCCAGGCTTGCAAGGCAAGCTCGAAGAAGGAAAGGACGGTCGCGGTTCCGCGAAAAAGTCAAGCACGACAATTCGCATGAAGCACTTCCCCGGTGGCTACCTTGCCCTTGTCGGTGCGAACTCGCCGGCGGGGCTTGCGTCCCGTCCGATTCGCGTCCTGCTTTGTGACGAAGTGGACCGCTACGGCGTGACGAAAGAAGGGGACCCTCTGAAGCTTGCCATTCAGCGAACTCAGAACTTCGGAAACCGAAAGATCATTCTTGTCAGCACGCCGACCATCAAAGGCGCGTCGAAGATTGACGACTGGTACGAACGAAGTGATCAACGTCGCTTCTTTGTCAAGTGCCCGCATTGCGGTGAGGAACACATTCTGCAATGGGCAAACGTGACCTGGCAGAAAGACGACGAAGGGAATGCGCTGCCGATGACAGCAAGCATGCATTGTCCAGAGTGCGGTTGCATCACGAGAGGCGCTTACAAGCCCGACCCGAAGCTACTGCAGAGCGGTCGTTGGATTGCAACGAACCCCGGAAGCAAGATCAAGGGCTATCACGTCAACGCGCTCTATTCGCCTTGGGTCAATTTGCACGATCTGGTGGAGGAGTTCGTTTCGGTGAACCACAACCGCGACAAACACGGCCTCATGGAGTTCGTGAATTTGAAGCTCGGCGAGGCCTGGGAGGAAATCAACCCTGACGCCGACAACTGGGAGCAACTGTTCAACCGGCGCGAAAGCTATCCGCCAAACGGCGTCCTCCCGGAAGGCGTCTTGCTACTGACCGCTGGCATCGACGTTCAGCACGACCGTCTCGAATGCACGGTCTATGGATGGGGCGTCGGGCGGGAGTGTTGGGGCATTGAACATCGAGTGCTTTATGGCCGCCCGGACGATCCGCGAACATGGCAGCAGCTTGATGCAATCCTGCAGCGGCAGTATTCGATGCAAAACGGCGTCCATGTTTCGGTCGCTTGCGCCTGCGTTGACTCTGGTGACGGTACCTACACAACGAACGTCTACCAGTACACGAAAGCCCGAGAACGAATGCGCGTTTTCGCGATCAAGGGGCGAGGCGGCATCGGTGTCACGTTCATCAACACGCCGACGAAGAGCAACGCGATGAAGGCAACGCTCTTCACGCTCGGTGTTGACAGCGGAAAGTCGCTTGTCATGAACAGGCTTTCCGTGCAGGAACCTGGTCCGAACTTCGCGCACTATGCGGCGCAGGAGGACAGGGGCTTTTCTGAAAACTTCTTCAAGCAGTTGACCGCTGAGGTGCTTGAAAAACACTTTGAAAAAGGCGTCGTGAAAATGGCGTGGAAGAAAATCCGCGAACGCAACGAGGCCCTTGACTGCGCGGTCTACGCGACTGCCGCACTCGAATTGCTGAACCCGAACTTCGAGTTCCTTGCCGACTTCTACCAGAACGGCGGGGCACTCAGACAGCAGACCGCTCCCCGCAAGCCGCGAGGGACGCTGTCGAAGGGAATAACCGTGTAAGGAGTTGCAAGTCTAGTGCGACAAGAGAAAACGCAGATCGAATACGTTAGCGTTGACAATCTGAAGGCGTACGAGCGAAATGCTCGAACGCACAGCGACGAGCAGGTACAGCAAGTCGCAGAATCGATCAAAGAGTTTGGGTTCACAAATCCCGTTTTGATCGACGAAAACAACGAGCTCATTGCAGGCCACGGTCGAACAATGGCCGCGAAGTCGATCGGCATGAAGGAAGTGCCGGCGATTCGCCTGAAGGGGCTCACAGCTGCGCAGAAGAAAGCGCTGCGCATTGCCGACAATCAGTTGGCACTGAACGCCGGATGGGATGAGGAGCTTCTCCGCATCGAGCTCGGTGAACTTCAGGAACTTGACTTCAACCTCGATGTCATGGGCTTCTCTGACGAAGAGCTCGACCTTCTGCTTGATGGGACCGGCTCGATTGATGACGACGAGGAGCACGGGAAAGACGCTGAGGAAATCGCGGAACCGTCAGAAGACCCGGTTGTCAAGCCTGGCGAACTTTGGCTCCTTGGGGACCATCAGCTGTTGTGCGGAGATTCAACACGCATCGATGATCTTGTTCGCTTGTGCGAAGAAGGCAGCGTCGATCTGTATTTGACCGACCCGCCTTACAACGTGGCCTACGAAGGCGCGACGAAAGACAAGCTGACGATTCAGAACGACAACATGTCGGACGAGAACTTCCGAAAGTTCTTGATTGATGCCTTCTCTACTGCTGATTTTGCCATGAAGCCAGGAGCGTCTTTCTACATCTGGCACGCGGACGCTGAAGGCTACAACTTCCGAGGCGCGTGTCGAGACAACGCGTGGAAGGTGCGCCAGTGCCTTGTGTGGAACAAAAACTCTCTTGTTCTTGGTCGTTCTGACTACCAGTGGAAGCATGAGCCGTGCTTGTACGGCTGGAAGGAAGGCGCGGGGCATGCCTGGTACTCGGACCGTAAACAAACGACGGTTCTCGACTTCGATAAGCCGTTGAGGAACGGGGATCACCCGACGATGAAGCCGGTTGATTTGTTTGAGTATCAGATCGGCAATTCCACAAAGAAGGGCGACGTCGTTCTCGACAGCTTTGCCGGCTCTGGCACGACCGTCATTGCTTGCGAGAACACAGGTCGTAAGGCTCGGGCGATGGAGCTCGATCCACGTTACTGCGACGTCATCATCAAGCGATGGCAGGACTTGACGGGAGAGGACGCGGTTCGTGAAGACGGCGTGACGTTCAACGACTGCAAGTAATCACAAACAAAGGAGGCATCGAAATGTCTTGGATCACCATAGACGAGGCCCGCGCGAATCTGAAGATGTGGCTCGATGCCGAACGCGCGGTCGCCTCTGGCCAGTCTTACAAAATCGGAACGCGTAGCTTGACGAGAGCTTCGCTCTCAGACATTGCAGCTCGCATCAAATACTGGCGCAACGAGATCGACAAGCTCGAAAACGGCCGTAAGGGGGCACGTGTAATGCGTGCCGTCCCTCGCGACCTGTAAGGAGGCTTGCAAATGAATCTGCTTGACAAAGCAATCAGGGCGATCAGTCCTGAGCGCGCGTTGAAGCGTTATGAAGCCCGCCGAAAGCTCGAAATTCTCAACAGCGGATATTCGCGGCACGGTGGCTCATACGCCAAGAAGTCCCTTATGGGATGGCTATCCGGCGGGAGCGACGCGGACGCGGACATCGTTGACAACTTGGAGACGCTTCGCAATCGCTCGCGCGACCTCTATATGGGTTCGCCTCTTGCAACTGGCGCGCTCAAGACCGTTCGAACGAACGTCGTTGGGTCCGGGCTTGCGCTGAATGCCCAGATCGATGCGAAGTTCCTAGGCCTTACCGAGGAGCAGGCGAAAGAGTGGGAAGAAAACACCGAACGTGAATGGCGGCTGTGGTCTGAAAGCGTGAACTGCGATGCGGAAAGACGGCAGACGTTCTTTCAGCTTCAGTCTTTGGTGCTCCTTTCTGCGTTGATGAGTGGCGACGTCTTTGTGACGATGCCGATCATCCCGCGCAAGGGCTGCGCCTACGACTTGCGAATCGGCCTCATCGAAGCCGACCGCGTGTGCGATCCGCTGAACCCTCCGACGACAGCTAATGTCCTCGGCGGCATCGAGGTCGGGACATACGGCGAGACCGTTGCCTACTGGGTGGCGAAACATCATCCGGGCGCGATCCCTCGCATTGGTCAGGACCTGCAACAGGAATGGAAGCGCGTGCTGGCTTTCGGCACAACGACGGGGCGTAGAAACGTTTTGCACATCATGGCAGACGTTGAACGTCCTGCGCAGCGCCGAGGCGTGCCGATGCTTGCTCCGGTCATCGAGGCCTTGAAGCAACTTTCAAGGTATTCGGAAGCCGAGCTGATGGCGGCGGTCGTGTCCGGAATGTTCACGGTCTTCGTCAAGAGCAACACTCCCGATTCTCCACTCGGACAGGCTTTCAATCCCGCGATGCAAGTCGACAAGGACCCGAACGCCTATGAAATGGGTAACGGGTCGATCGTCGCCCTTGACGAAGGTGAAGAGGTCCAGATCGCGGACCCGAGTCGACCGAATCCGAACTTCGATCCTTTCGTGATCGCTATTTGTCGCCAGATCGGTGCGGCGCTGGAGATCCCTTACGAGCTTCTCGTGAAGAACTTCACAGCGTCCTACAGCGCGTCGAGGGCTTCGCTTTTGGAGGCTTGGAAGATGTTCCGCATGCGCCGCGAATGGCTCGTGGGGAACTTCTGTCAGCCGATCTACGAGGAGTGGCTGACCGAGGCTGTTCTGAAAGGTCGTGTGCAAGCACCCGGCTTCTTCGATGATCCGGCAATCCGTGCAGCTTGGTGCGGGGCCGAATGGTTCGGCGATGCGCAGGGACAGCTTGATCCGCTGAAGGAAGCCAACGCGGCGAAGGTCCGTGTCGATGAAGGCTTCAGCACTCGAGAACGCGAGGCGGCTGAGCTCACCGGCATGAAGTATGACCAGGTTCACGCGGTGCGAAAGCGCGAGGAGGCAATGCGCAGGGAAGACGGTCTGAGTGCGACAGCTCCGGCTCAACCGATGACGGAACCGGAGAAGGAGGAAACAGATGAAGAATAAGTTTTGGAACGTCAAGGCCGAGGGGAAACGGGCGCAGCTCGATCTTTTCGGCTATGTCGGCGGGTCGAAGGACGATCCGTGGGGGAAGGGCTTCAACGAGGCTGAATTCCTCGCGGACTTCCGAAAAATCCCGTCCGATAGCCCTCTTGATATTTCGATCAATTCGTTCGGCGGGGCCGTCTATACGGGCTTGTCCATTTATTCGCTTCTAAAGGCGCATAAGGGACAGATTACCTTCCGAATTGACGGCGCTGCCATGAGTGCTGCGACGATCATCACGAGCGTGCCTGGCGCGAAAGTCGTCATGCCGAGGGGCTCAATGATGATGATCCACAAGGTCAGCTCTGGCGTCTGGGGGAACACGGACGACATGAGAAAGGCGGCGGACGACATGGAGAAGCTTGAGGACAACCTCATTGACATCTATGTCGAAAAGACCGGTCGCACGGTTGCAGAGATCAAGGAAAAGGTCAACGCCGAGTCCTATTTCACAGCAGAAGAGGCTGTGGAGTTCGGTCTGGCTGATGAGATTGATGAAACGACGGAGGTCAAGAACACGGCTTCTGGCGGTTTCGTCATGTTAAACGGCCTGAAGGTAGATTCGCGTTTCTTTGCGAATGCGCCGAAGGGCTTCATTCACGCGGAACAGCCCAAGGCATCCGCAGCAGTTCAAAAGGAGGTTCACAAGATGAATCTGGAAACGTTGAAAGCGGAACATCCTGACTTGGTGCAGGCGATCCGCGAAGAAGCTATTGCCGAAGGCGCTACGAATGAACGCGCACGCATCCAGGCGATCGAAGACATCGCTGTCGCAGGTCATGAAGACCTTGTGAACGCAGCGAAGTTTGACGGCAAGACGACCGCAGAAGCGCTTGCAGTTCAGATCCTGAAGGCCGACAAGGCTCGCGGCGCACAGATGCTCAAGGATCGCAAGAGCGACGCGAAGGCTCTTGAGGGTATCGAATCGGAAGGCAATGAAGGCCTTGATCCGAAGGCAGAAGCGAAGGCAAAGCTGGACGCCGAAATGAAGGCGGCCATTGAAGCAGGTGCGCGCGCCTTCGCTCGCAAGTAAAGGAGGAAGAAGAAATGGCAATGCAAGAAACTCATACGACGACTGTCGACAATCTTTTCGCTGCGTCGCAGATCATGCCGGTTGTTGCTGACAGCATGATGGTCAAGACTAGCCAGGGCGTGCTCAAGCGCGGCGCTCTGCTTGATAAGGACGGCACGCTCTGCAAGGTTGACTCTGGGAAGACGACGATTTCTGCAGTGTATGCAGTCCTTGCCGAGGACGTGGATACGGCTTCCGGCGACAAGGTCGCTGCCGTGTATCTCACCGGCGAATTCAACGAAGATGCTCTTTCTTTTAACGCTGAGAACAGCGCTGCCGTTGCGGACTTCAAGCCGTCTGCTCGTCAGGTCAGCATCTTCTTCAAGCCGAGCATCTAAATCTCAGGAGGGACTACAACAATGGCAATTGATATGTTTACTACTCGCACGATGCTCGCGATGGTCGAAGAAGGCCAAAAGAGCAATTCCACCTGGTTGCGCGATCGCTACTTTACGAATCGCCCGACCTTCCACACCCAGAAGATCGACTTCGACATCATCGGTCGCGGCGGTCGCAAGATTGCGCCCTTCGTCAACCCGAAGGTTGGCGGTGTCGTGCTGACGCGCGAAGGCTTCCGCACGGAAAGTTACGAAGCGCCGGAAGTTTCTCCGATGCGCGTGACGACGGCAGAAGACATGCTGAAGCGCCTGCCTGGCGAAACGATCTACTCCGCAAAGAGCCCGACGCAGCGTGCTGCCGAAATCCTCGGCAAGGACTTGTCCGACCTCGACGACATCATCACGCGTCGTGAAGAGGTCATGTGCGCCGAGGCTCTTTTCCAGGGCAAGGTGACGGTCAAGGGCGAAGGCTACGATGAAGTTCTGAACTACTGGGCTCACCTGGAGACGAAGGAGCAGCCGAAGACTACTTTGGGCACGAAGTGGGACGCTGCTGACGCCGCCCAGATCATGGGCGATCTTCGTACGCTTCGTCGCACGATGATTCAGTCCGGCGGCTTTACGCCGCACGAGCTGATCTGCGGCTCGAAGGTGCTTGATACGATCCTCGATAAGCTCACGACTGCCAATCAGCTCGATACGCGTCGCGTCGACATGGGCGCGATTGATCCGCAGCACTTGCCGAATGGCGTGACGTACTGGGGCTATCTCAAGGACTCCGGTCTTGATATCTACTCTTATGACGAGTGGTACACGGATGACGCCGGCAAGGAACAGCCGATGGTTCCCGAAAAACTCTGCATGCTCGCAAGCCCGAACGCGAAGACGATGCTTGCTTACGGCCTGGTTTCCTTGACCGGTGATGATGCGGTCAAGTTCTACGAAGGCGCTCGTGTCCCTGATTCTTGGGTTCAGCGCGCCAACCCGTCTGGTCGTATTGTGCAGATCAAGAGCCGTCCGCTGCCGATCATTCAGCAGATTCACGGCTTCCACGTCATCGAAGCTCTCGCTTAAGAGCGACAAAAACCGAATTAGGGCAGGCAATACGACCTGCCCTTTTTCGTAGGAGGGACAGAAATGAAAGTTGTTCTTTTAGAAAACCTTCTCATTTCCGGCAAACGCTACACGGCAGGTGAGGAGATCGAGGTTGACGATACGGTCGGCCTTCAGCTTCTCAAGGAAAATCTGGCGCTTGTCGGCGTGAATGAGGTCGAGGACGACCCTGTCGAAGAAGCTCCATTGCCGACGCCGGAAGCTGCTTTTGCTCCGATTCCCGAAGCAGAAGATGAGCCAGAAGTTGAAGTCAAGCAACCTGTCAAGCGTCGCACGACGAAGAAGGTGGCGGGATGAGTGCCTTCAAGGATTTCGTTGCTGCTGACGTGCAGAACGTCTTCATCAACCTCGACGAGTTTGCCGAGGAGCACGAAATCGGCCATGAGGTTGTGCCGTGCATTCTCGACAAGATCATCACGCAGGCGAACGGCGACGATTCATACCTTGGCGTTTTTGTCAACCAACTGACGATATACGTCGAAGTCGGCGTGATTGAAACGCCGGTCGAGGGCGAGCTTCTCAACATCGACGGCGCGCTTCATCTTGTCAAGTCTGTCAGCAATGAGGGCGGCGTGCTCGTCATTGTGACGGAGGCGAATGAGCAATGAGCGAAAAAGCGCTAGAGGTCATCGTTTCCGACGGGCAGGCGCGGAACAAGAAAGCTCTTGAGAAGGCTGCAAAGTTGCTCTCTGAGATTCCGAAAGGCTATGAGGTCGCTGTCAGCCGTGCGCTGAATCGTGCAGCAACTTCCGGACGCTCTGCTGCTGTCTCTACGATCCGACAGGAGTACACGATCAAGGCTTCTACGGTGCGTCGCAACTTCTCAATCGAGAAGGCAACGCGCTCAAGTCTTGAAGCGTTGGTTACAAGTAAGGGACCTCGTCTCCCGTTGGTGAATTACAAGACCAGGCCAAAAACCGACACGACTGGCAATAAAAGAAAGCCTGTTCGTGTCGCCGTCAAGGCAAGGGGAGGCTTGAAGCCGTTGGGGAAAGCGTTCGTCTATCGCGGAAGGATTCTTCAGCGTTTGGATACGAGGTCGCTTCCTGTGCAAGAGGTCTATGGTCCTGCAATTCCAGTTCTGTCTGAGAACAACGAGGTCGTTGACAACGTCGAAAAGACGATGCAGGAGACCTTCTTTAACCGACTGGATCACGAGACCGGCTATCTCCTGGGTGGCGGAAACACCGGTAAATACAAAAAACGCAAGGGGTGATTCGCATGGTCGAAAACGAACTTACACGCGCGATTCGAGAACTAGTTTCCGAGGCCGTGAAGAACTTCGCGCTTCCAACGAAGCCTGAGCGCGGTTTTGCAGAGGGCGAGCTTCGCGCTCCGAAAGTCGTAAATGGGTATCTACCGCCCAAACGATCTGGTCAGGACGACGACTTTCCTTTCGTTCTTGTCAGGGCCGACGAAGGCGCGACAGAGCAAGACTCAACCGAGGTGCGGGTTTCGATCATCGTCGGGACCTATTCGGAAGAATACGACGGGCACGAGTACTGCCTGAACGTCATGTCCCGCATTCGCACTGCGCTTTGCTCCTTGCCAGGAATGGTTCTTGCTAATCGGTATCGGCTGAAGCATCCGATCAAGTGGAGCACCTACGCAGAGCAGCCCTACCCGTACTGGCAGCTCGACATGCAGACGACGTGGGACATCCGCACGCCGCAGCCAATTGATAAGGAGGAGGACTTCTGATGACTATGAAGAAACCCACAACTAAAAAAGCGCAAACCACCGAGGGAAAGGCTGTCGTTTATATCGGGCCGACCCTTGGAGGTGGTGCACTGATGCGCAATGCGGTGTTCCGTGCAGGGGAGTTTCCTCCGCACGTCGTATCGATGCGCGAAAAGAGTGAGGCCCTGCGCGGTCTCTTTGTCCCGGTGTCTGAACTGGCGACAGCGCGAAAGCGCATCGGTGTGAAGGGCGACATCCTGCACGCCTATGTGCGTCAACTCAAAAATGAACTCTAAGGAGGTCATCAAATGGCATACAACCACGGGGTAAAAATCTCCGAAGTGCCGACTTCTATCCTGCCGCCGGTGCAGGTAGAGGCGGCCATTCCTTTCATCGTCGGGACGGCTCCGGTCAATATGACCGATCCGACCAACGTCAACCGCCCGACGCTCTGCTACTCGTATGATGAGGCTGTCGCAGCCTTTGGCTACGTGCCGCCGGTAGAGGACAGTGCGAGCGGCCTGAAAAAGTACGATTTCACATTGAGTGAGGCGATTTATTCGCAGTTCGCTCTCTTTGGCGTCGCGCCGATCATCGTTGTCAACGTGCTTGATCCTACGAAGCACAAGAAGACGGCGACGGCAAAGACGGTGACGCTTGACTCGAAGACCGGCTCTGCAACGATTGCTGAGACCGGCATCATCCTGTCGACTCTCAAGCTTTCTCAGGACGTGACGACCTATCAGGAAGGTACGGATTTCGTCGCGACCTTCAATGATGCGGGGCATCTGGTCATCACTTCGAAGAAGGACGAGGACAACTTCAAGGTGCCGGTTGGCGCGTCGCTGACTTTGGCGGCCGAGAAGCTCGATCCGTCTGCTGTTACGAAGTCTGAAATCATCGGCGGCGTTTCCGTCGACGGTGCAAAGAGCGGCCTTGAACTTGTTGGCGAGTGCTTCCCGCGCTTCCGCCTTGTCCCTGGTCAGATCGTTGCTCCGAAGTATTCGAGCGATCCTGAAGTGGCAGCTGTGATGGCGGCCAAGGCTGTCAATATCAACGAACACTTCCGTGCGATTGCCCTTATCGACGTTCCGACGGACGCCGTCGATTCCTACTCGAAGGTCGCTGAATGGAAGAACAACAATAACATTGTCGACGAGGCTCAGGTCTCTTGTTGGCCGATGCTTGCTCTTTCCGGCACGGTGTACCACATGAGCACGCAGCTGATGGGGCTTATTGGGAAGGTTGACGGGGACAACGACGGCACGCCGTATGTCAGCCCGTCGAACAAGAACTTTCAGATGACGGCTACGGTCCTCGCGAACGGTAAGGAAGTGTGGCTCGGTCCAGAGAACGGCAAGTATCTGAACGGCCAGGGGGTCGTGACGGCGCTCAACTTTATCGGCGGCTGGGTCTGTTGGGGAAACCGCATGGCTTGCTATCCGGGCAACACGGACGTGAAGGACTCCTTCATTCCGGTTCGGCGCATGTTCAACTGGGTCGGGAACACACTTGTTCAGACCTTCTGGCAGCGCGTTGATGCGCCGCTGAATCGTCGTCAGGTTGACACGATCGTTGACAGCGCGAACATTTGGCTCAACGGGCTTGCGGCTCGCCAGTACATTCTCGGCGGTCGCGTGGAGTTCCTTGAGAGCGAAAACCCGACGACTGATTTGATGGACGGCATTGCACGTTTTCACGTGTACATCACGCCGCCGTCGCCAAATCGCGAGATCGATTTCATTCTTGAGTACGACGCGAGCTATCTCTCTACGCTGTTTGAATAAAAGGAGGCTTGAATTATGGCAACTGGAAACAAGGTGCCCGAGCGCCTGATTAACTTCCGCGTTTACAACGACGGAAACGACTTGCTCGGCGTCGCGAATGTGGACTTGCCGTCCATTGAGGCGATGAGTGACACGGTCAGCGGAGCAGGCATTGCTGGCGAAGTTGAGAGCCCGATTCTCGGCCACTTCGGTTCGATGACTGCGACCTTCACTTGGCGCACCATCACGCCCGAACTTGCAAAGCTTGCGAATCAAAAGGCGCATGCGCTTGACTTGCGCGGATCGCAGCAGGTTTACGACGCTGCACTTGGCGAATATTCGTCTGTGCCCGTTCGTGTGTCTCTGCGTGCAACGCCGAAGAGCGTCTCGCTCGGTTCGTTTGAGGTCGGTTCTACGACGGACAGCGAAACCGAGTTCGAGGTGATTTACATGAAGGTCCTTGTGAATGGCAAGGAACTCATCGAAATCGACAAGTACAACTTCATCGCAAAGTTCGACGGCGAAGACAAGCTTGCAAGTGTTCGAAAGGACCTGGGCTTGGCGTAAAGCACTACGCCGGGGGCGGCATGAGTCGTGCCCCGGCAAACCCAAAACAAAGGAGTGAAAAACATGAAGTACATCCTCTCTAAGGAGTATGAGTTTGAAGGCCAGAAGTACACGGAGATTGAACTGAACCTTGATGTCCTTACTGGCAAAGATGTGTCTGCGGTGAAGCGCGAATGGGCGCGTGCGGGGAATATTTCTCCGTTGGTTGCCGTGGACACTGACTTCTGCGTGTACCTTGCTGCGAAGGCCGCGAAGCTTCCGATTGAGTTCATGGAAAACCTTCCCGCCAAGGACTACTGCGCAATCGGGCAGGAGGTCAGCAATTTTTTGTTGGGGTGATCGGCTTTGCAGAACGGTCTGATCCTGACGACGAGGTCAAGTCGGCGGCGGTATCCATCGCACGCGTCATGAAAGGCGGTGCGCTTGAGTGGATGCAAGAGCCATTGATTGAGCTCGCATCATGGAACAGGACGATCACAAAGCAGCTCGAAGCGGAAGCTCGGGCGGCGAAGAAAAAATAAGGCGGGAAACCGCCTTTTTTCGTAAGGAGGTGACCTCATGTCGAAGGTTTACGACATCGCCTTCAAGATCGCGGGGAAGCTTTCCGGAGACTTCGCGAGCACATTCAAGAAAGGGCAAGAGACCGTCGCCCGCATGGGTGATTCACTCGCTATGCTGAACGCGAAAGCCGCAAAGATGGACGGTCTCGTAAAGGCACGCAAGGCTGTTGGCGAAAGCTCACGAGAGTACATCCGTGCGAAAGAAAAGGTCGCAGCACTCGGGAGAGCAATGAGCGCGACCAGGGAGCCGTCCGCCCAGATGGTCTCCGAATTCAACAAGGCTAAAGCCGCCCTTGAAAAGTCGAAGGCGGCTCTTGAGCGGAATCGATCCGCTCTGCGCGAACTTGACGGTCAGATGGGAACAACCGGCACGCACCTGAGGACACTTATCGACCGACAAAATGCACTCGCGCAGTCAGCCGACAGGGCTCGTGCGGCACAGCAGAAGCTCGCGAAGATCAACGAGCGTTTGAGCAAAGCTCAGGGCGTTCAGGATAAGGCCAGAGAAATGCGGTCTTCGAGCGCGGGCGCTCTAATGGGCATTGGCGCTACGGTTGCCGCAACAGCTGGTGCTCCGGTCAAGCAGGCGATGAGCTTTGAAGACCAACAGGCTGAACTTCGCAAGTTCTCGGACGACTACAAGCAAGTCTTTGATGGCATCCAGAAGCTCTCGCTCCAGTACGCGAAGAGCACGGAAGACATGACGGCAATGGCCGCGAACGCGTTCCAGTCCGGCATCGCAAAGACGGCGGACGAAGCCCTGAAGCTCGTTGAAATTCAGAACCAGATGGCAATCGCCTTCGATATGACTGGTGATGAGGTCGGTGCTGCATACGCGGACATTCAGTCCAAGATGGGCATCAACATCGAGCAGAGCAAGGCAATGTTCGACATTGTCAACCAGATCGGCAATACCACGTCAGCTTCCGCGAAGGACGTCGTCGAGGTGCTTGCTCGATCCGGTGGTGCCCTGAAGGGCTTGACCGCGATGAATGAGAAGCAGATTGCTGCTCTTGCCGGCTCGTTCCGATCTGCGTCCGTTTCGTCCGAAGTCGCTTCGACCTCGATGATGTCCTTCATCAACGCGCTGTCGTCTGGTGAAGGCGCTACGAAGGGTCAGAAGAAGGCGATGGAAGCGCTCGGTATCGACGCGGGTAAGATGGCTCACATGATGACGTCGAGCTCTGAAAATGCTCAAAAGGCGATTCAGGACGTTTTCAAGCGCATCAACGGTCTGCGTGAAGACCAGAAGTCTTCGATCATCGGTGCTCTCTTCGGTAACGAGGCGGGCGTGAAGTCTGCGGTTGCAACGCTTGCTAAGCAGGGCGACCTTCTGGCGGGCAACTTTGCGATGATTTCTGACCCAGCGCAGTATGCCGGGTCCATGCTGAAAGAGTTTCAGTCTCGTGCCGATACGACGTCGAATTCTCTGCAGATTGCAGGTAACGCGGTCAAGCTAGTCGCCGGCGGAATCGGGACCGCTCTTCTTCCGGCTGTCCGAAAGTCGGCAGAAGCCTTCGTGAAAAGTAGCGAGGGCGTCATCAAGTGGGTGAGTGAGAACCAGTCGTTGATTCTGACGGCCATGAAGGTCGGCGGCGCGATTCTCGGTTCTGTGGCCGCCTTTCATGCGTTACGCCTTGGCTTCGCGCTTTTGGCGAGCCCGGTCATCTCGATGTACAAGGGTTTCCTGAACATCCAGAAGGCAATCACGCTGATGAGGAACAGCACCGTTCTTGCGACGGTCGCGTCAAAGGCTCAGGCCTTTGCGATGGGGGCTTGGAAAATTGCTGTGACGGCTGCGACGGCAACGGCGAAGCTGATGCGGACAGCGATGCTCCTGCTGACCGGAGCCATGAGAGCGAATCCGGTAGGCGTCGTCATTACGGCTTTCACGTTGCTCGTTGGCGCAGGGCTTGCGGTCTACAAAAACTGGGACACGATCAAGGCGAAGGCTGTCGAGCTGTGGAATTCGTTCTCCTCGAACTTCCCGAATATCGCTTCGGTCGTGAAGGCAAACTTTGCGATTGTCGCTGGTGTCGCCAAAAACGTCTGGGGCGTCTTCTCGAACCTGATCGGCTTCGTGAAAAACGTCTTTACCGGACAGTGGTCTGCGGCCTGGGAGAACGTTAAGGGTATTTTCTCGAATGCTTTTCAGGCGCTTGAGGGTATTGCAAAAGCTCCGATCAACGGCGTCATCAATCTGGTGAACGGGGCAATCGGCGCGATCAACGGCATTTCGGTTGATATTCCGGAGTGGGTCCCGAAGTTCGGAGGTCAGACCTTCGGCGTCAACCTGCCGAAGATTCCGCAACTTGCTGAAGGCGGCATCGCTACGAGCTCCACGCTTGCAACCATCGGCGAAGGCGGAGAGCCTGAGGCGGTTATTCCGCTCTCGAAGCTGTCGTCAATGCTTGGCTCTGGGGTTGGTATGGGCGGCGGCATCACCGTCCATTTCGCTCCCGTCATCAACGTTTCGGGCGGCTCTGGTGATGTCTACGAAGGCGTAAAGCGCGGCCTTGATGAAGGTCGCCGACAGCTTGAAAAGGACCTGCGCCGTCTTTTGGCGGATCAGCAGCGTCTATCTTTTGCATAAGGAGGCGGTAACGTGAAAACGTATGAGACCGTCGCGATGGATACATGGGACATCATTGCCAAGCGAGTTTATGGCTCTGAGGCGCTGATGGACCAGCTGATTCGCGCGAATCTACAGCACCGGAAGACTGTTTTCTTCAGTGCGGGCGTCGTGATCAATGTGCCGGACATTGACACTGGCTCGATGGAGTTTGCTGAGAACCTGCCGCCTTGGAAACGTCAGGAGGGGACGCGATGAGTGGACCTATCCAGACCTATTTGAGGCTCCTCTTCACCGAAGCCGGCACTTCTGTGACGCAGGACATTCTGCCCGACCTTCTTTCCTTTTCCTACGACGACAAGGAAACGAATGAGGCGGACGAAATCAGTCTCACGCTCAAAGACCCGACGGGAAGGTGGGCGAGCAAGTGGAAGCCGGACGGCGGCGAAGTCGTCCGCGCTTACATCGCGTCGGGGACAGTTGACGGGAAGAAGGGGCGCGAGCTTTTCTGCGGAAAGTTCTTCGTCGATTCTCTCCGCACCAGTGGTTCGCCTCGTGTCTTCGAGATGCGGGCCGTGTCGATCCCGATGAACACTCCGATCCGTCGCAAGATGATCACGAAGGCCTGGGAGAAAAAGACGCTCAAGGGCATCGCTCAGGAAATTGCGGCGGCTGCGAAAGTCAAGCTCCTTTTTGATTCGAAGGAGAACCCGAGCTACGACCGCCAAGACCAGAAAGCCGAAAGCAACCTGAAGTTTCTCTCGCGCCTATGTGAAGACGCCGGGCTTTCGATCAAGGTGACGGATTCGCAGATTGTGATCTTCGACCAGGCTTTTTACGAGAAGAAGAAGCCCGTCAAAACGCTCACGCTGGGCGTCTCGGACATCCTTTCGTGGGACTTCGAGTCGCAGCAGTCCGAGACGTACAAGTCCTGCACAATTTCGTACCGAAACCCGAAAGAGAAGAAAAAGTCTTCTGCGGGCGGCTACACGTCGAGCGAGTACGACATCGATGCCGTTCCTGAGAAGAAAAATCCTGCCGTCATGACGTACACCTACGTCGATCCGAACGCCGATGACGACGGGCAGGAGTACCAGGTCAAGAAGCGTGCGACGTCGATCTCCGAAGCGAAGCGGATCGCTAAAGCAACGCTTCGCAAGCTCAACCTTCGAAAGATGACCGGCAGCCTTTCTCTTGTCGGCGACACGTCCCTTGTGGCGGGTGTCGTCATCAATCTGAAGGGTTTCGGGTCGTTCGATGGGGCGTTCATCATCGAGAGCGCGTCTCACAGCGTCAGCACGAGCGGCTACGTGACGAGCCTTTCGGTTCGACGCGTCAATAACAACTATTAAGGAGGTGCGGTATGGGCGCACTATTTGGAACGCAAAGCGTGCCGAGCCTCATCAAGATCGGTGAGGTGTCGAGCATCGATCCTGCGAAATGCACTGCTCGTGTCGTTTTCGACGACGAGGACAGCATCGTGAGCTACGACCTCCCCGTTCTTCAGCGCAACACGCTCAAGAATCACGACTTTTCGATGCTTGACATTGGGGAGGATGCGATTGTTCTCTTCTTCGGAGAGGGCCAAGAAGACGGCGTCATTCTCGGTTCGATTTACGCGGGCGAGGTTACGCCACCAGAATCGACCGAGAACCGTCGCACGGTGGTCTTCGATGACGATACGCGCGTCTGCTACGACCGTCAGGAGCACAAGCTCACGGTGACGATTGAAGGCACGGAGATCGTTTTCAACCGCCAGGACGGCTCCATCACGGTGCCGAACGCTGTGACGATCAACTGCACAACGGCGACGGTAAAAGCGTCGTCTAGCGTAACACTTAACACGCCGAAAACGGACATTACTGGTGTGCTGAACGTCACTGGCCTCATTACCGGGAAGGGCGGCCTTGCTGTCAGCGGTGGAGGAGGCGCGGCGGTTACGGTATCCGGAAACATGAATCTGGAAGGTCAGATCGATGCGACGAGCGATGTGGTAGCAGGCGGCATCAGTCTGATGAACCACCAACACCAAGAACAAGGCGACGGCTCTCCGACGAGTCCGCCGCTGTAAGGAGGCGATGAAATGGGACTTGGTTTTAGCTTAACCGGACTGTTTGGAAAGGTCCCGTTTGTCAGTAGCAGCGCCATCGTTTACACCTTCAAGGACCTGTCTGTCTCGCGCAGCGCCAGATGGGCGACGCACGAGATTATCGGAAAGAAGCCGGTGCTTGAGTACATCGGCCCGGGGCTAACGGAGGTCAGCTTCAATATTCAGCTGAACTCCTCGCTCGGGACGCCGCCTCTTGTTGCGCTCATTCTGCTCAAGAAAATGCTCGAAAAGAAGCAGCCGGAACGCCTGCTCATCGGGCCGGACTACCTTGGAAAGTTCGTCATCGAGTCTATCAGTGAAGGGCGCAAATACCACAACAACTTCGGCATCTGCGTGTCTGCAGAGGTCGGCATCACACTGAAGGAGGCGGCGTAATGGCTCAGTACACAGTGACGCTATCAAGTCAAGTCGACTTCGCGCCGTCTGACGAGGTGCGAGAGATTCTGCAGAACGTGCGGACGATCCTCAGCACGCGTAAGGGCTCCGTTCCTCTGGACCGAGACTTCGGGCTGACGTGGGCGCATATCGACAAACCAATGCCGGTAGCAAAGATGCTGATGCGGTCTGAGGTGATTGACGCGATTGAGGAGTACGAGCCAAGAGCAACGGTCGTGTCTGTCGACTTTGACGAGGACACTGCGAGCGCAATGGACGGTATTTTGAAACCGCGCGTTGTTGTGCAAATCAGAGAGGAGGAATAAGACATGGCTGAAACAATTCCCCGTTGGCACTTGCCGGCGGTTGAATTCCTTGAAACGGACGCCGAGACCATCAAGGCCGAGATTATCACTGGGTACGAACAAGCAAGTGGGCGAACCCTCGCGGCGGGCGACCCAGTACGACTCTACCTTTTGAGCCTTGCTGCCGTCATCATTCAACAGCGCACGGCTGTGAATCTGGCGGCGCAGCAGAACCTGCTTTCATATGCTCAGGAGGGCTACCTTGATGCACTCGGCACGCTTTTGAGCGTTACGCGTCTTTCTGAAAGCAAGGCCGTCACGACGATCAAATTCACGCTTTCGCAGGCTCTGGCGACGGTCTACACGATCCCTGCAGGAACTGAGGTGACGAACGGTGTTGTGACATTCGCGACGGACCATGAACTCAATATTGAGAAAGGTAAGCTCGAAGGGAGCGTCACGGCATCCTGCACCGTTGCAGGGACGGTCGGCAACGACTACCTTGCCGGTCAGGTCAACACCATCGTCAAGCCAATGACGTTCGTAGCGAAAGCCGAGAACACAACCATCACGACAGGCGGCTCTGAAGCGGAAAGTGACGAGTCCCTTGCCGAGCGCATTCGACTCGCACCGAACGGCTTCTCTGTTGCGGGGCCTGAGAAGGCGTACGTTTATCACGCGAAGAGCGTGTCGAGCTCCGTGCTTGACGTTTCCGTTACCTCCCCGACACCGGGCGAGGTCGATGTCTATGTGCTTCTTGCGGGCGGCGAATTGCCTTCCAAAGAAACGCTTGAGCAGATCGATGCGTACTTGAGTGATGAAACGCGTCGACCTCTCACGGACTTCGTTCAGGTGCTTGCGCCGAAGGCCGTGAATTACGAGCTCGAGATTCACTACTGGATCAGTCGCGAGGACAGTTCGCGCGCCGAGCAGATCAAATCTGATGTCGAAAGGGCGGTCGAAAAATACCGCGTGTGGCAGCAAGGAAAAATCGGTCGCGACATTCTCCCTGCAAGGCTCATTCAGTACGTCATGCAGGCGGGAGCTTCGCGCATCGACAACCCGACGATGAAGCCAGTTGACTTCCAGAAGCTCGAAAGCGACCAGGTCGCCCAATGCACTGGCGTGAAGATCGTTTACGAGGGCTACAAGGATGAGTAAGGGGCTCGCGGACGTAAGGCTGAGCGACTTACTTCCGGACTCAATTGCTCAAGACGACAACGTCAAGCACAGCGCGACGGCGCTTGACAAGCAGTTGCTCGATATGACGGCGGCGGTTGATCTTCCGTCGATCTACGTCAGCATTGACAAACTCACGAGCACGCAGCTCGACCATGTCGCCTACGGGTGGGATGCGAGCGTCTGGCGCGATTCGTGGCCCGTTGCTTTGAAGCGCAGCGTCTTGAAAAACGTTGTGCGCGAAAAGCGCAAGAAAGGCACGCTTCGTGCTGTCAAGGATGCCGTTTCTTCGATCGGTTCGGCTGCGACCATCAAAGAGTGGTGGCAGCAGGAGCCGAAGGGAACGCCCCACACTTTCGAGATTCAGGCGACGCTTGGAAACATCGACGGCACGCTTGATGCAGAAATGCAGGAGGACCTTTTCGCGCTCATCGACGACGCGAAGCCGGTCCGATCGCACTACACCTTCGTGCTTGTGAGACAGCTCCAGGGCGGCATGGGTGTTGACGGTTATCTGCGCCCGGTAGCTTACGCGCGTATTCGCTCTGAAGAGATTGTCAGCCGTGATATTGATGCGGCTGTCGGCATTTTCGTCGGAGCGCGACCTATTGCTATGCGGTCCCTTGTTGGGCTTGCAAAATAAGGAGGGTTTCTCATGGACATCGTTTTGACGACAGCCGGTATTCAGGCCGTCATCAATGCACAAGAGACCGGTACGAACGCCGTCACCATTTCTGAGATCGGCGTCGGAACCGGCAAATACACAGCAAACAAGGAACAGACACAGCTACAAGCTCAAGTCAAGCGCATGCCGATCCTAGAAGGTGGGCAAGCGGGTGACAACGCGATTCACGTCGCGTGCAAGGATGACGGCCCGGGCTCGTATGAAGTGTGCGAGTTCGGGCTTTTCCTTTCTGATGGGACGCTTTTTGCGGTCTATTCGCAGAGCACGCCGATCATTGCAAAGCAGGAGTCAAGCAATCTGCTCCTTGCTATCGACATGAAGCTCGAAGGCGTCAACGCTGGGAACATCACTTTCGGCGATGTGTCTTTCTCTTTCGCTGCTGCAACGGCCGTGAATGCGGGGATCGTTGAGCTTGCTACTGACGAAGAAACGCAGGCGGGGACCGATACGCAGCGAGCTGTGACGCCCGCTGGTCTGAAGAGCTTGACTTCCACTGCAGAACGTGCGGGTCTCATCCGAACAGCAACGGAAGCCGAAGCGAAGGCGGGAACGGAAGGCGCGGCTGCTCTCACGCCTGCGACCATGAAAGGCGCAGCTGCTTCCGAAGCGGAAACGATTGAAGGGAAGTCCGGGACGCTCTATGTGACGCCTCTCGGCCTTCGAGGCTTGAAAGCTACGACAGGACGAAACGGGCTAGTCGAACTGGCGACCGAGGCAGAGGCAAAAGCGGGGACGGACAAAGAACGCGCCGTTACCCCTGCGAGCTTAAAGGCCGTCGTCGATGAGGCGACCCCGGACGCAAGCGAAGCCGCCAAGGGGATGATTCAGATCGCCTCTACGGTTGATGCTACAGCCGGAACAGATGCTTTGAAGGCAATGACGCCCGCAACTGGAAAGGCTGCGCTCGATGCGCGAATTGCGACAGTTGAGGAAGCGAAAGTTGGCACGTCGGCGACGAAGCTCATCACGCCTGCAACGCTAAAAGCCGTCGTGGATGCAGCTGTGGCGGCGGCTCTTGCGAAACAAGGAGGTGCCGAATAATGGCCAACACAATTTTGATTACTGACGCCGGTCTGGCCGAAGTTGTTGAGGCAGAACAGGGAGGATTCGCCCCCGTTGTCATCACGGAGGTGGGCTACGGCACGGGGCAATACACGCCGACGAACGACCAGACGACCTTGAAGGAAGAGTTCAAGCGTCTAACGACCATCGCAGGCGGTGCGGTTGGAGACAACGTCATCCACCTTGCGGCCCGTGATGATTCGGCAGAGGCCTACACGGTCTACGAGGTCGGTCTCTATACGGCGAGTGGAACCCTTTTCGCAGTTTGTTCGCAGACGGTTCCGATCATCCAGAAGGCCTCGCAGTCGCAGGCTTTGCTTGCGATCGATCTCGCCGTGACGGACTTCTCTGCGGACTCTGTCGCTTTCGGCGATACGAACTTTCTGAACCCGCCTGCTACGACAACGACTCTCGGTGTTGTCGAGCTTGCGACGGATGAAGAAACGATCGCGGGGACCGATGGAACGCGTGCTGTCACTCCGAAGAGCCTGAGCGCACGAACATCGACGGAAAGCCGCACGGGTTTGATCCGCATCGCCGTCCCGGCTGAAGTGCTTTCCGGCAAGGACAACACGAAGGCTGTGACGCCGTTTGGATTGCTGTCTGCCTTTTTGAAGAATCACGGCGACAGCGGATTCCAGAAGCTGCCGAACGGTCTCATCGTTCAGTGGGGTAAGGCTTCGATTGCGGCCGATGGTTCGACCGTTGTTGCCTTCCCTGTTGCTTTCCCGACGAGCGCCGTTTTCGCAAATGCAACGCCTACTGGCGGGGTTGCAGCGGACTTCGTTGCCACAGGCTTGACGAAGGGGAACGCGACCTTCAAGCACAACGCAAACGGCAAAGTCCAGGCGCTTTGGATGGCGCTCGGATTCTGAAAGGAGAGGACAGGATGGCTTACTACTACAGCGCGTCTCAACGCGCTTTTTACTGCACGGAGATTGTGTCGGTGGACGTTATGCCCGCCGACAAGGTGGCGGTCGCTGACGATGTTTACAAGAGCCTCATGGCCGCCCAGAATGCAGGGAAGTTGATTCGACCCGGTGCAGGAGGGACGCCTGAAGCCGTTGAGCAGACCGGATCGGCTGCAAGTGGCATCGTTCACGAGATGACGCCGGCAACGGCCGACAAGCTAGGCCATGTCAAGATCGGCAAGAACGTCGATGTTGAGGCTGACGGAACGATCTCTGTCAATCTCTCGAAGGACGTTGGCGGTCAAAGGGACCGCGCTCCAGAAAAGCCCAACTACGGCCTGAGTTGAGGGAGGTGGAAACATGGCAGCGGTCAAAAATTTCACGCTCGATCAAGGCTCCGATAAGACGGTGTCCTTCGTCCTGAGCGACAAGAATGGTCCACTTGATCTGACTGGATACTCAGCCGCCATGCAACTTCGCCGGTACGCATTCAGCGAAGAGGCAGTCGATACGCTGACGACCTGCAACGGCCGTCTTCAGATCGATGACTCGGCGGGTAAGGTCACTGCGAAATTCAACCATGAAAAAACCGAAAGGTACCCGGGCGACAGGGTGCTGTATGACCTGGAGCTTGAGTCTCCGGACGGCGAAATAACGCGTGTGGTTGAAGGGAAAATCAAGGTCTCTCCGGAGGTGACTCGTGTTAGGTGCGCGCGCAAGGCGTGAGCTCGCAATCACTGCGCAAATCACGTCGGAAGAAGAAATTCACGTCGATGCAAATTGTCAGGACGTAGTGCCACAAGTTGTGACGGTTGAGGTTCCTGGCATCCAGGGACCTCCGGGCAAGGATGGGGCAGACGGAAAACCCGGAGAACCTGGTAAACCAGGCGAGGGGGCTCACGTCGAAAGCATTGACAACTCTTTCATTGACAATCTTTTTTAATCGTAAAAGGAGTGAGAAAAATGAGTGAATTGAATGCATTTTTAGATAAGCAAGGTTTGACTCATTACGACAGCAAATTGAAGACGGTCGTTGCCGGGCAGATGACGATCGAGGGGCGCACGATCACGCTGAAGAGCGTCTCTGGTGCAACGCTCGCAACGGTGACGATGCCGCAGACGATCTATGAGCTTGCAACGACTCAGAAAGACGGTCTGATGAGCAAGGAAGACTTCGCCAAGTTGCAAGGTGTCGCAGCTCAGGCGACGAAGGTCGAAAACTCTGAAACGAACGGGAACATCCAGATCAATGATGTTGAGACGCCCGTTTATGTACACCCGAGCGTGACGGCAGGTGCTCTTGGTGCAGGACTTTACAAAATCACGACTGACGGCAATGGGCACGTCACTTTAGGCACGAAGGTTGTCAAGGGCGACATCACGGCGCTCGGTATTCCGGCTCAGGACACGACGTATGGTCCGGCTTCGGCTGATGCGGCGGGTTTGATGTCTGCTGCCGACTTCACAAAACTGCAAGGAGTCGCTGTGGGAGCTCAGGTCAACGTACTCGAAAAAGTGAGCGTCAACGGCGGTGCTCTGCCGGTCAGTTCGAAGGGCGTCAATATCGATCTCACGCCGTACGCGCTGAAAACGGACATTGCGAGCGCTGTGAACTACAAGGGTTCCGTCGAAAACTATGCGGCGTTGCCGACCAAGGATGTGAAGGCCGGCGATATGTACAACGTCGAGACTGCCGATCCTGCTCATCAGATCGACGCCGGGATGAATGTCGTTTGGAATGGCGCGAGTTGGGACCCGATGGCCCCGATGATCACGATGACTGGCATTACGAACGAAGAGATCGACGCCCTCTTCGCGTAGGGGGCGTTCCGATGGCTAACTCTTTTCTTGATTTGATAGGGCTGGCTCACTTCAAAGAGAAGCAGAGTCAGCAAATTAGCAAAGAGTTCGCAAAGAAGTCCGAGGTAGTCACAAAGGCTGATGCCTCGGATTTCGCGAAACACAAGACGTGCAGCGCGATTCGAGATCGAGCACCGTCAAAGCCGGACTACGGCTTATCAAAAACAAAGGAGGGGGCTAAATAATGGCTCTGAAAGAACAAGACATCGTCTTTACGACGACGGATGAAGCAGGCAACACCGTCATCCAGTTTCCGATTACGCGCGTCGAAAATGTCGAAGACGCCGTGCGTACTGTGAACAAGAAGAAGCCTGACAGCAATGGCGACATTCAGATCGATGTCGACATGAGTCATCTGGCGACAAAAGATGAGCTGACGAAGGGCTTGGCGAATAAGCGAGATCACACGATCCAGATCGCCAACGCAGATTTGAACACGCTGCTTGAGGACAAAACATGGGCCTGCAGTGGGACGCTGAAAAACACGCCGATCGCTTGTACGTTCTGCATTGTGCAGGCCTACGACACGGGGGCACCCATCAGCGGGAACATCGTGCAGGTCTGCTACGTCCCGAACCTAACCGACAACACGGTCCGCACCTTCTGGCGCAACTGCAATAATGGGGTGACCTTCGGGAAGTGGAGCGAGTCTGGCGCGGTGAAGACGGTGAATAGCATCGCGCCTGATGCTTCTGGCGAAGTGACGCTCCCGAACGCGACGACTAGCAAGGCCGGTCTTGTGCGCCTTGCTGCTGAAGAAGACGTTTTGAACGAAGCTCCCCAGACGGCGGTTTGCACTCAGCTGATCTACGAAATCAATGAGTTCAGACGCAAGTCAACGGCGTACAAAGTCGGCGACAAAGTGGACTGCGCTTTTCAGTACGAGCGCTTCCTCGAATGCACGAAGGCGGGGAAGACGAGCGCGGAGCTGCTTGATACGCGAAATGTCACGCATGGTCAGGTCATTGCGGACGGCATGGTTGAATGGACCGTTCGTACCCATGTTCGAAGCGTGAATGGGAACGTCGCCGGCGCGGACGGCAATGTGCTCGTCGATGTTGGGGCGAAGACGGTAAACGGAAATACTCCTGATTCGAACGGAAATGTTTCGGTCGACGTTGGAGCAAAAACCGTCGAAGGAAAGGCTCCTGACAGCAAAGGGAACGTTTATCTCGGGCTTCATGCTGTGGCGACCTCTGGAAACTACAACGACTTGACGAATAAGCCGACGATTCCAGCGAGTCCAGATATTTACGTTACTCAATCAGGGAGTAGCGGATCGAATCGGTACCGCGTTTGGAGCAATGGGTTTATTGAGCAATGGGGGCTTTTGAACGGAAGCGGTGGCGGCGGCACTGTTACTTTCCCGAAGAGATTTTCTAACACCAGTTATATCTTTGTAGTTACCCCAAATGAAGAAGGAACGTCTGGACAATGGTTCGCATGGGGGACAAGTAAGAAAACGACAAGTTCTATCAATTCGAACATCATGGGCGGCGCTAACGACGGCGCTCCAAAGCAATCGTGGTATGCGGCAGGCTTTTAACAGGAGGTGACTCAAAAATGGGGTTTGAAATTGGACAAATTTTCGAGGGTGAATATCCCCCAGAGGCGGCGTTCTGGTGTAACGATTGTGGGGATCGGTACATCAAGGAAGTTGAAGCGACACTGGATGGTGTACCGCGCTTTCAAATTGTCAAAGTGCCCGATCTAACAGACGAGGAGATTGCGGCTCATGTGCGCGCTGAACGCGACATGAAGATCGCCGAGACGGACTACCTCGCAATGCCAGACTATCCTCTTTCGGATGGCGATCGTGTGAAGGTCTTTGCCTATCGTCAGGCTCTTCGTGATGTGCCGACGCAGGAAGGCTTCCCGCGCGAAGTTGTGTGGCCCTCTGAACCAAAGATTCTCAAGGTCATGGATTGATGCGGCTGAATGTGAAGAAGCCCGGAGTTCCCCGGGCTTCTTCAATTACTCAAAGGCGTTTCTTAGTTCGTCATCCTTATTTTTGTTGTATCGAACCGAGAAGTACAGCTTTAGGAAAATATCACCGAGCGAAAAGAAGAAAAGGCGCTTTTGATGTTTCTTCGGTAATTCGGAGTGGTATTCGAACGACTTGAGGCAGTTGTAGGCCTCGACGAATCTAGCTTTGTTCTTTTTGTACGTGCCTGTCGACATGGCGAGTTTTATCGCTTGCCACCAACAGTCAAGCGCTCGACGCTCAAGTCCCGTTCTGGCGGATTCTGGATACAATTTCGCCTTCTTCATCAGAGTTACGAAAAGCTCCATGTCATCAACGCAAAGCGAGTTATCGTGCGAAAGGGACGATGCTCTCATGCGGTACATGTAGACGATGTCACTGATGACGACGCCTTTTTTGACGTGAAGCAAGGCGCGAATTAGGAAATCCTGGTCTTCACCTTTGGGCATCGATACGTCAAAGCGCTCGCCTTTGATGCTCTCCGTGGAAAAGCATCGGTTCGCAAGAAAATACGAGAAGGCGTAACTTTTGATTCCATCCCAGTCGCCCGTGCCGTAGGCGTGATGAAACGCGCCGTTTCGGTCAATGACCTTCGGAGGTAGGTGATCCAGTTTGCGACCTCCCCGAATTAGCCCTTTTTTATCAAAAGGCTCCCAGCCGCATACGGCATAGTCTGCGCTGTTTACGGATAGGTGCGTTACGTACAGCTCAAGGAAGTTCTCTTTAACAAGATCATCGCTATCAACGAAAGCGATGTAGTCGAATGAGCCTTCATTCTCTATAGCATCGAGTGCAACGTTTCTGGCGGAGGACACGCCACCGTTCTTTTTGTGGAAGGTGACGATTCGTTGGTCCTTTGCGGCATATTCATCAAGAATCTGACCCGAAGTATCGGTGGAGCCGTCGTCTACAGCGAAAACGACGAAATTCTTGTAGCTCTGGGCGAGGATGGAGTCGAGACATTCTCGGAGGTAGCGGGCGGTGTTGTATACGGGGAGGACAACGGCTACTTTTGCAGTTCTCTGTTGGTCAAAAAGTGGTTGGGGGGGGGGTAACGGTTTGATACATATTTAATATGAATGCAAAAAAGGCTCACGGTTGTTGGCTCAACCATGAGCAGGGTACGTACACGTAACTTTATCACACCGCCTTCTGGCGGTTTTTTTATATGTGGAATTTGATTGTCGAGGCGCTGAAAAAGGCGCTAAAGGAAAAGGTGACTGAAATGACAAAGGAAGAAGTGAAGGAATGGCTCGACAAGCTCGGCGTCAAGGTCGAGGAAGTGACCGACGAGCTCATCGCCAAGGTGGAAGCTCAGAAGGCTCTGCTCGATTCGGAGACGCGCCGGAAGACTCGACTCTTCTGGGGACCTGTCGGATTCGTTGCCGGGGTTCTCTGCGCGTGGCTGTACAGCGTCCTCTTCTGAGGACAGATGCAACGAGCTGTGAGAATCGGCACGTTGCGACTCAGAGCATGCTACTGTGTGCTCATGGCCGGGGGACTGTCCCTCGGCCTTTTTTATAAGGAAAGCCATTGTTTTATTACGGCTTCATTAACGACCAGAGCATCTGCACTGGCACATACGGTTTCCCGACTGAGGTGACCATTCCAAACTACATCTACCTCGGTACGACTGACGACAAGACCGTCATCGGGAAGAAGTGGACGGGCAACGGCTGGGTCGAAGTGATCTACTTCTTCTACGCTCAGCTCAACGAAAAGGACCTCTGCATCGGCGTGCAGGAGTATCCGACCGAAGTGATCGATGCGCGTTTGATTCGAATCGAAACGCTCGACGAATCTCTCATCGGCTTCTGGTACGACCGCACGGATTCGACCTTCAAGCCTGCACCGATCCGTGTGCTCGCGGATCACTCCACCGACGTTGTGAACTATCGCAACGAAGACCGTTGGCTTTCGGATGTGCTTGACGAAAAGGCGAACAGCCTTACCATCTACAGCAAGACCGAATCGGATGCTCGTTTTGCCCTCAAGGGCGAAGGTGGTTCAGGTGGAACGCCGGGCGCTGACGGCGCTGATGGTTTGAGCGCTTACGAGGTGGCTGTGGCGAATGGCTTCATTGGCAGCGAGGTTGAATGGCTTGCGAGCCTTGTTGGTGAACCTGGCCTGCCTGGCAAGGACGGCGTTGATGGCAAGAACGGCATCGACGGTGCTCGCGGTGAGCAGGGCCTCCCGGGCAAGGATGGTCTTCCCGGTGCTGAAGGTGCGCCCGGTAAGGACGGCGCTCCCGGTAAGGATGGACTTCCTGGTCGAGATGGCGAACGCGGTCCGCAGGGCTATCCTGGGGCTGATGGTCGCGACGGTACGAATGGCCGAGACGGTCAGGATGGCCAGGACTTCGGCGGCTCTGTAGCTTCTGATGTGATTCGTCTCAACGGCGTGCAGGCGATCTTCAAGACGTCGTCCATGATGACGCTCGGGACGAACAATCTCGAGACGATGATTGCGGGCTCGAAGATTTACTCGAAGACGGCCATCAGCGTTTCGTCGGACGTTCGACTCAAGGAAGGGATTGCGAAGGTCGATGCCGATCGAGCGATTGCGTTCATTCGCAAGCTCCCAGTTGTCACCTATTCCTACCTCGGCGAGGAAGACGGTCAGAAGCACATGGGACTCATCGCGCAGCAGGTCCAGAACGCGGACCCGCAGATTGCGAAGCTCTTTGTCAGCAAGTCGTCTGAGGGCTATCTGGCTGTGGACTATGCATCTCTGGTGTGTCCGTTGATCCTCGCGGTTCAGCGACTTTCGGAAGAGGTTGAGCGGCTTAAAAGCTAAGTCTTAAAGCTCCATAAGTTTCAGAGATGATGCCTGCTTGAGTTAAGATGCAATTAAAGGGGGACGGGAAACCGTCCCCTTTTTTTTACGCCCGCGATGCCTCCGGGCGTGCCAGAACTGGTGCTTTTCGAAGTCGTTGCATATGGTGGAAGTGAAGAAAATCCAAGGAGGCGATCTATGGAAAAAGGGTTTGTGCAGACGTTCATCGACTACATGTCGTTGCTCGTGCCTGCTAAAGGGGAGGCGTATCTGATGGTCATTTCAGGGACTGTCGGAAGCGCACTGGCTTGGGCGCTAGGAGGTATTGACCTGCAGTTGCAGTGGCTGTTGATGTTCGTCGCCGTGGACTACGTGACGGGGACCATCGCTGCAGGAAAGACCGGCGAGTGGAACAGCCGTGTCGGCTTTCGAGGGCTTTTCAAAAAGGTGTTCATTTTCGTCGTCGTTGCGCTGTCGCATGGGCTTGATGTCATCACAGGCACCGAGATGCTACGCAACGCTGCCATTGTGGCTTACGCCGTGAATGAGCTCGGCAGCACGCTTGAGAATATGGACCGCCTTGGCTTTGGCGGCATGATTCCGAGCTTCCTTCACCGAGCGATTAAGGAACTTAAAAGTAGGGAGGTTGTCAAAAAATGAGTAAGGTTATCTGTATTGACGCCGGTCACGGAGGTACTGATCCGGGGGCTGTGAATGGTCGCTACAAAGAGTCCGAGGCGACCTTGGGTATCGCAAACAAAATCGCGGACAAACTAAAAGCGAAAGGGCATCGCGTCGTGCTCACTCGAACGAAGGATCAGGCGCTTCTGCTCCAACAGCGCTGCGACATCTCGAACGCAACCAAGGCGGATGCGTTCATTTCGATCCATTGCAATAGTGCCGAGAACAGGGACGCAAGCGGAATCGAGACGTTCAAATATCCGGGGGTCGGAGGCGTGACGAAACGCCTCGCCGAAAACATCCAGAACGGTCTAGCCTCAAACTTTCCTGAAGAGAAAAACCGAGGCGTCAAGGAGGCGCAGTACTACGTGCTGAAGCACACAAAGGCACCGGCCGCACTAGTGGAAGTAGGCTTCCTAAGCCACGATGAAACTGCCGAGAAATTGTTCAGGTTCAGCTACCAAGACAAGCTCGCACGAGTAATTGCCGAGGGAGTTGAAAAAACTTTTTCTTGAGCCGAATTTCAAAAATTCTTGTGACCTATAAGGGTTTACGATATACTAATTAGGCATGCAGAGAATTACGCGGGAAGTGACGCGTAAGTGACACGAGAACACGAAAACCGCGTCACACCGGGCTTTGTCCGACTAATCAAGTTACTGTTGTAGTAAATTCTGTAGCGTCCTACAAGACACGAGAAAAGCCCCAGAAACCTACGTACGGCGCGGTTTATGGGGCTTTTTAACTTTCAGAGAATTACGGGAAAACGCCCTGTTTTAAAGTGCGTAAGTGACACGTAAGTTACACGACACGCCTAGAAAAAAGCCTTTCGGCTTGACTTTTCCAGTTCACTGAATTGTCACACAACGTTCACTTGTAATTTGTCGATTGCGTCGATCAGGTCGGTAACGTCCTTGTGCGTATACAACTCTGTCACGTTCGAATTCGAGTGGCCGACGATCCTTTTCAGGACCACTGAGTTTGACGATACGCCGCAAGAATCCATCAGAGAAACGAACGTATGTCGGAGCGCATGAGGCGTGTGCGAGACGCCCAGGCTCTCCATATACGGGTCGAAAAAGTGCTTCTTGTACTGGTCGTACTTAATAGGCTTGCCGTTCGCGTTTTCGATCAGGTGCTCGCCATCGAGGCGCTTTGACAGGATCGGTGCAAGCTCTCGGTGGATCGGCACGATCCGGTCTGCGTTTTCGGTCTTTGTCCCGCGCACGTGGATGATGCGCTGCGCAAGGTCCACGTCTTCAGTCTTGACCCCGAGGAGCTCTCCTATCCGCATGCCGGTGTAAAGCATGATGAGCACAGTGTCAGCCAGCCGCAGTTCCGCGTAAGACTTCTTGCCAGTAGGGAATTGCACTGCGAAGTCTTGCGAGCCAAATACAGCGCCGAGCTCCTCTGCCGTGAAGAATTTTTCCTTCGCGGCCTTTTTCTTTTTGGGCGGTGTGATCACCAGGAACTGCGAGTAGTCTTTCGTGACGATGTCGTTCTCGATGCAGTACTTGAACGCGTTTTTGAAGATCGATTTCACCTTGCCCTGACTCTCCTCCGACATGTGATTCATGCCGTCGAGGATGTCCTGCATGTGGACCTTCTTGATGTCGGCCATCTGCATGTCGTAGAGCGGGGCGCAGCGCTTGTAGGCTGACCTGAGCCCGGCGGCGCTGCTCGGGTACTTCTTGAAGTGCGGCGGCGTCCAGATGTCCCAGACCTCAGCAAAGGTGAGCGTCTTTCTTGTGAGGTCGATTGGGTTCTGGTGGTACTCGGCCAAAGCGATCATCGCTTCTTTTCGGCTTGCGTAGTATCCAAGCGTGGACGTGAGCTGCTTTGCCTTTCCCGTCTCTTCGTTGATCTCCCATCCGGTTGTGATTCGTACCCAGAAGGGCCGTCGGCGATTGCCGCTTAATTTTGAAATGTTTCCATAGCCGTTTGGCGCTTTAATTGTCATCACCTTCTTTGAGGTGCTTGGTTTGATACTCCTTCAAGAAGTTCTCCATTCCAATGCGCTCGGTTTTCGATAGCTGCTTGAGGAAATCCGTCTGAACAGGCAGGCCTATCAGCAACGCAGGATTCACTCTCAGTTCGACGGCCATATCCCTGAGGATGTTTCGCTTGATGTTCGTGACCTTTCCGCTTTCCCATTTTTGGACCGCAGCGGCCTGCACGCCAAGTCGCTCACCGAGTTCTGCCTGCGTCAGATTTCGAAGCATCCTCGCGCGTTTGATGATGTAGCCTATTTCTTTGTCGGATAAATACTCCATTAAACCCTCTCCCTTTGTTGTATAAATATCTAATTTGGATATATATCTAATTTAGATCATTTAATTTATCAAAGCAAGAGGAATGATTAACTTCCAAAAATTCACTATTGAACTCAATTGTCTGATTTCGTACTATTTTTTTGAAAGGCAGTGAGAGGCACCGTGCGATCATGCGCGATTTTTTTTAACCGCAACTGTCTAAAAAAGATGAAAAAGGAGATGTTTTCCATTGAGAAACCTAACGGTGAACGATGTCGCTAAGGCGCTCAATAAGTCGCCCCAGTACATACGAATCTGTCTGCAAAAGGGATTGCTTCCGTTTGGAACGGCTGCAAAGATGCCGGGGAGCAATCAGTGGTCTTATTGTATCTTCCCAAAGAAGTTCAAGGAATACGTTGGCGATGAAGCCGTTTGAGAGAGCTGCGTTGAAGAGGGCACGCAGGGAAGCGGGGTTCACGCAGGCGGAGCTGGCCGCGCTTGTCGGATGCGGACAGCAAACAGTCTCAAAACATGAGAGCGGTGCCGCGACACCGGCGCACTTCAAGACGTTGCGAGCGTATGAGGAAGTGCTCGGCGTTCCGGCTTGCGAGCTCTTTCCGGACGTTTTCGGGGCGGAGGAATGAAAAAGGCCCCGCCGTGACAGTTCGGCGAGGCTATCGAATGAAATGAGGGGAGGAATTCGCTATCTCTAGTATGACATCCCCCGAAGAAAAAGCAATAAGCCCAAACATGTCGGGCGTAAAGCACCATTTCAGCGTGTCGGTTGCCGTCGAGGTCGGCGTCAACGCAGCCGTCGTTTTGGAGAACATCGCGTTCTGGGTCCGAGCGAACAGGAAAGCAGGTCGTCACAAGCACGATGGCAAGCACTGGACCTATGGCAGCACGCGTCACTTTGCCGAGCTCTTCGACTATCTGAGCGAGAAGCAGGTGAGGGGCGCTCTGGATAAGTTGATAACCTGTGGATACGTGGAAACAGGGAACTTCAACCGATCGGCATATGACCGGACCAGGTGGTTCACTCTGACCGAAAAAGGCGAGCGCGCGACCCAGGAGCGGCAGTCCGAAAAGCCGACAAAGGCGAAAGGTGCAGCCGGTAATGGGCGACCTATACCAGATAAAAACAAGAAATCGAAAACGGGATATATGACAGATGCAACGCCCGGGCACTACCGCCGGGACCCGTTTGACTTTTGAGGGAAGGAATGAGAATGAATGGCTTTGAGTGAAGTCGATCTTTCGCACATTCGCAACGGGCGCACGAAGCCCGCAATCTGCACCACACATGGTGCATTTACGGACACGGGAGTAATGATCCGCGACCGGATCATCTGGATGGGCTGTGCGCAGTGTGCGCTTGAAGCCCGCGACCGTGAGAACGCCAGACTGGCGAAAGAGGCTACAAAGCGCAGCGAGGCGGTGAAGGCTTGTCGCATCATCGGTGACGCGGCCATACCGGCTCGATACAGAGGCCGCACGCTTGAAGGCTATGTCGTGTCGAACGGTGGCCAACGTGCCGCGCTTGAGGCTTCAAGGGAGTACTTGCAGACAATCTGCGAGAACGACGACAGTGGTGCAAACCTGCTTTTCTACGGCACGTCTGGAACGGGTAAGACGCACCTTGCCATAGGAATCGCGCAGGCGTTGATCGAGCACGGCGGCTCTGCGCTCTATACGCGAGCGTCTCGGATCGCTCAGCGAATCAAAGAGACCTACGGACGCCAGTCGGATCGAAACGAGCGCGAGGTGTACGAGTCCTTTGCTACGCCTGACCTTCTTGTCATAGATGAAGTCGGCAGGCAGTTCGGGACCGATGCCGAGAAGCTGATGCTTTTCGAGGTGATCAACTCACGCTACGAGGCGCTGAAGGCGACGATCGTCATCAGCAATCTCTCTGGTGAAGCCTTGATGGACTACTTGGGCGAGGCGGCGATGGACCGGCTTCGCGAAGGAGGCCGTTCTGTGCTCTTCGACTGGACGAGCTATCGACGCCGAGGATATTGAATTACACGAGACCCCTTCGCGGGTCTCTTTTTGCATGGAGGCTTCGATGAACTGGAAGCTTTTTGTGCCGCTCGGGCTGTTTGCTGCGGGCGCTGTCGGCGGGTACATGTACGCGTCGCACGAGTACGGCGAGGAGATCGCCAATGTCAAACTTCAGGCCGCGATTGTTCGCGCAAACGATGGGAGAAAGGCTTATGAAAAACTTGTTGCTGCGCAAAACGCGCTTGATGCTTCTCGGCGCGATGCTGTGCGCTTCTCTGACGACCTTGACCGGGTGCAGCGTGCCTACCAAGATCGAGAGAGAAGAGCCTCTGCCGATGCCTGCAGAGTGGAACGAGCCGCAATCGCCCGGTGCGAAGGACTTCTCAGAGAAAGCACAGAGCTTCTTGCAGAGGGTTCAGGCCTACTTCAAAGAAACGCCGGAGTTCACGACGCCAGAGCAACCCTGAACAAATGAAAAGCGCCAGAACGAATCTGGCGCATGGGGCTCTTAGTCCACTTGCAAATCTCCGAATTAGATGCCCTGCTGTTCGATGATCTTCATTTCCATCGTCTTGAGGTCCACGCGAACGGTGACGCTTGCCTTCATCATTGCTCCGAAGCCATTCTTGGCGCGGAAAGTTGTCTTGACTATTGCAAACGGGGCCTCGTTCTTCCTGTTCAGGTGAAGCGTGTAGCTACTTTCGTCGTGCTTGTAGGAGTCAGGATCATTGAGTGTCTTGAGCACGGCTTCTTCGGTTGGTTTGAAGGATCCGTCCCAAGGGCTGAATAGCTTGAAGAACGGATCAAGGTCAATGTGTGACTTGAATTTTTCCGGAATGTCCTTGTATTCGTTCAGACACCATCCGAGAACTTCTGTGGTCTTGAGGGTTGTGGACTTAGTGTTCGCGTATTCAGTCAAGCAATTACGGAACCCGTCAAGCTCGGATTCTGTAACGCCATTTTGTTTCAAATAGACCTTGAGCACATCTGACTTGCTGTCGCTCCAGGGGCTACCACGGTACGTACTGAGCGTCTCTGTCGTGAGTTGTTGGGCAAGCTCTGCCTCACGCTCTTTTGCTTCTTCTTCCGGGTCAGAGCAGGCTGTCAACATGGTGGCTGCAACCATAGCCAGAGCAATAGTGATCTTTTTCATGGACTCTCCTGATGGTGATAGGGCTACGAAAACGACAAAAGCGCGGAGGTGAGCCGCGCGTGTAGATTTTAAAATTGTAACCTACTTTTATTGGATGGCTTCAAGGCGGGCAGCGATTTCGTCGCGGTCGTCGCAAAGCGTCAGGAATGCCTTGACAAGGCTCCGCCACTCTACTTTTTTACCGGCTGCATAAGCGTCGGCAGCCTCGTCGCTCTTGAGGTCGATGGCAAGTTCGAGCTGTTCGAGAGCTTTTTCGAGTTCGCGGCGGTTGTCGGTGTTCGTCATGTTGGTCTCCGGTGTTTTGTTTGGGTGAGTTCATGTTCGCTCTGTGTCCCGGAGGCAGCAAGTCGATGTGGGAATGACTTGCTTTACATCATTCGTTACGTTGGCAGGATCGCATCCGCCCACTGCTGCATGACCGGGCGGCGTTGCTCAAGGAGGTCTGAGCGTTGGTAGGCCTGCACGACCTTGTCGCCCTTTACGTGAGCCAGAGCGCGCTCGGCAAGGGCCTCATGGATGAAGTTCTCCTCGCACCAGTCGCGGAACGTTGATCTGAAACCGTGCATTGTGAAAGACTCGCCTGTCGCCTTCCGGATAAAAGCCCGAGGGCTGTCGATAACCATCTCTTTGTCTGATCGTGGCGCAGGAAAGACGAGCTCAGACTTCCGTTCGCATCGTTCTAGGACTGCCAGTGCCTGACGTGAGAGCGGGACGCGGTGCTCAAGACCGCACTTCATTCTAGAGGCTGGGATCGTCCACGTCGCGCGCTGGATGTCGATCTCGTCCCATCGTGCGCAAAGGAACTCTTGCACGCGTGTAGCAGTGAGGATGCCGAAAAGGACGGCGCGAGACACGACAGAAGTCTTTTTCGCCGTCTCCGGTGCAAAACTTTTCAGAATTTCAAGAGGCATTGCCTCATGGTGCTTGACTTCGTGGACCTTTGAGATCGGCGGCAGGAAGAAAGCTAGCCCGTCTTTCCAAGTAGCAGGGTTTGTTTGTATGAGTTCTTCAGCGATTGCTTGAGAGAAGAGACTTTCGAGGCGGCCTCGTAGGCGGCTGGCTGTCTCTGGCTTTTCTGTCCAGATCGGTTTGAGGACTTCGAGGATGTCTCCTCGCGTGATGTCCTTTACGCGAAGAGCACCGAGAACCGGGACGGCATAGGTTTCGATTGTGGACACCCACTGCGATGCGTGCTTTTCGTTTTTCCAGCGCTTGACGTTTTGAATGGTCGCGATTGCACCAGGATAGAACTCTTTGAAAGTGATGCTTTCTCGGGCGTCTTCTTCTGAAAGCTTTGATGATGACGGATCGATGCCGTCGGCCGCCATTGAGAGAATTTTTGCTGCCCGCGCTTTTGCAGACGTGATTGAAATGCGCGAGGCGCCACCGATCGACAAGTCTTTCCGTGTCCCCGCGAATCGGTAGCGGACAACCCACTGCCGGGAAGACTCAGAACGCACGAGAAGCATCAACCCACCGCCGAGCGAGTACCGGCCGGGTGGCAGCGTCATGAAATTTTTCGACGTGACTTGATCTTTCATATCTACCTTTGGGCGGTGAATCGCGTAAGACCCACCAGAGACCCACCGAAAAAAGACCCACCAAAAGACCCACCTCCACAGTCTATCGCATGGCGTGATATGTCGCAATCTGGCGGATTTTGGCGGAATCGACGAAAGTAGAATTCTGGAATGTGTCTGGTACTCAAGGTAAATAAAGAAAAACCCCGGAGCCTGAGAGGCTTCGGGGTCTGTGTTCTGGCGGAAGGGGAGGGATTCGAACCCTCGATACGGAATTTCCGTATGCCGCCTTTCCAGGGCGGTACATTCAACCACTCTGCCACCCTTCCATAGGTGCTCAGCGAACATGCCGGCCGTGGTGATTGGCTTTGTCGACACGTCGAATTTGCTGAGGAGACGAAGTATGCCTGAGTTTTTTGAAAAAGTCAAGAAACGTTTGAAAAAAACTGCAGACGGCATGCGGGATGTGCCGGGACGCCGCCGCACGCATGAAAAAAGGCAGGAAGCCGAAGCTTCCTGCCTTTCTGAATCTTGGCGGAAGGGGAGGGATTCGAACCCTCGATACGGAATTTCCGTATGCCGCCTTTCCAGGGCGGTACATTCAACCACTCTGCCACCCTTCCAAGATGGAGCGAGCTGACGGTTTCGTCAGAGAGCGCAATTGTACAGTATATTTTTAAAGTCGTGTGAACTTTTTTCGGCTCCTGCCTCAAGGGCGTGCGGGAGGACGGTGATGGGAATCAAGATCTGCAACCTGTGCTGCGGTCACGGACATGTGTTCGAGGGATGGTTTCGCTCCGATGAGGAGCTGGAGGCGGACCTGAAGGAAGGCCGCATCGAGTGTCCCGTGTGCGGAGATCCGTGCGTTGCCAAGCGCCCGAGCGCTCCCAACTTTGTCAGAGTGCAGGGGACGACGAGGACGGACGTTGCGGCCGACGTCGCCGCCCGCGGCTGGGAGAGGGCCCGCGAAATGCAGGCGGACGCCATGAAGGTGCTGCGTGAGGCCGCCGCGATGGCCGAGGACGTCGGCGAGCGCTTTCCCGAAACTGTGAGAGACATTCATGACGGGCGCGCCGAGAGGCGCCTGGTGAAGGGCACCTGTTCGGGCGAGGAGGCTCAGGCGTTGCATGAGGAGGGCATTCCCGTGATGCCTCTCCCTGATGCGGTCTCTAGGCGGCTCAACTGAGCTCCTTTTCTGCAGCGCAGCGCGGCGTTGTACAATGCCGATACCCTTTCAAAACACTCTTTGACTTCGGAGACAGACATGCCCCAGCAAGCCCGTGACGCTGAATTCGCGCCTCACGCCGCCATCGACCTTCGCGACCAGAACAGCATGTTCCTTGCGCTCGAGGAGCTCGGAATCGCCTGCATGCAGGACGCCTGGATCCGCAGCAACGACCCCGGCCACAAGGATGCGGCCGCCGTCCACGAGCAGGCCGAGGAATTCCTCGCCGACATCCTGATGCTTCTTTCGACGGGCGGTGACGAGTCCCGCATCGTGCAGAACGGCTGGGCGGGCGCCGAGCTTGCGAAGCACCTGCGCGCCTCGCTTCGTCAGGAACTTGCCGCCGAGACGGCCGCTCAGGGTCTTGAGGGCGGCACGGACGCCATGTCCGATGAGGCCGTGATCCGTCTTGCGCTCTCCTGCTATCTCAAGGACCTCGAGCTTCTGACGGCGCGCGATGCGCATGAGAAGATGCTCGGCCGCAAGATCGAGCCCAAGGAGTACATCGACTTCATGATCGGCTGGAGCGGTGTTTTCAGTGGTGCAAAGCCCTCTCTTGAGCTCCCGATGGCATTCATGATCTTCAAGGGTGCGCAAAAACACTGAGGAAAAAATCACGCGCACCATTTGCGCGCAAAACCTTGAAAACGATAGACTGACAGGCAGATCGGCGAGTTTGAGAGCGCCGGGCCCGTCAATATGGCCTGGGATCCGCACCTACCGGATCCTTCAGGCCATTTTTTCGTGTTCCGGAAAGACGCTTGAAGCCGACGAAATCCCCCCAAAGCCAACCCGGAGAAAAACATGGAAACAGGAACGGGAGTCAACGCACTGACAATCGTCTTTGCCGCGCTCTGTATCTTTGCCATTGCTTACCGCTTCTACGGTCTCTTCATCGCGACCAAGGTCCTCAGCCTCAATGAAGCCCGCAAGACGCCTGCCGTCAAGTACAGCGACGGGCAGGACTATGTCCCGACCAACAAGTACGTGCTCTTTGGCCACCATTTCGCAGCCATTGCGGCAGCCGGCCCGCTTCTCGGCCCAGTTCTCGCAGCGCAGTTCGGCTACATGCCGGGCCTGCTCTGGATTCTGATCGGCTGCGTGCTCGCAGGCGGCGTGCACGACATGGTCGTGCTCTTCTGCTCCGTGCGCCACCGCGGCCGCTCGCTCGCCTACATCGCGACGCAGGAGATCGACAGGACGACGGGCTTCGTCGCCTCGTGGGCCGTCCTCGCGATTCTGATCCTGACGCTCGCGGGCCTCTCGATCGCCGTGGTCAACGCCATGCACAACTCGCTCTGGTCGACCTACACGGTCGCCGCGACGATTCCCATCGCCATTCTGATGGGCCTCTACATGCAGATCTGGCGCAAGGGCGACGTGGTCGGCGCGACGGTCATCGGCGTCGTGCTCCTCTTCCTCTGCATCCTTTCCGGTCCGTGGGTCGCCGCCCATCCCGAATACTTCGGCTGGCTCGACATCGACCGCAAGGCGATGAGCATCCTCATCCCGATCTACGGCTTCTTCGCCTCCGTTCTTCCCGTGTGGCTCCTGCTGCTGCCGCGCGACTACCTCTCCACCTTCCTCAAGATCGGCACGATCGGCGCCCTCGCCATCGGCATCGCCTTCGTGATGCCGAACTTCCAGATGCCGGCCTTCACGGACTTCATCCACGGCGGCGGCCCGATCGTGGGCGGTCCCGTCATTCCGTTCATCTTCATCACGATCGCCTGCGGCGCGCTCTCGGGCTTCCACGCCACGATCGGCACGGGTACGACCCCGAAGATGGTCGGCAACGAACGCGACGTGCTCTTCGTGGGCTACGGCGCCATGCTGATGGAAGGCTTCGTGGCCATCATGGCCCTTGTCGCCGCCTGCGTGCTGGTGCCCGCCGACTACTTCGCCATCAATGCGCCCGCCGAGAAGTTCCAGGCGCTCGGCATGGCCGTGCAGGAGCTTCCGCGCCTTGAAGCCGAGGTTCAGGAAAGTCTGATGGCCCGTCCGGGCGGCAGCGTCTCGCTCGCCGTCGGCATGGCCCACATCTTCTCCAAGATCCCGTTCATGGAACACCTGATGGCCTACTGGTACCACTTCGCCATCATGTTCGAAGCCGTCTTCATTCTGACGGCCGTGGACGCCGGCACCCGCGTCGGCCGCTTCTTCCTTCAGGAAATGATCGGCAAGGTCATCCCGAAGTTTGCGGACAAGGAATGGGTTCCGGGTGTGATCATCACCTCGGTGCTCTTCACGGGCTCCTGGGGATATCTCGTTTACTCGGGCGACATCGGCTCCATCTGGCCGCTCTTCGGCATCTGCAACCAGCTGCTCGCCAGCGTGACGCTTCTGATCGGCACCACCGTGATCCTGCGCATGAACAAGGCGAAGTACGCCTGGATCACGGGCGTGCCCGGCCTCTTCATGACCGTCATCACGTTTTGGGCGGGCATCTGGCTCATCGTCAACCAGTACCTGCCAGGCGGCAAGATCCTGCTTGCCACGCTCTCCGTGATCGTCATGCTCCTCATGCTCTTCGTGATCTACGGCACGCTGCGCCGCTGGTTCGCGCTCCTTGCGATCCACACGACGACGAAGGACGAGTACGGCGAAGACGTGAAGGTCGTGGTTCAGGAATAATCCTCCAGACTTCCGCTTCGTGAAGCATGCAGGCCCGCCGGTCGAAGGACTGGCGGGCCTGCTTTTGGAGAGTCCGATTTTCGGTAAACTGTGGTCACCTATCAAAAACGGGAGAGGGGCGGGGGGGGGGAGAGGGGGGGATTCCGTGGGCGCCGGTGTCTTTTAAAAAAAAAAAAAAAAAGACAAACAGGTAGTATAATGTAGATGTAGCAACCAGTCACAGAGCGAGTAGAACCGACCACAGTAGTCAGCCACGCA
>OBHX01000315.1_pt1 | contig 48369 bp, 33 predicted proteins | sample 1519331 | NCBI WGS metagenome assembly OBHX01 (sample SAMEA2602897, study PRJEB22501) | metagenome
CACTGCAATTACCTGTTCAAAAGCCGCTGGATATTCCACCTTACTATTATTTCCCCCATTTCCAGCTGAAGCCAATAGTAATATTCCCGCTTTTTCTGCATCGCATATAGCTTGTTCAAGTGCAACTGAATAAGTATCTGTTCCAAAGCTCATATTTATAATATCCATATGATTGTCAATACACCAATAAATTCCTTCAATTACTCGATCTAATGTTGCTGTATTGTTAGCATCTAATACGCGCACAGAATACAAATTTGCCTTGGGAGCAATATCCGCTACAATTCCCGCTACACTTGTTCCATGACTTGTTATATCTTCATAGTATGGTGCAATATTTTTTTCATCATCCACAAGATTAACCCTTTCAACAACATTTACATCTTGTGAATAATCCACCCCTGAATCCATAATAGCAACTTTAATTTTGCTATTTTTTTCTTGGTCAATAACCTTCTTTGTTGCTCCAATCATTTGCATATTCCAGTTATCCGCATCAGGATCTTTTGCATCCTTTTTGTTTACCACTTCATTATTTGTCCCGCTTGCCGAAAATTCTATATTAGTTTCTATGTCTGAAACACCCTTTATAGATTGTAACTCATCCTTCTGTCTCTCTGTCAATCCAATATAAATAGATTTTTTTCCTGTAATATCATATGTATGATAGTCTTCTACGATATTTTCTTTATATTGTTTTTTAATTTTATTAAAATCCTTTTCATTATCTACTGTGAGTACATACTCTTTAACCGTATCTTTTGCAGATATAAATTCTGCCTTTCCTTGCATCAAACGTGTTGCAGTCATTGCACAAAGCAATCCAATTGCAACCATTCTTTGTAAATTTTTCTTCATAGTCTTGTTCTCCTTTTTACAATTTAAACTTGGCTGAAAAACCAGCCGCTTTTTCCAGTTTCCTGATTCACTTGAACCTCTTTGCTGTATTGAAACTTCCATTTAAACTCTTCCTTCCACTCCTCTTCGAATAGTTTCTGGTAAAGTTTTTCAAACTCTCCTCCTTCCATATCATTATCCAACACAACATTTATCAACAGCGAGTCTCTTGTCTGCTGAAACACCTGAAACTGATAAATCATTCGTTCCATACATTGATTTATCTGCTCTACCGGTCCCAACAAAACATCCGGCAATTTACTGCTCCCATCCGGCATCATCAACAGATCATTTTTTCTCGCATGTTTTAATTCCAGCTTGGTCTTAGTAATATCTCTCATCACGATTCTTCCAACATCACCAATTCCATATCTGACGAACGGCATCGCATGATTATGCAGAGATGTTACATAAACCTCTCCGTATTCTCCATCATTTACTAATTGTCCATTTTTATCAATAATTTCTACATATGTAGATTGATTAAACAATTGATATGTTTCTTGATATTCATATCCGATTGTACCAACTTCCATTGTTCCATAATGACTTCTTACCTGGCAAGAAAATACTTTTTCTAAACTTTGTTTCAAGCCCGCCGGCACCATCTCACCTGTCAATTCAATATATTTCACATTTGGTAATATAGGTAATTGTTCTTCTTTTACCATTTGCAAAATCATTTGCGCAATTCCCGGATGTACTAATAACCATGACGGATTAAATTCTTCCATCTTTTGATAAATTCTTATTAATTTTTCCCTATTTAACTTTTGCTTTGATATTAACATTTTATTACCATTAATCTGGTAATCTTCTTGTAATGTCGTATTAAAAAGGCAAACTTTATCGTTTGTTCGTACTCCAGCTTGTCGAAACCTTTCCATCCACAAAGGGAGCAAAGCAGCCGACATATCCGTCTTACTCCAGTATACATCAAGATATGTTCCTGTACTTCCAGATGTATGAGTGCGATTAAGCCTCCCCATAACTAACTCTCCCAAATAGTCATCTGATATAAACTTATCTTGCTGTAAAACAATTTGATTTTTTTAACCAAGGGCAGTTTTTCCCACTGACCACTTTCAATCCACATCAGTATTTGTGGTTCTTTTTCCGCTAATTCCCGATAAAAAGGAACTGTCGTATAGGCATGCCTTGCCATTTCAAATCTACGATTCATCTTTCATCTCCTTTTTCCTGAATAAGTTTCACTAAGTATCCAACCAGATCATCCAACTCATTCATATGAAATGTAAGTTCTTCAAAGTCATGATATTCGATTTTGAATTCCTCCTCCAGTTGTAAAACCAAATTAAACATAGCAAAAGAATCCATCTCTAAAGGCTCTTTCGCATATTTCTGATACAATTCTTTTACATCTAATTCACAAGAACCTGCTATGATTTTCAAACATTTGTCTCTTATTTCATCAGGCATCTCTGCTCTCCTTTTCATCAATTTCCCATTCGTACACTAAAGCATACATGAGTTTTTTGTCATTTTCTTCCAGTTCTGATATCATGTGTTTTATCAATCCATCCTCTCTTTTATCTGGCCGGAAACGATATTTCTGCATCAAATGAACCAAATTAAATGCCGTTGTTCGTGCTGTTTGTGATAATAATTTTAATTTTTTGTACAACTCTTCATTTATTAGTTTTTCTTCCCACATATACTCGATACGTTTTTCCATAATTACTTTATGTTCATACAACAGATACGAGATTCGCCTGTCTGCAATCAAAAGATTAATTCCTTTCTGGGTACAAAGTTCTCGATAGATTCCGATTCCTTGAACCGTTTTTTCTGTTGGCAAAAATGCCTGCATAAGCAGTTCTGTATTTTTTTCTTCCAAATAATCTTTGCAAATTCTTTTTATGTATTCCGGCATAAAACGATAAAACCGAAACCCCTGGCAATACGTTATAATCTTGATTACATGATTCTTGTTTCGTTTTAACGTTTCATTTATATCCCGATATGAAACGTTATATCTTTGTATTTTACCTGAGTTATCATATCCTACTGTCATAAACACTTTCTGTTTATCATCAAACCCATAAATCAAATTCTGATGAAGATGATGTGCATAATGATATTCGTCTCTCCCAAACAAATAATACTGATCCAATTTTATCTCTATATATCTTTTCTGCTCCAGTTCCCATTTTAACGCTTTGACACCTCCATAATGCAGCATATCACTCACTTTAATATAATTATAATCCAAAAAATGGTTGGGCAGATCGAACTGTTCCTTTTTATAAAAATTGTAAAATTCCAGCCGTCGATGTTCACTATCCAAATTACATTTTATCTGAATAAAATTACTAAACAGCCATGGATAAAACGAATTTTCTTCATGTCTTACCTGCACTCCGATGTATAACTTTTTCGTGGTATTAATCTGTTTTTCTCCAATCTTTTTAATCTGTTTTCCTATTCCAAAAAAGCACTCTATTTTGCCATTTGACAGACTTAATACAAAGTCCCCTTGTTTTCCATCCAGCCTTTCCTTCATCTGCTCTTTTTTTCCTGAATAATACAATGATACTCCATCATGAATAAAGTTTCCAAAGCGGCAGATATACTCATTGTCACCTAATAAAACATTTTCTTCGTCATCTGTCAAAAACACATTGACAGCAGCCCATGGTTCGGATTCCTGCTGAAAATTTACTTTAATATGTACATATCCTTCGTTGTCTGATAACGGTCGATAAATACATCCATTACAAAAACGGTTATATTTGTCCTCAGTTTCATATTTCCAATGCATCCCTTCTTTTTTCATCCCGATAGACGTCCATGTATCATTATCCGTTTCACAGATCTCAAACTCCGCGATTCGTTTTCCAATTCTTTCCTCTGCCATAATGATGCATTGAGGCAGAGCGTAATAAGAGTAAGTTCGAACTTCCGGTGTGGTACATATAGGAAGTTCGATTCTTTTTATCTTTTGCGTGTCTTTGTTTATCACGAAAACTTCCTCCTCTCGTCCCTTCTAAGTACTCTTTTTCCTATCATCAGCGAACCTGCGACTCCCATATGACCGGTTAAAATAATGGTTACAATTTGATTTTTCTGAAAACAGATCAATCCGATTACAACTGCACTCTGTATTAAAAGTATGATTCTGGTAACCCTTTTAAAATAAATTCTTTCACTCTCCGATATGCGCCGTGTCTGTGTATCTATCGGTGCCAGCCAAAAAACAATTCCGGCACATACTCCCTCAATCAGCACGTTATACGGAAAAATCAAATGGTTTTTTGCAAAACCAATCCATAAAACAGCCCCTATCATGTACAATGCTGATAGAGTCAAACATGCCGACCGCGTTTTGGCATGATAGCCTCCCGCATATTGCCTTAAAGGGATAAATGCAATACACAGTATAATGATCTCCCAGTAGGCCTTAAAAATAACTGCTATTGTGATTGTAATAAGAATGATAATCGTTTTTTCGAGCAGCAACGTATATCCATATATGTATAAATCCCTTTTGCTTTTTGAAAACTCGCCCTGTTCTATCTTCTTATCCACTATGCTGTGTATCCACTTATCCATAGTCTCACCACTTAGTGTCTTTTGAAGCAATCTGCTGATTCCGGTGCTTCCGGCTGATGGAAGAACCAGGAACATGTCTGGTTTACATTCTGAGCAACAAGCACAAGGGCCAGACTATTCAGCACGCCAAATGACATAAGTTTTGATACCATTTTCCTAAGTTTCATAAAAAAACACCTCCTATTGAATTTGATAATTTTATCATCGCATAATTTTTTATCAATTTCAACTGAAGGTGCAATATTTGCATTTTAAGTGCAATATTTGTAATTTTTGTGACTATTCAGTCTCTATTTCAGAAGTCGGATTAGGGAGAACTATCATTGTCTCAAATATTTTACCGTCATAATTTCTATAAATGTCCCCCGAATAAGTTTCAACAATCCGGTTTACATTACGCAGTCCGATACCGTGAAAATTTTTTTCTTCTTTTGTCGTCATAAACTGTTCACCGTTTTGAATGATGGCGCCATTATACGTATTTTTAATCCGGAAAACAACAAACTCCCCATCATTCTGCATATACAAATATACCCATATTTTCCCTTTTTTACATTTTTTAGCTGCTTCCAAGGCATTATCCAGCAGATTTCCTAAAAGTGACGTAATGTCAATTTCCTGCACAAATTCAACCTTGAATCCTCCCTCCACAAATATTTCTGTCGGTACCTTTTCCTTTTCTGCCCCTCTCTTAAAATCACCCAAAAGTATATTTAAAAAATGATTGGCACAAATAATCTTCTCCTCTTCTTTATGAATTCCTATCTGCAGACTGTCAAGAACTTCTTGAATCTTATCGTCCTGTCCTTCTTGAAGATAAATGCCAATCTGTTTTAGATAATATTTGATATCATGTATTTTTTCTTTATATCCTTTTTCGATACTGTCCTGCTTATCATGCCAGTTTTTCCGCTCATCGTATTTTGTCTGACTGATCTCCAAAAGCATTTTCTGTTCCTGAAGCTGACTGTATTTTGTAAAGATGTAAAACAAAATAATATTTCCGCAAAGCAGAATTAGATATAAAATAATCAACACCACATCTCTTGAGGTAAGTTCATCCCCGCCCACACGAATGTAGGGAATCAGTGCCATAAGCCCGATCGTTGCAAGCGGAATAATAATAAATGCACTAAATATTTTCAATGATATTTTTCTTACCTGTATCTTCGATATCTGCTTAATGATCGTTAAAATGACAAACTCAATCAATTTTATCGCAATAATACTGCTTAGCATCACAAAATGATTTTTATATATTTCATTTGTTGGCAAATTAACCGAAACATTTAGCAAAAAATAGAAAATCATCTCTGCACTCATAAAAACTACAATTATGATAATTCCATGAAATATACGTAACACAGCACTTCCCTGTACTAATACCATACCAACAAAAAAACATAAGAAACAGGTAACAACAAAATTTAATTTACTGTTGTTTTGCAGATTTGCAATTGTATTGAGCGCAATGACAATTCCTGCCAACCCGAGTTCCCAAACGCGGCTTCTGAAAATTTCTGTTTTTGCATGAAAAGCTTTATAAAAATCGAAAACAAGATAAACTTCTACCATGGTCGAAACAAGCATGCAAATATTGTAAAGTATACTTTCGTTCATCCATTGTTCCTTTCCGGATATTTATTTCCAAAATACTGCATCATTTTCTTTTTAAATTCCTGTTTTTTTGATCTTGAAATAGAGATCATTTCTGTTCCTATTTAAGTCTCCTTCCCGCTGCCCCAATATATAATGCAGATTCACAATATAACTGCTATGTGGCATGGCAAAATCGGATTTATCCAGCATATTCATCAATTCTTTGAAAGAGTATGGCGCAATAATATTTCCATCGGAATATATTTTTTCAAGGGATTCTTTTACATGCAATATGCTTTTTCCATTTTTATGATGCGTTATGAATGTGATGTCTGCTGTTTGAACCGTAATTTTCTCCCGCTTATAATACGCTTCTATGCTATAGACCTTTTTGCGTCTCGCAATTTCCTTGAAGATATCGTAAAGATCTTTCATTACCTCTTCTTTTTCTGCCTGCTTCAATATGTAACGATAGGGCGAAATCTTAATCGTCTCGGGTGTCGGCATGTAAATTCCGGAGCAGTGTACCAAAACTCCCTGATACCCTCGTTTCCTAAGTTCAACCGATATTTCATTTCCGTCCATTCCTTTCAACTGAATGTCTAGAAATACAACATCCGCATTATCAATATCACTGTTTAATAATTGTTCTCCCGATGTACATTTCACAATCTCTAATAGGTCTTCCTGCTGACTGCATTTCTTAAGCAATTTTTCTAATTCATCCATGTAATTTGTGTCATCATCACAGAGAGCGATCTTATAATTCATCTGAAGTCACTCCTCTCCTTATCCTTTTTCCATATTTCCAGTATAACATGTTTGGGGTTGGAAAACAATGGGAAAGGCTGTTTTGAATTAATATATCCACTATTTTCGTATTCATAGCAAGCAGACTCATCTCCTCCCCCCAAACGCCACACACCACAGGAAAGCCCCAAAAACCTCCTCCCACGCCAAGGGGACCAGCCTTCCGGCTGGTCCCCCGTAATATAAGTTGATGAAGTTTTCTCCCTGGAATTACGAATGCTGCTGTGCAGCCTTCGTAATTCTTGGTTCTTCTTATTTGCTGCTTTGTTTTTTCTTGGAAATTACGTCAAAGGCTACGGCTGCCAGAAGGACAAGTCCTTTTACGGCTTTCTGCCAGTTTGCGTCGATTCCCATGATGGACATTCCGTTGTTCAGGACACCCATGAAGATGGCACCGATTACTACTCCGGGTACGGTTCCGATTCCACCGTATGCGGAAGCTCCACCGATGAAGCAGGCACCGATCGCATCCATTTCATAGTTTGTTCCGGCTGTAGGTGCTGCGGAATTGAAACGGGCGATGCAGACAAGAGCTGCGACTGCAGAAAGCACTGCCATGTTGACATAAGCGATGAAGTATACGCGGTTTGTCTTGACACCACTGAGTTTTGCTGCATTTTCGTTACCGCCGACTGCGTAGTAGTAACGGCCGGAAACGGTTTTGGATGTGTAGTAAGCATAAGCTGCTACGATTACGGCAAGAAGAATGAGGATTGTCGGCAAACCTTTGTAGCTGTACAATTTGATGCAGACAAACATAACCACTGCGGTAATGATGACACATCTTGCGATATCGCCGTAAAGATTGCTCTGCTGATATCCGTTTTTCTTTGCTTTAATTCGTTTCCAGATAACGGAAGCGATATAACCTACACTGATCAGGATGCCGGCTGCAAGAGCGGTTCCATAACCAGGTACGTAATTGTTAAACAATGCGATATATTCATCCGGCATCGGGGAGATTGTGAGGCCATCCAGTACAAGGAGTGCGACACCACGCCATAAAAGCATGCCGGCAAGAGTTACGATAAACGGAGGGATGCGGACGTAGGCGATCCAGAATGCCTGCCATACACCGATTCCAAGTCCTACGAGAAGACCGGCTCCGATGGCTACCCACATATTAACGCCGCCATTTACCATCAATTTTCCGACTACGGCACCGACCAGGCACACGATCGAGCCGACGGACAAGTCGATGTTACCACCGGTAAGGATACAAAGTAACATACCTACTGCAAGAATAACGACATAACCATTTTGTGCGATTAAGTTCGTTATGTTGGATGACAAGAGGAGTGCTCCATCTGTCATAAATGTAAAGAATATCGCAACGATGATCAGCGCAATCACCATTGTATTTTTTTTCAAAGCTTCTTTCACCTGATTCATTTCATTCACGCTCCTTTTCCTGATTTCATGATATATGACATGATAATTTCCTGGGTTGCTTCTTTTCCGTCTACTTCGCCCACCATTTTACCTTCGTTCATGACATAAATGCGGTCGCTCATGCCAAGCACTTCCGGTAATTCCGAAGAAATGATGATGACGGATTTTCCTGCTGCCACCAGGTCATTGATGATACAATAAATCTCGTATTTGGCTCCAACGTCGATTCCTCGTGTCGGTTCATCCAGGATCAATACGTCCGGATCCGTCAGCATCCATTTTGCCAAAAGCACTTTCTGCTGGTTACCACCACTTAGATTTCCCACATTTTGGTAAACCGACGGTGCTTTCGTATGAAGTTTCTGCCGGTAATCTTCTGCGATCTGAACTTCTTTTAATTTGTCAATCACACCATAGCGGCTGACTTTGTCCATTTTCGCAAGAGACGTATTAGTGTAAATCGGATTACTTAAGATCAATCCATTGCCTTTTCGGTCTTCGGTCACATACGCAAGTTTGTGATCGATCGCCTGACGTACATTTTTCAGATGAACTTCCTTTCCATTCATTTTAATCGTTCCGCTGATGCCGGTTCCGTAACTGTGTCCAAACAGACTCATCGCAAGTTCTGTACGTCCTGCTCCCATCAAACCGGAGATGCCGACCACTTCGCCGCGGCGTACATAAAAGGATACGTCGTCAACCACTTTCTTTGCCGGTGTCATCGGATGATGAACGGTCCAATGATCGACTTCCATACAAATCTCGCCGATCTTGACATTTTCTCTGGCCGGGAAACGATTGCTCAATTCTCGTCCAACCATGCCGCGGATAATACGGTTTTCACTGAAATCGTCCACTTCTTTATCCATCGTCTCAATCGTGGAGCCGTCACGGATAACCGTAATCTTATCTGCCACGTAAGAAATTTCATTTAATTTGTGAGAAATGATGATCGATGTCATTCCCTGTTTTTTAAACTCAAGCATAAGTTCCAAAAGTGCCTGCGAATCGGATTCATTGAGCGATGCCGTCGGCTCGTCAAGGATCAAAAGTTTTACATCTTTCGCCAGTGCTTTGGCAATTTCTACCAGCTGCTGTTTGCCGACTCCGATATCTTTGATCAAAGTGTGCGGATCTTCTTTCAACCCTACCTTTTTCATAAGCTCCTCGGCACGTCCGTAGGTTTTTGTCCAGTCAATCGCCATTTTCTTTCCCTGCTCATTGCCAAGAAACATATTTTCTGCGATTGTCATATACGGTACCAGTGCGAGTTCCTGGTGGATAATTACAATACCTTTTTTCTCACTGTCTTTAATTTCCTTAAATTTACAAATTTCTCCATCGTAAACGATGTCACCTTCGTAACTTCCATAAGGGTAGATTCCACTGAGGACATTCATCAATGTCGATTTACCGGCTCCGTTTTCACCGACCAGTGCGTGAATCTCACCTTTTTTCACCTTCAAATTGACATTATCCAGTGCTTTTACGCCGGGAAATGTTTTGGTAATTCCATTCATTTCCAAGATATATTCTGCCATCGGTCACCCCTCCTTACTTCACATCAGATTCTTTATAATATCCGGAATCAATCAACACTTCTTTATAGTTATCCTGGTCTGCGAAGACAGGCTGGCAAAGATACGTTGGCACGATTCCTTTTCCATTGTCATAACTTTCTGTGTCATTGACCGGAACTTCTTTTCCTTCAATGATCGCTGTAACCATTTCTACTACTTTGGATGCCAGCTGTCTCGTATCTTTAAAGATCGACATCGACTGTTTGCCGGCAATGATATTTTTTACGGATGTGATATCACAGTCCTGACCGGTCAGGATCGGGAAGTCGCCTTTGTAAGAAGCGACCAGTGCATTGGTGATACCATTTGCTACCGAGTCATTGGAAGACAATACCGCATCCAATTTTGTACCATCTTGATAGTACGCTGCCAGAATATTTTCCATTCTCTTCTGGGCTTCCTCAGTGGACCAGTTTGCTGTCGCACATTCTGCCAACGTCGTTGAACCGGAACGAACTACCAGTTTTCCGGAATCAATGTACGGCTGGAGAATCTTCATCGCACCGCCAAAGAAGTAGTTACAGTTGTTATCGTCGGAAGAACCGGTGAAAAGCTCGATATTAAATGGTCCTTTTGCATTTTTCAGATCCAGTTTATCTTCAATGTACTGCCCCTGAAGTTCTCCGACAAGTTCATTGTCAAATGTTGCATAATACGATACGGCGTCGCTCTGCATGATCAGACGGTCATAGGAGATAACCGGGATGCCCAGTCCTTTCGCTCCCTGCAAAGCAGTTCCAAGTGCCGAACCATCGATAGAAGCAACTACCAAAACATCCGGATTGACAGCGATCATATTTTCAATCTGGCTGACCTGCGTTGCGATATCGTTGTTCGCATACTGGATATCTACGTCATATCCTTGTTTTTCAAGCTGCGCTTTCATATTACTTCCGTCCTGTGCCCAGCGCTGCAGATCCTTTGTCGGCATGGAAACCGCGATCCGCTTTTTCGCATCCGGGTCTTTTTGCTGTGGCTTATTGACTGCCACTTGATCTCCGCTTACTCCGCAGGCGGTCAGCGAAAGCATCATTCCGACTGCCATCAGGCAAGCGATCCATTTTTTTATCATCTTCATAGCCATTCTCCTTCTCAATTTATTTTGCTTATGTGTAACCACTCATGATTTTCTTTAGGTTTAATATAACATAATCAAAATAGGAATGCTTTACGATGAAATGGACAATTTTGCGATTTTCCTGACAGCACAAAAAAAGAGTAGCACAATCTTAATTTCAAAATTGTGCTACTGCTCTTAATTCGCTTTTTTATTGAGATATACTTCTTCTTTCGTATGGAAGCCACCCTCGATGATCACTTGATCGATGTTTTCCGGATCAACGAAAACCGGGGAAAACTGGTAACTTGGTACGTCGTAAGTGCCATCGGACATCGTCGCCTTCACACCGGTATCTTCGCCTTTGGCAAGTTTCACACAAAGATCTGCCGCATTCTCCGCAAGCTCGTCAATATTTTTAAATGCCGTTCCCCCCTGAGTCCCCTCGACGATACGCTGACAGGCGGCAAGATCACCATCCTGCCCAAGGACATACACTTTTCCGGCTTTCTGGTTTTCCGAAAGTGCACGAATCGCCTGTGTTGCAAGATCATCATTACCACACACCACGACATCACAAGAATTCCCTTTGGAAAAATATTCTGAAACGATATCATATGCCTGCTCTGCGATCCAGCCTTTTGCATAATTTTTTTCTACAACTTTATAGGTACTGCCTAATTTGGAAGCCAGCCCTTTTTCCATCAATTTCACATTGTAATCTTCCGACGAACCAAGGACTTCCAGTATCTGTGCGCCTTTTGGAAATTTCCGGGTGATCGCATCGCCGTAAATCTCGCCAACCTTTTCACTGTCAAACGAGAGGTACAGGTCCACATTGGCATTTTCCAACATTCTGTCGTAGGCAACGACGCGGATTCCCCGCTCTTTTGCCTGCGCGACCACATCGCTGAGTGCCGCTGTATCCGCTGCTACAACGACGATCACATCCATTTTTTGCTCAATAAAATACGAAATCTGCTTTTTTTGCGCCGCCACATCTCCGCCGGCATTCTGCACATTGACGGTAGCTCCGAGTTCCTGCGCCCGTGATACAAAGACGTCGCGGTCCCTCTGCCACCGCTCGATGACAAGGGAATCAAAAGAAAATCCGATCCGGATTCCGTCCGAGTCGCTTTTCTTTTCCGGCTCGCCTGCGCCACATCCGGTCAGCAAAACGACTGTTGCCACACAGAGCAAAAGACAGATCTTTCTTATATTTACTTGCTTCATACGTTCCTTCTTTCTAACCTTCTCGGTACTCCGACGGGGTCACACCAACTGTCTTTTTGAAAATCCGGCTGAAATAATTCGGGTCGCTGTAACCGGATTCCACACAGATCTGCTTGATGCTTTTTTCCTTTTCCCGCAGCAGATTTTTTGCGTGTTCCATCCGAAGTCCCGTCAGATATTCGACAAACGTCTCGCGGGTTTCTTCTTTAAATACTTTACTAAAATAATACGGACTGACATTGGCGACACGACTCACTTCATCCAGTGAGATGTCTTTTTGGAAATTATTCCCAATATAATCTCTCGCATTTGCAACAATATCACTATATTTCTCACTCGCCTTCACATGAATGATCTCTGCCGCTGCTTTCATATGATCAAGAAACCAGCTTTGCAGCTGATCCATCGTTGTAAAACCGGTTACCGTCGCCAGATAATTCGTTCGGTCGCGGAAATGATAAGACATTCCGCCCTCGTGAAAAGCGATTCGCTCGGCGTACATGACAAGTTCCAACACTTTCAGGCGGACATCGTCAAGGCAGGAAGCATAATTTTTCTGCATCCAATCAAAAAACTGCGCAGCCTCCTCCAGTGTTTTTGAAACATCGCCATGTTTGAGTGCCACATACATCGCATTTTCTGTCTCCATCGGATAATTTTCTTCAATGTCCTGCGCCGCCACAAGGTCATTGATATGCATTACTGTCCCTTCGGCCTTTTTCAACGCCAGACAGGCTTCCTGATACGACGGATAAATGTCATCCACCGGGCGGATGCTTCCGACTCCGGCACGAAACTGTAATTCAATACGCGAGATCAGTTTCTGTATCATATTGTCGGTTTTTTCGATAATTTTTACTCGTTCATTGTATTCTTTTTCCGGAGCTGCCGCCGGCACATAAACGACGATTTTATTGGTCATAACCGGTCCTACCGTCGCCGGAAAAAATTCCTTCACGATCTGGCGGAATTCATCGTAAAATTTCTGCGCTTTAACCGACATTCCGACGACATTCGTCATTTTTCGGTTTTCGATCGCATCGCCGACTTCGATCACAAGAATCATTCCATAATCTCCCGGAATATCGAGCAATTCACGGAAACGTTCTGTATCTCCCGAATAGTTATCCTGAAATAAGATCGAATAAATCATTCCGCTCTCAATGATCGGCACGACGGCTTCCAATTTTTCCTTGTATTCCAGACTTTTTTCCCATCGTCTCTGCTGTTTGCGCACTTCATCCATCGCTTTTTCAAGTGCCGAGACGATACGCGAAGTGTTGGCAGGCTTCGTAATAAAATCCATAACGCCAAGTGACATCGCTTTTTTCGCATAGTCAAACGTATCATAGGCGGACATAATGATAAAACAGGTTCTCGGGCAGAATGTTTTGATCTCTTCAATCGCCTCAATTCCGTTGATTCCCGGCATCTGAATGTCTAATATTGCGATATCCGGTCGAAATTCTTCTGCAATTTCAATGACAGCTCGTCCGGTCTTTGCCGTCCGCACTTCGCACGTATCTCCAAAATTTTTCGCCACGATCCGCTGCATGGATTCGAGTACAATTCCCTCGTCATCTGCCAGCAGTAATTTTATCATGGTCTCACCTCCTTCGGAATTTTCAGAGTAAAGTGCGTTCCCTTTCCTTCACCGTCACTTTTGATCTCCAATACATCTTCCGTCGTATAATACATCTGCAGCCGCTCCAATACATTGTAAATACCGATTCCATTGGATTTGCTGTTTTTCCTGTTTTTTACATTTTCTCCCTGCAGCACACGTTCGATGAGTTCCCGGCTCATGCCGCGCCCATTGTCAGCGACTTCGATATAAACGGTCCCTGTTTCCTGCCAGATGCGCAATGTAACCCAGCCTTCCCACTCGACGCCTCGGATACCGTACTGCACGGCATTTTCGACAAGTGGCTGCAGGATCATGGATGGCACAAGAACATTTTCCAGTCCCGGCTCGATTTCCTTCTTATAATGAATATCTCCGGCAAAACGCACATTGAGAATGTAAATATAATGGTCGACAAGCTGAATTTCATCCGCAAGTGTCGCATCTTCATTGATACGTGACAGATTGTAACGAAAAAATTCTGCCATATTTTCGATAAAAAGTGCCGTCTTATCCGCATCTTCGATCATCGCAAGCTGCATTCCCGCATTCAATGTATTAAATAGGAAGTGGGGGTTGATCTGCGATTGCAGGTATTTTAACTGGGCATCCTTTAACAACGTCTGTGTTTTTAATTCATTTTCACGCATCTCATTTTCTTTTTCCATGCTGACACGCTGCGCTTCGACATATTCGCGTATGCTTCCCATCATCTTATCAAAAGCTTTTGACAGACTCTCAACTTCATCTCCGGTGCGAAATACCGGGATGTCCACGGAAAGATCCCCCGCTGTAACTTCCTTCGCGCGCCTCGACAAAATTTTCAACGGTCTCGTGAGACGCCGCGTCATCATAACGACCATGATCGTATCGCACAGTACAACGACGAAGAACATAATCGTTCCTACTACTTCCATATAATATAGGAAATTTTGCAAAAGCAGGTAATTATGAGAATTTCCCTGAAACTGTATATTGTTCAGGCTGCTGATGTAGCCATTGAGATATTCTTTCATTTTTCCGGCATCTTCATAGCGCTCCCCATAAGTGTTCACATCTCGTCCACGCTTTGCCTTTACTGCCTCCTCAGAAATCTTTAGGTAATTTTTTCCAAGATAATAAATATTATTTTTTAACACACTCGTCTGCCGATCCATCGTCTCTTCCTGCACCATTGCCAGCTGCTCAGACAGATTCTGCTGGCTGATGTAATACTCCTGCAAGACGCCGGAATCTCTCGTTTTTAGATATTCCAACATCTCGGAATGCACTTTATCCAGTTCTTCTGTCATTTTATTTAATTGCACATTGGTCGCATATACCTGCTCAATCTGAACAAGTACCTGATTGATATTAAGAAACATCATAACATTGATCAACAGTGTCATAACCGATGTAAATATCAATAATACGATCATTTTTGTGCTAATCGACGCTCGCTTCATTTTCCACCTCTTATCACGTTTTGTTGTATCATCTGATATTCGTTTACAATACCGTTTTTCTTATATTCCTGCAATGCCTGGATTGCCGTCTTTCCAATCGCCTCTGAATCAATCGCCACGCTCGCTGCAATTACTTTTTTTCCCAGCCCCCGCCGAATCTCATCATTTTCATAAGCTCCAATAATCTTGACCGTGCCTACTTTACTATAATCAACAACCGCCTGATAGGCATATGCGGTTCCTTCCAAAGACAAACTGACAAGTACATCCGGGCACTGTTTCTCATCCAAAATACAGTCTCTGACTGCTTTTTCTGTCGCGAATTCATCTTCTCCCTCAAGAAGCTGTACTCGAATTTTTGCTCCCTGCACTTTTTGCCGGATGGTCTGCAAAACCAGATTATTGTCTCCAAGGTCTCCATTTTTTTCCATCAGCAGAAGGACATCTTTTTTCTTTTTGAAAATATTTTCCTGTATCAACTCTGCATAACTGTCTCCGAGACTGCTGTCATTGACTCCGACAAACGCGCACCGCCTGCCGCTGTAGTTGTCATGCAGCATCGTCACAACCGGGATTCCGGCTTCCATCGCCGCATTCATCTCCGGGCCGACCGATTTGGAAGAGGATTGCAATAAAATGCCATCGACTTTTTCTGCAATCGCAATATCCATATATTCTTTCGTCTCATATGTCTGCGACACATTTTCAAAAATCTGCTCGACATAAATATTTTGCTTTTTGCCTTCTTCTTTTGCCGCCTCGTAAACCTGCTGCCAATATTCGTCTTCCGGATTATCTACAATAAAGGCATAATGTGCCTCATAGGACTGCTCTTTCGTTTCCTCAAGATCTGTCTTTGCCATCTGTCTGCGCAAAATGGCAAAGCCACCGAGTGTCACAGCAAATGCAATGACGATACAGATCAGCATCCCCATAAGAACAGAATTTTGCCTGTTTTTCTTTTTCATTTTCTCTGACATACCACCTTATCTCAACGGAGTTCCTCACCGCGCCGTTTTTTGTTCATCACTTTATAACGGTACATTTTTTCGTCACTTTCTTTGATATACTGCTGCATGCTTTCCGTTTCCCCTGGCACACGGCTCGTAATTCCGTAACTGGCATGAATCGCATACGGTTTTTCGCTGGTTTTGTTAAATCTTTCCAACTCTTTCTCCATTTTCAGCATCCATGCGCGGCCTTCCATCTCGGTAACATTTTTTGCCAATACGACAAACTCATCACCACCTGTACGCGCACACAAATATTCTCCCCGACACGCCCCCGAAATCGTCTCGCATACTTTCTTCAATGCAAAGTCTCCCTCGATATGCCCGAAATTATCATTGATCTGCTTCATTCCATCGAGATCAATAACGCACAAAAACAAGGGGCTCTTCTCCTGCTTTGCCTGCTCCAACAGCCGCACACCCTGCTTTTCCAGTCCGCGGCGGTTGTACCAGTCGGTCAATTCGTCGCGGTCGTACATATAGGCAAGTTCATCGATCAACGTTTTCATCTTATCTTCAATGAGCAGATCATGAATTTTGTTGCCAATATTGATATTCCAGCGGAAGAATAATTTTGCCGTATTTTCCCAAGTCCAAAATTGAAAGGCTTCATAACCGTAACAGTTGTCCTGAAAATGAATCGGCGCAAAATACCACACCTGCGGTTTATCGCTGATCAGTTCTTCCGGCAGAAGTTCCCGCCGTTCAAATGGAATGCGGATTCCGGTCTTCTGCTCATTGTCTTTGATATAAACGCACAATTCCATCTGATCGGTATACGTTTTATACCCCTGCGCATCGTGAAGCATTTCACAGAGGCAGAGTGCATAGTCGCGGATGCCGTACATGTTTTTATGAAATTCTGCAATATAATCTGCGATATCTTCAATGGATTCTGCCTGACTCAAGTAAATGGACATATAGTCAAACTGCGTTGCCCGGTTTTGCTCCACCTGCAGTTGATCGTATTCGCGCTGCTTTTCCAAAATGATCTTTTCGCCCGCTTTTGCCATGCATCCGCAGGATTCTCGCGCCAAAATCTCCGCCTCAAAACAAACTTTATCGATTTTTTTCCAATCCTCGGTTTCCTGATTTTCTGTGATCAACTCCACCGCCTGCTTTCCCATTTTCTGGAAAGGCACACGCATTGTCGTGATCGCCGGCGTAAAGGAAAGTGTCTCCAGCAGTCCATCGTACCCACTGACACAGATATCTTCCGGCACACGGATTCCCCGCTTGATCAACTCGCTTACCACCGCCAATGCCATATGGTCATTCGCACACATAATCACTTCCGGCATCTCGTCTTCCGCCAGAAACCAGTCACACGCCTGAGCTCCCATATTGTACCAATAGTCTCCATAAAACATCTGATGTTCTGTTACCGGAAGTTCGTATTCTTTCATCGTATCTAAAAAGCACTGCATCCGCTCTCTCGCATCCCAATACGTTTTCGGTCCACTCATAAAACAAAGCCGCTTTTTTCCATGTAATTCAATAAAATGCCGGATAAGTCCTGCCATCCCGGTCGTATTTTCCACAAGAAAGTTGACTGCTCCCTCCACTTTTTCGCGAATGTTGACCACCGGACAATGACAATATTTCTTCACATTGTCGAGGATCTTCTGCCGGCTGCTTTTTTCACTCATTGTATCCAATGCCAGTATCAATCCGGCAAATTCCTCATAACATGGCAGGTCCCATATCATTTGATCACCGATAAAATGTTGATTATTTTGTCCGTACTTTCCATAATTTGTAAAAATTGCCACATTATATCCCTGTAGTTCTGCTTCTTCGATGATTCCTTGGCACAAACGCATCTGAAATTCTTCTTTGACTTTTTCTGCAAATACCCCTATGGTTTTTCGTTTGTTTTGAAGCATAACCAAACCACCTCCTTATGTATGATGTTATCACAGAATAGACCATCTTACAACACTAACATTATGAAAAAAATGTGTCTTTGCAAGCCTTGTAAGACATTTCTAAATATGGTAAACTGGAAGCAGCAAATAGCACAAAGGGGGTTTTATATGAAACGGATTTGTATTGTATTTGTTGTTTTATTGCTTTTTCCATATTTTAACATGTTTGTATGGACGCCGTCCGAGCCGGACGCGATGTCCTCACAAGCATCGGCACTTTCGACAGAATCTTCGTCTGCCTCCGCTTCCCCGTATTACCTTGCGGCGATCGGCGCTGATGATACCGCTGCTGTCCTGGACGGTTACCCGGTCAAAGAGACCGTGATCGCGGTCATTGACACCGGTGCGGAATTGTCTCACGAAGATCTCGTCGATTCCCTATGGATCAATGAAGCGGAACGAAATGGCACGGACAATGTGGATGACGACGGCAATGGCTACATCGACGATATTTACGGCGTGGATTTTATCAACAATGTTCCCACTCCGGCCCCGGATAATCCATCCGCCCCGCTTCGTTATGAAGCCCCGGAAGATGATTCCAACACCAGCCATGGCACGCACGTCAGCGGGATTATTGGTATGAATCCGGACAATGCAGTCGGCTACGCCGGTGTCGGTTACCGCACAAAGATCATGATCTTAAAAGCAGGAAATTATAAAAACAGTTTTTCGTTTGCCAATGCCGCAAAAGCGGTTCAGTACGCAGTCGCCAATGGTGCAGACGTGATCAATATGTCGTTTGGCAGTTATAACGAAAACAGCACTTTCGCTGAAGAATTGGAAAAAGCTTCCTCTTCCTGTCTTCTTGTCGCAGCAGCCGGCAATGACGGAAGAGCCTCTTCAATCTCTACCATGTACCCTGCCGCCTATCCCTACGTGATTGGCGTAATGGCGGGCAATACAACGGATGGCTGCTGGACTTCTTCAAATTTTGTGGATACTTCCCCGGCTCCTTACGACATCCTTTGTCCGGGCGAGGCCATTCTCTCTACCACCCGCTACAATTCATATGCGGAAAAAAGCGGAACTTCGATGGCTTCCCCCATGACCGCCGGCAGTGCAGCGGTAATTATGGGATTTCTTGAAGCAAATAAAACTTACGAAAGCCGGGAAGCTCTTCTTGCTGATACAAAAAAATATCTACTTATGAGTGATTCCGTTTATACTTACATCGCAGATTCCGGCCTCATTTATATTACACCACGCCTGAATCTGAAAAATTCGCTGCAGCATATCATTGAGGATTTGAAAAAAGAGGTGCAACTATCGGCATCTCCATCGGCCACGATAGAGCCTTCGGGAAATCCGGTTCCAACAAAAACACCTTTGCCGACAAGTTCGGCGACTCCGGCAGCTACGAGAACACCTTCCGGGACTTCAGTGCCAACCACAACTCCGGTTGTAAACCCTTCTCCGACGGATTCGGCAATACCAGTGTCTCCTGCCCCTGCGGGAACACCTTCCAAGACTTCAGTGCCAACGATAAGTCATTCGCCGGCGAGCTCGGCGATTCCGGAAAGCTTTGAATCCCCTTCGGAAAGTCCGGCGGTTACAGGAATCCCTTCCCCCGGCATCACCGCAGTACCGGGCAGCACCACGGCTCCCGCCAAAAAATTTGATACCAAATCTCTCAAGATAAAAAAAGTAACGCAAAAGAAAAAAGGTAAACATAAACTTACCATAAAATGGAAAAAGTGTAAGGCAGCCACAAGATACCAGATCCGTGTTAAATACAAAAAGAACGGCGAAACACGGTGGTTTTACACAAAGAAAACGAAAATCACTTTAACCCGCAGCAAGAAAATGCAGGTAAGCATCCGTGCCCAAAAGGTAAGTGGGAAAAAGATATGGAGCGGGAGCTATAAGAAACTTTCCCGGGTAAAATCGTGAGGCGGGGAAAAGCAGCGGATTTCGGCAACTTTCTCTGTTTTCGTTGCCTTTTTCGCTTCTTGCCAGCCTTAAAAGCATCGGATTTCGCTGGGTTTCCCGATTTTCGCTGTCTTTTCGCCAACTTCTGACCGAGAAAGGCAACCTATTCTGGTGGCTTTCTCTATTTACGATGCCTTTTTCGCTTCTTGCCAGCCTTAAAAGCATCGGATTTCGCTGGGTTTCCCGATTTTCGCTGTCTTTTCGCCAACTTCTGACCGAGAAAGGCAACCTATTCTGGTGGCTTTCTCTATTTACGATGCCTTTTTCGCTTCTTGCCAGCCTTAAAAGCATCGGATTTCGCTGGGTTTCCCGATTTACGATGCCTTTTCGCCAGCCCCACACCAGCAAGCCCCACACCATACTCCCCATCCCTTCGAAAAATCTCCACCTTCCCTAACTACTCGCCACACAAAACACAAACGGGGCTGCCGCACGAATCACTTCGTGCGGCAGCCCCATCTGCGTTCTGTTATTATACACAAATTGTTTTCTATTTGGCTTTTACACTTGCCTTCTTGGAAATACCACTTAAAATCTTGCCATCACCCTTATTCTTAAAGGCACGTACTTTGTAGTAGAATTTCCTTCCTTTTACAGAATAGTTATCCTTGAAAGAATTCTTTTTGACTACCGCAAATTCATCGTAAACTCCGTATTTACTTTCAGCACGGTATACGATATAGCCGCTGGCTTTCTTGTATTTCTTCCAAGAAACATCTATCTTGCCTTTCTTGGCTTTTGCCTTTACCTTGGTAACTTTGTCTTTGAGGGTTTTAATCTTGCCTGTGGCTGCGGTGCTTCCTGCTGCCGCCTGAGCCGCCGATGCTGCTGCTTCATCCACATTTGCAGAGATCGCATATGCACTCATTTCGCTGTTGTTTGCCTTCTTCTTGGCTACCGCAACAACTTTGTAGTAGTACTTGCGTGCATTTTTCTTCATGCTTGTGTAACAACTCTCTTTGACATTTGCTACCAGTTTATATTTGCCATTTGCCTTCTTCGCACGGTAAACATTGTAGGATTGTGCTCCACGTACACCTTTCCAGGTAATGCGGATGCCTTTCTTTCCAATTTTCTTACGACGGACAAATGTCGTTCTTAGCAGTTGGTCTTTATTCACAGCCGGTGCTTCTGTTGCCCCCGGAGCCGGTGCTGCATTGCCTGATGAACCAGGAACCGGTGCCAGTGTCGGTGCCGGCGTCGGTTTCACGATACATTGGATCGTAATGGACTTTGTCGTAACACTTCCGGCATTGTTCTCGACTTCGAATACATACGTTCCATTTTCAGTCACTTCGTACGTTTTTCCGGTATACGGTTTCCCATTTACACGGATTTCCTTTATTCCGGAAACGCCGCCATCGGCTTCGATACCAAGTGTCGCTTTTTCGACGGAACTTGTCGGAGCACCTGTAATTGAAAGGACCGGCTCTGCTACATCTTTCTTCACAGATACCTTAGCAGAAACTTCTTTGCCCAAAATATCTTTTGCAGAAACAATCACATCGTATTCCCCATCCGGCAGATCCGAGATGCCAAATACCGTTTCCTCTGTGGTATTCTCTTCGCCATTGACAACGTAGCGGATTTCCTTCAATGCCGCCGTACCTTCTTGTACCGTAGCTACTATCGCAGCATCCTTCTTATTGGTAAATGTTCCTTCGGTAAAGTTTGGTGCGAGTCGAACGGTCGCTGCTGATTTTTCAACCATTGCGCGCTCTGAGGATACAATCACTTCATTATCATCCTGATCCACTATCTTCGCATAAACTACAAAATCCATCTCTTCTTCGAATGAAACCGGTTTGCCATCGTAGGCAATCCACTTTCCATTTTCATCCAGTTTCTCACCTCGTTTTACAATCTGGTAAGAAATGGATTTTACACTCGAATGTTTATCTTCTCCCGTAATCTCCATTTGGAAACCTTTGGAGGAAACCAGGATATCGCCTTCGTCCGATTTTGTCACATTCTGCACCCCATTCAGATCGGTCAGTGTGATCGATCCTTCCGGATTGACAATGTCTTTGAACAAGGCACGAAGTGTTTCGTCTTTTCCTACCGTATAAACAAATTCTTTCTCTTTTGAAAGAAGTTTATCACCGGAATCGTACCAACCGGCAAATTCATAACCTTCTTTTTCGGCGGCTGTCAATTCCAATTCAAATCCGGTATTCACATCGTAATGATATGGCTGTTCTGCCGAATCCGTCTCGCTCTGAGCAGTCAATATATCTTCTCCACAATGCACCGCTCCGCCTTCGGTTACCCGCAGACCGACCTCGTATTTATTGCGCACTGTATACGTAATGATCTTCGACCGTTCACAGGAATCCGTCTTCGCTTTTACTTTGACATGAACCTCTTTTGGTGTCGTACCTTCGTCAATACGATTAAATGCGATCGTATTTCCTTGAATCGTGGCTGCCGCATTTTCCAAAACCGGACTTTCCACTGATGCAGTTTCTACCGGTGTTGTGTTCTCTTCTTCATCTGTAAGCTCATAAGAAAGCTTCACATTTTCCTGAACGTGGTCTTTGTGTACTTCACAAAGTGTCACATCTGTCTGTACATCAAACTGACGGGAAGGTTTTTCGCCTGTCTTTGGCACGTCGATATAATCATCAAAGGTTCGGATGGAAATGTCACACGTACACTTTTTACGTTTCAAGGTAATCGTATACGTATTTTCCATATCGCCTTTGGTAACCTTAATCGTCAACACATCGCCATCCCAGTTCTTATTGATCGTCGCTTCACTTCCGCAGGTAGCATTTACTTCCGGAAGCTGATGTTCCGGATAACCATACGGAACATCCACGGTATAATTTCTCTGATATGGTTTAAATTCTCCATTGAGTTTTACGCCGAATGCGATATCTTCCGCACTACCTACAGCAAGGCTGTTCAGGCAGGTTTCATCCGTATAAATATACGTGGTCAATTTACCGGATACATCCTGTGCGGCAATCGTAAACTCTTTGGTAGAAGTGGATTCATCCAGAATTACTGTTCCGGAATCCATCGTCTGTGTCGTGTAAGACTTACGCATCAATGGTTCTTTTCCTTCTACCTCAATCGAACCGGATTCATTCATTGCCGTTACTTTTCCTTCATACACAGCAACTTCTTTCAATGGGATCTCATTGTCTTCATCACCAACACAGTAAAACAATTGATTTTCCACACTGTCCGCTGTATAGAGATATACCTGCGGTCCCTTTGTCAAATATTCTACGTAGAGAATGGCGGTCGTCGCATTGTCAGCGGAATCGGTTACTTTTACCTGATAATAACCATTTTCCAAAAGATTGACATCATATCTGTCAGAAAGCGTTGTCGGCGTTCCTGTTACTTTAATGCCGCTTCCCAGATCCGTCGTCTTCTGAGTTATCATATCCACTTTCTGAATCTCTACGGATTTAATCTTACGGTCTGCCTTAATATCGTAAGCAATATAGGCATTTGCCGTTGTATAATCCGTGATTTCGCTTCCATTCTCGTCAACCAGCTTCAATGTTACATCCGGCCAGTCATCCGTGGTTTCGTCAATCTTTTCTGCATCTTCTTCGAAACAATCAATGGTAATGTGTTTCTGTGTGATATTTCCGGAACTGTCTTCCACGATTACGTGGTAGGTACCATTTTTCTTAACCTTTAACGTTCCTTCTGCAAACTGATTATTTACCAGTTTATCTGCTCCGTTTCCACCGATGCTGACAGAATTGAGCATCACGTCGTCGTAAGCGTAAACCGGAATTTCCAGAACTGTTCCCGGCTGAAGTTTCGTTGTACCTGTCGGAAGTGTCTTTCCAACCACAATCACCGGCTTCACCTTATCTTCCGGTACATCACGTCCGGTATCCCCCTCGCTTCGCTCGGAATAATATTCCACCATTCGGTCAAAGGAAGCACTGCCATTAATTACTTTTACCGTAACGGTATGTTTTTTCAGCGAAGTATTGTTGAAATCTACGGTGTGTCGTTTGTAGTATTCTCCTGCTACTTCTTCTCCGTCGCGGTCTCTGTATTGTTTCGTTACAAAACCAAAACTATTGTTACTGGATACTTCGATATCGCCTGTGTAATAGAAGTCAATACTTCTCGCATATGTCGTAAATGTAAAGCTATTGCCTTCTCCGCCGGTACAAATATCGCTATTGTATGGAAGTACGGTTCCTTGCGTAACAGCTCCGACATCCGTATCTTCCCATTCCTTTCCGTGCAAGGCATTGGTAAATTCAAATACCGGATTATCTGTACGAATATTGCATCCCGAAACGGTTGCCACAAATGTAATATCCTTAAAAGAACCTGTGGTCGTATCTGCAATTCGCAAAACACCGGAGCCCTCTTTCTGCGCGGTTACGGTAATGTATCCTGTCTTCACATTATAAGCTGCACTCTGCAAAAGTTTATTATCTGTTGCCACTTCTGCCTTGCCGTCTTTATTGATCTTCATTTCCGTAAGCGTAATATTGCTTCGTTTCGAAGAATCCATCGCTGCCTGTGTCGCTAGGGTAAAGTTGACCGGATTTCCTACTGTCAGAGAAACTTTATCCAGACAGTCAAATCGTGTCGTCGGTACCACTTTACCATACGCCGTATTGTTGCTTGACTCATACTCGCCGGCATCACTCTTTAAAGTAAACTGAAGATTTGCGGCACCTACCGAGTCTTCCGGATCAAATGCACTCAATGGAATCACTATCTTTCCTTTGATCTTCTGTGTCTTACCTGCTGCAATCTTCTGATCCGTACTGATGATTCCCGACGTATCGCTGTACGCAAGATAATCAAATACACCACCGTCATTTCCATTTCCAATAAGAGGCGTTTCGTTGGCATCGTCACCTAAGATCAGATTTCCACCAATTTCCAATGGAATATATTTATCTTCACTTCCATCTGTTTTTCCGGCACTGCGTTTTACCTGGAATTTTACATTGGAAGCGTCTTTTACACCAAGGTTGCTTACTGTCATATCCACATCGGCAAGAACGCAGGAAATATTATTTACACTTCGTTTTTCCAATGTGTCGCTGGCAGTAATTTCCAGACTATCAATCGAAAGTTCTGCTTTTTCTCCGACAGCAATCATTCCACATCCGTCGTCAGCATCCGCTGTACTCAATGCTTTTGCACCCGAATATGACGGATCCTCCTGCACCTCAAAGTAAATCTTTCCTCCGGCGATATCCGATGGAAGTGCTTTACACACGATGTCTTCCGTCGTCACCTGCTGTCCGGCAAGAATATTGCTCTCTACTTTCCACTGTGCAAGTTCTGCTGCCGCACTGCCATTTTTGCCTGCTGCCTTCAATGTGATATAGATTGGATTTGCCTTGCTTCCTCGAATCGCCACATCTCCGGTATTACGGAAGGAAACGCTTCCGCTCAGTTCCGCGCCGGATACAAAATTGTTCTGATCAAATGTGATCGATGCTTCTCCAATCTTCTGATCTCCGATTCCATACGTGATCGCATAAATACCGGAAGTTGCTGTGTTATTGGCATCAGGAACATATTCCGTATACTTTTCCCCATCAAAATCCATCGTGGATTTCTTTAATTTTGTCATCGTACCTTTGGTAAGAATTGTCAATGTTCCGCTCTCGTTTTCCGTCGTCGGTTTACCAAGTGCGATCTGTGGAGCATTAAAGATAAACTGGTCTTCTCCGCCGCCTTTCTTACTGTCAAAGAAGGCTGCTCTCGTATCTTCGGAAGTCCACTGATTTGATACGGAATCCTCATATACCTGCATATGATTCATCGCAAGCATAAATGCCTCTCCGAATTTTTTGACCGTCGGATCGTACTTTGTCACATAAAGGGCATTATTTACCGTATTGGTTACGGTCTGTGTGTAAACCGCAGAGATATTTCCATCTCCATCTACACCGATGGTCGCCTCTGCCTGTGCGTTTCCATGTTCCTTATCTACCGTAAACAATGGATCCACCGTGATCGCTGCATTAGTACTGTTCAATGCATTTTCAAGGCTCTTTTCTTTGATCACATAGGTAATTCCATTCATATTGTACATCAAGAACGTTTCTGCCTTCCCAGCATCTGACAATTTCCCATGAAGGAATTTCAAGTTGGTAAAGCTTGGAGATTCTACTTTCTCCTCGCAGCTTCCGCCGACATATACACCGTCGTTGTCATCGCTGTCATCGTAATCAACAAGCGTTTTCAAAAGAACCGGCGTCTCAAATTTCATGGAATTCTGCTCTATACTTCCGCTTTCTGTCATCACATTCTGCTTTTGGATCGTCGCTTTCTGAACATACAATTTTTTGATCTTTGCATATTCATCTGAGGCACCGTATTTATCCTTCTGCTCCGTGGTGTAAGAAATGAAGTAATCATTGTCTGTTCCTTCCGTAATCTGTACATTTTCCAGGCGCGTTCCCTGTTTTTCCCATTCATCTGTCGGCTCCAGATCGTATGTCTTATACGTTCCATCGCCCTGCCTTACACTGTAATGAAGTTTGGAATATTTTCCATACAGGTAATCCGTCGTCAATGCATATTGATAGTTTGCTTTCGCATAAGGATCTCCGGTTCCGGATTCGTTATTGGAATCGTTTCCTTGTGCCGCTTTGTCATATTTTTCTTTGTATTCTTTTTCGCGGGCTGTAAGTTCTGCCTCGGTATAAGGTTCGGTATCGGCATACACGTGAACATTCGATGTCGATCCGGAAGGAAGGAATCGATATCCATTGCCTTTACTTAGAACTACGGCATTCGTAAATTCACTCGGTGACTTTGTATCAAATTCTGCCGTTTTTACTTCTACCAGCTGGCTGGCCGCTTTCAGCATTTTATCCGATGACCAGCTTTCCGGAATCGTCTTTGCTGCTTCTTCACTATAAGACGTCCAGGTCACTTTGATCATACCATTTTCTACAATGGCATCATAATCCAGGTCGCCGGTGCTTTCTTCTTTTCCTGCTTTACGGTCCACTACGATATATTTGGTCGATGATGTTTCATCGATCGGATTGACAAGTCCCATCGAGTCTTGTCCTTCTTCTCCACCAACTCCGGTACTTGTTGTAGAAAGTTTGGACATAACAAGCTGGGTATTATTCAGGCTGTGACCCGGGTTTTTACGGCCTACCGTGTATAATACATAGTTTGCATCTCCTGCAGTCAACAGTTTATAATCCGAAGCACTGTCAAAACCGCTTCCCAGTTCTACTGCAGAAGCATTGCTGCCATAGCCGCTTACCTGAAATTCATCAATGCCTTCTACATCATATGCCTGTGCTGACATATCGTCCTGTGCGGCATTATCATCTGAAGAATTGATATTTTGCAGCCGGAATACATTTTTCGGCTTGGAAACCGTTACTGCAGCTCCTGCCACATCGTTATCAACCTCTTCTTCGGTTCCTCCCATATCCCGCCCGGCAACCTGCCAGGAGAAGAACCACGGCTCATCACCGTCCTCCTTTCGGGACGCATCATATCCTGCCTTACATCCGACAACATCCATTTCATAAGAGAAGAACAGGAATACCACTCGGAAGCCAACCGCCGCCGATGTGATAAATTCGTCTATCTGCGTTTTCTTGTTTATCGTAAACGCAAACGAGACGGATACTTTTACATAAATTTCCAGCTTTGCCAGGTCAACTCCGACTCCGGCGCCGGCCTCTACATATAGGCTCGGATTTAAACTTAATCCTGCAAACGAAACATTATTTTTAATACTTGTCGTTCCATCCGCATTTTTAACTTCTTCCTTTTCCAGTTCAATACCGGTCTGCGCCTCAAGTTCCATGCCGATCTGAACGTATACGTAAAAGATCGGACAACACTGGAAGCGATATTGCAAACGGATACTTCCCTCAATCGCCAATGCGATCATTGCGGAAGAAAACTCATATTTACCAGTCAGTTTACTGTATTTCCATACAAAAGACATATTGACAGAAATATCAATTTCCGCTTTTTTCGCCGGGGAAGCTTTTGCCGCCTGGCCATTATTTCCGGTACCATCGGATTTACCAGCCTGTTTTTTCAACTGTTTAAAAATATTATTGGATGGATCAGACATAGCTTCTTTCATTTCCTTCAAGCCTTCTGCACCCATAACATCTTTTTCGGCAGCCTTTCCTCCCTCTTTACTCTTACCAAAGATAGGCGTTCCAACGGAAAATCCAATTTCGTCGTCCCCCATCATAAATGTTCCATAACCCAGTCCGATTTCTATTTCCGGCAGCTTCACACCCGGTGAAGTGTTTGCTACACTTGGCTGATTTGCCGTCTTTCCATCCTTATCTTCCGGAGCTTCAGCGGCTCCGGCCTCTTCGGATTCAAAAGCCTGTGCTGCCGGCTCCGGAACCGTATAGAAACCACCTCGCTTGGTCGATGTAATCTTCTCTTCATTTCCACTCGTCACACGAGAAGTAATATAATACGTCTCGTTTCCATGCAGGCATCCGAGATATCCATTAATCTGCACATCCGAAGAAGCTGCTGTAAATCCATTTGGCATCTTGGTCTCATACACCTTGATCTTCGATGGATTTTTGTAGGCATTTCGCAGATTTCCTTTCCAGTCCGGCGTCCACTCATATTTCTTTGACTTGCTGTTCATCTTCGCCGGGCTGGCATCATATCCGGACAGGAAAGATACCATTCCGCTCGAAACAGCGCCATACATTCTCACGCTTCCGTCCTTCGCCGCGATATCACGATAGGACTTCTGCTCTTCGGTCATATTCTTTTTCTGTTCTTCCGAGGTCTGCGTCGTTACAAATCCCGGAACCACCTGAAATGTCTCTTTTCCTGTCGCTCCCGGCGGAATATTCAAAGAGGCCGGCTGAACCGAATAATCTACCTTGATCACAACATCTTTTCCAAAATCTGTAATCTGATAAGGTTCGCCTGCTTTCAGGATTTTGATCGGAGTATATCCGTCTCCTGCTTCTGTATATTTACCATCCCCATCTTTATCTTTGTAGATGGCTACCATTTTCTCGCTGATAATTTCCGGATCTCTTACTACACTGACAGCATCCGGTGTATATACAGAAAATGTAATGCTGTTTGATACAATATCCGAATCTGTAATTGTAATATCCGAATCTCCATCGTACACCTTATCCCCATAAAGAATCTTGGTACCATCTTTCAGACCAAAATTGATCTTGTTGAAGTTGATCACTTTATCAGAGGATGTATAACTATATTCTCCGGCGTTGGATTTCAAATCGATTGCTTTTCCATCCACCTTGATGTTTTTTCCAATCGCAGCAAATTTATCTGCTTTTTCCTGATCGGTATCTTTTTCCGTCATAGACGTCTTACAGTTGATCTCCAATGTCTGATAACGATTATATTCACAGTTCAAGGTATAATCTGCCGTCGTAGACAATCTTCTATCATTATCGGAATATTTCACTGTCGTAGAATTATTAAATCCCGTTTTCGAAGAAATACTTTTGCTTCCTTCTTTCAATTCTACTTTATCAAGTCGATAAACTCCGAGATTATCGGATCCTTTTACCTTCAATTCTGTTCCAAGGTAGAATTTTCCATCGCCATCGGAATCAAAACCACCTTTTTCTATTGAAATAACCGGTTTCAGTCCTTTTTTTACTGCTGTCACATTTCCGCTGGAAGAACGATCCATACGGGTTTTGTCTTTGCTGTCACCCAGATTGATGTTCAATGTCGTCTGTTTACTCAGCCAGCGGCGGTACAAATTAATGTTTACCGAGTTTACTTTTGAATCACGATTCCGCACCGTGCCGCCACGTTTTGAAATAGCCGACTTAAATGCAAGGAAATTATTTCCTGCAGCAAGATTATCAAGATTTACCTGGAAATTTTTAGTTCCTGACCCATTTCCAAATCTTGTATATATTGTCGTCGCAGCTTTTTTTGACTCTTCACTGAGGCGGTTTCTCATGTTACCGTCTCCACTGTCAGAAGTATATTCTGTCAATGATGTCGCAAAACTGCTGTTACCAATACCTACAAGCAGTCCACTATAATACTCTCTTGCCCAGTACAAACTATAGCTGGTCTTCGCCCAGAAAGATCCTGACATACTGCTGTACATATTTACCAAATCATCAATCTGATAATAGGTATTTGCACGACGCTTTGCCACTAAGATGTCGCCGCCGCTTTTCGAGTTTCCACCCTCATCACTTGTAATCTGTGCTGTATAATTGTCTGTCAGATTACAATTTCTACCCCAGTTGCTCTTCAATTCACTGGTGCTGATCTTATAAGAATAATTGCCTGCTTCCTGTGCATTCATATCACCGGATTTATCGGCAACTTTTTCATAATCTACAACGTTATTCTTACTTTTAACGGCTTTACTCTTTACTTCTTTGCTGCCGTTTTCCGTAATCGCCGTGTCACTTTCCTTGACACGCGCCGATGCATCTTTCGCCTCTTTGCTCTTCGATGCGGTCGCAACATTGTCCTTATCTGCCGTATCTGTATTAAACAGATTGACACGGATCTCCTGCGCGTTTTGTTTGATATTTCCACCCTTTGCATTTTTCAGTTGAATCGTAAAGTAACGGTCTTCTTCTGTTTTCTTGTTATCGTTCAGAAGTTCAATCTCAATCTCGGTACTTTCGATACCACCACTGAAACTTGCTGTGGACTCTGCCTTAGCATAATCCGTCCCCGCTTTTGCACTTCCATCTACAGTCTTGTAATCCACAGAGGAAACATACTGCGTTGCTCCTGTTCTGCTCAACTTGATCTTCGCTTTGCCTGTACTTTTATCTACCCTTATCTGACTAAGTGTAAATCCCATGGTACTTTCGAGTTTTTCCTCGTCATCCTTGATGCACATTGATAAGCGGTTGGCAGATTCTGTAAACGCTGCTCCTTCCACATCATAAATGGTAAAGGATGCCAGTTCTTCCGCTTCATGCTCATCATCGTCCGTTGCTTTAACAACGATATCCTTTACCCATTCGCCGTCTTCAAAATCCACCTGCAGGAAACTTGTCTTAAATGGCATTTCCTGATCAAGTGCTGCATCCGTGTAACTTCCCTTTTCGTATGGCTTTTCATCTGTTATATGACGGCTGTTTAAGTTAATCCACAATTTTTGTGAACTCTCTTCTCCGGTCGTCTTTGACAAACTAAGTTTGTAATCGGCTTCTACTACACAAACATATTCATTTTGTTTAAAATCTTTGTCGCTTACAACAAGTGTTTCCTTTTCTCCTCCGGAAACAGCTTCCCATTTTCCATCTTTTTTTACATGCCAAAAATAGCGGATATACTCACCTTTTACGTCTTTCAAAGAGAGTGTTACTTTTCCATCCGCGTTCTTTGCAACAACTTCATAAGAACTGCTTACCTGCTGTTTTCCCATCGTTCCATCGGTTCCGATCGGATTTTCCACCTTAACGGTATAGTCCTTATTGGATGCCGCATTGGCATACACCAATTCTTTTTCGTCTTCATCAAGTGCCGCTACAGCCGGAGTGATCGCCACTTTTGCTGTCGCTTTTCCTTTCGTTCCACCCAGACGATAAATCGTTATTTTCTGCTCTTTTGCATTTTTTCCTTCCTCAATCGTTATGGAATCATTTTTAAACGCAAATGTTCCATTTGGGAATTTCTCCTCCCAGGACTCCTCTTCTTCGATGGTCTTTCCATCGTTTCCTGTTACGGACAAATTGCCTTTTTTCTCTGCTTCATACGCATATGATGACGTCCCCACACTAGTCACTAGCATGACTGCTGCGAGGAATACCGCCAGCAAACGTTTTCTCAAATGCTTCATACACATTTCCTCCTTATACCTCGATTTTTTCTATTACCCTATTCTATTTTATACCATAAAAATCCTCTGTTGTCTTGTTTTTTTCATAAAATCCCCTCATGTAACACAAATGGGAATTTTTTGCAAACAAATTGACAACTCTATAAATTTTTCGTATACTAAATAAAAAGGTAACTATTCAGGATCAATGAACGAAGGTTCATGCATCGTCGTGCTTGCACGTAAGAGGCATGAGGCTGCGTTCATTATGAGCCTAATAGGGCTCCCCCATCCATATGAGCATTTTTAGCCTTGTCAAAGGCGGGAAAGAACACGAAGTGTTCGAAATGCGAATATGCAGATGGGGGAAGTCCTGAATAGTTACCAACATGCAGCTATTCAGGATCAATGAACGAAGGTTCATGCATCGTCGTGCTTGCACGTAAGAGGCATGAGGCTGCGTTCATTAATTTTAAGACAGAAAGGAGCCGGTCAATGTACAGATTTGCCATATGCGATGATGACTCTCAGTTTGCATCCTTATTAAAGGAAGCTTTAATTACAAACTTAAACCGTCGCAATATTTCTTTTGAAATTTTATCCTTTGACTCTCCTTCCAGTTTAATCTCGCGTTTTGAGCAGGGAGAATCGTTTGATCTCCTGTTTCTGGATATTGTCTTTCAAGACACAACGGGAATTCAGACGGCACGCCGCCTGCGTTCCTTTCGCATTGATACAGACATCATTTTTTTAAGTTCCAGCAGTGATTATGCATTGGAAAGTTTTGACGTTTCTCCTCTGCATTATCTTATCAAATCACCAAAACTGGAAAAACTGGAAGAAGCGCTTGACCGCTTTTTTGACAAACATGCAGAGCAAAATTTTTACGTCAAATCGAGAGAAGGCATCTTGGCACTTCCTGTTTCCGATATTTTATTCTTTGAAATCTATGGACACGATCTTTCCGTTCATTTAACTTCCGGCGAAAATCACACCTTTTCCGGAACGCTGAAAAAGATTGAAGAGGATCTCCCAAGTTCCACATTCATCCGGGCACATAAAAGTTATCTGGTCAATATGGCACACATCGTAAAAATAGCCCGTTATCAGATTACCTTGTCCACCGGCCAATCCGTTCCGATCAGCAAAAAAAATTACTTGAGTATCATGTCCGCATTTGTAGACTACTCGACCCGCTCCCTTGAAATATAAAGAGAGCCACCTCTTACCCTTCCGGCAGCTCTCTTTTCCGTTCACATTTACTTTATCTTTGTTTTCTTAATCCTGCTCCATTTTCCATAATAATACGTCGCATTATTATAATTATAATAAACGGCCCGCACTTTAACATAGTAGGTTTTCTTTTTCCTTAAGTTCCAGAAATAGTCTGTCGTAGAATAACGGTCATCCAGTTTCTTTCCCTTTGTAAAAGCACGGTTTCTCGCCAATTTCACTTGATAATGATCCGCTTTTTTGACTTTCTTCCAGGAAATTTTCCACTCGTTGGTATCGCTTTTCTTCACTTTTACTCCGGTTACCCGCTTCGGTATCACTTTCTTATATGTGGAACCGGTTTTATAACTGCTTCCCGAAGATGCGTTTCCGGCATTTGAACGATTTGAAGTCTTGTTTGCCTGCGTACCGGAAGTTGTCTGTGGCCGTTTTGTCTGCTGTGGTTTTGCTGTCGCCTGAGAAACACTCGTGTTCTGTGGCGTTTTCGTCGCTTGTGGGGCCTTTGTTTGCTGTGGTCCCGCACTTTCCTGAGGCGCCTTTGTCTCCTGTGGTTTGACCGTCGGCGTCGGAGCCGGTTCTTTGTCAAATTCGCCAATAAATCCTACCCTATTTTTCCAACCGGGAAGATCGTTCCACGTTCCATCCCGATACATTTGTACATAATTTTCTGTGCCGCATATCGTGTCATTGTTCGGCTCGTTAGCTGCCCAGTTCCGGTAAGTCAGAGGACTTCCATCCTGCCAGACAAATGTTCCTTCTTCTTTTTCATCTGTCGCACCGATGAAAAATGTCCATTCGTCGATTTCGGCTACTTTTTTGGCAATGGCATCATTTTTCTCCTGCGAATCAATTTTTACAAGCGATCCGCCATTTTCTTCACAGAATCTCTGCGCCACTTTATAAGGAAGAGATGCCTTGTAAAATTTGACTATTTTTCCATCGCATTCGAATTCCGCGTCCGCTTTCATATCCAATGGAGTCTCTACGATAAATCCGCCATCATTAAAATAGGAAGGCATATCATTCCATTTACCACTTAGCTGCGTCACAGCAAGATAAAATTCATTATCTCCGGCACAATCCGGCTGGTTCATCCCCCAATTGGTGTAACTTACTTCACTTCCACTGTTCCATTTCCAAGCCTTACCTTTTTCTTCCATGCTTGCGCCAATGTAATAATATTTCCGAATCTGGTCCGCGACAAAATCCTTGATTACCTTGTCTTTTTCTTCATCCTGAATCTCTGCCAGACTGCTTCGCATACCCGAAGCCAGTGCATTAATATCATTCCAGGAATAATCTTCATTATAAAGGGTCAGCAGTGCATTTCCATTTTTCAAAATCTTCTGCGGCGCCAATCCTCCAACAATCCTTGCGTCAATTGGTATCGCCACATTGTTTCCGCATTTGTCAAACACATACACATGGGTAACGTATCTGCCATATTCGTTATTATGCTCAGATATATTTACACGGAAACGATACACATCATCCCCCACCTTAGTTCCGGTTATGGATGAATTATGTACCCAGTCTGCCGCCAGATCATCCTGGCCATTTACCTCGGTCCACGTCGGAAACTGCACCCGGTCAACCTCTTTGTCATCGGATGCTTTACATTCCAAAATATACCCCTTGGAATCCTGCTCAACAATCCTTACATCGCTCAATGTCGGCGCCGTCCGGTCAATATATACGATCGGACATCTTATGGAAGAACGATTTCCTGCCGCATCCCAGGCATAAATATCTGTGAGATAATTTCCTTGGATCACCCCTGATTTAAGTGCGGAAAGCGGAATTCTCGCCGTCGCCGTATTCCCGGAAACACTTCCTGCAATCCAGTTTGCATCCTCACCTTGATGGATGTCAATATTCCAAGACGGAAATTCTATTTTACTCACTCCCACATTGTCGCTAACGTCACACACAACGGTGTAACCATCCGCATTTACATCAGTGATGCGGACATTACTGAGCGTTGGGGCCTGGGTATCTGCCACATCAAATGCAGCCTCATACGGAGCAGAATAAATTTCATAACTGGTAACAGTCGCAAGATTAAGTGTACGTCCCCAACTAATCTTACACCTTCCATCCCGGTTTGCTTCTCCCAGTGTAACAGTTGTTCCGCTTCTGCCAATAACCATGACCCAATGTCCATAACCAGGGTCAGTGTCTGCCGCTTTATAATGAATAACATCTCCCCTCTTCAATGTATTGATATTTCCTCTCCCCCAGGAAGAATGCATTGAACCATACAGATCATACGCAAGTTTACGTGCAAATCCATTACACTGCATACCTCCCCCAAAAGAATTACAATCATAACCGCCTACTCCAACACTTCCCTTGTGTGTATTACACGGTGTCCATGTGTAGCCGTCCGGATTGTTACAGCTTCCTACATCATTATAATTGGAATAACGATGACCGCTTTGAACTACATGATTCCAATATGCCCCATTGGGGAATTTTCTCTCCAGATCCATGATCGTCGCCGCATCCGCTTTAACGGACATTCCCAGCGAAACCAACATCATAAATCCGGTTAGTAAGAACAAATGATACCATTTTTTCGTGTTCATATGAACCGCCTCCTAACTTAATATCTTGATACAATTTGCATTTACCTCTTTTATGATCATTCCATATTTTTTTCTATTATAGCAGGCAAAAGTTCAAATTTTTTTCCATTTTTTTCACTAAAAGACCGCCAAACAGATTTTCCATCCATTTGGCGGTCGTTCCCTTTTACCACACAATTTTTATAAACTGCTTATTACCAGTTACTCTATTCCGTACTCTTTCATCAACTTCTCCTGAAGTTCCGGATCCTGCGTTGCCTGAAAAAGTTCTGCTGTACGATCGTCTTTGATCAGTGCTGCATTTAAGCGATTCACACGAGTAGAGCCACTCTTTTCGCCTCGCTCAATGCCCTGCTCGACGAGATCAAATGAATCTTATGATTTAGGAGAAATGGTTCCAGTTCCTTCTTCTCCTCCTCATCCAGGTCTAGCATATTCAGGATGCTAAGCGGACGCTTCCACTCTTCTTTGCCGTAGTAGAGAATAAATGTAATAACCGGCTGCAGGCATTCGTCAGCTTCCAGTTCTCTGGCATAAAAATGTCTGCCATTGCGTTCGTTTTCTCTCTGGTGCTCTTTGATCTGCTCGTTATAATTGTTAAAAATATACCCCAGATCCCGGATCGGCATAATGTTGTTGATCTCTGACTGATTTTCGATCTGAATCATCGCGATAACGGAACCGTTTTTTCGCCAGCGCATCCGCACATCTGCCATTACCTTTGCAGGCTTCCCTTCACTGTCCTTGTAGTGCATTTCCTGCGGAAGCAGCTCCAGATCTTCCGGCTGGATCACGTTTCTGCCATCATACAGGTTTACATTGCTGATGTCTGCAAACACTTCTGCTTCTTCAACAAGATTTTTTTCAGTTAAGTCTCTTGTCAATAAGTATCATCCCTTCCTATTTTGTCAAACCTAAAATCCTTTATTTTTAAGCCTTTTTTACTTTGTTACCTCGAAACAAACGAGCTAAAAGTGTAGAATATTCCTCGTATCTTGTACGGAACAGCATAATCAGAGTACACCAAATAAAGCATCCATCTTTTTGCTTTATAAAGGCTTGTATCCTCTGCTTATCTATGACAGCGAACCTTCCGTGTCTAATGGCATCCTGTGCCAACTTCCTTCGTACCGCCTATTCATACACTGAGTGCTGACTAAGCTTTCTTTTTGAAAAAGGAAAGGAGCCTTTTAATCAGCTAACTCTCCTAATAAAGGTCAATTTATACCATTAACCCTTAAACTATACCTTCTTACTCCATTTGCCATACACACCATTCTTACAGCCTCTTTTTCGGAAATAATATCACTTCCAAATATTATATAAAATGTACTATCTCCAATATTTTCTACATAAAGTACACTTTCCAAATAAATTTAGTTTCTTGCCACATAATGGACATTGGTTACTCGCTGTTCTTCTATCTGGCATAGAATATTTCTGTTTTATATAAGCCGCTAATTCATTATTAGGTGGATATTTATCAAATGGCGAATCTCTATAAGAAAACGTCTTGCCTCCTTGTGATATAATATTATAAGCAGAAACATATCGCTTGACATGATCCATATCCGTTCTCCTATGATATGCAAACACCTCTTCCTTTACATATGGATTCCATTTACACAAACTATCATTTTCAATAACAAATTTCATAATTTCTATATCTGGCCATTTAGTATTGTTCAAAAAAACACCGCACGCACTTAATATTTGTACCAAACCAGCCAGACTTGATTCCGGTATTTGTATTATTGAAGGATATTGACTAATAACAAATTGACACCGAGAAAACAATTTTTCTTTCAAACAAAATGTAAAAAAACGATACAATTCGTAATATTCAAATCGTTTTCTTGGGTCTTCTATTTTTGAACCATAATCGCCTGTACTATCTTCTGCCGATAACTTTTCTGATAATTTTTTTATCCACTGCACCTCATACGGTTGCATTTGCGTAAATTTTTTTAAATAAACCTTCCAAAAATTTGATTCATCATAAACGCCTCTATAAAACAATATTTCACCATTATTAGGATCTAATCTTTGAGCTTCAATTAATTCTTGTGTTCCCTTCTCTTTCTCGCCAATTTTATAATATGAAATTGCTTTTTCAAAATAATCTTTTGCCGTTTTCGTTTGATTTCCATTTATAACAATATATTGATTAATTGCTTTTTCTGTAATAAACGGTGTATTACAATAACTACATATTGTTGCTTCATCATTGGAATTTACTTGTAATACTGCTCCACATCGAGAACATATAGCTGGTGTCAAACTCATTCTATCACACTCCTTATCTCTTTTTTCTCATTATATCTTATGAATGTTCAAATTTTTTTCCGTTTTTTTCACCTTTTAAAAGACTGCCAAACAGATTCTTCATCCATTTGGCGGTCGTCTTTATGATACACGGTTTCTATTTCTTTATCTTAACCTTTTCTAACTCACTAGCCCAAACTCAACTCTTTCCCACCTGTTGCATATTTCCGATAAGTAGATTTATATTTCTTGGTCGACGTACGTTTATTATTGTAATAGTATTCATTGTATAGACTTCCATCTGAAGCATCCATAACCTGGTCGCCAAACGTACAAACCTTTGTTAAGATTGCATTTTTAATACGGAAAGTATAGTAATGCATCATCCTTCCACCATATCGAAAAAAGGTAAACTCTTTGGCTTTCCCTTTATGGGTCACACCATCCATATAACTGATATGGATGCCACCAAGATATTTGACTTTATTTCCTTTCATGGTAAATAAATTAATATAATCTTCCGTTACAAGTATGCATTCTTTTTTCCTGTCTCCATTAAGATCCATGTATTTAATACGTCCATCTCTAATCTTTTGCGCAGACAAAAGCGATGGATACCCCGCTTCCGCATAGGCTCCAAAATCTTCTGCATCGTATTTTACATACATTTGAAAGCCCGATTTCTTGTATTTGTTCATTAATTTTTGATAGGCCGTCTGTGCACTTATTTCCGGTGTATTTGCACTCGTCACTACACCAGCCAGTATACAAAACACACATAATCCCAAAACAACGACTAATTTTTTCATTTTCCTCGCTTCTCCTTTCATCACGGTGTATAGTATTGAAGCATATTATTGCCTCGAATAATCCACTCAACATTTTTGGGTTTTGTATGTGCATGATCTGTACGTTTGTTTTTCAGATTCTGATAAGTAAAACCTTGGCACATGAATTTCCAAGTACAAGGATATCCATTCTTTAATGTATACATCTTGATTTTTTTGCTATATTTCTTTTTGTATACTTTGTTTGAAACATATTTATATCCGTCGTTACCATTAAATTTGATTTTTTTGTAAAGGACATAATTTTTCGTAATTTTTTGGAATTTAATTCCGACATACTCCTCTACATTAAATCCAAGACCAAACTCTTCTGGTCCATATGTCTTTGCCTGCACTTTCGAACCGGAAAATGCCAAGCTGGACACAATTAACGCCAAACATAATACACTCACTACAATCTTTCTCATAATAGATTCCTCCTTAATTAATTGATTTTTCCCATTATATCTTATGAATGTTCAAATTTTTTTCCGTTTTTTTCACTTTTAAAAGACCGCCAAACAGATTCTTCATCCACTTGGCGGCCTTTCCTTTTTACCACACACTTTTATGTAAGCTCATTATTATTTAATTCCGTACTCTTCCATCAACTTTTCCTGAAGTTCCGGATCCTGCGTTGCTTGAAAAAGTTCTGCCGTACGATTGTCTTTGATCAGTGCTGCATACAAATGATTGACTCGTTGACGTCCCTGCTAAGTGTATATAGCCCACTCACACCTTTCCGAGCACCTCAAGAACATCCGGATATCCGTACATTTCCTCCGGCTGAAAGCAGGTCAGAAGTGCCGTGTCCAGTTCATAAGTTCGGTCGATCGGAGCCATATTGCAGGCTGTCAGGGCAGCATTGGCAAATTGTTCAAAATACGTTTTTGCCTCTTTGGCATCGTATCGTTTATCCGTAGTTTCCATGCGGTAACAAAACTGCGCAGCGTGCAGGATCAAAGGAAGGAGGTCACTTCGCTGGATTACGATACAGCGTCGTTTTTGCTCCTTCTTTTCGTGGTACAGCCGTTCAAGTGCTTCTCCTACGGTAGAAAAAGGACGCATAAGGTGGAAATATTGTTCTGCCTTTTCGTTAATTTCCGGAGGGCATGCCATCTCTGCCGGAATCCGTTCCAAATTTCGGACGGCACTCAATACCCAGCCGGCACGCTCCCGCTGAAATGGAATAGAAAATAAATCTGACAGATATTTGTTGCTGACACGGCGGATCTGACCCGTTTTTCCATATTGTCTCGGCTGACCGCCCTGCTTATTTTTTGCCACTTCATAAATTTCTCGAATAATTGAAATATTCGTATCTTTTTCCTGATAAACTACCTGCACCAGTTCCAGCACATTCTCTTTCATGTGTTCCGAGATATGATAGCCTTTTGTATTTTTGCGACGCAGATAATAACGGATTGACTCCCTGCTCTCTGACTGCGCCGGGTGCTTCGCGAGCCATTGATAAAATCCAATTTCTTCCAGCATACAGTAGAGACGTTCTTCCTGTTCTTTGCGCGCTGCTGTCAAAATAATCTTGCGGTATTGGATCAGATAATCCAATGTCGTGCGGCTGTAGCCCTTAAACCAGTCCGCGTGATCTGCCATCCAAAGAAGAAATTCATCGCGGGGATATAGTTTCACTTGCTCAAATTTCTGATTGATCTGTTGCGTAGCGGCATGATTGGAATACGTAAATTCTCTATCAAAATTTTGCTCAAACTGCCGCATCATGGAAAAACATTCTTCATAGGTATAATGATTGACAATGCCGTATAAAAAAATCAGCTCCTGATAGTTATTCACCTGAAATCCCGGCTCCGACAATCCCTTTTTCAAATACTCCTGAGCCTGCTCTTCCGATAAATCCAGAGCAAAACACATATGAATCACATGCTCGCGGGTTGGTTTGTGAAATGTTCCGATGCCAAACCAGCGGCGCATCGTAGGAAGCGAAGCAATATCAGCCCGATGTGTCCGCCGGCGGAATTCCAAAAATGCCTCTCTGGCACAATCCGTTTTCTCAGCGGTTCCCATTTGAATCTGTATAAATTTGTCAAAACGCTGAAATTCTTTTGACAACCGTTCTTTCAGTCTTTTTTCAAATGTGTTTCTCATCGCAGCCTGTCTCCTTTTCCTATTTTCGTCTGTCTAACGCAGCCTCTAATTGCGGTATATTAGCATAGCGGTCTCGCGGATTTACCGCAAGTCCTTTTTCTATCACTTTTTTGTATTTTCCTAAAATGCCGGACATTCGGTCATTTTCAAAATTCCCCTTCGCTTTTCGCAGCACAGCATCTTCCGGCGGCTGCCCCGTAAGCATAAAATAAATTACCGCACATACCGCATACACATCCGTCCAGGAACCTTCCGAGTCATCCGCAGCATATTGCTCAGGTGGTGAATAGCCCTTCGAAAATTGAATGGTCTTTTTCTGGGTCGTCCCCCTCATTTGCATGGAACCAAAATCAATGAGCACCAGCCGCTTTCCCTTTTCACAGATCAGATTCGAGGGATTGATGTCGCGGTGCAGCAAGCCTGTTTTATGGATTTCATCCAAAGATTTTAATAAAGGCCGGAGGAAATCAATCATCTTATTTCCCCTCATCTTTCCAATTTTCTCCACATAGGCCTGCAGCGAAATTCCCGATATATATTCCATCACAATGTATGCCGTCTCATTGGCATAAAAGAAATCCAACGCTGAAGGAACATTCGTCAAATAAGTAAATCTCGAAAGATATTTTGCCTCTTTTTCAAAATATTTCATCCCTTCCGCAAATTCTTCCGGATTTTCTATCCGTATTTTCGGATTTATTCCGCGAATCACTTCTTTTTTTACAAATTCCCAAGGTGCATATTCTTTTACCGCCACCCGCCTGTCCAGCACAATATCCCAAGCAAGATAGGTAATCCCATAATTTCCTTTTCCCAAAGTGCCACCGATAACATACCGGTTTACAAGCAATGTTCCCGGATTCAGACAATAAGGTGCCGGACAATACTCTTCTTGTTTCAAGCCGCAGTGAATACATATTTTCCTCATAATATTCATTTTACTCATGCAATTTATGCAACGATGCTTCCCTGCCACTATCATATTCTTTGACCTCTTTCTTCCAGAATGTTCCTTTTTTTTATTATACAAGAAAGAAGTCAAAATTTTTTTCCGTTCTTTTCACTTTTCTCTTCTATAGAATCAACGACAAACACCCACCACTCTTTCTATTCTTGTGGCATTCAAATTTATCCATCAAAAAAGACCATACCACAGAAAATAATATTTTCCACGATATGGTCTTATATTTTTTATATAACAGTTTGGGACTTTTTTATTATTCTCCCGAAAGCACTTTGTACACTTCTTTAAAGGCTTCCTTCGGCTGATACAGTTCGGTAAATAATCCGCAGTATGGACCATTCATCTTGTAACTGTAATCGGTCTCTGCCAGATACGGTGCATCAAACAATCCCCAAATGGACAAACTCGTGATCGGACCTGTCTCTCCTTTCGCCTTCGCCTCTTTATTGATGTCGACATATGTCTGCATCAATTTCTTATAAAATGCTCCGTGCTCTGCCTCGCGTTCATCGGATCTCTCGTAATTTCGAACCGCAAGTTCTGTTACGTGAACCTCCACTCCGATGGAAGCGAATTTTTCGATGGCATTTTTAACCGCTGTAATATCATTGTCATTCATGCAGCCGCTCTGCTGTCCATAGCCTCCGATATAACTCTGCATTCCGATACCATCGCAAAGTTTGAGGTGACCGCCCTGACCATCCGAAACCGATGAGTTTACACTTTTAACCAGTTCTACGATGGCATCACGCTTGTTGGTACCATATGTCATAAACGTATTATAATCATTATAAAATAATTTGATACGATCCTCTGCGCCAAGTGTTTTGCGCGTTTCATAAGCATACTTAAATGCGAGTTCTACATAATCTTTTCCGATATGATCATAGAAAAGATTCGTTTTTCCACTACGAACTGTACGTACATGACGCACATCATCCGCAGCAAATTCGCCGTTATTATCCGCAACCGCTTCATTTACAACATCCCAGCAATAAATCACGCCCGGATATTTTTTCTCAAAATGTGTCATTACTTCTTCGATGTATTTCTGCAGACGATATTTCATCACATCTGCACTCACATAGGCACCATCTGTCGTATATCCTTCGCGGAAGAACCAGTCGCACATATCCGCATCCCACGTAAGCACGTGTCCACGGATCTGCAGGCCATTTGCCCGTGCATATTCTACCATTTTGTCCGCTGTCGTAAAATCAATACTCGCAGTAGACTGTTCATTTTTATAATTCGACTGCGAAGTGGACTGTCTCAAAAGAGAATAAGCCTTCATCTCATTACTGAATGTCGTGCTGTTAAAATGGTATTTGATCAGTTTTGTCAATTCTTTGTTACTCAATGCCTGAGAAGAAATATTGGTTCCAAATTTGAATCCATACTGCTCTGCCAGGCTGGCTAATGACTGATAATTTGTCGTAACTTCTGTTGCGTCTTTCTTTCCATTATTTTCCACGACAACAGAAGTGACACGAATATATTTTACCTCTGCCGTTGAATTCTGTACGACCAGATACAGATCTGACGATCCGCTCGGGTAGGTATCCAGCTGCAACCCAAACTCTTTGTTGCTCTGTACACCATTCGCATCGACAAAACCTGCCCAGTCAGACGAATTCGCTGCCAATTTCACCGAAGCTCCACCTGTATTTTCGATTACGTTTTTGTCCGCATCCAAAAGCTCGACAGTAATCTTAACATCCGTAAAGTCGGATACTTTGTACCCTTTTTTTGTAAGCATTTCACCCATATTATATACGGTTCCGGACCACGCCTTTGTGTATGCGTCGCTGTTTGTAAACTTCGCAGAATCAATCCCCAGATCCAGCTTCGCTGCCGGTGTATTGGACGGTTTTACTGTTGCTTCCGGTGTATTGGACGGTTTTACCGTTGCTGCCGGTGTGCCGGTCGGCGTCGCAGTTGCGGATGCCTCTGAATCTGTCACAAAAGTAACAGACGTAACACGAATATACTTTACCTCTGTATTCGCATTTTGCACAACAAGGTACAATGCATCTGCCTCTTCCGGATATGCCTCCATCTTCAAAACAGATTTCTGTCCACTCTTTACTGCATTGATATCAACAAAGCCTGCCCAATCTGTCGTTTTCGTTGACAATTTCAAAGAAGCTCCGGATTGATCTTCCATTACATTCTTATTTGCATCCAGTAATTCCACAACCACAGTTACAGACTTCAAATTATGAAGCAAGGCCCCCTGGCGCACAATCAATGTCCCGATATCATATACATTTCCGGACCACGCTTTTGTATAAGCCTCTTTATTGGTATATTGTGAGGAATCCTCAATCAAATTTCCCTTTGACGGTTTAGCCGAAGGTGATATCGTCTCAGGTGCCTTGGTCGGTGCCGCTGTCACGGGTGCTTTGGTCGGTGCTGCCGTCTCAGGTGCCTTGGTCGGTGCTGCCGTCACGGGTGCTTTGGTCGGTGCTGCCGTCACGGGTGCTTTCGATGGTTCTGTCGTTGGAGTAATATCCGGTTCACTGCTTGGTGTAAGAGCCGGTGTCTCACTTGGTTTTACTGTTTCCTGCGGTTTCTCTGTCGCCGGCTGAGAAGTGCTCTGCACCGCAGCAGATGGTGTCACGGACGGTGCCACGGTTTCCGTAGACGGAACTGCCGGCGTATTTACCTCGTCTGCCTCAGACGGATTTGCCGCTTTTTTTACCGTAACCTTACAATTAAATTTATACGTCTTTTTTCCTGATTTGATCTGACAGGTAACCGTCGTTTTTCCCGGTTTCTTTGCCACGATCGTAACCGATTTTTTCGTCTTCTTTGTCAAAAATGCCACAGAAGTTTTCTTACTCTTCCATGTTACCTTTTTAACTTTTCCGGCATTCTTAATTTTTATTTTTTTCTTCTCACCGGTATTCAAGATCATCTTTTTGATACTTAACTTTGGTTTTTTTACTTTGGCATCCACCGGTACGGCCACTGTGGTGATGCAAAGGACTGCCGCCATAGCCAATGCCAGCGTTTTTTCTGTCGTTTTCTTCATACGAAACCGCTCCTTTCAAAATAAATAGAAAAAAACCTCTCATTCCGCTACCATATAATACTATACTTATAGTAACAGAATGAGAGGTATAATTTAACTAATATTCTATTAATTAACTATAAATATTTACTGACTCAAACTTGCCGCATAATCATTAAACAAATAGTCCATAATCGATGCTGTTCCGACAATCTCGCAACCGTAGATATGCTCGTCGCCATCTTGCTGCTGGCGAATGATACGAACCACGCAATTCAGCGTTCCTGGGTCTCCGAGCACCAATCTGGCATTAAAATAGTAACCGATCGGCAGCACACTTTTGGTACGGAATCCAATTCCTGCTTTGGATACATCAAACACTTCAATCGGCGCATTGATATTCTCCACTTTCACATTATCCTGCTTGAACAGACTGCTGATCTCTAACTGCAACTCGATCGGCCAGCGCTTTTCTCTTCTCATTTCAATCATAAAAATCCTCCTTCCTTACTGTTGTAAAATAGATACCAGACTTGGGATCAATTGTTTCTTTCTTGAAACCAGGCCTTTTAAAATAATACGTTTCATGTCGCCGGAAAGCTGAAACGCCTCCTTGACAACATCTTTGGATTTCTCACCAAAGCACAAAAGCTCCGTACTTTCTTTTACAATATTTGTAAGCATCACAAATGCCATCGACACACCCAGTCCTTCAAACACTTCTTCCAGATACGGCACAATTTTTTCCTTGATTTCCTGAAGCTCAATGCTGTTCATCGAATTGATCTGGCTGACGACAAATTCAATATCGCCCACTTCAAACCGTTTGAGATCCTGATTGAAAATTTCCTTCGGTTCTTTGGAACTCAGATCACTTCCTGCCCCAAACATATCTACCGCAAACTCCTCAATCTCAACACCGCAGATTTCCGACAGGTCTTCCGCCGCCTTCTGATCTACCGGAGTACAAGTCGGCGAACGAAACATCAACGTATCGGAAATGATCGCTGCCATCAAAAGTCCTGCGATATTTTTCGGGATTTCAACCCCATGTTCCTGATACATCTGATAAATGATCGTCGCAGTACACCCCAGAGGCTGGTTGCGAAAAAGAACCGGCTCCAGCGTCTCCAATGTACCGATGCGGTGGTGGTCAATGATTTCCAATATATGTGCAAATTCGATGCCATCCACGGTCTGCGAAACTTCGTTATGATCGACCAGAATCAATTGTTTTTTGCGAAGATTCAACAAATTTCGGCGGGAGATCATACCCACGTAACGGTCATTTTCATCCAAAATCGGAAAATCGCGGTGGCGTTTTTTACCCATGACGCCTTTGATATCTTCCGTCTTATCCGCAAGATGGAATGTCGTCAGATCATTTCTCTTCATGAAATATTCAATCGGCATACTCTGATTGATCATACGCGCCGCCGTAAAGGTATCATATGGGGTTACAATAATATTGCAGTTGTGCTCCTGTGCCATTTTCTGAATTGTCCGCGATACTTTCGCATCCATACACACAATAATACAGTCTGCTCCCATCTCAATCGCACATAATTGAGATTCGTAACGGTTTCCTAAAATTACCATATCCCCTTCGTGAATATAGTCTTCCATGACATCCGGATTCGCTGCCGCAATGATTACCTCGCCCTTTTTATAGGTTGCATCTTCATCCCCGACGACCATTGTCGCCTCCAGTGTCTCCAATATATTTTTGTAGGAAGTTCCTGCCGTGGACAGGATACAATTGTCATACACGTCCATGTACGCGGTCGCAATATCTCCAATCGTGATCAAACCAAGCAGTTCATCCTTCTCCGACGTGATCGGAAGTGTCACTACATCCAGCTCGCGCATCATATTCCATGCCTTTTTCAATGAAATTTTTCCTGACACACCCTTCGTCTTCCGGATCTCGATGTCACTCACTTCTGTCATAACATCTTCAATGTACTGCGGTGCCGGCGTCTGGAAAAACTTGAGCACATACTGGGTCTCCTGATTGATCTGCCCCGCACGCGCTGCATAATAACCGCCGCCATGTACTTTATTTTTCAGATCCGCATACGCGATCGCCGAACAGATCGAGTCGGTATCCGGATTTTTATGTCCAATAATATATACAGGTATTCTGTCTTCCATATTCTGCAAAATCCTCCACTGCAAATATTTTCATTTTGTCGCTATATTTTACAGTTTACCATAGTTTTTCCCAAAAAGCCATGATATTTTTGTCAGCACACAGAAAATACGTCTTCTACCATTTCTTTCCCACGATTTTCGCATGAAAATCCAATCCATTTGTACTCCGCAGTATTTTTTCGTATTCTGCTTTTTTGCTTTGCGGAACATAAATCACAAGGTCATCTCTCGTCGCCCCAAATACCATCGTCCCCCATTTTTTGATATTCTTGGAGCGGATCACTACTTTTTTCAAGGATGACTTTTCCGTAGAGTCCCAGCGGAAAGCATTTTTACCAAGTTTCGTCACCGTACTCGGAATGGTGATTTCTTCCAGTGCTGTGTTGCTAAATGCATCTTTACTAATCTTTTTTACTCCTTCATGAAGGGTCGCTTTTTTGAGATTCCGGCAGTAGGAAAAGGCATCTTCCCCGATTTTCGTTACACTTCCAGGAATGGTGATATTCTTTAACGAAGTTGCACGAAACATACCATCACTTATATTTTTTACACCTTTTTCGATAGTTGCTTTTTTTAATTTTTTACACCCCTCAAAAACATAGGCACCTATTTTTTTATTTTTTCTTAAAATATGTACCTTTTTTAATTGCGAACCACTAAAACATGACTCCCCTAAAAATTCAATATTTTTCAATGAAATTTCTTCTATAGCTGTCGCATTAAATGCATCATTTTCTATGCTTTTTAGGGTTTCTGGAAAATAAATCTTGTGTAATTTATAACAGTCTTCAAATGCTGATTTTCCAATTTGGGTCACTCCGTTTGGTATTTGAATTTTCTTTATATGGGAAAAGCCTTCAAACGCACCACTTCCTATATAAGTTATTCCTTTTACTAATACTATTTTTTGTGCTGACGTATAAAAACGAGGCCACCCCGAATGTTCCCCGCAGTCTTCGATATCATCAATCATTTTACCACAACATTTTATCATCAAAGTATTTTCTCTTGTATCATAATTCCACGTTGTGTTATTTTTCCATTTTCCCTGATATACTTTCGCCTCACTTTCCGGTGCTGCTAACAGCACCGGAATCAGCAAGGCAAGAAAGATCACTGCAAAAATTGTTTTCATCTTAGTCATTGCTTTCCCTCCTGCTCTTACCATTTCTTTCCCACAATTTTCGCATGAAAATCCAATCCATTTGTACTCCGCAGTATTTTTTCGTATTCTGCTTTTTTGCTTTGCGGAACATAAATCACAAGGTCATCTCTCGTCGCCCCAAATACCATCGTCCCCCATTTTTTGATATTCTTGGAGCGGATCACTACTTTTTTCAAGGATGACTTTTCC
>OBHX01000327.1_pt1 | contig 47757 bp, 45 predicted proteins | sample 1519331 | NCBI WGS metagenome assembly OBHX01 (sample SAMEA2602897, study PRJEB22501) | metagenome
GCGACCCTAACCTTGGCAAGGTTATGCTCTACCAACTGAGCTATTTCCGCAAATAACTTTAATGACTGTGAAGAGAAGGAGACTCGAACTCCCACGACATAATTGTCACTACCCCCTCAAAGTAGCGCGTCTACCAATTCCGCCACCTCTCCAGAATTTTAAAGTTAAAATCTTTGTGCCCAGAACAGGACTCGAACCTGCATGCCTCTCGACACACGCACCTGAAACGTGCGCGTCTACCAATTCCGCCACCTGGGCATAAGTCATCTTCAATACATCTGAAAGAGCGGAAAACGAGACTCGAACTCGCGACCCTAACCTTGGCAAGGTTATGCTCTACCAACTGAGCTATTTCCGCATTTTTTCGTTTGCGGTTGCAAAGGTAGGGATTTTCCGTAATTCTGCAAACATTCTGCATCTTTTTTTCACAAGAATCTGCACACTTTGTTTCCGCAAACAAACAATTGTTTTGATTATCAACTCATTCGGTCCCGATAGTCTTCATAAGAAAATTGCTTGTATATTTCCGCTTTCCCTTCTTTTGTCCACAAAGCGATGGCGGGATGATGGATTCCGTTAAACATATTTGTCTTGACCATAGTATAGTGAATCATATCTTCGAACACAATCCGTTCTCCGATCTGCAACTCATGATCGAAACTCCATAATCCCATATAATCACCACTCAAACAAGAATTACCTCCCAAACGATAAATAAATTCTCCTTCATTCCCCATCTCCGCACCACGAACGGCAGGCTGATAAGGCATTTCCAGACAATCGGGCATGTGGCAGGTGAAACTCACATTCAGAATAGCCGTCTTGATACCGCGACTCTCAACGATATCTACCACTTCCGAAGTCAGGACTCCTGTCTGCCATGTAAAAGCAGAACCGGGTTCAAGGATGATCTGCAAATGAGGATATCGTGCTTTCAGGTCTTGCAATAATTTAATCAGATGTTCTGTATCATAATCTTTTCGGGTCATCAGATGCCCGCCTCCCAGATTCAGCCATTTAATTTGCGGGAACCAGCGGGAGTATTTCTCTTCCAGATGCTGCAAAGTACGTTCCAGCTCGAAAGAAGAAGATTCGCAGTGACAATGACAATGGAAACCTTCGATTCCTTTGGGCAAGGTATCCGGTAATAAGTCGGCGGTCATTCCGAAACGGGTACCGGGTGCGCACGGATTATAAAGTTCTGTTTCTACTTCCGAATATTCGGGATTCACACGGATACCGCAGGAGATTCCGCTTCCTTCGGCCACTGTCATCGGATAGAAACGACGGAACTGTGCCATTGAATTAAAAGTGATGTGGCTGCTGCAACGCATGATTTCCGGAAAATCCTGTTCCGTATACGCAGGAGAATAAGTATGGGCTTTACTTCCAAATTCTTCCAATGCCAGACGCGCTTCATACACAGAACTTGCTGTGGAATGCTCCACGTATTCGCGGAATATCGGAAATGAACGCCACATGGCGAATGACTTGAAGGCGAGAATAATCTCTACTCCTGCCCTGTCGGCTACGCTTTTTATCAGACACAGGTTCTTTCGCAAGAGTTCTTCCTCCATAATATAGCAAGGAGAAGGAAATTGGGTGAAATCTATCATATATAAATTTATTATCTAAAATAACGCCTTACGGACGTGCCTGCAAAAATACAAATTCAAAAGCAAAGAGAGATTCTTTTATTTTTAATTAAGATATTGAGTTTCGAAAACTTTTTCTTATTTTTAGACCTTTATATTATAGATGTAGTTGTTTCATCCTAAATACCCGATTGATTATGAATAAAGATTTAAGAAAAGTGGTGATTCTCCTGGCGCATCCCAATATGAAGGAATCACAAGCAAACAAAGCACTGATTGATGCTGTGAGTGATATTGAAGGCGTAGCAGTATTCAATCTTTACGACCAGCAAGGCGCTTCTTTTGATGTTGACGAATGGAGCAAAATCATTTCCGATGCTTCCGCCCTCATTTATCAATTTCCCTTTCATTGGATGGCTGCGCCGTCATTGCTCAAAAAATGGCAGGACGAAGTATTCACCTTCCTTTCCAAGACTCCGGCAGTAGCCGGGAAACCATTGACAGTAGTAACCACCACAGGTTCCGAATATGAAGCATACCGTAGCGGAGGCAGAAACCGCTTCACAGTGGATGAGCTTTTACGTCCTTATCAGGTTAGTGCCATTCATTCGGGGATGTCGTGGCAAACGCCTGTTGTTGTTTACGGAATGGGAACCGCAGATGCGGGAAAGAACATCGCTGAGGGAGCCAACTTGTATAAGCAACGGGTAGAAATGCTGATCGGCAGCAGCAATGCAGGAAATAACTGGTGAATTATCTCCTATACCTTATTTCGATTAGCTATTAGCAAAAACAAATTAGCTATTAGCTAATCGAAATATGCTAATAGCTAATTTATTTCTTCAAGGCTTCTTCACCATCATCTTCTTTTTATTCAAAGTCAGTACCGGCAAGAAAATAAACACGCCGATCACGGACATTACCAATCCACCGATAGTACCTGCAGCCAAAGGAAACCAGAAACCTTCTTTCTCTGCTCCCACCATAAAGGGGATAAAGCCAAGGATGGTAGAAACAACCGTCAGAAAAATGGGGATCACTTTCGTATTCCATGCCTTCACGTAAGCACGAAGAGAAGAAAGGCAGGGAAAGCGTTTTCGAATCGCATTGTACTCATTTAAAATATAAATACTGGCATTCACTGTGATACCGCAGAGCAGAATGAACGAAGCGAAACCACCTTGGTCAAAGTTCAACTTGAACCAGTAGAACGTCAGAAACACACCGATATAAGAGATCGGAATGACAAAGATGATCGCTAACGGCTGTTTCAACGAATTGAACAGAATGCTTGTAATAAAGAAAATGATAGCAATCACAATCAGGAGCAAGCGATACTGTTTGTTGGCACCTCCACCCCATGACCAGTTATTACTTTCCGCTTCCGCCTTATATCCCATCGGAAGAAGTTCATTAAACTCTTCCAGGTCTTTTTTCAGCAACTTATTTCCCTGTTCCGACGCACCGATATACTCATATTGCAGGCATAAGCGGTATTGTTGATTCTCCTTCGCCACTTCCTGCGGCATCTGTCCCTTCTCTACCTTAGCCAGTTCCGCCAGTTTATACTCTTTATCGCCTACACGGAAAGGATAATACTGCATGGCCCATATATCCCGCTGATCCGACTGGCGGGAAGAGAGTTTGATTTTTTCCGTTCCATCTTCGGTAACAACGGAACCGATTTCCTGATTCCGCCCATATATGGGACGAATAGCAGCAAACAGTTCTCCGGCTCCGATCCCCGCTCCGATCATCCGTTGTTTATCCAGCTCAAAATAAAACTCCTGATAATCATCCTTCCACCACGAGAAATTGGAACCGACCGTAACTTCCCTGATACGGCGATGAGACAATAAGACCTCTTTCAGTTTTGTAGCCCAGCTATAAAGTTCATCATAATTATATCCGTACATTTTCACCCGGAATGATCCCGCATTCTCGCGTACACTATTACTGAATCCCTGATCCTGTAATCCATAAATACTCCAATCTCCTCCCCCCAACTGGAGAGCTTTACTGATCATGTTAGCTTTCAGCGTATATGGGAACCCGCTTTTCTGATTTTCCTTTGTGAAACGAATGCTGATAGATGCCCTGCGGGCACTTTCTACCGATGTCTGAAACTGCTTGATCTCCTTGAACTCGCTCAGATAAGTTTCCATTCGCTTGATCAGTGCATTCATCTGTTCAAGCGTACTGCCGTTCGGTAAATTGGCGTTGGCATAAAGCACCACCTCCTCATTCCGGGTAAAGTAGCTCCCTTCATACACCTTTTGCACAAACAGCCTCAGACTTCCTCCCAACGCTTTATCCACTATCGGTTTCACCTTTTCCTTATAGGTAGGAGTCCCCAGTGTCTTATTATAAATCTCTGCCCATTTGCCATCCCCATCCATCTTTTCCGGCAACAGAAAGACCGGTAATCCGAATGCCAGCAACAGCAACAGACAAACCGCTACTCTCCAGCGGCAAAGCCTCTGTATCAGCCACCTGTAGAAATGACTGAAATAGACCGGCCCCCTTCGCATCTTCGAACGCAGCCATCCTAAGAAACGGGTATTCCCCATTTTCCATTTTCTCTTCACTCCGGTCAGAGAAGACTTCCTGCGTCGTTTCAACCCGATTTTATCAATCAAAGAAGGTACAAAGAACAGAGCAACCAATAATGAAACTCCCAGATTAATCATCACCACTGCGGCAAAATCCTGCAGATTCAGACGAATCCTCTCGTCCAGAAAGAAGATGATGACCAACGCTCCCATTGTTGTCAGTGTAGCCGCCAATACAGACATGAACGCCTTCCGGTTTTTACATCGAAGATAATGATCACTCATCACAATCGTATTATCAATCACCAGGTTCAGTGAAACCGTGATACCCGCCAAAGAATATAACTGCATTTCCAGTCCGAAGACATAGTAAAAGATAACGGCTATTGCCATATTCACGGTCAGACTGGTGACAATCAAAAACAGATATTTGGGGCTGAAAGTAATCAGCAGTACAAACAAGAGCAGGATAGCCACCGTCACTCCCGTACGCAAATAAATCTTGTTCAGCTCGTCATGTATAAACTCTGTAGTATCATAACTGGTATGAATCTCGTATCCCGCCGGAAGCGACAGTCTGATATCATCCATACACGCCTGTACTTTTTTGCTCAGTTCCAGCTGATTAGCCGCCTCTTCAGCGACAACAGACAGATAAATCGAATTCAGCCCATTGATCCGGTAATAGCTCTGAGGCTGCTCTTCCATACGGACGACCTTCACCAGTTCGTCCAAGCGGATGATTCTCCCATCCTTCACTTTCACCTGTATCTGCCCGGCGTCAAACTCCCGGTTATCATGTTCGGGCATCAGCACCAACCGAATCCATTCCTTGCCCGAAGCCGCCTGTTCCACATCATAAGTCCCCAGAAACTCTTTCTGATAATGCAGACCGACTGCCTGACTAATTTCATCCGTACTCACCCCCAACGCACGCAACTGCTCATAATCATACTCCAGACGCCATTCCATCGGTGTGGCTCCGCTGACGTTTATCTTATAGATTCCCGGAAGCTGCGCAAGGCGTGTCTTTATATGTTCCTCCGCATACTTCTGAATCAGACTGGGAGTGGCAGGCGCATTTATCGTGGATGCGATAAAAAGAGCCCGACTTTTTTTCTCCGGACCTGCCATCTGTATGTACGGGTGACTAAATACCCCCCGCACATTCGGCCCAGACTGTAGAATGTTAGGCGAAGCGTCTAAACATGTGCACGACGCCAACGCATGCGTGTGCACACACACATTTATACTTCCCCAGCCATTGCCGGAAGTCGAAGATATGCTTTGTATTCCCTTGACACGGGCAAGCATCGCCTCCAGTTTGCTGGTAGCCGTCATCTCCACGACACGTGCCGAAGTCCCTCCCATGCCGAACCATACAGAAAATCCGGGTAAGGTCCGTGACGGATTCAGCTTCACCGGCAGCAACGGAACAAGTGCCAGCCCGACCAACGCCACGCTGATAAAAGCGACAATGAGCGTAAAAGCGGAAGCCTTTGATGACTTTTTAATTTCAGAACCTATATCTTGCATGATTCATTTGTCTATATCCCAAAAGAAATTACTATCTAATCAGTCTTCCTCCATTAAAGTCGAAACGATCCGAAAGAGAAAGCTTCGTAGCAAAATCGAATAAAGTCAGACGACGTATTTTATAATAATTCAGCCAGTAGTTCTGCAAGGCAGAAATGTAGTTGCGCTGCGCCTCCTGCTGCCTGTTGAGCGAAAGCGTCAGACTATTAATATCCGCTTTACCGATAATAAAACGTTGCCTTGTCTCATTATAAGCCAGTATCGCCAGGTCCAGCGCTTCTTCCGCACTGGCAATCAACTGCTGCTGGATATTAAAATCACTCACCGTCATGATGACTTCCTCCTCAATACTGATCTCATCCTGACGTGCCGAAATCTTCACTACATTCAGATTATTCCGTGCCATGTTGTATTTGCCCTTACGAACGCCCCAGTCCAGCAGCGGAATCGATACGCTGACCGCTACCAAGTCCTGCTGCATCGGTTTATGATACACATCTCCGAAGTTTTCCGCCACCTGGTTGAAACCGATACTGGCATTCACGCTGGCATTGAAACGGGATTCCTTCTTTGTTCTGTCCACATTCCGCTCCGCTTCCAGTACATTCTGCTTCAGTTCCAGCAACTGCGGATTATTGCTCCTTCCCCATCTCAAAGCCTCATCCACCGGAATCTCCATCATACTTGGGCGTGAAGGAAGCTCCAGTTCGATCTGGGTATTCTTATCCAGATTCAGAAAAGATGCCAGTGAGAACATTGCCCGTTTCAAGGCGCTTGCCCTATTCTGCAATGTATTCTGTGCATTCACTTTATCCAGCTTTAAAGTCAACAGGTCCGCCTGTGAAATAGCGGCGATCCGGTGCCGTTGCTGTCCGATGCGGTACAAAGTATCCGTAGATGCGAGGTTTTCCTTTGCCAGTTTGTATTCCGCCTGCGCCATCGCCAGCGAAAAGAAATAATTCGTCGCCGTTTCCGAAACCTTTTCCACATTATAAAGAAATTCCTTTTTCACACGCTCGTATTTCAGCGGTTCGATCTTCCGGTCCCATTTGAAAGGATTATACCCGACCAGGCTCTGCGAATAACCGAGCCGTATCGGGACGCTGGTAAACTGTGTCGCACTATTATCCCCGAAATTACGCATATAGGCAAGGTTCGACTCCAGATAGAACGTACCTCCGGTCAGGTCCAGATTTTGACGGACACTTAATCCTCCATAGGCATAATATGACTGTTGCGTACGGTAGACATCCAGGTCCTGTCCCGAATCATAACGTTTCGTGATATCCCGGTTATATTGTGCCGGGGTAAGGTCCATTGTCAGACTCGGCAAACGGTTTGCCCGGTACGTCCGGTATTCCCAATAACCGGACAGATACATATTTTGTGTGCGGAATGACTCCAGCGAACTGTCGTTAGCTAAAGCGATAGTCTGGTTCAAGTCCAGCACCAGACGTTTCTGGGCATATACTGAAGAGAAACATATCCCCGATGCTGCCATCAATACAAAAAGAACGGATGATTTCTTCATAATTCAACATGTTTTTCATTTGGTTTGTGATTCCCGCTTTTTCCCCGATAGATAAACCAGTAAAGCAGCGGTATGATAAAGAGGCTGACCGCCGTACCGATGGACATCGTGCCTATCATGGCGATAGACAACGGCTTTTGCAGTTCCGATCCCATATCCGAGGAGAACAGCAACGGCACCATGGCAAAGATGGTCGTCAGCGAAGTCATGATAATCGGACGCAGACGCCTGCGGCCTGCTTCGTGAATAGCTTCCAGCAAAGGAACGCCTGCCTTGCGCAGTTCATTGATCGCATCCAGTTTCAGAATAGAGTCATTGATTACAATACCACAGGTCACAATCAGACCGATGGCAGACATCAGATTCAGCGTATGCCCGCATATCCAAAGCAAGAGTAAGGCAAATGCCACATCAATCGGGATTTCCGCCAGTACCAGCAACGGCTGCAGAAAACTCTCGAACTGTGCGGCAAGAATGAAATACATCAGCAGCAGTGAGATCAACAGAATCACGACCAGTTCATCCAGCATCTCCTTGTTGGAGAAGATACTGCCGGAGAAGCCCGTATCCCAGTCCCCTGTTTCCTCCGCCACCTGTTTCACTTCACGCATCAGCCGGTTCGCATCCTGCACGCCGTAAAAGTCGAACGGGACATACTCGCCGTTACGTCCGGAAGTAATACTTTTCAAGTCTTCGGCGGGAGCTACGTTGATCAATTCCCGAAGCGGGATAAAATCGACATTCCCACGGTTGTCCGGTTGCGTCTGCACCAGTGTTTCCTGCAACACCTCGTTCACAGTCTTTTCATCCCCGGCAATGTTGATCGGCAAATACTGCTGATAAGAGTGCAGCATCGTCACACTGTTTTCCCGGAAAGCCGTTTTCAGTACCCGATACAGTTCGTTGTAGGAAACACGGTAGAGCAAGAGTTTCTCTTTGCTGATACTCAGATTCAACTGGTTTTCGAAGGCGATACCTGTCGGATTGATTCCGGTTTTTCGTCCCAGTTCCTGTTCAACGCTACGGATTGCTTCCGCTTTGGGGGCTTCCGCTTTATTACGGGTGTAAAATTCCGCCACCACATCCGGTTCACCCGTCACAAAGAGTTTCTCAAATACCGTTTCCGGCGGAGAGAAAGAAATGACAGAGAGCGGATAACGTTCCTTCAGTTTCCGGTATACCGCCTGTTCCAAAGAGGCAATAGCATTGGAAGTCTCCGTACGGAAATAAAGTTCCGCTTCGGAAGAAGACAGTTCCCGTTCCCGATTGAGAATGAAATCCTGTCTGCCGATAGAGGCTGTTTGCTCCAGTACTTCATCTTTCAGTTCCTTGAAAAGTTCATCCACCCGTCGTTTGTTTTCATCCACATGGATATTCTCATTCCATTCTATCCGGGCGATCAGTTCATTTTCCTCGATATCGGGCATCCGTTCTTTGTCTATAAAGAAAAAGAAGAATACGCAAAGCGGAATGGAAATCACACAGAACAGTACACTGAACGTTTTATGGCGAAATACCCAGTCAACACCCGCATCATAGAAGCGGTCCAGCGTGTGATCCTTGATCGGGTTATTAAATTTGAAAGAAAGCCACTTCCATTTCCGGGTGCGGACACCTGTCCGGTAAACCAGCAGATAAAGCACGGGAAGCAGCATGATACCGGTGAGATAAGACACCATCAGTCCTACAGTGACGGAAAAAGCCTGGTCAAAGAAAATAGCGCCTGCAATACCGCTCATAAAAATCAGCGGGGCAAAGACGGCAATAGTTGTCAGAGAAGAACTCAGCATGGGGGTGACCACTTCACTGGTTCCCGTCACACAAGCACGGCGCAAGGAGTATCCCCGTTCACGGTATTGCGATATATTCTCAGTCACAATAATCGAACTGTCAATCATCATTCCCAATGCCAGGATCAATCCGGCAAGTGAAATGATATTGAGAGACATATTGCAAAGGTAGAAAAAGACAAAACTGATCACGATGGACACCACCATACTGAGTCCGATAACCAAAGGAGACTTTACATCTCCCAGAAACAGAACCGCTACCAGACAAATAAAGAGAAAGCCCAGGGAGAGATTCTGTTGCAGATTAGAGATGGTGTAGTCCAGCAGTTCCGTCTGATTACGGCTGATGCTGAAATCGATCTCCGGGTATACTAACTGAAAATAGGTCATCGTGCCAACCAGCGCCTGCTTCATCTTATCCATGTTCTCATCCGCCTGTTTGATGACGGCAAGGCTCACCGCCCGTTTTCCATTGGACAGGGATACTCCTTTTTCCTTTACAGGTACGACGCTTACTTTGCAGAAGTCTTTTAACTGTACGATGCGGTCGCCCTTACGCAGATAGATATTTTCCACATCCTCCGCTGTACGCAGCAATGTCGAGAATTTAATATTGTATTCATAATACCCGTCGCGCACTGTCATGCTGCCCGGTTCCACATTATTAGAGGATAAAGCCGATTCGATATCTCCAATGGAGAGTCCCATCATGGCGAGCTTGTCCTTGTCGGGCACAATTTGTACTTGCCGTTCCAAAATTCCGGTCACGTCCACCATGGCAACTTCTTCAAGCTGCTCTATCCTGCGCTTGATGACAGACTCGGCAAACTCACACAATTCAAGGAAGGAGTGCTGTTCCGTAGCTCCGTAAGCACTGTCATTCTTCAGTGTCAGATTCAGATAGAATACGGGAATATCCGTTGCACTCGCTTTGATTACCTTCGGGCGTTCCGCTTCTTTCGGAAGATAGTTCATGGCGGCATCTATCTTCTCATTTACCTCGATAAAGGCAAGGTCGGTATTCGTTCCATATTCAAATGACAAGCGGATAATGCCCGCCCCGTCTCTCGATTCACTATGAATATCCTTCAGGGTAGAGACCTGAATCAACTGCCCCCGCAAAGGTTTGACAATCGTGTTTTCCAATTCCCGGGCAGAGGTATTGGCAGACGCCACCTGTACCGTAATCTCAGGAATAGCGATATTGGGAAGCAGCGATATAGGCAGCGTAGAGTACGTCACCAGTCCGATGATGAAACAGGCGGTAAAGGCCATCAATACGGCAATAGGGCGCTGAATTAAGAATTTTATCATAGATTCATTATTTAATTCTTAATTCTTCATTTAACATAGACTTCCGCCTCATGCGCCAGATTCAGATTTCCGGTGACGATCACCGTATCTCCTTCCAGCAGACCATCCTCGATACCTTTCTGTGACTTGTCGGAGACGACACATTCTATCGCATTCTCCAGTCCCGTATTCACATAATTCCACATTGCCTTGCCGTCTTTCAGGGTAAATACCACTTGTTTGCCGGAACGCAATACAACGGCACTCTTCGGAATAACCAGCCGCTCTCCCAGCGAACGGCGGACACTTACCCTTACATTCATTCCGCTGAACAGTTTTCCTCCCGCATTTACCAATGCTTTCACTTTCACCATGCCGTTGGCATCCACCAATGGATTTATCTCTGATACACTGCCTTCAAACGCATCTCCTCCGGCATAAGGAGTAATTACCACTTTATCTCCCATCCTGATAAAAGCAAGTTCATTTTCCAGCACTGTGAAATCAGCTTCCATTCCTTTGGAATCGATAATAGTACAGAATGCTTCAGAAGTATTTGCCGGATTATAAGGCTTTGAAAATAAATTAGCTACTACACCGTCAAAAGGAGCAATCAACGTAGCATGCTCCATCTCTCTTTTCGCCAGTTCATACTGGGATTTCGACTGTTCATACCCGCTTTTTACTTTGGCGATTTTCATTGTTTCGGCAGGGACTTTACTAAAGTCGTCAGGAGAATATCCCTGCCCGATCAGTACGTCTTTCAATTCAAGTTCGGCTTTCAGTAAAGCATCTTCCGACTGGGATAATTTCTGTTCCAGACGGAATTTATCCAGATCAGCCAGTTTCTGCCCTTTCTGTACACGGTCGCCATTCTTCACATAGATATGAGCGATGACTTCACCGGTTTCAAAACGCAGATCGGCTTTGCCACGGGCACTGATTTTGCCGTTACTCACCAGTTCGTGATGAAAATCACGCTTCTTCAATATCTGAACAGCTACTTCATTCTTCGTATCTGGAAGGACTGTGGAGACGCCTTTCTCCGATTCATCTGCAGTATTCTTCTTGTCGGAACAAGAGAGCGTCATCATACATGCAAGGCACAGTAAAAACCATGTAAAATTATTTTTCATCGTATTTATTGGTTTGTTTATTCTAATTATCTCACATATAATTTCTTGTATACTGTATGTAAGTTTGTATCATGTTTGCCAAATTTAGACAAAAATATCTATTAATCAAGTTTGTACAGTCATTTTTTTCTTCACTCATTTATTTTATTGCGATTAAATGAGTCAGTAGTTATATCAATCGTAAAATATTGCTTTTTATCTCTATAAATAAATATTTGTTCTTCCCGCCCTTTCGTAAGGTTTCTGAGCCACAACAATGCATTTTTCGGTACAATATAACGGACCTCCCGAGTAACAGCAGTCTGAATTCCTAAAGATTGCCAACCAGACACTCCATCTTGATAAAACAATTCGTAGACATCGCCCGGACTAATATAATTATCATCATTACGGGGAGAAAAAGTTATCCTACTGATGGAAGATTCTTTTTCTAACTTAAAAGTAATAGCGGATGTCATATCAGTTGCCTGAAAATAAGTTAGAATATTACCATCTGTAATGTTCCCTATCTTGTCAATCGGTTTCAAAGAAGTCATCGCATGCATAGAAATTTTCGCCTTACCTAAAGTATCTTCATACAAAGCCAACTCCGCCAACTCGACTCTAGTGCCTACCGGAGGAACATAACGAATATATTTATATTTCTGATGCGAATGCAACGGACAGAACTCATAATAATTAGTTGTAAACGAATCTTTAATCTGATATAATAAATCAGCTTGTCTGAAAGTAGTATCATTGGCTGCTTCTATCCTAGCGCCTCTGGTTGATCTATATAACCATTCGGAGATAGTTGGTTTGATAGACATCTTTCTCTTCAACACAGCTTCCTCTCTATTTATCCTGTCAGGTTCAAGCAACTCGGCCTTGCCATTTCTGAAAATAAACGAATAGCCAGCCGGATGCAACTGCTTACCATCGAAAATGAGCGTTTGATAAATGATATTAGGCTCAAGGTTATGGAAAGTCACCTTATCTCCGTTACTTATCGCCATATCTACAGGTATCCATCCATTCGGACGAAATACCCCCAAGTAAATATATCGTTCTTCTTTTTGTATAGGTACCGTCACCTCGTTTTCACCAAAATAATTGGCAGTTACATCTCTTATATAGGAATTCCTGAAAAATTTAGGTATTCCTATATCCTTTACATTAAGTAGTAAAGCCGTTGATTTTTGTTCACCAAAACAATATCTATATGCTTTCCCCTTCTTTCTGTTATCCGTAGTTATCTTATCTCGTGTTGGATCAATTTTTCCGGGCTCAAATAGAATGAAACGTCCTGTTGTATCCCGTAATGTATTCCATGTATGATAATGCTGATACTCGGGAGAATATCTGAAGAATTCAGTTGCAACTGGAATGCCACAAGCGCGCATAGCATACAGTGTTATATCACATGATTCTCTACAATAGCCAATACGATGATGATACAGAAATTCTCCATCCATGTGTGGTATAATAAGTTCTGTAAAATAATACAACTCTCGTTTCTTCAATTCTCCGCATACCATCCGACAAGCATACACCACATCTTCTCCATGATAAAGAGAGTCTAGAATGGGAGTATAATGTTCATAATAAAGTTTTCTCCACGATGATAAAGGTTCATTATCAATGCGGTAAGGCAAGATGAATTCGCAAAAATCATCAAAGTCAAGACTTCTGTTCCAAGGATATTTCTTCCATACCTTGAATGCCAGGTCTATATTCTCTATTAAATAATTACTAGTAATTACCTGTGCATCATAAACTTTAGGTAAAGAGTAAAATGAAACTTGCTTCCATTTCTTAATCGATTCCTTATCCAACTTTCTCAATGCAAGCATTTGACGAACAGAATCCAGCTGCCACCCTTCGTAAGCATACCAATGAGGCATATTTCGGATGAGGAAACGTGCTGCTTCCAACTTTTCAGGTTCCTGTCCATAATGTTCCAAAACCTTTTCCAGCTCTCCCCGATTATCTCCGGCAAAAGAGAGAGCATATTCCAACCGTTTATCAGCTGATGAACATGCAACGAATACCGAAGCAAGCACAATACAAGGAATTATTAATCTTATATATTTCATCATCATCCTATATTGTTTTAAATATTCTATTCCATCTTATCTGTTTGGTCTTAGGATCTCTGGAAAACCAGATACATTTCCCTACTCCTAAAATAAAATCATCGGGTAATACCCCCCAATAGCGGGAATCATACGAATCATTTACATTATCTCCCCGCATAAAGTAGTAATCGTGTCGGAAACAGTAACTTTCCAGTAAAGTATTTGCAAGATACACCTTGCCCTCTTCAGATACTCTCACAGGTAATCCCGTTTCATATTCAATACATTTATAGTAATCACTGTAGTTAGTAGTATCAATTCGTATAGTATCATTTATTTTAGGCAGATATACAGTTTTTGTTCCTTCATTAGTCCTCCATTGATATATCTCTCCAGGAAGTGCCACACAACGTTTACAATAAAACACTTCATCACACAGAATCATTTTCTCATTCTGTTTTGCGTATGGAAAATTGAATACTACCACGTCTCCCTTCTTCACGCCATGTGCTCCTTTCCTTCGATGAATAAGATAATGTTCCGGCCGTAAAGGATCTTTCTTGTATATTCTACGTCCGGGAATTTGCACAGAAACAAGTATGTAATCTCCACCAACCAAGGTGGGAGACATTGAATAAGTCGGAATCGTACAAGATACCAGCCAGTATACTCTGACTGAAAAATAAATCTGGAACAATATGAAAAGTCCCAATAATGCCCAACCAAACTTTTTTAATGCCCGCTTCATTGCTTTCTATTCTTATTCAAGTTCATAAAAAATTAAGCATGCAGAATTATCTCCCAGACTTTCTATTTTTTCTCGGACCTTTTTGTCTTTTATATGAGTTAATGAGCGTAACTCCTTCCCTTTTCCGAATGCAACAAATTCATTTTTATAGGAATGAACGATTACATTAAAAGGGAATGTTTTGCCTTTATCATTTTGTGAATACAGATAAAAACTACCTGTTTTAGTATATTTATCAAATAAGAAATATCCTAAAGTTATACCATACATATATTGTAACAAAATTTTAGTATCAGTCTCATAAATTCCGTCAAATCCGGTGAAGTACCCCTGCTGATCCAACTTTAATAAATCTCCACTATAAGAGGGCGTATTCTTTCTGATTTTATTTTTAGGCGCCATTTTCTGAGTCATTTCGATAATATACTTTGGCTGGAAAGAAGACGATGCAGCTGAATATGTGTATACCGTATCGCATAATGGCATAATTACATCAATATCTTTATCTGCACGTGTCATTGGATGCCAAGAAAAAGGATACACATAATTGCCCAAAGTAATCGGCTGATATGAAAAGTATCGTTTGATGACTTCTTTTTTGGTCAGGTCGAATAAAGAATAAGGTTCTGTGTTATCCATGCTCATCCCATGATAATTCAACAATTGATTATTATTAATTAATAAAGTTTGATAGCACCATTTGAAAGCACCTTCAGAAATAGTATCTGTAAACATATAGTTTCCCCAAAAATTATAATTGATCAATTTGTTTTGAACACCATCAATAATGGTGATTTGTTTCTTCTTGTTATCAATATAAAATGTACTTAGCTCACTATAGTCATCTTCCCTCTCGCCTTTTCTTCCGATTTCAGCCATTAATTCACCGTTTAAGGTATAGGTATATAGCTTTTCAGATGTCTGGACAAATAAATAATCATCATTCATTTCCAGTTTCCGGATATTATTTATCCGCTGGAAAAAAGGAACTTTTTCCAGTTCAACAATTCTCACATTTTTGTAAGCAGGAGATCCTAGCAAAGGATTATTTGCAGAGTTGAGACAATGTATTTTTATCCCATCAGGCCCTTTCGTTACAGATATAGGTATAGCGGCAATGCTATATGCAGTAAAGATAAGCGTAAAGATTAGTTTCATTATATTTCTTTTTTATAATACTTATAGTTGTATGCTTTATTCCTTGATAAAGTCGTCGTAATTCTTTCAAAATAACGATTGGTTAATTTAGGTAAATCCTTGTCAGGAATAAAAGTATCAATTACTCTCATACCTCTATCTAAGACAAACAAGTAGGGAACTACCTCTTCATCAAGAGGTATTCCTAGTGAAAACACATTATAGACTTTAGGAAAAAATCTACAAATCCGTTGAAAATCTTTTTTTTCAATTTGTACCCGATAAGTTGTAAACAATAAGATGTCAATATCAGGATATTGTTCTTCAAATTTTCTCATTTTTCTCAAAATATCCTCTACGCAAGTAGAACAACATTGAGTGGAATATCTTAAAACAAGCGTATATTCTTTTCTTTTGATCTCAGACAAATGTATGCTATCTCTGTCTTTAGTATATAATAGCATTTCGGGGTCTAATTGACAATATCCTTGTTTGGATAAGATTATATTATCTTGCAATGATATATTCTCATAAAAGAGTTTATTGACTTTTTCAGTCAACAAACTCTCTTTTTTACTATATCCATTATTAATTATATAAAATGCTATCAATAATAAGATATTCAGAGTTAACAATATAAATGTTCCACATTTCCACATCTCTATTGCTATTTAAGTTCATACAAAATCAAACATGGATTATCATCTTCCTCCAAATCTTTAATGCTTTCACGAATTTTTTCGTCTTGAAGATTTTCCAGTTCCAATAAATCTCTCGGTTGTGCATATCCTACAAATACATTTTTATATGCATAGATAGTGTTGAAAAAAGGTAATGTTGTATACTTCTCGTTCCAAGTAGTTAGATAATAATGTCCTGCTTTAGACGATTTATAACACAAAAATCGGCATAAGGCGCAAAGAAAAGCAAAGTTCTACATAAATAAATGCAGGTCAGCATCTTGTATGCAGAGCGGGTGGAAACGGACTCCGGCATAAAATGCCTGAAAACACCCCTTTCGGACAAAGTTCGGCTACTAAACAGCTACCGGTTCCAAAACGGGGTATATACAGCATAACAAGTTCTGTTTCATTGCTTTGCCTTGTTTTGCATAGCTCTTGGTAAGAAATAAGTAACTACCTTTAGAAACGAAAATTTTAGAGTTATGGAAACAAAGAGAAGTACGTTTGCGACCTCGTTCTACATCAAGAGATCCGCAGTGAGAAACCGGGACGGAAAAGCCCCCATCATGGTGAAAATCTCCGTTGACGGCGATGACAAGGCAGTGGGAACCAAGCTGTTCGTCACCCCCGACCTCTGGGAGAACGGCAAGGCGAAAGGCAAGTCCGCCGAGGCAAACGAGATAAACGGGCAACTGAAGGAGGTCTCCGCCCGGCTCACCAACCACTACCACCGCATCCTCCGGGAAGAGGATTTCGTCACCGCCGAGAAGCTGCGCAACGCCTTCCTCGGTGTCGGCGTGATGGAGAACTGCATCCTCAAAGACTTCGGGAACATGAACCGGGAGTTTGAGGCGATGGTCGAGAAAGGGCAGCGAGCCAAGTCCACCTACAACAAGTATCTGGCTGTTTACAACCATTTCAAGACCTTCCTTTGGGAGAAGAAGAAGCGCACCGACATGGCTTACAAGGAGCTGACCAAGGAGATCATCACCGATTTCGACAAGTACCTGCGGGTGGAGAAGGGATTGAGCGCCAACACCCTCTGGATATACACCATGCCCCTGCTCAGCCTGACCGACAAGGCGTGGCGGCGTGGAATCGTCCGCACCGACCCCTTCGGCGAGTACAGCCTTGAGATGCAGGAGACCGACCGGGGCTATCTCACGGAAGAGGAGCTGCGCACCTTGGCTAACGCCGTGTTCGTCAAGAAACAGACCAGCCTCGTGCGGGACATGTTCCTCTTCGGGTGTTTCACCGGGCTTAGCTACATTGACATAAAGACGCTCACCCATGACAAGATACAGCGCATGGACTTCGACGGCGAGGAATGGATCATCACCCGGCGCACCAAGACCCGTGTGTCGAGCAACGTCCCCCTTATGGAGATTGCCAAGGAGCTGATAGAACGTTACAAAGGGCTTGCCGGAGGCGACCTCGTGTTTCCCATGCCCAGCAACAGCGTGTGCAACAAGCACCTCAAACAGATAGCCAAAGCCTGCGGCATCCACAAGGAGATCGGCTTCCACCTAAGCCGCCACACCTTCGCCACGACCATCTATCTCTGCAACGGCGGCACCATCGAGGCGCTCTCCAAGATACTCGGGCACAAGCACATTTCCACGACCCAGATCTACGCCGAGGTGACCAACAGGATGGTAAGCTCCGATTTCCGGGCGATCTCCGGCAACCTCGCCGCCATGCAGCGGAGCGTGCTGGAGAAGAAGGACAGGAAACAGGACGGGAAGCGGGTGCGCCGCTCCCTCCGGGAAACGGCTTGACGCCTTCCCCCGGTGCAGAATGCGGCAAAGGCAGGAACTTCCGATGCGGTGTCCCTGCCTTTGCTGCATTTCCCGATGCACACCCCCGTGCGTTTATGTTGGACTTTTCCCCCGTTTGCGCTTTGGGCGCATGTCCACGTAGTTCTCCTCCAGCATACGCAGCAGATCCGACTGGCGGTAGAGCGTCTTGCCCGGCAGCGATATGTACGGGATCAGCCGTTGCGTGCGGTAATCCTGCAACGTTCTCGGCGTGATGTGCAGCAGCCTGCACACGTCCTCGCCCGTGAGATAGACCTCGCCGTTCATCGCCGGGCGGAAGTGCGCCGTCACCGTGTCGATGTACCTCATTCCCTCTTCCAACGCCTCGAAGTACGCCCGTACCTCTTCCGTGTCCCTTGTGATCACTTCCATCTCACTCGTCCTCCGTCATTTCCCGGCTCATGGCTTCCACGAACGCCTCCACGTCCTCCGTCCGGTAGTAAATCTTGTGGTTGATCTGGCTGTACGGCAGCAGCCCCCGGTCACGGTAGGTCTGCAACGTCCGCTTGCTGATGCCCAGTTTCTCACACACGTCCGCCCCGTCCATCCAGTTCATCTTTTCGGGCGGGCGGTAGCGGGCGCAAAGCTCCCTCACGTGCTGCGAGAAGCTGCCGAACCGTTCCTTCATCTCCTCGAAGGTCTTTTTCTCGATGCTTACTATTTCCATTGTCCCGATACGTTTTTATTGTTATACTTCCCTGCAAATATACCGGTCTGTATATGTCCGTGTATCAAAACCGTACCGCTTGTCCTCGTTTTGCTTCACGTTTGTAGCCTTGTCACGTTCCGGGCGGTGAAAAGCAGGGAGAAGCTCTACATATCCGCACGCCCTTCCGCATATTTTCCGCCCCTTCCGTTTGCCGTGTGCCGGACATTTCGCATATTTGTAACCGACCAAACATCATCACTATGGACGAGGCTGTCTTTATCGCTTAATACACCTTCCTTGCCACTCCTGCGGTCATCGAGGAGGAGAGCCGCATCTTGGGCAAGATCGCACGCCGCCTGCGTTGCGAGTACGTCATCCGTTTCGAGGACGACGGCAAGTTCTATTTCCTGCTGGAGACCCGTTCCGGCTACGAGGAGCATTTCGCCCGGTGCGGCTGGTACGTCGTCAGCCAGACCGACTTCAACAGCCGCCTGACCATCGGCATGGGCTTGTACGAGAGCGGGAACTTGGCGGGCTTCATGTACAGGCTCGATTCCGGCAGCCGTATCCGGGCGATTCAGGAGAACAGGCATCGTGCCGCTTGGATTATAAATTAAGCGTTATTTATTCCTAAATATCAGCACTTTCTGAAATTTTGGCTTTGCATCCATCACGCTTTTAGTCCTTAAAAACTGTCTGCTGTTGTCCGGTGTCTGTCTGCCAACATCTTGGGTTCAGATGTCCGCATTATTTTTGGATTATGCAAATCATTGAAAATAAACATTCTAAGGTTAGTGCAAGGTGCAAGCTATATATAGATATATACTTGTACCTTGCACTAAATTTCAATATTTATTTTTCCGTCTATTTTCCATTATCGTTTCAAAATTTTCTTGCCCCCATTGTTTCAACTGCTCTAAATAAGGGATTAAAGTTTCTCCAAATTCAGATACATAATATTCCACTTTGGGTGGAACTGTGGGATATATTTTTCTATTTACCAATCCGTCCGTTACCAATGACCGCAAAACAGTAGATAGCATCTTTTCCGATATAGAGGGGATTGTTTTGTATAGTTCATTGAAACGTATTACTTCATTCTCATGTAGCTTCAATAAGACAACTAAAGCCCATTTGTCACCCAGCCATTCCAGTATAGGGGAAGCAGAACAATAATCGTAATCTAACTTTTTTCTCATTTTTCTTTTATCCAACAAATTGATATACAGGAAAACTAACCTAAATGTAAGTTACTGATAACCAAGACAGTTCTTCTTTTTTTTAAAGAGACCTATTAACTTTGCTGTCGCAAAAATAAATGTTATGGACTATAAAAGCAAAACGGCAAACGACAAAGAAATATCCATCTATTATTTCTCCGCCACAGGCAACAGCCTGAAATTGTCGCAGGATATTGCGGCGGCTTTTGGAGGAGCCGGGCTGTTCAGAATGACACCGTCAGCTGGAATCACCGCATCGGACTCCCGAATCGTAGGTTTTATATTCCCCGTATATATGGGCGGACTGCCCGGCATTGTCCGCCGGTTCTTGGAAAGTTATCCGTTCAGGAAAGGCGTGTACTATTTCTCCATAGGCACATATTACACGTACAAGGGCTGTGCGGTGTCCGTTGTGGACAAAATCATGTCCGGCAAAGGCGTGCGTCTGGACTATGGCTACAACCTGCCCACCGTAGGGAACTGCCTGAAGGAATACGAGGTATCTTCAGTAAGGAGGACGAAGATACTGGAACGGGCGGAGCTTTACACTTCACGAATAATCGACGACTTGAAAAAAGGCAAACGGAAAAAGCCTTTCCCGTATTGCAGGTTATCGGATCTGTTGCACAAAGGGCTGTTCAATGCCTTTTTCAGTCGCTCGCACTTGAACTTCTCCTTGGAAAATGGTTGTATGGGATGTGGTGTCTGCGAACGTGTATGTCCCGTGAACAATATTACGCTGAAAAACGGAGTGCCCCGGTGGGGAATCGGTTGCGAGGCTTGCCATGCTTGCGTACACTGGTGTCCCCGGAATGTCATTCAGATCGGGAAGTCCAAAGGGCGGCTGCAATACCATCATCCAGCTGTAAAAAGAACGATGCTGTACCGTGTGGAATGACGGGTTCCTATGCTGCGTATCCAGAGATTCCGGTCTGTTTCCCGTTTGTAGGATTCCACCGGAACCAGCCCGTTCTTGCGTTGTTCATGCCGACAGGTCATAGAAACGATATGGATGACCTTACGCATCCTTGCCATCATCTGGAAGAATCGGCGCATGTATTGGAATATCCTCATGCGTCCCTCTTTGCAGGTTATCGTGAATGGTCTAACTCGATGTACCAGCCTTCCTTGACAGGCTTGTACAACGTGGTGTCGTTGTACGTCCTGCGGTAGATCTCGTTCAGGTCGCCGTGTTCGGTGATACGGATATTCCGGCGGCTTCTCAATCCGGGATCGTAAACGAAACTCTTGGATGTTCCTGCGTCCACGATGCCGTGGGGATAGTACGGCATAACGAGGCTCACATATACCGAATCCGCCGTTTCCCATTCCCTGCGGTCAACAAGGACAAGACCGCATCCAATCTCTGACAACAAGGAATCGAGCTGTATTCGGTCTGGCTTCAGCAGCCCATATACCGGGAGGTCTTCTTCGTCATTCGTTTCATGGGATGTATCGCTTTGCTCTGTTGAATCAAGTATAATGACCTCTTCCGGAGAAAGCGGCGGGTAGTGGAAACTGCCTTCTGAACTCTCTGACATGATTTCGTACACCTTGCGGAACGCCGCCTCGTGCGTGGTAAAGTGGCGTATCATTTCCTCGTCGCTCGGTGGCATGGGCGGCTCTCCGCAACTTGCGGCAAACAGGCTTGCTAAAAGCAGGATTATGGCGAATGTTCTCATATTTTTATGTAGATGATGCTTGGCAGCGTTTCGCTTTAAGCGGCAGTGCTGTTTGTTATCTAAATCTTAATGTATTTATTGGCAAAATCAAGGCACTATTTCGTAAACGGTTCGCTCATTGTTCCTGAAAATGGTATGCTCAATCTGGCTTCCGACCTTTACGATACTGTCTATGTCAGCATGGACTTTCAGGCTAAGGACGGGAGCGTATTTCAGATGCTCGTAATCGACCGGAGTATTGTTATAGGTTGTTTCGACAATAGGATAATTATGTTCCTTTGCGAACTGTTTCAAGGTATCTATGTAGGGAAGCTGCTCTTTACCCATAGCTTCAAAATCTATGTAAAACTTTCCGTTCTCCAGCACAAAGTAGATGCAGTCCACACCATTGGAACAAATACCTATAAAATCATAATCAGTATTTCCTGCCTGCACGTTTCTCAATACATCCGGCAGTTTGTCTATCGTAATCCGGGCAGCAACCGGGATATTGGAGTTTATACCGTCGTTTTGCGTCACTCGTTTATTCCCATGCCCGCAACTCAATAAACTTAAGATAGAAGTAAATATTCCCATAATTTTTAAGAATCTCATAGTTTTATGCTTATTATTAAATAGATAATGGTTTGCAGCTTGCCGCCGTGAGGTGGCACAGGTGCTTGTTATCAGTCACTTTTATTTCAAATCTTCTTTATTTATAGTAATTATTCTATTCGGTATAAAGAATTGAGATGCTTCCACATCTATGCTGTTTGATATATAGCACTTCCAAAATTTCACGTATAGAAATTTCTTTTTGATTTTACGAAAAAACTTGGAAACCATTTGAGAAAAATCATTATTATCAGAACAGCAATAAAAACGTCCAGCAATGTATGCCATATCTTCCCTTTGAAAAGGAACTCTATATTCTAAAACTGGACTTTTCACATAGTCCAATACTTCAGCTGTTGTTCCATCATAATATTCATGTGTATAATATGATATATATTGTTGGAAAGATTTTCCGGTCAAATACATCTTCCGGTCATTAGCACAAATGTCAAAAGGAGATAAATCTCCTTTATAATGTGGGACACACAACAACTCTCCAAATACACTTCTAAGCGTATTTGCAATCATCTCATCATCATTTTTATGCGAATAGAATTCAAATTGCTTTCCCATGTTCTACTGGTTTTAATGACTGATAATGTTCGGTGGATAATCGCCCTTTCAAGAGCGATTGATACGCTTGTTATACACGTTATTTTTTATTAGATTTCTTATAATGGATATATAGTTCCCCAGAGGAAGTTAATAATCCATTACTTATAGCATTGATTAATGTTTCAAAATTTTCAATACAATCCAAATCATCACACTCTGCTCCATACCACATATATATTTCTTCATTTTGAATCCATTGAAGAACTTTGAATAATTCTGTTTGGTTGATAGATATTCCATTACCTATACTTTTCTGCGCACAGACACACAGACTATCAAAATTGGGAATAGTATATATCCCATCAGTACAATTTGTATGAAAAAGAACTTTTGCATATTCTTTAAAATACAAATTATTTTCTATTCCAAAGAATAGATTATTAGGCTTTTTATATGTGAATAGTATCATTTGGCTCATGACGTGTATAACATGTAATTATCTACGTTTTCCGCTATTATCTTCGCTCAATTACAAATATATATCATAAGGGCGAAACTTCGGAATATTCGGTCTTCCTTTTTTCAAGGTATGCTCAAAAGCAGTTTTTGCGGGCGGTTGTTTGGGCGTTCCCCTTCGGGTCGGGCTTTCCGCTGCAAGTCCTCGCTATGCTGTGGGCTTTCCCCTGCAATCCCTAACGTGGGTGAAAGGGTTTTCACTTTCTTGCGCTTGCACCTTGGCGCACGGGCTGTCCCGTCCCGGCGTCCGTTTCCGACCACTCCGTGAGGCTGCATGGCCGAAGCCGGACATCGGGGCGGAAGGACAAACGGAACACGTCCGTCCGTGCCGTCACACGGAATGAAGTTCATCATCGGCATATCCCTTGCCAGACCATCGCTTTCGAGGATGAACGGGAATAGCTATTTCACTTTTGCGGTAATTTCGTCTATCAGGTTTGTAATTTTCTCAATGGAATACTTTTCTATCAATCTTCTGGTTGCCGCTTCTGTCTTTAATTTCTCATTGATTAATTTTAGTTGGGGCAGATCCGATTGGCAGCATTCGTTCAAGTATTCTATTTCAGTGCCATAGGAGGTATATTTATAACGAGACTGCAAAAAATGCAGAAAGGTGTTGCGTGATTCGTTAGACAATCCCAAAATACTTTTTGAAACCTTGTCCGCATCAGCCTCTTGGAATATTGAAGTATCCCTATAAAGACGCTGTTTGACCGGGATTGCATCATTCAATGCCAGATTCAGGCGTTCGCAAGTTTCATCCGTCAGATTTTCCAGCATGGCAGACACTTTATTAGGACATTTCTCAAATCTTTGCTCGAATAGTTTTTGAAAATACGCAACCAGTACATTCAAAATTCGATCTGAACCAATATTAGAATGATTCCTTCTTGCACCCGCATGTACCTTTGAGCTACAATTCAACAAACCCTCCATGTCGTTGATACCTTCCATCAGCCTGCCTATGGAGTGCTTGCCTTGGGCAATGATGTCTTCCTCGGATACGTGAACAAGGTTGTCGCTATATAAAACCGATAGTATAGATATAATGACAAACAATTCTTTTAGATCAACGCTTTTATCCGCAAAGTAATACCGTACCGTTTCCTCGTAATGTTTCTCGTATTCTCCGTTATTCAGTCTCCAATAATCATACAGATAGTCCCAACTATTCAAACTTGCGTCTTCGGCAGCAAAGTATTGCTGCAAATAGGTTGTGTCAAAATACCCGCTTTCCAGATAGCAGACAATTTCATTGACGATAAAATCACTGAAAATATCCAACCGCTTGCCTATCTCTATAAAATGGTATTTGGAGAGGATTTTTTCACGCTCCTCATTTTTCTCTTTATCTGGGAACATATTGTACAGGCTGTTGAACAGGCTCGCAATTTCGGTATTTCCACCCTTATACTCGCAGTAAACGGCGACAAAATTTGCCAATAGTGATGTTATGATAAGTTTGTATTTGGGAGATTCATGATAATGTTCCGGCAAAGCCATGATTATCCTGTGGTAATCGTTCAGACATTGCCGAAGGACTCTTAAATTATCGAATTTAGAGGCATGGAATATCTTGATTATAAGCTCTTTGTTCTCAGACAAGAGGTTTCTGTTGTTGGCGGATATTTCGCCAATGAAAAAATCGAGTGTCTCCTCTATATTCACTTTAATCTCGAAAGTGCGCCCGATGGTCTTTTCCTTGAAATCCTTGAATTTCAAATTAGATTTTTCGCCCTCTTTTTCGGAAATCTTGTTCTCATCGCCAATGATGATGACCTTGCATTTACAATGTTCCGAAAAGTAATTGATGTATCCCAACAAGGTTTCCAGTTTTACATCACACCTTTCAAGGTCGTCAAAAATCAGAATCTTGTTTCCTTTTATTTCGGAATTTTCTTCTTTCAACAACAAAATGGAGTCCAAGTCACAGGTTACACTTCCTTCATCCTTGCCGTCACCGTCAATGTCGTATTTCAAAGCGATTTTCGAGGCGGCTTTTAATATATTCTTGGCAAGTTTCATTCCCTTGCTGTACAGCCACGGGGATATTTCCTTGTTGATTTGTTCTGTGATTTGCTGGGTAGTGGTCAAACCGTATAAAGACACATAAATAGGCTGCCATTTTAACTTGTCCGCATCTCTGTTATTTTTCAGTTGCTCCATCCATTGACGGATGAAAAACGTTTTGCCGCATCCCCAAGCGCCTCGCAACATGATGGCATATTGCGGATCGGGTATTTCCGCATATTCATTTAAAAAGGTGAGTATGTTTCTATTCATAACCATGTTCATTAGAGGTTTCAAAGTTACGGAAAAGAGTCGTAATGTTCGGCAACCTTCCGCTTATTCAGTCGGTTTGCTGTTTGTTATCAATGCCTTACCGATTATAAAGTTGATTTAGCATTTTGAAATAATCATTTCCAAACCCTTCAACATAATCATCCATTACGCCATATATGTTGTTTTTACTATCAACAAGCAAGACCATATATCCATGTTCGTATTCCCCAAAAGGACAAATATCCGAAACATGGAGTAGTTCACAAAATTGGTCGTAGAATAAGTAATGCGGATTATCGTTTAATGTTTTCTTTAGATTAAAATGCACATCCACTTTTGGAAACTGAAATTCCTGATTGTAGAAATAAATAAGGAAATCTATCAACTTTGAAGTCGGTTGGTAGTTTGCTTTAGAATAAATTGCCACAAGCTCATTCGGGCTTATGATTACCCGATTTTCCCAGTGGCAATTCGTTTTAAGATATTGCTTCAGTTCCATACTACTTTTATTTTTTATTTTGCACATTGATAATATGTAATTATCCACGTTTTCCGCTATTATCTTCGCTCAATTACAAATATATATCATAAGGACGAAACTTCGGAATATTCGGTCTTCCTTTTTTTCTATGGTATGCTTAAAAGCAGTTCTGCGGGCGGTTGTTTGGGCGTTCCCCTTCGGGTCGGGCTTTCCGTTGCAAGTCCTCGCTATGCTGTGGGCTTTCCCCTGCAATCCCTAACGTGGGTGAAAGGGTTTTCACTTTCTTGCGCTTGCACCTTGGCGCACGGGCTGTCCCGTCCCGGCGTCCGTTTCCGACCACTCCGTGAGGCTGCATGGCCGAAGCCGGACATCGGGGCGGAAGGACAAACGGAACACGTCCGTCCGTGCCGCCCGAAAGAGTTCCCCGGCGTTTGTCCGGCAGCCGGAAGCTGACCGTCCTCCCATATACTTCTCCCGCCCGTATCTCCTTGCCTTGGGAAACGGGCGTTCCCGGCTCTCCGGAAGGCTTCTTTTTCCTGCACCCGGCAAGTAACTTACCATTGACTGGAATAGACTGACAGGGCATTTTTTCCCTAAGCTGATTGGAAAAACATTGACGAAGGTAGGCGGAGGTGAAAGCAAATCCGTAAAAAATGCCAAATCTCCACCCTGCGGGTAGTATTTACCATTTTTTCAGATGGTTGCAATTCACCTTTTCCGCTATCAATGATTGTCAATGTTCTTCCCAATCAGCCAAGGGAAAAAAATTGGTTGGGGCGACAAGCGATGAAAACAGAGTAATAACGATTAAAATTTGTGAGTTATGGCAACAACGAACAGCACCATCGAAAAGATTGCACCGATGTTCACCGATTTGTTAATCAAGAAAATCGAGTGCTTGAAAACGGATTGGCAAAAACCGTGGATTGCGAGCCTTGAACAAGGTTTGCCCCGCAACATCAGAGGGACGCTCTATAACGGCGGGAATGTCTTGATGTTATTGTTCTACACCGAGTTCATGAAATTCACTTTGCCCGTGTTCCTCACGTTCAACCAAGCGAAGGAAGAGGATTTAAGTGTTTGCAAGGGCGCACGCTCGTTTCCCGTCTATTATTGGTTCAAGTTCGTGGTACACAAGGAAACGAAAAAGGCAATCAAGTACGAGGAATACCGCAAGCTGCCCGCAACCGAGCAGGAAAATTACAAGGTCATCCCGCAGATGAAGTATTACAATGTCTTCAACATCGACCAGACCGATTTTGCAGGGAAATACCCCGAACGCTACGAGCGCATGAAAAAGGGAGAGCAGACCGAAGACTATTCGGACGGGATGATTTACGAGGCGTTGGACGAGCTTGTCTATCTGCAAAATTGGTATTGCCCCATCAAGGTGCAGTATTCGGACAGTGCCTACTATTCGCCCTCTTCCGACCATATCGTTTGCCCGCAGCGTGAGCAGTTCCCGCAGGGAGCGGAATATTACGGCACGCTCCTGCACGAGATGGCGCACAGCACGGGAAGCCCCCAACGGCTGAACCGCACGTTCGGCAGCTTCTTCGGGGATGCGCTCTATGCCCGTGAGGAACTTGTCGCCGAACTTACCGCAGCCCTTTGCGGTGCGTTCTTCGGCTACGCAGCCGCACCGCAGGAGAACAACGCCGCCTATCTGAAACACTGGCTCACCAAGCTGAAAGAAGAACCTGCCTTTTTGGTGGAGATATTGGGGGACGTGAACAAGGCGGCGAAGATGATTGCCGACAAGGTAACCGAACCGATAAACGAACCCGCAGCAGCCTAAGCGGGACGGCAAAGGAACAAGAGTATAAACCAACGGGCGGAGCAGTCCGCCCCACTAAAGACATAAGACGATGAAAACATTATCGGAAAAGGAATTTAACGGGTTAAACATAAAAGCTATGTTTACCGAGAAGGTGGAACAGGCAAAAAAAGAACTGTCTCCACTCATGCAGGAGGTAAGGAAGTACATACCCCAAGCGGAATACGGCTACCACGTGGTAAGCGGTGAATACCCCGCATTTTACGGCGTACGCATAGAGTTCACGTACAACGGCATCCGTTTCCATGTGTACAAGATAAACAAAGAGAACAAATACAGGATAGCCACCGACATGGAGCATTTTGAGTATGTCAATCGCTACGACATCGAAAGGGCGGGCAGCCAATACGAAAAGCCGTGCAATATCGGCGTGTTCACCGCCAAGAAAATAAACGATTGGATAAACTACTGCACGCAGATATACAGGCAGGTGGAGCAGGAAAATACGGAGAACGCCCGAAAGGTAGCCGACTTCTTGAAAAGTATCGAGAACGAACCCGTAAGCTGGGAACGTAGAAACTATGCGAAAGGAACGATAACCCGCAACGGCTTGCGCTTCACTTTCTACATAGAGAAAGGACACCTCTCCTTTGAACTGTCCCTAAGTTATCGGGGAACGGCTGATTACGACACTTTCCGGCTGTTGGCTGATAACCGCTATATCCCGAAAGGAAACTATTAAACAACCACGGGCGGAGCAATCCGCCCGACAATACCCAAGAACATGAAAACGGCATTTGTTTACAAACGGATATACCGCCTAATCCTTTGGGCTTCGGTGGTTTATTTCCTCACCACCACCGCAGGGCGGTTTTTCGCCTTGTCGCTTGTCGTGGCTCTGTTTTACTTCGTGGCACGGCTTGTTCTCGCCCTTGCGTGGCGTCTGTTTGTCGGCTTCGTGTTCATCTTGATAATCATTCTTTTAATACTCTAAAATTTACCGATATGGAAACAAGGACATGGACAGAAAACGGAACACCCGTTACCAAGGAAAAGACGGTAGCCTTTTCGGGACACCGCACCAACCGTATAGCCAAGTTCACGGCAGACCGTGAGAAACTCTTCAGGGAGGTGGCGTTCGATACATTTGTAGCCATCGAGAGTTATTGCATCAAAAAAGGCTACGACACCTTTTTGTCGGGAATGTGCGAGGGCTTCGACCTTATCGCAGCAGAGGAAGTCTTGAACCTCAAAAAGGAATACCCGCATATCCGGCTGAAATGCGTTGTCCCCTTCAAGGGACAAGCCGAGCGGTACACCCAAGCCGACAAACGGCGTTACGACACCATTTTGGCGCAAGCCGATGAAGTGGTAACCTTGCAGGACGGATATACCGAGGGCTGTTTCTTACGCCGTAACGACTACCTTTTGGAAAACTCCGCTTTTCTGATGGTCTATTACGATGCGGTAGCCGTGGGCGGTACGTTCTACACCCTCAAACGGGCGGTAGAGCAAAAGAAGAAGTTCGCGAACGTATGCTATAACCGCAGGTAGCCCCGCAAGGGCGGATTTTCCGCCCGCTACTTTCTTTCGTGAGCCGGAGCGGGGAAAGAAAGATAGCAAAGAAACCGATTGCCCGAACGGGACGGTTTATTAAAATCAAAAAGAACAACTATAAACAATCAACTTAAAAATAACAGATTATGAAGACAAAAGCAAATCAATCAGCAGCAGAGAAAAACATCACGATGGTAGCATTGGCAGACATTCAGCCGAGCGGTTTCAACCCACGCAAGCGTTTCGATGAAACGAGCCTTTACGAGCTTGCCGAGAGCATCAAGCGGCAGGGCGTGTTGCAGCCCATCACCGTGCGCCCCGTTGACGGGACAGACCGTTACGGGATTGTTTTCGGGGAACGCCGTTACCGTGCGTCCGTCATTGCGGGCAGGGACGAAATTCCCGCAATCGTAACCGAGTTGTCGGACGAGGAAGCCGAGGAAATGGCGATTACCGAGAACTTGCAGCGCAAGGACGTGACACCCGTGGAGGAAGCCGCAGCCTATCAGCGGCTTATCGAGAGCGGACGCCACACCGTGCAGACCTTGGCGGTACTCTTCGGAAAGAACGAGAACTACATCCGCACACGGCTGAAATTCACAGCCCTTATCCCCGAAATCGCCGCCCTCTTGGATGCGGATGAAATCACCATCAGCGTGGCGGCTGAAATCTGCCGATACGGGGAGGACATTCAGCGTGAGGTGTACGAGAAACATTTGCAGGACGAGGGAACGTACAACAGTTGGCGGGGACTGAAAGCCGCCGATGTCGCAAGGCGCATCGAGCAGAACTTCACCACCGACCTGCAATACTACCGCTTTGACAAGACCGAGTGCGCCACGTGCGCACACAACACCAATAACTTGCTGTTGTTCCGTGATGGCGGGTGCGGGCATTGCGCCAACCGCACGTGCCTTGCCGAGATGAACGCATCCTACCTCATGGAGCGAGCCGTGCAAATCATGCGGAACCAGCCGGAGGTGTCGCTCTGCCGTGACCGCTACACCGCCAACGAGACGGTGGTAGAACGGCTAACCGCTTCGGGCTACGAGGTGGAGACCCTTGACAGGTACACCGCCTTTCCAAGCTGCCCCAAAGAACCCAAAGCCGAAAATTTCAACGACCCCGAACGCTACGGGGAAGCCCGCACCCGCTACGAGCAACAATGGGCGGACTACATGGAGCAGGAGGAGGAAATCACCCGCAGGAGCGGAGCGGGGGAAATCACCGTCTATGCCAAAATCGGGCAGAAGGAGATTACATTCTGTTACGTGGAGAACGTGACAGAGACCGGGACGGCGGACGGAACGCCCGCACCCGCACCGCTCTCACCCGTGGAGAAACTGGAGAAGCAGGACGAGCGCAACAAGGAAATCGCACTCGAACGCACGGTGGAGGACACCAAGAAGCAAATCCTCGAAGCCGACATCACGGGCGGCAAGTTCAGTGCGGACGAAGATACCATGTTGTACTTCTTCCTTCTGTCCTCTCTCCGGAAGGAACACTTCGCAGCCGTGGGGATTGCGGAAGACAAGCCGTATATCACGGACGAGGACAAGATGGGGATTATCGGCAACCTCACCGTGAGGATGAAGACCATCATCCGCAGGGACTTCCTTGTAGCCAACTTCAAGGGAGCGTACGGGAACAATACCGTGGCGACCCTCTTGCTTGACTTCGCACGCAGGCACATGCCGGAGGAACTCGCCAACATCGAAAGGGAGTACAACGGGGTGTACGAGAAGCGTCACCAGCGCATCGAGGAAAAGAAAGCCGTCCTCTTGGTACAGGAACGGGCAAGGGAGCGCAAGGTAACGCAACCCGAGGAACAACCGCAAACCGAAGAGATTGCAGCCTAAGGACAAAGGGCAGGGCGGAAAAATCCGCCCGCTACTTTCTTTCGTGAGCCGTGGCGAAAAAGAAAGATAGCAAAGAAACCGATTTTCAAACTTTCAAATTTTCAAACTTATGCGAACCGTACAAAGAACCTATACACTATTCGGCATTGCGGAACTGGAGGACGAAGCCCGTCAGAGAGCCTATACCGACTGGCTTGCCAAGGGAAACGATTACCCGTATGCTTCCGAGAACTGCGACACGCTCGAAGCCTTCTGCAATCTTTTCCGCATCGTCTGCACAAACTACCGTTACGACAGTTGCACATACGCTTACCGTTTCTATACCAAGCACGAGACGGACACGGAGGAACTTTCAGGCGTCCGCTTGCTGGCTTACCTCTATAACAACTTCCATGCGGAGCTGTACAAGCCCAAGGTCTATTGGACGAAAGACCGCAAGAAAAGACGCAGGAGCCGTATCTCCGTCACTTGCGAATGCCCCTTCACGGGCGTTGTGTCGGACGAAATCATCTTGCAGCCCCTCATGGACTTCATGCGCTCGCCCGACACACGGAATTTCAAGGAACTCATGCGTGACTGTCTGGAAAACTTCTTCCGCTCGTGCCGAGACGATTGCGAGTATTGCGAGAGCGAGGAATATTTCACGGACGAGAGCCACAGGAATAATTGGGAGTACCTTATCGACGGGACACTTTTCAAGGAAACGGCATGAAGCGGGAAATCAGACAGAACGGGAAAACCGTCCTTTACAGCGAGGACGGTCATAGCATCCCCATGATATTCAACAACCTTGTCGGGAAGAACCTCAAAGGCAGGGAGTATTCGGACTATATCGCTTTCGTAGCCATTCCCGACATGGGATTTACCTACGGGAAGATAGCGTATTATTCGGACGGAAACCTAATCGCAGCGGGGGAAATCACGCCATAACATCCCCCCCCTTGTGTTTCATCGCCGGAAGTCCGGGACGGGTAGCGATCCGCCCGGACTTCTATTTTTACCCGCCCGTGGGAAAGGATTGACCCGATTTTCGGACGCACTTCTTTTTCTTTCGGTGAGCCGTGGGCGGGAAAAGACAAAGAAGCAAAAAGAAACCCCTTGACCCACCGGATTTTTAGCCAAGCTCCACACTCATTTTTTAGCAAACCTACGGGGAAAAACGGACAAGTAGCAAGGCTGAACCTGACGGTTTTGCGCGCAATCTCCACACCTTCGGGTCGTATTCCACGCAAAAGCCTTGCATGAAGTCCGCTCTTTCCCCGTGCCCCAAAGCAAAAAATAAATGTTTCACTTTTAATTTTTTGCATTATGAATACACTGTCTTTTCCTCAAATCACCGTAAGTTACAAGGACGCTGACGCATCCAAGAGAGTTAGAATCCACTCTTCCAAGGAGTCTTACGACATCCTCAAGACCTTCTACGAGGACTGTATGCAGCACCACGAGGAGTGCTGGGCGATGTACCTGAACGGCGCAGGCAGGCTGCTGGGCGTCTCGTGCGTCTCACGCAGCGGCATGAACAGCACGGTGGTGGACATACGCATCGTCCTCCAGACGGCTCTCGTCTCCCACGCCTCGGGAATCATCCTCTCGCACAACCACCCTTCCGGCTCGACCGTGGCGAGCACGCCGGACAACAACCTGACCAGCCAGTTGAAGAAAGGCTGCGAGGCAATCGGCATACAGCTTTTGGACCACATCATACTGACCGAGGACACCTACCTCAGCTACACGGACGAGGGGATGCTTTAAGCGTCCCCTTTTTTATTCGCCAATTTTCCATATTGCTTTTCTTTACATGAGCGAGATGAGAAAAGAATAGAAGAGCAGAAAAAGCTCTTTAGATTTTCATTTAATAATAACAGGTAAGTAACATACTGAACTCTATTATTTCACAAGCAATGCCTATCTAAATTGCAGTATATCTGATAATGATGTTATTTTTTCTTTTTTTTCTTCTTGCTGATAATACCCGCTCGTTCCATATATTGGAGTTTTTTAGTTTCTTTTTTATCTGTATTCAATTTATCTCTGAGGCTTTTTATCTCTTCTCGTTGCTTTGCGAGTTGCTCATCTCGTTCTTGAATATCCTTATCTCGCTTTTCTATTTCCTGCTGAATACTCAATAAATCGTTGGCAAAAAGATAACCTCTTTCTATGAGACGTTTAGCCTCCGCTGTACGTTCTTCTAAAGTTTCGCAAGTTAAAATCTTGTCAATTTTTGCATCTACATCTATTCTTAGCCGATGAATTTCTTTATATTTTAATTTGGCTCCTTTTTCTAATAAAGGTTTAACCTCATCCCAAATTAAATTTGCAGTATATGCCAAAAATGGATTCTCAAACAAATTAACGATTTCAAATTCATGACCAGCAAACATACCCATTTCTTGTAAGATTGATAGTAACGCAAAAGGGTCACAAATTATATTCTTATCATAAATTTCTAATTCTTGGGCGCACGTTATTGTTTTCTGTGATTTGGTAAGTAAATATGCTTTTTGACTAAGCGGTTTGTCATTGCCATTACAATCACAATTCATTCGTCTGATAGTTAAATATAATGATGCATCAGCTTCTGCAATTTGAGTATTTTTTTCTTCATCTCTTCTAATTCCTTTTGCTGATATTTTAGTTAAATCTTTTATTCTGTTTGCTAACTTTATTTTGATGTCATTATCTAAAGATTCTAAATCTTTCATTGGTATAAAATCTTCTCCGAAAACCTCTTTCAATTTAGTCATCAATAGTGAAGGATTTTCTGGATCAGAAAAGTTTTCCAAATAAATATCAAAAGGAAAATCTTCTCGTTCCTTATTGTTTTTTACTATTTTAACATAATCTTCAACAAAAACATTTGCAATTTTATTTTCTAAAATCTCATCAGTCATAGATAACCATTGTGAGCCTTCAAAAATATATCGCTTATTTGCTGCGTCAATATGACTTTGAATTTCTTCTACAACAATATGAGGTACATAAAGTTTACACCCTGCTCTTCTGAGAAGATTTATCATTTCTCTATATACTACACTATATTTTGCGTGTGTAGTAAGGGCATTTAATGCAACATCTGTGTCAATTACAAAAGATTTTTCACGAAGTTTAGTCGCCTTAAAATTTCGTAGTGAAGGATCCAGATTTATAACTTCCATTGCAACAAAAGCACGAGCCCATTTTTCTAATATATTTTTTTCTTGAAGTGTTGGCTCATCAATAACATCAGCCATAGCACCAACTAAAGCTTTTCCTAAATTATCTGGAAGTCCTTTACGAGCAACACATACAGCATCCAATGTTTCTTTTTGTTTGCTGTTTTCCTTCAATCCAAAGAAAGAGTAGCCGTACATTTTATAATATACAGACAATGCACAGAGAATGTTTTCTTTCATTCTCATTTCATTACTTTGGGAGAAAATGATTCCAGATTTTGACTTAACCCTATTTAGAATACCGTCAATTAAAGCATTAGTTTCTTCTTCTATTCTTTGGAAAAACTCATTACCTTGTTTTTCATTCGTTGCAGCTTGAAACATATTATTGGAGCAATCAGTTACAAGACCTTTGCTTTTTAATTTATTGATTTGTCGATTCAAATCTTCCTTTGAAAAGATTATCTTAAACCGTTCTTTCAATATGTTACTTATTTCATCAAGACCGTATCTGCCATTTCCATTTGTTATAATAGATAGTATTGCTTTTAGCATTAAATCCTTACTGCTATTTGTTTCTTTTTGTGAATTGAAAAGCAATACGCTTCTAAGCATTGAATCTTCTAATTGATTATTATTTTTTAATAATGTTATATTGCTCATTGTATTATTATTTTTTATGTGTTTCTTGAATTCTAACTGAATTATTGTAAATAGAGAATACTGTGTCTTTGCGATTTTTTATTGATTTTATAAATCCTTGATATTGTGTCTCATCAATTCGGATAATACCATGTTTATTACTCCACCATACGGAAATAAATGGTGAAGCTAATGCTATAAATATAGCAACTAATATACTTATTTTACTAATTCTGTTAGCTCTTGCTGAAAGATAATTCTCTTCTGATCTAAATCCTCGCCTAATATATTTTTTCAACCCAGATGTAGGATAAACAATAGAATTAAGAAAGTGCATTAAATCATCATAAATTGCAGATGGTCCAATGACTCCTGATAATATCTGATTATCATTTCTACATACAGAGTGTAAACCATTTTTCTCTTCTTGCAACACATCTGATTTATTAATTTTAATAACAGAATCAATTTGAGTTGTTCTGTAATCATCTTTTCCTTGATAATAGAATTCGGAAAGATAATCTTCTGTTTGGCATACAACGTATATAAGATGGTTATTCTCCAATTCACGCAATAAAGAAATAAGCTCTGTTAAAAGCCAAAACATCTTAAACTGTCTTTCTTTATCATTAGTTGGAACTAAAATTTCTACACTTCTATTTTCCCTACATAAATAAAGAGCACATTTATCATCTTCGAATAAAATAGGTGCAAGAATATCACCCAGTTTATCAGAGCATGTAATGCTTAGTTCTGCGATTGTTTTAATTGCCTTTTTACTTTTTGTTTCCATTATCTAAAAACTAAATTTAGCATCAAAGCTGTTATCTACATCATTAATAATGGCAAAGTTACATTTTTTTTACGTCTATAATTCATCTTATATTAATATTTATAAATCTTTGACCATCAACTTATATAACAGTGTAAATACCAATTCGTTATATACTAATCAATCAAAATGCTGTTTATACATTTTGTTTTTTATCCCAAATCGTTCATTAGAGTATTCAAAATACGTGGTCATATCTGTAATAATATGAAAAAACAAGGTTTTTATGGTGGCATTTTTCTAATGACTGATTTGGTCTTATTTTGTTCACGCTACATCTTCAACCCCCGTTTCCGCTCCTGCCGGATGTCGGAGAAGGAGAACTTCCCCGTCTCCTTGTCGAACTTCACCGCCTTGTCCTTCTGCACGCCGTCCGGCGTCTCCATCCGTTTCACATTCAGCGGCTTCCCGTTGTAGAAGTCCGTCATTTGCCGGTAGCTGAACTTTTCCCCCGTCAGGCTTTCCATCAGGCTGTTCAGCGTATATACGCTGTCTTGGTTACGCACGCTCTCCGGCACGAACTCCGGGTGATTCCTCACCCAGTCCGGGTACAGTGTCTTCGCCATCAGGCAGACCTCCGGCGAGCGTTCCGCCCACGGGATCATCATCAGCGACTCCCGGCTGTGGGCGGCGCACCTGACATACACATCGGGCGTGAGCAGGCTTTTCGGCACTCCGCCACGCCCGACGGCGGACATCCCCGACGTTTCCACCGCCACCCGCACCCGCTCCGGCGTTTGCAGGTGCACGGGCAGGATGCTGATGCACCTGCCGTCCAGCGGCAGCAGGAAGTCCGCCATTTCGCCGTTCATCACCTCCGGGCGGATAGCCACCGCCACCCCGTAGAGTTCTTCCGGGTTGTTCTCCCGGCACTCCTTCAGCACCTCCATGCACACCTCCGGGGACGGGATATGCTGGACCAGCCCCCGGTGGAAGTCGTTCCCGAATCCCGCTTCCGTTTCCAGCGCCTTCCGGCACAGTTCCGGTGTCTTCAACTCTTCGGGCACGTTCTCCAACTGCCAGCCGTCCTCTTCAACGGCGGCACGGCAGACCTCCGCCGTGCGGTCGTGCCTGCATATCATCTCTAAAGGCACCTGATACATTCTTTCTTCTCGTTCCATGTTTTTACATTTTTTCTTGTTATAAACCCCTTTAAACATCCACCGACAACACGCACATCCATCCGCCGCTCTCCTCGTCCGGCGTCCAGCACCTCGCCCGGACATGGCAATAGCCTTCATTCTCTATCCACTCCAGCAGGCTTTCTGCTTCATCGCATTCCGTTTCCGCCAGCAGTTTTCTATCCGCCTCCGAGAGCAGCGGCTTTATGTTCACGAACTCACGCACCTCCGGGTATTGCGGCAGCGTGTCCGGCACGTCGATATGCACAAAGTATTTCCGGAAATAAAACCGGATTTTCCCGCTTTTCCGTTCCACGCCACGGGCTGGATAGGATGGCGGCACTTCTGTTTTCATCCGCCTTCCGGCATCGTGCACACGGTATCTTTGCAGCGTCAGCGTGCAGCACGGTGTCCCGTCCCTGCGCAGGTGAAATCCCCGTTCCGTCACCCGGAACAGCTCGTGCTCCACGACCCGGCGCATGGTCCGGCAGTCGTCCTTCATGTCTTCCCAGACCTCCCCGGAGGAAACCGTCTCCAGCATGGCGAGCGTTTTCTCCGACAGCAGGTTTTCCGGATGTATATTGTCCCCCGCTTGTGGAAGGACAATGTCCGTCCGCCACTTCGAGGCATGCAGGGCTTCGGAAAATTCCGGTATGTCGAGGTATAAAACCAGATCATTCCGTTCCATCCCCGTCCTCCTTGTCGTTGTCCGAATTGAAGTCGAACTCCAGCTCGACCGCCTGACCGTCCGAGTCCTCCACCCAGACGGTGAAGCCGCTCTGCTCGTCCGACAGCGGGGTGTAATAGAGCCGGAACGTCTCTTTCTCCAGCGGGTAGCGGTCATTGGGCAGCAACGCCGTACCGTCGTCCAGTTTGAGCGTGCCTTCCCCGTCGAAGAGGAACCAGCGGATCGTGTACCGGGTGTCCTCCCAGCGTCCTTCCCGTTTCAGCTCGCACCGTATCTCCGCCGTCTCGTTCACTTTCAGCTCCTTCGGGACGGGCATCGTCTCCACCGTGAACGGGTATTTCGTCTGAATGCCCAGCCCGTCATTACAGGCTGCGACCAGCACGAGGGCGGCCACGATGTAGCAGCCCGTGAGCATTTGATAGATTATCTTTTTCATATACTTTGCAATCAATCAGTTATTATCGAATCATAAAACGTATTCCCACGCCGACCTGCGTGTGGAACTTCCCGCAGTCGCCGCCGAACAGCACCCTTTGGCGACCGTTTACCAGCAAGACAATCTTGTCCGTCACGTAGGCGGACAGCTCCAGCGTCAGCGCACCCCCGTAGATGAAATTGTCTTCATCCGTGAGCCGGGAGCCGTCCGGCAGCAGGCTCTCGCCCCAGTTCACCGTCTCGTACCCGGCAAGGGCGGACAGCCCCAGCGCGGCGAAGAACGTCTTCTTCCGGTCGGAAAGAAAGTTCAGGTAATAGCCGCCCTCGCCCGTGAACTGGCTCGCCGGATAGAGGCAGTCCCGGTAGCCGTACCGCTTCTCCAAGTATTCCGCACCGACCACCCAATGGTGGGCGTTCTTCGTGTAGGTGCTCACCGCTATCCCGGCGTGGTAGCCGAAGCCGTCGCCGTTTTTCCAGCGCATGTTGTCCGACAGCCCGCCCGTGAGCTGTATGCCCCTCATTCCGGGTAAGCACCGTTGGGCGTGTGCCTGGTTCACATGCAGGCACACCCCGAAAAGCAGGATAATGAACAGTAACCTTTTCATCTCTTATTTGATTTTCAGTTCGTTAATCTGTTTTGCCGCCACGAGGTCGGCGTTCTCCACCCGGATGGTCTGGTGCCTGCCGCCGTCCTTCTCGAACAGCTCGATGACCAGCAGCTTGTCGTCCGGTATGGTGAACTGCGGGACGGCATACACCGTGCGCACGTCGCTTTTCCCCTCCGTCACCAGCACCTCGTTGTAGCTGCGCACCGGATCGATCACCCGCTCCTGAATGGCGGTGCGCTTCGGCACTTTCTTGTCCACAATCTTGAACCGGATAAAGTCCGTCCGGAAAGCCACGTTCGACCTGTTCCTCGTTTCCGTGTGGAAATAGAACAGCCCGTTGTGCGAGTGGACGGATTTCAGGAGGAACTGCACCCCGAAGCGTTTGCAGCCCAAGTGCCGGATCTCCCGCCTGTCCTCCTTGTAGATGCTCTGCATGATCAGCTTCACCAAGAGCGGGCTTTCGCCCGCCAGCTCACGGAAATGGATGTTCATGCGGGTATGCGAAAAGTCCGTCGTGTCCCCGTTCTCCAAAAAATCCTTCATCTCGATGTTCAGCATCTCCGGCTCATGCGCATACCGGGCATTGAACGAATAGAAGCTCCCGTCCTCGCAGATGACGGAAAAGTTCGTTTCCCCCGGAAACCCCTCGGTCGCCGCCTTCACCCGGATCACGTTCTCCGCACCGTCCGCTTTCCCGGCGATAATCCGGTCGCTTCCCAAATCCACGTACCGCACCGCCGAGGGGAAGATGATATGCACCGTCTTGGCGAACGTCACCTGCACCCCGTGGGGCGTAACCATCTGCCGGTAGGGTAGCTTCCGTGTAATCCCCTGATACAGGTCGTTGCCCGTGGTCCGCTGTATCGTGTCGTTCACCTGTGCGTTCGCACCCGTCACCATGCCCACAAGCAGGGCGACCCATCCAAAAATCTTTTTCATTGTCTTTACTTTTTAATGGTTTTATAATCTGTTGATTTATTGTTGTTTGGCGTAGAGCATCAGCGGATCACCCGCTTTCAGGTGCACCTTTACCGTGCGGAACTTCTTGGCGAGGTACTGGCTGCCGCCCTGCATCAGCCCACGGGTGATGTCCATCGCCACCTGTTGCCCGGCGCTCCGTGCGAACGAGATGCTCGTTCCCAGCCCGCCGCCGATGTTCGCCATCGCCTCCTTTGCCGCTTCCCGCTCCAGTGAGGTTTCTATGCACAGCCCTTTCATTCCCTCGTTGTCATAGACCGCCAATTCCACCGGCAATATGTTGCCTTGGTACTGGACGGACGATACCGTGATGTCGAGCCGTTCCCCCTGCACCTTGCCTGTACCGGATACCACCGTATTGCGTGGGATAATCAGGTTTCCCGCCTGCAACGGTTCGAGCAGCCGGAGCTTCACCTGTTGACCGTCCATAACCGTCTGGTCTTGGTGGATGCAGGCGGCTATCGTGTTCTTCCCGAGGGCGTACCCGCTGCCCACCGCCGTGTTGAAGCCGTAGTTCCTCGGCTGGCTGTACCGCCGCATGAACTCCGCATCGCTTAGGGGCTGTCGCAGCCCCGATACCGTCCGCTCCCGTGCCGCCTGCACCGCCACGGCGGGCTGTCCCAGACCGTTGCCGCCCTGCCCGGTGGCGGGTGCCTGCACGGTTGCGTCGTCCTGCCCGTTCTGCCCCATGTACTTGGCGGCAAGCTCGTAGCTCTTCTCCATCAGTGCCCCCTGTTCGTCGTTCCCGCCCGCCTGCCGTTCCCTTTCTTCCAGTTTGGCGGTCAGCTCCTCCACCTGCCTTTTCAGCTCCTCCTTTTCCCCGTCCACCTTCGGCTCCTCGTAGAACGAGCCGAGTTTCCGGTTGATGTCCCGGTAGGCGGCGACGGAGGAGCGGCCGCCGCCGTTGCCCGAGTAGTCCCTGAACGGTTCCCGTTCCGGCTCGCTGTCCGGCAGTTCCATTTCCACCCCGTCCGCATCGCTTTCCTCGGAGAAGGCGAAGTCCTCCAGCGAGCGTACCTTCTCCGCCTGCCGCCTTTCCGCCTGCGCCTGCTCGTAGGCTTTCCGCTTGTCGCCGATGATCCCGTCGTTCTCCGGCAGGGGGATGTCGGCGTTGAACGCCCCCACGGTGTCCCGGTTCACCTCCCGCTTTTCCGAAGGCGCGAATATCAGCCACATCGAGCCGAGGAACAGCAAGCCCATCAGCGGATATACCATCAGCTTCTTCCGTTGCTGCAACTGTTTCGGGGTGAGTGGCTTGGCAGTCTTCTTCTCCTTTTTCCCGCCGCCCTTGTCCTCTTTCTTTCCGTTCCCCGTCTCCGGGGCTGCGGCATCCGCCGCCTTTACGTGCTGCGTTGCCGTTGCTTTTTCTTGGTCCTGTTCTTCCATCATGTCAAAAATTTATGGTTGTCCTACATTCTGATTCTCCTTCCCGGGGGCTTCCTTCTGCCTGTCTCTCCGGTTTGCCGCTTGCCGGGCGGCTCCTTCCGTTCCCGTTTGAGCGATGCCGTGGGGCTTGCCCGGTTGTCCGCCCGCAGGTGTGCAGCCTTCCGTTCCCGGCTTGCCGCCTTTTCGGGGAACAGCCTCGCTTCCAGCCCTGCCAGTTCTTTCGCCGCCCGCTCCCGGATGGCACGGTTGTGGCGTCCGATGGCGGCTTCCGGGTAGTCACGGGAGAGGTCGCCGTTGTCCTCGCTCAGGTGGTAGTTCCACCTCAGCCGGGCGATGCCGGCAAAATCCTCCGTCAGCCCGTACTTCTCCACCGTCTCCTTCGGGACTTCCCGCTGACCGTCCCAGCCGTGGCGGGCGAGCCCGTGGAGCAGCGCCCGTTCCGCCTTCACCGCTTCCAGATAGTCGCCGGGCAGTCTGCCGCCCGTCTTCCTCTCGTAAAGGGCGGCGGCTTGCCGCATCAGCCTGCCCCGCTCGTCCGCCTCCCGCAACTCGATCTGTTCCATGACGGTGTGGTTGTCGCCCCGCATCTCCTCGCTCCATTCCCGGCTCAGTTCTTCGAGCCTGCGGTAGCCTTCCGCCAGCCCGTGGCGGATGGCCACCGAGTCGTCCGGTTTCTCGCCTTTCAGGGCAAGCCTTTTCAGTGCGTCGAGGTCGCCCTCCCTCATGCAGCAGTTCAGCAGCCGGTGCGCCGCATCCCGTTCCGCCTGCGCTTCGGGGGATAGCGGCTGCGGGGCGTTGCGCCTCGTGTACTCGTGCTCCAGCACCTTGTATTGCGCCGCCAGACGGAGCATCGGGCTTTCCGCCGCCTCCCTCACGCTCCGGGGGATTGCCGCCCCCTCACGCATCCCGTAACGGGTCTCTTTCAGGGCGTCCATGACCGCCCGCCATTCGGGATAGCCCGTCTGGTACACGTACCGGAAGAACCTGTGTTCCAGCAGCAGCTCCGCCTGTTTCCTTGTCACCTCCGGGCAGTCCCGGTAGTCCCTGACGGACTGGAGGATTGCGCCGGCATCCGCACGCCTCTTTTTCAGCAGGCTCCCGAAATACGCCGTCACCTGCCTCATGTTCCGCTCCTCCTGCCGCTCCCGGCGGCGGAGCAGCCACTCACTCAACCTTTCCGCCAGTCCCATGCCGTCCGCTTTCAAAAGGGTTGACAATACTGTCATTGGGCAATTGCAGGCGCCTGACATGCTCTATCCCCAGTTCCTTCCCGTCGTTCCTGCCGATACGGTAGATGGAGGAGACGGTCATATAGACCGACAGTGCGCCGAACGCCGCCAGCATCACGAGGATGATTGCCACACGCATGTCGGGCGAGATACGCCCGGCGAGGCGGCGGAGCTTCCCGTCCGCCCAATCCTGCGCCTTTGTGATGAATTTCCTTATCATAGCCGTCAGCGTTTGAGGGTCTGCAAATCCTTGTTCTCCGTGACCTCGAAGCCCTCGATGATGAAGCCCTGCGGGTTGTTGTCGCTCCTGACCGCATCCAGCAGGCGGCAGCGGGTCACAAGGCTGCGCTCCGTCACCGAGCTTTCCCTAAGAATGATCTGCCGGGCGAATGTCCGCACGCTGTACGGGTACTTGTCGAAGTCGCACCGCAGGCTGTCTATCTCTATCATCTGGTTGATATTACCGCTGATTATCCGGTTGTAATACCCCTTTTCCGAGAGGTCCTTGTAGTAGTTGAAGGCGCTCTTGTCCGCCAGCAGCAGCGAACGCCTGATGTTGCCCTCGATAGCCGACTTGTCGGGCGAGAGCGTGAAGAACAGCTCGTGGAAGCGGCGCACGTGCTCCCGTGCCTCCACCGGGCGGTTCTGCCGCACGTCCTGCGAGAGCGCCAGCATCAGGCTCTTGCCGTTGTCCAGCACGTAGATCTTCTGCCGCTGCGCCTCGGCGAAGCTGTACGACTTCCACAGGGCGAAGCCCGTCACCACGGCGCACAGGCTGGCGAATACCAGCGTGAAGAGCCGTATCTGCCTGAAGCTCGTTTCGATATTTTTCAAACTTTTAAATTCCATGTTTCCGGTTTTTTATTCGTTATGACTCATGTTCTTGGGACATCCGCCGCTACTTGACGATCCTTCCGGCGATGTTCCCCACGGCTGCGCCCGCACCCGCTGCGGCGACGTTGCCTACCTTCGTGGCGGTCTGGTTCATCGCACGGTTGGCGTGGCTCACCCCGCCCGCCATGATGATCCAGTTGGCGACGGTCGGGATGGTGAAGTACCCGAAAATCCCGATGATTAAAAAGATGATGTACACCGCGTTCGAGCTGTCCCGGATGAAGGTCGGGTCGCTCATCGCCTCGATGTCACGGGTGAGCATCAGCACTTGGATGCGTGCCAGCACCGAGCTGAACAGGTCGCTCACGGGCAGCCACATGTAGATGGAGATGTACCTCGTTATCCACTGCGTGAGCGTGCTCTGGAACCCGTCATAGACCGAGAGGGCGAACGCTATCGGACCGAGGATGGAAAGGGCGATCAGGAAGAACGTCCGTATCGTGTCGATGACCAGCGCAGCCGACTGGAACAGCAGTTCGAGCAGTTCTTGGAACCACAGCCGGATGCTCCGCTTCATGTTGTACTCCGTCCGGTCGATGTACATCACCGCCATCGTCTTCAAGTCCTTGGGCGACCAGCCCAGCTCGTCGAGCTTCTTGTCGAAGTCCTCCTTGCTCGCCAGATACGCCTTCTCCGGGTCACGCCGGAACGCCTCCCTCTCCAGCGTCTCCTTCTGTTCCCGGTATCGGTTCATGTCGAAGGTCTGTGATTCGAGCATCCCGTGGCAGCCCTTCACCACGGGCGAGAGCACCGTGTTGATCGTGCCGATGACGAAGGTGGGGAAGAAGAGGATGCACAGCCCGATGGCGAACGGGCGCAGCAGCGGGTACACGTCGATGGGCTCGGCACGGGCGAGCGCCTGCCACACCTTGGCGGCTACGTAGAACAGCGCACCCAGCCCGGCGATTCCCTTGGCTACCCCCGTCAGCTTCTCGCAGAGCGGCATCATGTCCTGATACAATGCCTGCAATATCTCGTGCAGGTTCGTGAAGTCTATCGCTAACAACATAGTCCTGTATTTTTATTATATGTACTCATACATTATTATATATTTGCCCGCCTCACCAGTAACGGTCTTCCGCATCCCCGTAGAGTGCCACCACCCGGTCGGCGTCCTTTTTCTTCTTCGCCCGCAGGTAGCTCACCGAGATGTTCTTGTCCGTGTAATACTGCACGAGGTTGCGGTACTCCAGCAGCCGCTTGTAGCTCTGGTCGATGATCGCCAGCCGCTCGGCGTCCGAGAGCGACATCCCCGTCACGTTCACCACGTTCTTCAGGTCTTGCAGGATGTCCGCGCTCTCGCTCAGCAGCTTGGCGTACCCGAACGAGATGGTTGACAGCTCGTCCGGCGTGTAGTTCGGGTCGCCGAGCATCTTCTGGTAGTTGCGCACGTAGATTTCCGAGATGTCCGCCACCATCTCGATGGACTTCTTCACCTTCACGCCGCCTTTCACCACGTCATGCACCGCCTTGAGCGCATCGTAATACTTCCGTCCCTGCTCGAATATCTTCGCCGTCTCCTTGAACCCGTCCAGCGTGTGCTGTGCGGTGGCGGAGGTCTCCACGATCTCCTTGGTCGTGTTGATGATGCCCTGCGCCAGATTGCCGGGATCGTGTACGACCCACTGGGCGTTGGCCGCACCTGCCGTCAGGCACGCCACGCCCACGATGATTGCCTTTATCGTTCTCATGTCCTTACTGTTTTAGGGTTCCGTCACTCTTTCTCCTGTACTCTCCGCCCGGCGACAGCCGGATGCGGTCTTTCTCCCGGTCATAGTCCATCATCACGGCGAAGCCCGTCTCGATGAACAGCACCCCTTCCGTTTCCCGGACGAGATAGGTCTCCGCTTCACTGTCGCCCTTGTGGTTCCTGTGCATGACCGTCACACGGTACCTGCCGTCCTCTTCCCAGAGGGTGAAGGGCGGCTTTCCGCCCGTGCTGACCCATTCGCCGCACATCTTTTCCAACCGTTCCGCATTTGTCTCCTTGCAGGAAATGACAAACGCCAGCGCCGCCGTCACCGCCGACAGCAGCAGGATTAAATTCAATCGTCTCATCTTGATTCCGTTTTTTTAAGTTTTACAAAATTTTATTCTCTCCATGCCGTTTAGCCGTTTGTACATCCAGCCGTTTAACCGTTTGACCGTTTAGCCGTTTGGTCAATCATCCGACCCTTCAGCCGTTCGTCCGGTCAATCAACAACCCGTCCGGCAACCTGTCCGCCACTTCAGCGCATCGGCACATTATTTATACTTCGTCTCTGCCAGCCGCTTGATGGCAAGCTCCAAGTCGCCGCCCAGCTCTTCCGCCAGTGCGAACACCTCCGTCTTCTCGCTCTCCTCGGTGGTATAGGTCAGGTACTCGGCAGCCGACACCTCCGTGGCGTACACCGCCGACTGCACCCCGTTCAGACCGATCCACACCTCCTTGTACTTCCGTCCGGGATGGTTGGCGAGGTTGATGGAGAGTATCTGCGACTTCTCCTTGTCCGTCAGCCCGAGCATCGACTGGATGCCGTCGAACTTGTTCATGTACTTCTTCTGGTCCAAAAGGATCTTGCAGTCCGAGTTGGTGATGATAGCCTCCTTCACGATGGGGGACGAGATGATGTCGTCCACCTCCTGCGTGACGACAATCGCCTCGCCGAAATATTTCCTGACGGTCTTGTACATGTACTTCAAATATTCTGACATGCTCGGCGAGGAAAGGGCTTTCCAAGCCTCCTCGCAGATCAGCATCTTCCGCACCCCTTTCAGGCGGCGCAGCTTGTTGATGAAGGCTTCCATGATGATGATCGTAACCACGGGGAACAGCTCGGCGTTGTCCTTCACGGCGTCGATCTCGAAGACGATGAACCGCTTGTGCAGCAGGTCGATGTTCTCGTTCGAGTTCAGCAGGAAGTCGTAGCGCCCGCCCTTGTAATACTGCCGCAGCGTGGTCAGGAAGTTATCAATGTTGAAATCCTCCCGGCTCACCTTGATGTCCCTTGCAGTCAGCTCCTTCCGGTAATCGTTCAGCATGTACTCGTAGAAGGTGTCGAACGAGGGGGCGATGTCCCGGTTCTGCTGTATCCGGCGGATGTACGCCGACACCGCACTGCCCAGCTCGCCGCTCTCCGTCTTCGTGACCTTCTCGTCCTCGCCCTTCCACAGCGCCAGCAGCAGCGTCTTGATACTGTCCTTCTTCTCTACGCTGAACTTGTAGTCGTCCGTGAAGAAGGGGTTGAAGCTGATGGGCTTCTCCTCCGTGTACGTGTAATAAATCCCGTCCTCGCCCTTGGTCTTGCGGTGGATCAGCTCGCACAGCCCTTGGTACGAGTTGCCCGTGTCGATCAGCACGATGTGGCTGTTTTGCTCGTAATACTGGCGCACGAGGTGGTTCATGAAGAACGACTTGCCGCTTCCGCTCGGACCGAGGACGAACTTGTTGCGGTTGGAGATCACCCCTTTCTTCATCGGCAGGTCGCTGATGTCCAGATGCAGCGGTCTGCCCGTCATCCTGTCCGCCATCTTGATGCCGAAGGGCGAGAGCGAGTCCTTGTAGTTCGTCTCCTCGGTGAAGAAGCACAGGGCTTGCGGGATGAACGTGTAGAAGCTCTCCTCGAAGGGGAAGTCCCCCTCGTTGCCCGGTATCGCCGCCCAAAAGAGCGTCGGCACGTCCACCGTGTTGTGCCTCGGCTTGCACTCCATCAGGGCGAGCTGGCTGCCCACCTCGTTCTTGATGCGCCTAAGCTCCTCCCGGTCGTCGCTCCACGCCATCACGTTGCAGTGGCAGCGCACCGAGGTCAGCCCTTTCGAGTGCGCCTCGTTCAGGTATTCCTCGATCCATGCCTTGTTGATCTGGTTGGAGCGGGAGTAGCGGGAGAGCGAGTGCATGTTCCGGGCGGTCTGCTCGAAGCGTTTCAGGTTCTCCCCGTGGTCGTCGATGAAGATGTACTGGTTGTAGCAGTGGTTGCAGTCCAGCAGCAAGCCCACCGGGGCGGCGAACGACAGGCGGCAGTCCGAGCGGTCGGTCGAGAGCCGCTCGTAGCGGCTGTCAGTCGCCACCTTGCCCGGCAGGTCTTCCGTGTCAGAGAGGGTGTGCAGGCAGAGGATGTCATCGCCGATGCGCATCTCCTCCGGGTTCAACTGGATGTCCTTCAGCACCGTCGTGTCGTGCTGCGAGAGCGAGAGGTACTTCTCCACGATGCCCGCCGACCGTTCCGTGCCGGTGATCTCGTCCGTCGTGAGGCGGCGCAGCGTCACCAGCCCGCTGTCGTTCATGATCTTCTCGAACTGACCGACGGCTTCGAGGAACCTCGTAACCGTCTCCCGGTCCTCGATCTCCTTGGGGACAAGCCTGCCCTTGCAGAGGGTGGAGAACGTGCTTTCCTGACGGCTCCGTGCCTTCGTCGTCTTGGTAAGGAACAAGTAGCAGAAGTGGTTCAGGAACGGGCGTTCGTTGAAGTGCCTCTCAAAGCTCCGGCTCAGGAAGCTAAGGTCGTCCCTGTCCGTTTCCGGCCGGTACTTCTCCTCGATGAAGAAGTCCTGCTTGTGCACGATGGAATACTCCGGCAGCACCTTCACCGCCTTGTGCCAAGCCGAGTGGACCGCCTCGTACTCGCTTCCCGTGACGGAGAACAGTTCCGGCAGTTCCACCCTGAAGGCGACCGTCACGTCCGCCTCCTTGCTCACGATGCAGCCGTTCTCCACCGCCAGCAGCGGGAACTTGCTTTCGAGCGTCGCCGCTTTCATTACGTTTCTC
>OBHX01000340.1_pt1 | contig 46728 bp, 40 predicted proteins | sample 1519331 | NCBI WGS metagenome assembly OBHX01 (sample SAMEA2602897, study PRJEB22501) | metagenome
AAACACGAACAATAAAATGGTTTTCTTTATCAATATTCGAAATTTCTTTGACATCAAAAAATACGATTGTTAAAATATGGGTGTAGAAAAACTGGGAGGAAAAACAATGACAGCAAAAATCTCTGTGATTATGGGGAGTACTTCAGATTGGGAAACAATGAAAGAAGCATGTCAAATATTGGAAGAATTCGGTGTGTCTTATGATAAAAAAGTCGTTTCTGCTCATCGCACACCAGATTTGATGTTTGAATATGCACAAAGCGCTCGAGAAAAAGGAATCAAAATCATTATTGCAGGAGCAGGTGGAGCCGCCCATCTACCGGGGATGGTTGCGGCAAAAACAACTTTGCCGGTTATCGGCGTACCGGTCCAATCACGAACATTAAATGGTTTAGATTCGCTTCTGTCGATTGTTCAAATGCCTGGAGGCGTGCCTGTGGCTACTACGGCAATCGGAAAAGCTGGAGCAATTAATGCTGGACTACTTGCGATACAGATGCTTTCCATGTATGATTTAGAATTGGAGGCTAAATTGGCTGAAAGACGTTCAATGTTGGCTAAAACTGTTATAGAAAGTAGTGATCAACTTGGTTAAACCTTTGTTGCCTGGTTCAACGATCGGGATCGTCGGCGGCGGTCAATTAGGTCGTATGATGGCGATTAGTGCAAAAGAAATGGGCTTTAAAGTAGGTGTGCTGGATCCTGTAAGTGATTGTCCAGCCGCACAAGTTGCAGATTGGCACATTGAAAGTGTCTATGATGACACCTTTGCGCTGAAAGAGCTTGCTAGAAGAACAGATGTCATTACCTATGAATTTGAAAATGTCAGTGTAGAGGCGCTAAATGCGATCTTACCCATGTCATTTATTCCTCAAGGGACAGACTTGCTTGCGATTACGCAAGACCGCCTATTGGAAAAATCTTTTTTGGAAACGAACAACATCGTGATTGCTCCTTATGCAACGATCGTCAGTCCGACAGATATCCAAGATGCGATTGACGGGATCGGTTATCCTTGCGTTTTGAAAACCACTCGAGGCGGTTATGATGGCAAAGGGCAGTATGTTTTGAAAAGTCGTGCAGACTTGGCCCCTGCAATGGATCTTTTAAGAGAAGGAACCTGTGTTTTAGAAGCTTGGATCCCATTTGAAAAAGAGATTTCGATCATGGTGGCAGGAAATGGACAAGGAGATTTCACAACTTTTCCGGTCGTGGAAAACATCCATCGAAACAACATTCTGCACGAAACGATTGCTCCAGCCGCGATTGATCAGGATGTGATTGAGGAGGCTGAGCGTATTGCCCGTGTGATTGCAGAAGCAGTAAGCCTTTCAGGTGCTCTAGGGGTAGAAATGTTTTTAACAAAAACAGGCGGGCTATATGTGAATGAATTAGCCCCTCGTCCTCACAATTCTGGGCATTATTCTATCGAAGCTTGTTCTATGAGTCAGTTCGATGCCCATATTCGAGGTATTTGCGGCTGGCCATTAGGAGAAAAAGTGCGTCTGACAAGCAATGCAGTGATGGTCAATGTTTTGGGAGAACAACTGTTGGAAAGCTATCGCTTGATTGAGAATAAGCCAGACTGGCAATTCCATTTCTATGGAAAAAAACAAGCGAAAAAAGGTCGCAAGATGGGACATATCACTATCTTGACAGAAGACATCCAGCAAACGCTGGAAGAAATCAAACAAACGAATATTTGGGATTAGAGGAGAAAAAACATGTTAGAACGTTATACACGCCCTGAAATGGGGAATATCTGGACGGAAGAGAACAAATACCGTGCGTGGCTCGAAGTCGAGATTTTAGCAGATGAAGCTTGGGCAGAACTTGGTGAAATCCCGCAAGAAGATGTGAAAAAAATCCGCGAGCATGCATCATTTGATATCGATCGTATCTTGGAAATCGAAAAATCAACACGCCATGATGTCGTTGCTTTTACACGAGCAGTTTCTGAAACATTGGGAGAAGAAAGAAAATGGGTCCATTATGGTCTAACAAGTACGGATGTCGTAGATACTGCTTATGGCTATCTCATCAAGCAAGCAAATGATATTTTACGGGAAGACTTGAAACGTTTTACGGAAATCATTGGCGAAAAAGCAAAAGAACACAAATATACAGTGATGATGGGCCGAACACACGGTGTCCATGCGGAACCAACTACTTTTGGATTGAAACTTGCCACATGGTATTCAGAAATGAAACGGAACATCGAACGATTCGAACATGCGGCAAAAGGAGTAGAAGCAGGAAAAATTTCAGGAGCAGTGGGGACGTTCGCAAATATCCCACCATTTATTGAAGAGTATGTATGTAAACAATTGGGGATCCGTCCGCAAGAAATCTCTACTCAAGTTCTCCCTCGGGATCTACATGCTGAATATTTCTCAGCGATGGCACTTATTGCTACAAGTATTGAACGCTTTGCAACAGAGATACGCGGATTGCAAAAGTCTGAAACACGTGAAGTAGAAGAGTTTTTTGCGAAAGGTCAAAAAGGTTCTTCTGCTATGCCGCACAAAAGGAATCCGATCGGTTCAGAAAATATGGCTGGTCTAGCCAGAGTGGTGCGTGGACACATGGTCACTGCCTATGAAAATGTCACGTTATGGCATGAAAGAGATATTTCTCATTCTTCAGCCGAACGAATCATCTTGCCTGATACCACGATTTTATTGAATTACATGTTAAATCGTTTTGGCAATATCGTTAAAAATCTAACGGTCTTTCCTGAAAACATGAAGCGGAATATGTCTGCAACATTTGGTTTGATTTATAGCCAGCGCGTTATGCTGAAATTGATTGATAAGGGAATGACAAGAGAAGAAGCTTATGATCTTGTTCAGCCAAAAACTGCGTATGCTTGGGACAACCAAGTTCAGTTCCGCCCGCTGTTAGAAGAAGATCCGACCATCACATCGGTCTTATCTAAAGAAGAAATAGACGATGCCTTTGATTATCATCATCATTTGAAAAACGTTGACGTGATATTCAAACGAGTAGGTTTGGAATAAAGAAGAGTGAGTTGCAAAATTCAATTAAAATAGAATAGCAAAAATAACCAAAAAAGAAGCAGATCCGTTAGCGGTTCTGCTTCTTTTAGTTTATTATGTTTTCTTATCAATGATAGGAACCTGATTTTAAAAGCGACTACCTCTTTACCGTGCCTCTTTACATACAAAAAATAGAGGAATTAAGCGTAAATGGCTTGGCTATTATAACTAAAATGCTGGTTATGGAGATATTGCAGCAAATTTTCGAGAAAAGCATATTCCATCTCTTGTCCATTAAATAAGATCTGGATACGATAGTGATTTTTGAAACGTTTCTGCTCGTGGATCTGACTGATTAAAAGTTCGCCTTTGTGTTCTGTCCGATAACTAAAAGTCCTTTTACGGCATTCAGCGCAACGCTTAGCTGCTCGGCGGATTTTCCGAAAGGTATAAAAACTAGTATCTTTATTGCATAAATAAACGTCTTTGATCGACAATAAATCATTATATAGACAGGAACGTTCTTCAGCCGTTAATTCTGATAAAAAAAGCTGACCTTGTTTTATTGCATCTTCCATCGGCAAGTGCCTCCTCGATCCAGTTATCCAAATTTTTAGTTAATTTTAATATACCATCATTATATATAAATGTAAACGCTTGTTGATGAGGGGATTTTTGTACTTATAACAAAACACGAACATTAAAAGAATCTAATGCCTTTAATGTACATATTTATATTGATTTCTAAAAAGATGATTGTTAAAATTCAAAGTGAAAACACGAACAAAAATCGATGTATTTGCTTTCAATGTAAACAAAAAGGAGAGTCAGACATGGAGAAAAAAGAACTTCTGTACGAAGGGAAAGCCAAAAAATTATATCTTACCTCTGATGAAAACTTGATTTGGGTAGAATACTTAGATCAGGCGACTGCGTTGAATGGCGCGAGGAAAGATCAGATAAGTGGGAAAGGAGAATTGAATAATCAAATCACAAGTACGATTTTCCGCTATCTGACCCAGCGAGGAATAAAAAATCATTTTATTGAACAATTATCTAAAACCGAACAATTAGTAAAAAAAGTACAAATCATCCCTCTGGAAGTGGTTATCCGAAATATTGCAGCAGGAAGTTTCTCAAAACGTCTAGGTGTTCCTGAAGGCAAAAAATTAATCGAGCCAATCGTTGAATTCTACTATAAGGATGATCAGTTGGATGATCCTTTTGTCAATGAAGACCATATCTATTACTTGCAACTGGCAAAACCGGAAGAAATCAGTGAGCTGAAAACCCAAGCATTAGCTATCAATAAAATTTTGATCGAATTATTCGCTAAGGTTGGTCTGGTTTTAGTGGATTTCAAGCTTGAGTTTGGTCGGTCGAATGGAAAAATGTTGCTTGCGGACGAAGTAACACCGGATACTTGCCGATTATGGGATGAACGTACGAATGAACATATGGACAAAGACGTTTACCGCAGAGGCTTAGGTGATCTGATTCCAGTCTATCAAGAAGTATATAACCGTCTATCGGAACTAACTGAAGAAAAGGAGCGAGTATGATGTATTTCGTAAAAGTTTATATAACCTATAAAGATTCAGTGTTAGATCCTCAAGGAGAGGCAGTAAAAAAAGCAGTCCATCGTATGGGATATGAAACAATCGAAGATATCCGTATCGGAAAATACTTTGAGATACAACTTGCTGATACAGAAGAACCAATCGATACAGTGATTGAAACGATTTGTGACAAGTTGCTTGCAAATGTAAATATGGAAACATACCGATATGAAATCAAAAAAATGGAGGAAGTATAACATGAAATTTGCGGTCATCGTTTTTCCGGGTTCAAATTGTGACGCAGATATGTTATGGGCAGTTCGCGAGATTATGGGCGCTGATGCCGAATTTGTACGGCATGATGAGTCCTCTTTAGAAGGTTTTGATGGGGTTTTACTGCCGGGAGGATTCTCCTATGGTGACTATTTGAGATGCGGTGCGATTGCTCGGTTTTCTACAATCATGGAAGAAGTGATTCGTTTTGCTGAAGAAGGGAAACCCGTATTCGGTACATGTAATGGATTCCAGATATTGACAGAAGCTGGACTGTTGCCAGGTGTACTGAGACGAAATGAGTCTTTGCATTTTATTTGTAAAACTGTACCATTGAAAGTCAACCCTAAGACAGCCTTTACTTCAGAATATGAAGCAGATGAAATAATCTCTCTTCCAGTTGCTCACGGGGAAGGAAATTATTTCTGTGACGAAGAAACACTTGAAGAACTGAAGGAAAATAATCAGATCGTCTTTACTTATAATGACAACATCAACGGCAGCGTGGAAAACATTGCAGGGATTACGAATAAAGCGGGGAATGTGTTAGGAATGATGCCTCATCCAGAACGTGCAGTAGAAGACTTGCTAGGATCAGAAGATGGGAAACGGTTCTTTGCTTCCATTTTAAAAAACTTCGGAAAGGTGACCGTATAGATGAAAACATTGAATGAACCGACAGCTGAAGAGATCAAGAAAAAAAGAATCTATGCCGAATGGGGATTGACTGATGAAGAATATCGAATGATCGAAGAAGATATCTTAGGAAGAATGCCTAATTATACGGAAACTGGACTGTTTTCTGTTATGTGGAGCGAACATTGTTCCTATAAAAATTCTAAACCGGTTCTACGCAAATTTCCTACTAGTGGACCTCATGTCTTGCAAGGCCCCGGAGAAGGCGCAGGTATCGTCGACATCGGTGATGGACTAGCAGTTGTCTTCAAAGCAGAAAGTCACAACCATCCCTCAGCCGTGGAGCCTTATGAAGGAGCTGCGACAGGAGTTGGCGGAATCATCAGAGATATTTTCAGCATGGGGGCTCGTCCAATTGCGCTGCTAGATTCATTGAGATTCGGCGAATTAGATAATCCAAGAACAAAATATTTACTAGAAGAAGTAGTTGCAGGTATCGGCGGATACGGCAATTGTATCGGCATACCGACTGTAGGTGGCGAAATTGCATTTGATCCTTGTTATGAAGGAAATCCATTAGTCAATGCAATGTGTGTAGGTTTGATTGAACACAAATATATCCAGAAAGGGCAAGCCGCTGGTGTCGGCAATTCGATCATGTATGTAGGAGCAAAAACAGGTCGCGACGGCATCCACGGCGCAACTTTTGCCTCAGAAGAATTTAGTCAAGAAGAAGAACAGCAACGTTCTGCTGTACAAGTAGGCGATCCTTTTATGGAAAAGCTGCTGCTTGAAGCGTGTTTGGAATTAATCTTGCATCATTCGGATTCTCTAGTAGGTATACAGGATATGGGAGCAGCAGGACTTGTTTCATCTAGTGCGGAAATGGCTTCAAAAGCTGGTTCAGGACTTATATTGACATTAGACGAAGTCCCACAAAGAGAAACTGGAATGACGCCTTATGAAATGATGCTATCGGAATCCCAAGAACGGATGTTGATTTGTGTCAAATCAGGAGAGGAAGAAAAAATCCAAGAACTATTTCAGAAGTATGATCTAGATGCAGTCACTATCGGTAAAGTAACAGACGACGGGCAATATCGTCTATATCATCAAGGGAAAGAAGTAGCGAATCTGCCAGTCGATGCGCTGGCTGAAGATGCGCCAGTCTATCATAAAGAGATGAAAGAACCAGCTCGAATCGCAGATTTTCAGCGGTTGGCTCCTTATCAGCCGGTTATTGAAGAACCTGGACAAGTATTGCTTGATCTGCTGCAACAACCGACGATTGCTTCGAAACGTTCAATCTACGAAACTTATGATTCACAAGTACAAACCAATACAGTTGTCTGTCCAGGAAGCGATGCGGCTGTGATGAGAGTCAGAGGGACGAACAAAGCATTAGCGATGACCACAGACTGCAACGCTCGTTATCTCTATTTGGATCCAAAAGTAGGAGGACAAATAGCAGTGGCAGAAGCAGCTAGAAATATCATTGCTAGCGGTGGCAGACCCTTGGCGATCACCGACTGCCTGAACTATGGTTCTCCTGATAAACCAGAAGTTTTTTGGGAATTATCGACTTCAGCTGACGGCATTGCTGCTGCGTGTGAAACGTTAGGAACTCCTGTTATTTCAGGAAATGTCTCTTTATATAATGAAACGGACGGTCAAGCAATCTATCCAACACCGATGATCGGTATGGTCGGATTGATCGAGGATCATGAACATATCACTACTCAGGAATTCAAAAAATCAGGGGATCTAATCTATATATTAGGCAAGACGTTTGCAGATTTTGATGGCAGTGAATTACAAAAGATGCAGCTTGGAAGAATCGAAGGGGTGATTCGAAACTTTGATCTAGCCGTTGAAAAGAAAAACCAGGAGTTAGTATTGACAGCCATCCAAAACGGATTGATTGAAAGTGCCCATGACTGTTCAGAAGGTGGCTTGGCAATTGCACTGGCAGAATCAGCTTTCAAATATCAGTTAGGTTTATCTGTGCAGTTTGGCTTGCCCTCTGCTCAATTGTTTGCAGAAACTCAATCAAGATTTGTATTGACAGTTGCACCGGAAAACCAGACACGATTCGAAGAAATGATGGGAGATGCTGCTGTTTTAGCAGGTAAGGTGACGGATGAAGCGATAATCGAAATTTCAGCAACTGACGGTCAAATCAAAATAGAAACAGCAGTAGCAAGAAAGTGCTGGGAGGATGCAATCGTATGTCTTATGAAGTGAAGAGTTTAAATGAAGAATGCGGGATCTTCGGTGTTTGGGGTCATCCAGACGCCGCTAGTGTGGCATACTTCGGGCTCCATAGTCTTCAGCATCGAGGACAAGAAGGTGCGGGTATCGTGTCCAATGATCGAGGAAAGCTCATGGGTCATCGAGACCTGGGTCTACTTTCTGAGGTATTCAAAGATCAAAGAAAATTGCAGCAGTTAACAGGAGAAGCTGCAATCGGACATGTACGTTATGCAACAGCAGGCAATGGAAGTGTGGACAATATTCAGCCTTTTCTATTCAAATTTCATGATCAGTCGATCGGCTTAGCGCATAATGGTAACTTGATCAATGCTCGCTCTCTTAGAAAAGAGTTAGAGGAAAATGGGGCGATCTTCCATTCCAACTCCGATACGGAGATATTGATGCATTTGATCCGACGAAGTGAAGAAACAGATTTTTTAAATAAATTGAAAAGTGCTTTAAATGAAGTCAAAGGTGGCTTTGCCTATTTATTAATGACAGAAACGGCAATGATTGCCGCTTTGGACCCGAATGGTTTTCGTCCATTAGCAATCGGACAAATGAAAAACGGAGCATACGTGATTGCCTCGGAAACTTGTGCATTAGAAGTTATTGGGGCACGTTTTATAAGAGATGTCCAGCCTGGTGAGATAGTGATCATCAATGACAAAGGAATCCAGATTGATTGCTTTACGAAGGACACGCAGCTTTCTATTTGTTCGATGGAATATATCTATTTTGCCAGACCGGATTCAAATATCGCAGGGATCAATGTGCATACTGCACGGAAAAACATGGGACGGAATTTAGCGAAAGAATCGCCAGTAAAAGCAGACATGGTCGTTGGTGTACCTAATTCTTCTTTGTCAGCCGCAAGCGGTTATGCAGAAGCAAGCGGTATCCCTTACGAAATTGGATTAGTAAAAAATCAATACATTGCCCGAACATTTATCCAGCCGACGCCAGAACTAAGAGAGCAAGGCGTCCGAATGAAATTATCTGCTGTACGCGGGGTAGTGGAAGGGAAAAAGGTGATTATGGTTGATGATTCGATCGTTCGGGGCACGACAAGCAGACGGATCGTCCATCTTTTGAAAGAAGCAGGAGCAAAAGAAGTACATGTGAGGATTGCTTCTCCTCCTTTGAAATATCCGTGTTTTTATGGGATTGATATTCAAACGCGTAAAGAACTCATTGCGGCCAATCACACGATTGATGAAATCAAAGAATGTATCGGTGCCGATTCTTTAGGTTTTTTAAGTGAAGAGGGCCTGATCGAATCGATCGGTCTGGAAAAAGATGCCCCGTATTCAGGATTATGTATGGCTTATTTCAACGGAGATTATCCGACGCCGTTATATGACTATGAAGAAAAATATCAGGAATCACTAAAAGAAAAAGTATCGTTCTTTTAAAAGCAGATCAAGAAGGGAGTATATGAAGCCAATGGCAAATGCATACGCAAAAGCTGGCGTAGATGTCGAAGCTGGATATGAAGTAGTAGAACGGATCAAGAAGCATGTCAGAAAAACGGAACGATTAGGCGTGATGGGCGCTATAGGAGGATTCGGCGGCTGTTTCGATTTATCGGTCTTTCAATTAAAAGAGCCAGTCCTTGTTTCGGGGACCGATGGTGTAGGGACGAAATTAGCAGTAGCAATCGAAGCAGACAAACACGACACGATCGGAATCGACTGCGTAGCGATGTGTGTCAATGATATCTTAGCACAAGGGGCAGAGCCGTTGTATTTTTTAGATTACTTAGCAACGGGGAAAAATGATCCGACACGTTTAGAAAATGTAGTAAAAGGTGTAGCAGATGGGTGTGTTCAAGGAAATATGGCACTGATCGGCGGCGAGACAGCTGAAATGCCCGGTATGTACTCAGGAAATGATTATGATCTAGCCGGATTTGCTGTAGGGATAGCTGAAAAATCTCAATTATTGACAGGAGAAACAATCAACCCAGGAGACGTGTTGCTTGGAATAGCATCTAGCGGAATCCATTCAAATGGGTACTCTCTTGTTCGCAAAATTTTCTTTGAGCAGCAGCAGTTTTCTTTATCATCAAACCTGCCAGAATTGAAAAAAACACTTGGCGAAGTATTACTTGAACCAACGAAAATCTATGTTTCTGCCTTGCTTCCGCTGATCAAAGAAAAGAAAATCAAAGGAGCTGCACATATCACCGGTGGAGGGTTTGTAGAAAATATCCCGCGAATGTTGCCAGAATCTATGGCTGCTGAAATCAAACTTGGCACGTGGCCGATCCTTCCGATCTTCGGCTGTTTACAAAAATATGGTGAGATTCCTATGATGGAGATGTACGAAATATTCAATATGGGCATCGGTATGGTCTTAGCAGTCGAGGAAGCAAAAGTAAAAGAAATCGTGCACGAGATTGAGCAAGCTGGCGAAAAAGTTTATGAAATCGGGAAAGTGATCGCCAAAGAAAAACATCGTGTGGTGTTTACAGGAGAAGAACGATGAGGATCGCTGTTTTTGCTTCTGGAAACGGAAGCAACTTTCAAGCGCTAGCCGATTATCTATCGAAAAAAGGAATGGAAGCTTCGATTGATTGGTTGTTTTGTGATCAGCCTGCAGCATATGTTTTGAAACGTGCAGTCGCATTGGATGTACCGGCAGATTGTTTTTTACCTAAAGAATTTGACTCCAAAAAAGAGTATGAAGAAGCGATTTTGTATAAATTGAAAGAAAAAAAGATCGATTTGATCGTATTAGCTGGATACATGCGAATCATTGGACCAGTATTGCTGGAAAATTATGATAAAAGAATCATCAATATCCATCCATCTCTTTTACCTGCATTTCCTGGTTTGCATGGCATTCGTGATGCATTTGAAGCTGGAGTAAAAGAAACGGGTGTCACAATTCATTATATCGACCAAGGTGTAGATACTGGACCAATCATCCGGCAGGAAAAAGTGAGGATCGAACAGGAGGACACGTTCGATTCTTTAAAAGAAAAAATCCATAGAGTAGAACATCGAATCTATCCAGAAGTGATTAGTGAAATTATTGAAAATGGAGGCTATCTGAAATGACAAGAGCATTGATCAGTGTATCAGATAAAACTGGGATTGTAGCATTTGCCCAAGGTTTGGTTGAACAAGGAGTAGAAATCATTTCAACAGGAGGAACAAAGCATACGTTGGATCAAGCTGGGATCAAAACGCTTTCGATCGAAGAAGTGACAGGGTTTCCTGAAATGATGGATGGCCGTGTCAAAACACTTCATCCTAAAATCCATGGTGGTCTTTTAGGAAGACGCGATCTCTCTAGCCATATGGAGGCAATGGAGACGGAAAATATCCAACCAATCGACTTTGTTTGTGTCAATTTATATCCTTTCAAAGAAACGATTATGAAACCAGATGTCGAAATAGCAGAAGTTATTGAAAACATTGATATCGGTGGTCCTAGTATGCTCCGTAGTGCAGCAAAAAACCATGAATTTGTCACCGCTGTTGTTGATCCATCTGACTATGAAGAAATACTTTCAGAATTACGTCAGTATGGGCATACTTCACTTTCTTTCAGACAAAAACTAGCGGCAAAAGTCTTTCGTCATACTGCTGCATATGATGCACTGATCGCTCAATACTTGACGGATTGGGTGGAAGAAAAAGAACCGGAAAAATTGACACTTACGTATGAACGAAAACAAACGCTTCGTTACGGTGAAAATAGCCATCAAGCCGCTGCCTTTTATCAGTCCGCTCTTCTGGAAAAATATTCGATTGCAGCAGCAAAACAACTCCATGGGAAAGAACTTTCTTATAATAATATCCGAGATGCAGATGCTGCGTTACGGATCATGAAGGAATATGACGAACCAACGGTAGTCGCCTTGAAACACATGAATCCTTGTGGTATTGGGACAGCATCTACGATTTTAGAAGCGTGGGAAGCAGCATATGAAGCAGATCCTGTTTCAATCTTTGGTGGGATCATCGTTTTGAATCGAGAAGTAGATCTGCCAACAGCAGAACAGATGCATAAGCTGTTTCTAGAAATCATCATTGCCCCTTCTTATACACAAGAAGCTTTGGAATTACTGCAAAAAAAGAAAAACATCCGATTACTGACAGTAGACTTTGCGCAAGAAGAAAATCAAAATCGAGAAGAAACGGTCTCAGTCTTAGGTGGACTTCTTGTACAAGATCAAGATCTGGCAATGGAAAACGAAGAAGAATGGAAAGTCGTGACAAAACGTAAGCCGACTCCAGCAGAAGCAAAAGCATTAGCGTTTGCTTGGAAAGCTGTCAAACATGTGAAATCTAATGCGATCGTACTGGCAAACGAACGTCAGACAGTAGGAATCGGAGCCGGGCAGATGAATCGAGTCGGTTCAGTAAAAATTGCGATTGAACAAGCGCAAGAGAAAATGGAAGGTGCAGTTTTAGCTAGCGATGCTTATTTCCCAATGGATGATTCAGTTGAATATGCAGCCAAACATGGTATAAAAGCAATCATTCAGCCAGGTGGAAGTATCAAAGACCAAGATTCTATTGATATGGCGAATAAATACGATCTAGCAATGGTCTTTACTGATGTTCGGCATTTTAGACATTAGAGAGGAGTCGGATAAATGAACATTTTGGTGATCGGTGCAGGTGGTCGTGAACATGCAATAAGTAAAAAACTTTTAGACAGTCCGAAGGTGGATACTGTGTATTGTGCGCCAGGAAATCCTGGAATGACAAAGGATGGCATCAATTGTGTCGCTATCAGTGAACAAGATCATTCAGCATTAATTCATTTTGTTAAGAATGAGGCGATTGATTGGAGTATCGTTGGTCCTGAAGTTCCTTTATTAAATGGGATCGTCGATGATTTTATGGCGGAAGGATTGAAAATCTTCGGTCCGACAAAAGCAGCAGCTCTGATCGAAGGTTCGAAAAGTTTTGCTAAACAATTGATGGAGACGTATCAGATCCCGACAGCTAAATCCAGAAGTTTTGAATGTTACGAAAAAGCAGCAGCGTATATCAAAGAAAACGGTGCGCCAATCGTAGTGAAAGCGGATGGCTTAGCAGCTGGAAAAGGTGTAGTCGTGGCTACAACAGTGAAAGAAGCGCTGGATGCGGCAGAACAAATGTTGAACCAGCATCGATTTGGGAACAGCAGCAAAAAAATCGTCGTAGAAGAGTTTTTGGCAGGAGAAGAATTCTCCCTTTTGGCGTTTGTCCGTGATACCAAGGTGTATCCGATGGTCATTTCGCAAGATCATAAGCGGGCATTCGATAACGATAAAGGGCCAAATACAGGCGGAATGGGTGCTTATTCACCAGTACCGCAAATTCCAAAAAAGATGATTGAAAAAGCTGTGGAAGAAGTTTTAAAACCAGCGGCTTTGGGAATGAAAGAACTAGGACGCTCTTTCACGGGTGTTTTATATGCGGGTTTGATTGCTACGAAGGAAGGACCAAAAGTGATCGAATTCAATGCACGTTTCGGTGATCCTGAAACGCAAGTCGTTCTTTCTCGGTTGAAGAGTGACTTTGCACAAGTAATCGATGATTTATTAGAGAATCGTGCAGTAGAGTTAAAGTGGCAGCAAGAAGGATACAATGTAGGCGTTGTGGTGGCAGCTGCCGGTTACCCCGAAGAATATGAGACAGGAATGGTTCTACCAGATTTTCTGGAAGAAGAGCTTTCTGTTTACTATGCTGGAGTTTCCTCAAATAACGGCAAACTAGTTGGAACAGGAGGACGCCTTTATCTAGTAGAAGCATACGGTGAGACGATCAAAGAAGCACAGGAAAAAATCTACACCGCGTTAATGGATAAAACGACAGATGGAACATTTTATCGTACAGATATTGGAGAAAAAGCTGCCAATAGCGAACTAGTCGTGAAGTAAATCAGCTGCTTCTATTTATAAAAAAATACAACAAATATAGTCGGAAGCGCCGATTTTAGTGAAGCCTTTTCATAAAGAGTGTGGTACACTTTTGTTGTGTATATAAATAAGGAGGAGTTCAGATGAAAAAAATTCAATTAGGTACTTCTGATCAGAAAGCAGCTGCAGTGATCTTAGGCTGTATGCGTATCAACAATGCGGAAGATCCAGTAAAAGTGATTGAGACAGCTTATGAAAACGGCATTGATTTTTTTGACCATGCAGATATTTATGGGAACGGTAAATGTGAAGAAATCTTTGCAGATGCTCTAGCAAAAACATCAATCAAACGAGAAGATCTTTTTATTCAAACAAAATGTGGAATCGTTCCAGGTGTGATGTTTGATTTTTCTAAAAAACATATCATTGAATCAGTGGAAAAAAGTTTGACCCGTCTGAAAATGGATTATGTGGATGCTTTACTTCTTCATCGTCCAGATACATTGGTGGAACCAGAAGAGGTAGCTGAAGCGTTTGATGAATTGGAACGATCAGGTAAAGTCCGTTATTTTGGTGTCAGCAATCAAAAACCAATGCAAATCGAATTGCTGAAAAAATATGTTCGTCAACCATTAGTAGCTAATCAGCTGCAATTTGGCTTGAAACATACTGGAATGATCGATCAAGGGATCCATGTCAATATGACAGATGAAGCAAGTATCGACCATGATGGTAGTGTACTTGATTATTCCCGTCTGCATGATATGACGATCCAAGCGTGGTCGCCATACCAGTATGGATTTTTTGAAGGTGTATTTATCGGGAACGAAAAATTCCCTGAATTAAACCAAACATTAGAAGAACTCGCAGCTAAATATCAAACGACACCAACTGGCTTGGCTTCTGCTTGGATTTTGCGCCATCCAGCCAATATGCAAGTAATCGCCGGTACGATGAACGTAGGGCGAATCAAGGAAATCGCTCAAGCATCAGAAATTAATATGTCTCGGGAAGATTGGTACGAATTGTACCGTGCTGCTGGAAACATTTTACCTTAAAAGTTGTCATAAGCAGGTGAACGTTGCGATCAATTAAAAAGGCGGAATATCTTGAAAGCTATTTTCAGCTTCGAGATATTCCGCCTTTTTTTATTGCCAACGGGAAAGAGTATCGCTATACGGATTTTATTTATTATTTATTTTTGTTTTCAAGGAAAAGCTGTGTCCGATATTCTTTTGGGGAAATCCCTTGTTTTTTCTTAAATAAATAACTGAAATAGTTAGGGTCATTATAACCAATCTCAAAAGCAATATCTGAGATACGATAGTCTGATTGCTGCAATAATTTTTTTGCTAATTCGATTCTTTGTTCTGTCAGATAATCGATGAATGTTTGGTTAAACGATTGAGAAAAAATCGTACTGAAATGAGAGGGGCTTAATGCAACTTGTTGAGCGACCCAAGTTAAGGACATATCTGGATCGGTAAAATTTTCTTTGATAAAATCCAATGCATGGTTCAAAATTGGCTGATATTTGTTCTTTGAAGGCTGTGAGGGCAGAGCAGTTAAGAAAGAAATGAACATAGAAACAGTCGAACGGTAAAGCGAGTCGTCGGCGCTGATTGCTAAGCGTTGGCTAGTGGCTGTGCAATGAACCATTTCTTGCGGGATTTCCTTTTCTTTCAGGCGGACATGCTGGAGTAGCTTAGTCAAGACAAATAAACGATATAATCGTGTTCGGATTGGTGTGCCTTGTGGTTTCGTCAAGTGTTCGATGTACTTAGATACTTCGTTTTTCGATAATGAAGACAAATCAAGTGAGAGATCAAAGTAAAAGACAGAATCAACTGGAAGTTTTGCTTCTTTAATCAAATCCTCATAGCTGATAATTTGATCTTTAAGGGAACTGGCAGTTTCAAGTATCATCTGCGTGATCTCGAAAGATGTAGGTAATTCGCTGATTCTTTCTGCGACAGGACCGATGGCGACTGAAAAATTATTTTTTTGTCCCTTTTCTAATTCATGGACCAACGTTTGGGCTACCTGATAACTGGTCTCAATCACATTTTCTTCAAGAGGATCAACTATTAAAAATTTGATGAATCGAGAGGAAACAGCAGAAAAAATCACTTGTTGATTCTCCCTAAATAAAAACTTCAAATAATCACTGAGATGAGCGTAATCTTCAAAGTCTGTACTGACTTGGTTTGCTGCTAATAATACGGTCATTTTTTTCCCTGCTAAAGAGCGATTGAAAGATTCAGCAAGTTTCAATGTTTCACTGATCGTAAGTGAGCCTTTGAACAAACCGTTCAAGAAATGATTTTTTTTCAATTCGAAAACAAGATCAGAAGAAGGCTGCGTTTCTTTTTGCTGCAAGTCTAACGCAGTCACTGCTTTTTCTATTGCTTGTTTCAATTCGTTGCTTTTAATTGGTTTAAGTAGATAATCATCTGCCTGTACTTGGATTGCTCCTTTCATATAATCGAAATCGTCGAATCCGCTAATAAATATGAGGCGAGTCCAAGGAAGCAGTTTCCTTGCTTCTTTTGAAAAAGTCAAACCGTCCATGAATGGCATTTGGATATCAGTCAGAATGATATCGGGCTGTAAGTCGATAATCGAAGACAGTGCCATCTCACCATCTCCAGCTTCCCCGACATAAGTGATTGGATAATAAGAACCAAGGGCAGTTATTTGTTCCCGCAAGTTATTGCGAATGAGGTATTCGTCTTCGATGATAAAAACTTTATACATGTTTGTTTCCTCCAATTGTTTTGGGAGATATAGGAATCGTCAGTGTGACAGTTGTCCCTTCTCGGTATTTGCTGTCAATCGTGATAGGTTTTTGATTATTTCCGTAATAGAGAAGGAGACGCTTGTTTACGTTGTAAAGCCCGTAGCCGATACTGAAATCTGAATCGATCCCTTTGGCTAACTCTTTACGTATTTCTGCTAGTTTTTCTACAGGAATGCCAATACCGTTGTCTATGACTTTGAATTGGATCATTTCGTCGATTTTGCATGCAGTAATACGAATAAATCCTTTGTGACGAACGTACTTTGTTCCATGGTACACAGCATTTTCGATCAATGGTTGCAAGATCATCTTTAAAATAGAAACAGGAAAAAGTGTTTCTGGTATATCGATCTTATAGTCAAGCATATGTCCGTATCTTATTTTTAAAATGACCAGATAATCATTGATATGGCTGATTTCTTTTTCAAGAGGAATCCAGTCTTGTCCTTTGCTTAAAGACGTACGAAAAAAGCCGGAAAGTGCATGGGTCATAGTCAGAGCTTCTTCAAAGCAGTCTTGTTCGATCAAAGAAATGATGGCATCCAAACTGTTATAAATAAAATGAGGAGTGATCTGAGCTTGCAATACACGAACTTCACTTTGTGCTAAATGGTATTGTTTCAAAGCGTTCTCCCGTAAAGACTGGTTTAGATCTTCCGCCATTTTGTTCATACTAGCGGTAAGTGTCTGTAGTTCTTGTGTTTCTGGCATGTTTAAACGAAATCCAAGATTTCCTGAAGAAAGCTGTTCGGACATTGTGATCAGCTGATTGATCGGCTCTTGGACCTTCTGCTCTAAAAAGCGGCGATTCTTTTTCGCATAGAAAAAAATAGTACTAAGAACCCCCAATTCGACTATCGTTAATAAAATGAGCGAGCGGACAAGCGTCGTATTTTTTTGACTTGCTAAGTCGATTTCCACACGAACAAAATCCTGTAAAATATCTGACAGTAGTTGAGTGACAGAATCGACCTGATTGATGATCTGTTCATTGGTATCCATAAAATCTTCTGCCAAGATATGATGAATGAGCTCAGTTTGATAATCTTCCAATGTATCGATCGTACGTAACGATACATCTAACGTACTAATTTCTTTAAGTGTATTTGTATTATTTTTGATCTCTCGAATATCATTCCTAAGTTCTTCTAGGATATTTTCCTCATTGAACTCATCTACGGTTACTTGGCCAGAAATCAAGTCCCACATACTTTCCAAAACTTTTTGATCAACCTTCAAAGCAATTGCATCTGCTTTTTGGATATTTGCGATCGTCTGTTGATAAATCAAAAGCTGTTGCGAATATAACAGTATGCTCAGTAGCAAAGGGATAACAGCAAATAGAAGCATGGCTTTGTTTGCTTGGGCAAAAATCTGTTTTATGCTTAAATTTTTGGTCATGATACTTCTCCAGTCAATAATTTCTGGTTGGGATGTTAGCTATATTCTGCTGGGAAAAGACAGTCTCGGAAATAAAAATATCTTTAGGTAATGTTTTTCCTGTTTGAAGATTTCCAAAATAACGAGTAACGGTATTGGCTACATACCAGCCGACATCAGGTTTACACTCGACTACGCAATTGACGATTCCTGAGCGTAGCTTCTCGATCATATCTTCTTGTCCATCAATCGTTACAATGATCAAATCTTCTCCAGGTTTGATTGATGTTTCTTTTATCGCAGCTAAAGCACCGTGAGTCATTTCATCACTATGGCTGTATAATACATCAATTTCGGATAAATCATTTGTTTCTAAATATCGTTTCATCTGGTCTTTTCCTTTCATCCGAATAAAATCACCGACAATTCGGTGAACAATAGTCATTGGAGGTTTATGGTCGATGGTTCCATCTTTTTTTAGGGTTGGTTTACGATTGATTGATTCCAAAAATCCTTCGGAGCGTAGCTTGGTCGGTGTGGAGTTCTCTGAACCAGCAAGTTCTAGGATTCTGATTTCCTGTTTCTTTGAATTTGTGAAGTGATTGCTGACAAATAAACCCGCCCGATTTCCTTCTGCTTTGAAACTGGGACCGATGTGGGTGACGAAAAGCTCGGGATCATTCGTTTGAATATGTCTGTCGACAAGTATGACAGGGATCCCTGCTCGCTTGGCTTCTTTTAATACAGAGTCCCACCCGGATTCTTGCAAAGGAGTAAAAATGATCATATCTACTTTATAGGCAATGAACGTCCGTATATCTTGGATTTGCCGTTCCTGATTCATGTAACCATTTCGGTAGAGAACTTGGTAATCTTCTTTTTCAAGCGCAGTGATAATTGATTCAGTATGCTTTTTCCGCCAGCTACTCTCCGTTCCTGATTGCGAAAAACCAACGACTAGTGGGTCAGGTGCTTCCTTTGTACTAGGTGTACACCCTATCATTTGGTAAGCGATTACAATAAGGGCTAAAAAAAAATAAAACACGTTTCACTTTAGATCACTCCATCTGGATTTGTTAGTACTATCTTATCAGATAAAAGGGAAAATCAAAGTCAAAAGGAATCAATCGAAAAAAATCCAAGAAACTTAAAAAAATCCAAGACAAAAAAAGTGCACCTAAAAAATTTAAAGTAAATCCCATAAAAAAATCAATGTTAACGCTTTCTTTATTAGCTATACTCGGTGTATCAATCGGAATGGGGGATAAAAAATGAAAAACAAATTTAGAAAGATTCTTGGGAGTATCGCTATTTTGACCGCAAGCATTCTATTAAGTGCGTGTGGCAATTCAGGATCTGCAGATGATAGTACGGGGTATGTAGGAATCGCTATGCCGACCAAATCAGCAGAAAGATGGATCGCTGATGGGAACAACATGGTCTCGGAATTAGAAAAACTGGGTTATAAAACAGATCTTCAATATGGAGAAGATAAAGTAGAAAATCAAGTAGCACAAATCGAAAATATGATTACAAAAGGGGTAGATAAACTTGTGATTGCTTCTATCGATGGTTCGGCTTTAACTGATGTGTTAGCTAAAGCAAAAGAAGCAGATATCAAGGTGATTGCCTATGATCGTTTACTGATGAATTCAGAAAATGTCGATTACTACGCGACTTTTGATAATTTTGGAGTAGGTGTATCGCAAGCAGCTTATATTGAGGAGCACTTAGGATTGAAAGAAGGAAAAGGGCCATTCACGATTGAATTATTTGGTGGCTCGCCTGACGACAACAATGCACTAATTAATTACAACGGAGTGATGTCTGTTTTACAACCATATATGGACAACGGTCAGTTGGTCGTGCCATCTGGACAGACGAGTTTCAGTCAAATCGCTACGCTTCGCTGGGATGGTTCTACGGCGCAAGCAAGGATGGATAATCTGTTAAGCGCAAATTATACTGACCAAACATTGGATGCTGTTTTGTCGCCATATGACCCAATAAGTTTAGGGATCATTTCGTCATTAAAAGGCGTGGGGTATGGGAGTGAAAGTAAACCTTTACCTGTGATTACTGGATAAGATGCGACAGTAGCTGGCGTCAAATCGATCATTGCCGGGGAACAAACACAAACGATCTTTAAAGACACACGTATCTTAGCAAAAAATACGATTGAAATGATCAAAGCAATCAGTGATGGAGAAGAGGTTCCGGTCAATGATACTGAAACTTATGATAATGGGGTGAAAACTGTTCCTACGTATTTAGCAAATACAGTATCTGTCGATAAAGATAATTATCAAGCAGAGCTGATCGACACAGATTATTATAAAGAATCCGATCTGAAAAATTAAGAGGAACCAAACAAGGAACTAAAGAGATCTAAGTCAGAGAGAGGATAAGAATTATGGCGGATTGTATTTTAAAAATGGCAGATATCACCAAAAAATTTTCTGGAATCCGAGCGTTAGATTGCGTGAATCTGATGATTGAACGTGGGGAAATCCATGCATTGTGCGGAGAAAACGGAGCGGGAAAATCAACATTGATGAATGTCTTGAGCGGCTTGTATCCATATGGCTCCTATGACGGGGAAATCTTTTATGATGGAAAGCTGTGTCAATTCAAAGATTTGAAAGATAGTGAAGAAAAAGGCATCGTCATCATTCATCAAGAATTAGCACTAAGTCCTTATCTTTCAATAAAAGAGAATATTTTTCTCGGAAATGAACAAGCAGAAAGAGGCGTGATTGATTGGGAACTGACAGAAAAGAAAACGTATGAATTGCTGAATAAAGTCGGTTTGTCTATCGACCCGAATCTTCTAGTATCCCAGATCGGCGTAGGGCAACAGCAACTAGTTGAAATAGCTAAAGCATTATCAAAATCCGTCCGTCTGTTGATTTTGGATGAGCCTACCGCTGCATTGAATGAAGAAGAAAGCGCGAATTTGCTGAGATTGATCCGAGAATTGAAAGAGCAAGGTGTAACCTCCATCATTATTTCACATAAGCTGAATGAAATCGTGGATATCGCAGATCGAATCACCATTTTACGGGATGGACAGACGATTGAGACGCTAGAAAATGAAATGATCAGCGAAGAGCATATTATTCGCGGGATGGTGGGCAGAGATTTAGTTGATCGTTATCCTGAAAGAAAACCGGATATTGGAGAAGTTTATTTTAAAGTAGAAGACTGGACGGTCTATCACCCTCTTGATCATGAGCGAATCATAAACGACCATATCAACTTGCATTTGAAAAAAGGAGAGATTGTAGGAATAGCTGGGCTGATGGGAGCGGGCAGAACTGAATTCGCTATGAGTCTATTTGGACATTCTTATGGAAGCAAGATATCCGGACGTATATTAAAGGAAGGGGCAGAGATATCAGTTAAGACCGTTCCTTCAGCCATTGCAAACGGACTCGCTTATGTCTCGGAGGATCGAAAATCTTTAGGACTGAATCTGCTGATGGATATTCGGGAAAACGTGACGCTGAGCAGTTTGGATAAAATAAGTCAAAAAGGAGTATTAGATAAAGAAAAAGAAGTAACTGAGGCAGAAAATTTCCGGAAAAAGATGCGTATAAAAACAAACTCCATCCATCAAATTGTCAGTAGTCTTAGTGGTGGGAATCAACAAAAAGTCGTTTTATCCAAGTGGCTGATGACACAACCCGATATTCTTTTTTTAGATGAGCCAACCCGAGGGATAGACGTTGGGGCAAAATATGAGATCTACACGATTATCGAAGAAATGGCAGCAAATGGCAAAGCTGTCTGTCTTATCTCTTCTGAACTTCCTGAAATCTTAGGAATGTGTGATCGAATCTATACGATGAACGAAGGACGTATTACAGGAGAAGTCTCGCGAGAAGAGGCAGATCAAGAAGTCTTGATGAAATTAATGACGAAAGAAGAGGTGGGTTAAGTTGGAACAAGCAAAAAATCTTACGGATAAAAAAGAGAAAAAACTAAATTTGAAAAGTAGAGCAGCTGATCTTTTTGGTCGCTACAGCATGGTGATCATTTTAGCGGGACTACTTATTGCGTTTCAATTGATGACGGATGGTATTTTCTGGCGTCCGTTGAATATAACTAACCTTGTTTTGCAAAATAGTCATATATTAGTACTAGCTGCAGGGATGTTATTAGTTGTGCTCTTAGGTCATGTGGATTTGTCGGTAGGGTCAGTGATGGCGTTTGTTGGTGCAATTGCGGGCATGATGATGGTCAATCGCCAAATGAACCCGTGGGTGACAGTCATCGCATGTCTTGCAGTAGGCGGGCTGATCGGCGCATGGCAAGGTTTTTGGGTAGCTTATGCTGGGATACCGGCGTTTATCGTGACTTTAGCAGGATTGCTGATGTTTCGTGGACTGACACAAGTTGTTCTAGGCGGTCAATCTCTAGCACCTTTTCCAGCTGTTTTCCAAAAAATGTCTACGGGTTATTTACCAGACTTAAGCGAAGGAAGCAGCCTTCACTTCTTGACATTGATTTTAGGAATGATCATCACCATCGTGTTAGTTGTTGGACAATGGCGAACAAGAAATCGTCGGAAAAATCATTTATTTGAAGTGGAATCTCCAGCAGCTTTCTTGGTAAAGGCGGTATTTACAGCAGTCGTTGTACTAGGGATAACTTATATCTTTGCCTCTTATCAAGGATATCCGATCATTTTGATCATTCTCGGTTTGATCGTCGCAGCATATGGGTTTTTGACAAATAAAACAGTAGCAGGTCGCCAGATTTATGCGACGGGCGGAAATCGAAAAGCGGCTGAACTATCAGGAATCAAAACAAAGCGGATCACGTTCTGGGTTTTCGTCAACATGGGAGTCATGGCAGCTTTAGCTGGATTAGTTTTAGCTGCTCGGTTAAATGCGGCGACACCTCAAGCGGGTACTTCGATGGAACTAGATGCGATGGCGGCAGTATATTTTGGCGGTGCTTCAACATCCGGCGGCATCGGAACGATTATGGGTGCGATTGTCGGTGGCTTGGTCATGGGTGTATTGAACAATGGCATGTCGATTTTAGGCGTTGGGGTAGATTGGCAGCAGGCAATCAAAGGGTTGATCTTGCTTTTAGCCGTTGTATTAGACTTGTATAACAAGAAAAAACGGACAGCGTAGGAGAACACCGTTTATTCAGAAAAAAGACTGTGACAAGACATTTGTCACAGTCTTTTTTTCGCTAAAAGCGAACATTCATTGCTTCGTTTGTTTAGACTAAAAATAATGTATGTTTTTTTACCATTCGTATAAATTCTCTTTTTGCTCTTGATTTTTTCGCTTAATTGAGTTAAATTACATAGGGCGCTAAAAAAAGCCTTGATTAAATTAATAATGTTCGTGTTTTGCTGGATGTGAACATCAGGAGGATAATGTAATGAAAGTATTTGATTACGAAGATATTCAATTAATTCCTAATAAATGTATCGTAAATAGCCGTTCTGAATGTGATACAACGGTCACATTAGGCAAACATACATTCAAAATGCCAGTAGTGCCTGCCAACATGCAGACGATTATTGATGAAACGATTGCAGAATTCTTAGCGGAAAATGGTTATTTCTATATCATGCATCGGTTTGATGAAGCAGCTCGAATTCCGTTTATCAAAAAAATGAAAAAGCGCGGATTGATTACCTCGATCAGTGTTGGCGTCAAGAAAGAGGAATATTCCTTTATAGAGAAGTTGGCAGAAGAATCGCTAAATCCTGATTATATCACTATCGACATCGCGCATGGACATGCTAACTCAGTTATTGATATGATTCAGCATATTAAAAAATATTTGCCTGAAACTTTTGTGATTGCCGGTAATGTTGGTACACCGGAAGCCGTCCGTGAATTGGAAAATGCGGGCGCAGATGCAACAAAAGTCGGGATTGGTCCAGGAAAAGTATGTATTACAAAAATCAAGACAGGCTTTGGAACTGGAGGCTGGCAACTGGCCGCTCTTAGATGGTGTGCGAAAGCAGCTCGCAAGCCGATCATCGCTGACGGTGGGATCAGAACACATGGCGATATTGCAAAATCTGTCCGTTTTGGAGCGACAATGGTTATGATTGGCTCATTGTTTGCCGGTCACGAGGAATCTCCTGGCGAAACAAAAGTCGAAAACGGAATTGTATATAAAGAATACTTTGGTTCTGCTTCAGAATTCCAAAAAGGTGAAAAACGAAATGTTGAAGGAAAGAAAATCTGGATCCAACATAAAGGATCTTTGAAAGATACACTAGTGGAAATGCAACAAGACCTTCAATCATCTATTTCGTATGCTGGAGGAAGAGATCTGGAAGCCATTCGGAAAGTTGATTATGTCATCGTGAAAAATTCGATTTTTAACGGAGATACGATCTAAATAATGAGCAAAATATCAGCGGAAGGTTCATAACAGAACCTTCCGTTTTTTATGTTTTGCAAAAAAAGCTTTTCTTTTTTCTCGTAAATTCGGTAAAATCAATAGAAAGAATGGACAACAGAAAAGAGAGGACTATGTGGGAAAAGGTAGAGAAAAAACAAGGACCGATTTATCGTCAAATCATGGAACAGATCATGAGAGAAATCGAAAGTGGAAGAATCAATCCTGGAGATCAACTTGAATCGGAACGAAAACTAGGGCAATTTTTTGGTGTAAATCGTTCCACCGTTGTTCATGCATTGGAAGAACTTAGAGAGCTTGGCGTATTAACAAGTAAACGTGGTAGCGGTTGGTTCGTCAATCAGACTGAATGGGGGAAATTCGCCGTTCCAAGAATCGATTGGCGAAAAATGATCTCACCTCGCTATGAACAGACGGATTGGTATGAACAAAAAATAAAAGAAGCAAAGCAGAGCCAAAGAACATTGTTCCTTGACTTATATGCGAGTGAGATGCCAGATGAGCTTTTGCCGAATTTTGAGTTTCCTTCTTATTCTCTTGAAGAAATCTTAGTGGAAGAAAAAGAAATGGATCTTTTAGGCTATACTCCGTTACGTAACAAAATCAAACGGTATTTGGAAAGTAAATTTGAACTGACCTTTTCCCTAAACCAGCTTCTGGTGACTGGTGGTGGCCAGCAAGCAATCTTTTTGATCTTACAAACGATTCTTTCTGCTGGAGAGGGGATAGCTGTAGAGTCACCTTCTTTTTTTTACCGATTACCTCTTTTCAAAGCTTCAGGAACGCGTTTATTTGGGATACCGATGGATGAAGAAGGGATCGACTTAGAAAAACTGAAAGAATCGATCCATAAAAATAAATTGAAAGCAGTGCTTATCAACCCCAATTTTCAAAACCCTACAGGAAAAGTGATGAGTCAAAAGCGACGAGAAAAGCTAGTAGAATTGTGTCGGCAGTATCGGCTTCCGATTATTGAAGACGATGTATTTACGGACCTTTCATTTCTAAAGCAAGATGAAGTTCTTCCTATACGGACGATTGATCCGGATAATGTATTATATGTCGGTTCGTTATCTAGGATTTTAGGAAAAACAACGAAAATCGGTTGGTTGATCGGACCAGAGACCTTTATCTTGCAACTCGCTAAAGCGCAAGAAATGATGGAGTTTCCGATGAACATCCTTACACAAATCACGGCCGCTAATGTATTTGATGAAGCAATTGATTTGAAAATGTTGGATGTAAGAAAAAAATTGAAAGAAAAAAGCCAACTGATAAGTATTTGGGCGGAGTCTCAATCGTTTTTCAAGCTTCATTCGATTCTAGGTGGTTATTATGCTTGGATCACTTGGGATGGAAAAAAGCTGGACCCCCAACTAGCAGAAAAAGTAGTAGATATGGGTCTAGGAATCGCACCAAGTCTACTTTTTGGGCAAGATATAAATGGAATCAGAATCAATTACAGTCGTCTAGATGAAGCCAACATATCGTTGTTTTATTCAAAGATGAAAATTTTAGAACAGTGGTTAACAGAATAATTTCACAAAGTAAAAAGATTAAAGAATATAACAGCTGGGATTTAAATTTCCGGCTGTTTCTTTTTTTTCTTAAAAAGAAGACGAGACAAAGTATTAGGGAAAAAAACACTTTTTGTACAACCGTTCACGATGTCTTAAGAAAATAAATAGTTGCAGCAAAACTGTATAACACCAGCGTTTCTAAATAGAAACAGATCATTATAAGTTTGATTAGAAAATATAAAAAACACAGTCTAAATATAAAACGCTTTCCTTATTGTGATTATATTCACTAATGCTGTTAATATGCGGATTGGCATAATTTCCTTTCATCGTGAAAATTTGTGCTTTTAGCTTGTATTTCTCATAAATCCATGATAATTTATTAATGAAGACGGTTAAATAGTGATACAGTTTTATTCGCTGTTTCAATCGCAGAATGAAGAGATTTTCTTATAGATGAGAGAGGAATGTGTGACAAATGGCAAACAAAAAAGCACCGATCGACTTCCAAGCACTGCTAGATGAAGTCAATGCAGATTTCCCAGTATATCAAGCACTTGATCAAGATGGAAACGTAGTTAACAAAGATTTAGTACCTGATTTATCCGATGATGAACTCGTTGAATTAATGACTCACATGGTATGGTCTCGTGTATTAGACCAACGTTCCACAGCGCTGAACCGCCAAGGACGCCTAGGCTTTTTTGCACCAACTGCCGGACAAGAGGCAAGTCAGCTGGCCAGTGCGTATGCATTTGATAAAGAAGATGTTCTTCTTCCAGGTTATCGAGATGTCCCTCAATTAGTAAAACACGGCTTACCTTTATCACAAGCATTTTTATGGTCTAGAGGACATGCTGCAGGTAATTCTTATCCGGAAGAATTGAAAGCTCTACCACCACAAATCATCATCGGTGCACAATATGTACAAGCAGCCGGTGTTGCATTAGGTTTGAAAAAACGCAACAAGAAAAATGTTGTCTTCACTTATACTGGTGATGGCGGTTCATCACAAGGTGATTTTTACGAAGCAATCAATTTCGCTGGTGCTTACCATGCAAATGCTGTATTTTATATCCAAAACAATGGGTATGCGATCTCTACACCTCGTGAAAAACAAACCGCAGCAAAAACACTTGCACAAAAAGCTGTCGCAGCTGGGATTCCAGGAATTCAAGTCGATGGAATGGATCCGCTTGCAGTATATACTGTATCTAAAATGGCACGGGAATGGGCAATCAGCGGAAATGGACCAGTCCTAATTGAAACACTGACTTATCGTTACGGACCACATACACTATCTGGGGACGATCCAACCCGCTACCGTACAAAAGACACAGATGACGAATGGCAGAAAAAAGATCCATTGATCCGCTTCCGTAAATATCTGACGGAAAAAGGACTTTGGTCTGAAGAAAAAGAAGAACAAGTGATTGAAGCAACTAAAGAAGAAATCAAAGTAGCTATCGCAGAAGCCGACAAAGTTCCAAAACAAAAGGTTTCAGATTTCTTGAAAAACATGTTCGAAGTATCTCCACAATCAATCAAAGAACAAATTGCAATTTATGAAGCGAAGGAGTCGAAATAATCATGGCACAAAAAACAATGATCCAAGCAATCACCGATGCCTTAGCACTTGAACTAGAAAATGACGAGAATGTCGTTGTTTTTGGTGAAGATGTTGGGAAAAACGGAGGAGTTTTCCGGGCAACTGAAGGATTGCAGGAAAAATTCGGAGAAGACCGAGTATTCGATACTCCTTTAGCTGAATCTGGAATCGCAGGGTTGAGTTTCGGACTTGCGTTGGAAGGATTTCGTCCAGTTCCTGAAATCCAATTTTTTGGTTTTATTTTCGAAGCAATGGATGAAGTAGTAGCTCAAATGGCTCGTACAAGATACCGAATGAGCGGTACTAGAAATCTACCAATCACGATTCGTTCACCATTTGGTGGCGGTGTTCATACACCAGAACTGCATTCAGATAATTTAGAAGGTTTGATTGCCCAGTCTCCTGGTATTCGAGTAGTGATCCCATCAAATCCTTACGATGCAAAAGGACTATTGATTTCTTCTATTAGAAGTAACGATCCAGTTGTTTTCCTAGAACACATGAAACTATATCGCTCATTCCGAGAAGAAGTGCCGGATGAAGCTTACGAAGTTCCTTTGGACAAAGCAGCAGTTACTCGTGAAGGAACAGATGTATCTGTTATCACATACGGGGCAATGGTGCGTGAAGCCATCAAAGCAGCAGACAATCTTGCAAAAGAAAATATCTCTGTTGAAATCATTGATCTTCGTACAGTTGCGCCATTAGATGTAGAAACGATCATTCAATCCGTGGAAAAAACAGGTCGCGTAGTCGTTGTCCAAGAAGCGCAACGACAAGCGGGTGTTGCTGCGCAAGTAGTTTCTGAGATCTCAGAACGCGCTATCCTTTCATTAGAAGCCCCAATCGGACGAGTTTCTGCACCTGATACAGTCTTCCCGTTTGGACAAGCAGAAAATGTTTGGTTACCAAACGCAAAAGATATCGAAGACAAAGTAAAAGAAATCGCGGAATTTTAAGAAAAGAAGGGACGAAACAAAGTCATGGCTTATCAATTTAAATTGCCGGATATCGGTGAAGGAATTGCAGAAGGTGAAATCGTCAAATGGTTCGTCAAACCAGGAGATACGATTAATGAAGATGATACATTATTAGAAGTTCAAAACGACAAATCAGTAGAAGAAATCCCCTCACCTGTAACAGGAACGGTTAAAAATGTCATTGTTCCAGAAGGTACAGTAGCAAATGTTGGGGATGTATTGGTAGAAATCGATGCACCAGGACACGAAGACAATGAAGGGGACAGTGGTGTAGCCGCAGAATCCCAAACTCCAGCTAACCCGGCTGCTGAACCAACTGTTGATACAGAATCAGCTGGATCGTCAAGCGAAGGAGTCTTCCAATTCAAGTTACCGGATATCGGTGAAGGAATTGCAGAAGGTGAAATCGTCAAATGGTTCGTCAAACCAGGAGATACGATTAATGAAGATGATACATTATTAGAAGTTCAAAACGACAAATCAGTAGAAGAAATCCCGTCACCCGTAACCGGGACAGTTAAAAACGTGATTGTCCCAGAAGGAACAATAGCAAATGTTGGGGACGTGTTAGTAGAAATCGATGCTCCTGGACACAATGGTGCACCATCAACTAGTGCGCCATCAGCTGAAGCACCAAAAGAAAAAGTAGAAACATCAGGTTCAGCAAGTGTCGTTGAAGCTGCCGATCCAAATAAACGTGTATTGGCTATGCCATCTGTTCGTCAATTTGCCCGCGAAAAAGATGTAGATATCTCACAAGTAACTGCAACTGGAAAAGGTGGCAGAGTAACAAAAGAGGACATCGAAAACTTCTTGTCAGGTGGTCCAAGCAGTGCACCAGCGAAATCAGAAGCGCCAGAAGCGGCAGCGCCGAAAGAAGCAGCTCCTGCAGCAGAAAGCAAACCATCTGCACCAGCAAAACCATTCAAGTCCAACTTAGGAGACTTGGAAGAACGTGTAGCAATGACACCAACACGTAAAGCTATTGCTAAAGCAATGGTCAACAGTAAGCATACAGCTCCACACGTGACATTGCATGATGAAGTAGAAGTGTCTAAACTATGGGATAATCGGAAACGATTTAAAGAAGTTGCTGCTGCAAATGGTACGAAACTTACTTTCTTGCCATATGTCGTGAAAGCTTTAACAGCGACTGTTAAGAAATACCCAGTATTGAATGCATCTATCGACGATGCAAACCAAGAAATCGTTTATAAACATTACTACAATATCGGTATTGCAACTGATACGGATCACGGACTATATGTACCAAATGTGAAAGATGCAGACCGCAAAGGAATGTTTGCTATTGCAGACGAAATCAATGAGAAAGCAAAATTAGCTCATGACGGCAAACTATCTGCAGAAGATATGCGCAATGGAACGATTACGATCAGCAATATCGGATCTGTAGGTGGCGGTTGGTTTACACCAGTCATCAACTATCCAGAAGTAGCTATTTTAGGTGTAGGAACGATTGCACAACAACCAATCGTAAATGCTGAAGGCGAAATCGTTGTCGGTCGTGTGATGAAACTGTCATTAAGTTTCGATCACCGTATCGTAGATGGAGCAACTGCGCAACAAGCAATGAATAATATCAAACGTCTTTTAGCTGATCCAGAGCTATTAATGATGGAAGGATGATAAACAAATGGTAGTTGGAGATTTTGCTGTAGAATTAGATACAGTTGTAATCGGTGCGGGACCTGGTGGCTATGTAGCTGCCATCCGCGCTGCTGAAATGGGACAAAAAGTAGCAATCATTGAAAGAGAGTATATTGGCGGTGTTTGTTTGAATGTCGGCTGTATTCCTTCAAAAGCACTGATAGCTGCAGGACACCATTATCAAGAGTCACTAGATTCTGAAATGTTTGGAGTAACTAGTGAAAATGTCAAACTAGATTTTGCGAAAACACAAGAATGGAAAGAAAACAAAGTTGTCCATACGTTGACTTCTGGTGTTGGTTTCCTATTAAAAAAACATAAGGTTGAAACAATCGAAGGAGAAGCGTTCTTCGTAGATGATCACACACTACGCGTCATCCATCCAGATTCAGCTCAAACTTATTCGTTCAATAACGCAATCATCGCAACAGGTTCCCGTCCAATCGAGATTCCAGGATTTAAATTCGGAGGACGTGTGTTAGATTCTACTGGCGGATTAGCATTGAAAGAAGTACCTAAGAAATTTGTGATCATCGGTGGCGGTGTGATTGGTGCCGAATTGGGCGGAGCGTACGCAAACTTAGGAGCAGAAGTAACGATCCTTGAAGGTTCACCACAAATTTTACCAACTTACGAAAAAGATCTAGTAAAATTAGTAGAAGATGATTTCAAGAAAAAAGGTGTAACAGTCGTAACGAATGCAATGGCGAAAGAAGCAGTCGATAACGGTGACAGCGTGACAGTGAAATATGCAGTGGACGGGAAAGAAGAATCCGTTACTGCTGATTATGTGATGGTCACTGTAGGTCGTCGTCCGAATACGGATGATATGGGCTTAGAACAAGCAGGAGTCGAAGTAGGAGAACGAGGATTGATTACGGTAGATAAACAAGGACGTACGAACGTACCTAATATCTATGCCATCGGTGATATCGTTCCAGGGGCGGCATTAGCACACAAAGCCAGTTATGAAGCAAAAATCGCTGCTGAAGCAATCTCTGGCAAAAAAGTAGCTGTAGATTATAAAGCAATGCCGGCAGTAGCCTTCACTGACCCTGAATTGGCTTCTGTAGGTATGACGATCAAAGAAGCAAAAGATGCTGGTATCGAAGCAAAAGCATACAAATTCCCATTTTCAGGGAACGGTCGGGCATTATCGCTTGGTAAAACAGAAGGATTCATCCGTCTAGTTACGACGATCGAAGATAACGTGCTGATTGGTGCACAAATCGGGGGAGTCGGTGCAAGCGATATGGTTTCTGAATTAGCTTTAGCAATCGAATCAGGAATGAACGCTGAAGATATCGCCTTGACGATTCATCCGCATCCATCTCTTGGCGAAATCGTCATGGATGCTTCGGAATTAGCATTAGGCTTGCCAATCCATATTTGATTTGAATAATATAGGCGAAACGTAACTGAGAAATCGGTTGCGTTTTTTCTTTTTCTAGAAAATAATGGTACGTATTTTTATTACATAAACTGATATCATAAAAAATAAACAGAAATATTTGAGTAATGTAATCCATCAAATGGGAAAGAAGGAAGTTAGAAATGAAAATTCCAGGAACTGAGGTAGGCGCAAGCATCCAAATTGACCCATCGTTATCACTTGATCAACAACCACAAATAGAACAGATTAGACAATTGATTCGTAGAACTGAAGAGCGCTTCTTTGATCATTTGTCTGATTTGTTTGACGCAGATTCCGAGAAATACGCAAAGATTGAAACTATCATGCTCCGAAATGCTAATATCGATGGACCTTCTTTGCTCGAGGTACTTGAGCGTAAAGGTAAAGGAATTGAACGAAGCCAAGTAGTATTTGCAGATGATTCTGAATTGATTTGGTATAAAAAAAATACGATTATAGCGCTTAGAGAACAATCTGATATAGAAGCAAGTAATACATTATGGGAAACATACGCTAAAAATCAAGATCATACCCTTCGTGAAATCATGAACCCTAGCTTTGATAAACTTATCAATGAAGAAAAAATTTTTATAAATAATGGAGTACAAGAAAGGCTAAGAAGGAAAGCAGAACGTCAAATGGAAGAAAAAAACAAAAACGGCCAGACAATCCGAGTGATTAACTCTCAATTACTCGCCAAGAGTAGAAAAACAAGCAATCTTACACGTGATCATCTAAGATAAATCAAGTTTTTTTGGAATTAATACGAAGAAACTCAATAATAGATAAGAATGATAAAAAGGAGTAAGTTTTCAGTCTCCTTTTTTATTTCTTTTTTATTATCAATAATTTAATTATGTAAACTTGTGATACGACTACTTCTTGGTTTATTACCGTCTCCTATGCTACACTAAAGAAGAATATGAAATAGGAGAGTTGAAGATGCAAGAATATCAGTATCCACTTGATTTAGACTGGACAACAGATGAAATGGTCATTGTAATGAAGATGTGGGAAGATCTGGAACGTGCGAATGAAAAAGGGATAAACAATGAAGCTTTTTTGAAGACCTATCAGCAGTTCAAAACAGTTGTCAAATCCATCGGAGAAGAAAAACGGTTGGGACGGGAATTTGAAAAAGCTTCCGGGTACTCCTTATATCGAACAGTGCAGCAAGCAAAAAAAAATCCAAACAAAACTTTGAGAATGAACGGGTGAGATAAATGGAACAGATGATTGATCATATCAAATCCTGGCTAGAAGAAGCTGGTGAGAAAATCAAATCTTCTCAACAAACATTAACGATCTCGCAAAAATCAAATCGAACGGATCTAGTGACAAATGTCGACCGAAACATCCAGAATTTTCTAATCGAAAAAATCCATTCCTATGATCCAGAGGCGAAAATATTGGCAGAAGAAGAAGGGTGTAATAAACTATCGGATCTCGATGGAAGAGTCTTTATCATCGATCCTATTGATGGCACATTGAATTTCGTGATTGAAGGGGAAAACTTTTGTATCATGCTCGCTGTTTATGAATCCGGCGTTGGAAAACTTGGTTTCATTTATGACGTCATGAGAAATGAGCTTTTTTGGGGTGGAAAAGGAATAGGTGTCTATAAAAATGACAAACCAATGCCTAGACCAGCAAATAAATCTTTATCAGAAGGCTTACTTGGTGTGAATAGCTATCTTTTCGGTCATAATAAATATGGAATCCGAGAGATTGCGGAAAGCAGCATGGGAACACGTATGTACGGGTGTGCAGGGCTTGAACTAGCCGCAATCTTGAAAGGAAACCATATTGCTTACATTTCGAACCTCAGCCCTTGGGATTATGCAGCGGGAAATGTTTTATTGGAAGAGTTTGGTATGGTAACAAGCGGTCTTTTTGGCACTCCATTGACCTTTGATAGAAGGGAATACTATTTAGCAGGGACTCCTTGTGCATATGCAGAAATCGCAGACCTTTTGAAAAAAGAAGGCTGAAAAAAGGTAGAAATCATTCACAAAAATGATAAAAACGGGCAAAAGATTAATTTTCTCGAAAAAATGAAAACATTTTACTATATTTCATGAAAAAAGTCTGCTATAATTAGCAGTCGAGTAAAATTTGCCCTGTCATAAAGAACCAATAAAAAAGGAGTTAGTTACATTGAATTATAGAAACGATATCCGTAACGTCGCAATTATTGCCCACGTTGACCACGGAAAAACAACATTAGTTGATGAACTATTAAAACAATCAGATACATTAGACGCACATACGCAATTGCAAGAACGTGCGATGGACTCAAATGCGCTAGAAAAAGAACGTGGTATCACGATTTTAGCCAAAAACACAGCTGTAGACTATAAAGGAATTCGCGTAAACATCATGGATACTCCAGGACACGCGGACTTTGGTGGCGAAGTAGAACGGATCATGAAAATGGTTGACGGCGTTGTGTTGGTCGTAGATGCGTATGAAGGAACAATGCCTCAAACACGTTTTGTATTGAAAAAAGCATTGGAACAACATATCACACCAATCGTTGTCGTAAACAAGATTGACAAACCTTCTGCTCGTCCTGAGCATGTTGTAGATGAAGTTCTTGAACTATTCATCGAATTGGGAGCAGATGATGATCAGTTAGACTTTCCTGTGATTTATGCGTCTGCACTGAATGGTACGTCAAGCTTATCAGACGACCCAGCAGATCAAGAACCAACAATGGCACCTATTTTTGACACGATTATTGAAAAAATTCCTGCTCCTGTCGATAATAGCGACGAACCATTACAATTCCAAGTTTCATTACTTGACTACAACGATTATGTAGGTCGTATCGGAATCGGACGTGTATTTAGAGGAACAATCAAAGTAGGCGACCAAGTAGCATTAATTAAATTAGACGGAACAGTTAAGAAATTCCGTGTAACGAAATTATTTGGTTTCTTTGGACTAAAACGTCTAGAGATTCAAGAAGCAAAAGCTGGAGACTTGATTGCTGTCTCAGGTATGGAAGACATCTTTGTCGGTGAAACAGTTACTCCTGTGGATCATCAAGATGCGTTACCTATCCTTCACATTGACGAACCAACATTGCAAATGACTTTCTTAGTTAATAATTCACCATTTGCCGGTCGAGAAGGGAAATACGTAACTGCTCGTAAAATTGAAGAACGTTTGATGGCAGAACTTCAAACAGATGTATCTTTGCGAGTTGAACCAACAAACTCTCCAGATGCTTGGACTGTTTCTGGTCGTGGAGAATTGCATTTGTCTATCTTGATTGAAAACATGCGTCGTGAAGGATACGAATTGCAAGTATCTCGTCCAGAAGTTATTGAAAAAGAAATCGACGGTGTAAAATGCGAACCGTTTGAACGCGTACAAATCGACACACCAGAAGAATACATGGGTAGTGTCATCGAATCCTTGAGCTTACGTAAAGGTGAAATGCAAGATATGGTCCATACAGGAAACGGACAAATCCGTTTGACATTCTTGACACCTGCTCGCGGTTTGATCGGTTATTCAACTGAATTCCTTTCAATGACACGCGGTTACGGAATCATGAACCATACTTTTGATCAATACTTGCCAATGCTTCCTGGTCAAATCGGTGGACGTCACCAAGGTGCGCTTGTTTCGATCGATACCGGAAAAGCAACGACCTATTCTATCATGAGTATCGAAGAACGCGGTACAGTCTTCGTAGAACCAGGTACAGAAGTATATGAAGGAATGATTATCGGAGAAAACAGCCGTGATAATGATTTGACTGTCAACATCACAAAAGCAAAACAAATGACAAACGTACGGTCTGCTACTAAAGACCAAACATCTGTCATCAAAAAACCAAAACAATTGACGTTGGAAGAATCTTTGGAATTCTTGAATGATGATGAATATTGCGAAGTAACACCAGAAAGCATTCGCTTGAGAAAACAAATTTTAGAGAAAAATGCTCGTGAAAAAGCATCTAAAAAGAAAAAATAATCTGTAAAAGGATGAAGAGAGAAACCAGCTTGTTATAAAAAATAGCTGGTTTCTTTTTTTGTCCAACTTATTTCTGTGGAGAAGTCATCTTTGTCAATGGACTTAAATTCAGAAAATACGCCAAAAGACATTTAAAAGACTTTTAAAGAACTTGATTCTGGTGTGATTTTGTTTCATATCGCGCGTATGTTTCACAAGAGGGATCAACTTGTCCTTCGGAGAAAACCGAAGTAAAATGGCAAGGGAAAGGAGCGGGAAGATGAACGACTTATTAAAACAATACTTTGGTTATGATAAGTTTAGACCTGGTCAAAAAGAAATTATCCAGAAAGTCATTGATCAGGAAAATGTATTAGGGATCATGCCTACCGGAAGTGGGAAATCAATCTGTTACCAGCTTCCATCTTTACTATTAGATGGGCTTACTGTGGTTGTATCCCCTTTGATCTCTCTGATGAAGGATCAGGTGGATGCAGCGAATCAATTAGGTATACCCGCCACTTTTATCAATAGCTCGTTAGATGGTTACGAAACAGCTAGACGCTTCCAAGAAATCGATAGGCAGCAGTATCGTTTACTTTATATTGCTCCAGAACGTTTTATCATGTCGGATTTCATTCAAGCGATGAATCGATGGAACGTCTGTATGATTGCCATTGACGAGGCGCATTGTATCTCTCAGTGGGGGCATGATTTCCGTCCAAGTTATTTACAAATGGCGAAACAGCTAGATCAACTGCCAAATCGACCTGTTATTGTTGCACTGACAGCTACAGCAACTATACAAGTAGCCGCTGACATAAAAAGACTTTTAAAAATCCCTGACGGCAATCACATCCAGACTGGTTTTGGACGGGAAAATCTCCGCTTTCAAGTAGTGAAAGACCAAAAAAAAGAACAATATCTAGTCGAGTATTTGAAAATCAACAAAAATCAATCGGGCATTATTTATGCAGCGACGAGAAAAGAAGTAGACCGAATCTATCATTTGCTTAAAAAATTTGGATTTTCTATAGGCAGATATCATGGTGGCCTAAAGGAGAATGAACGAACGGCAATGCAAGAGGCCTTTTTATACGATCGCTTACAGCTAATCGTAGCGACCAATGCATTCGGCATGGGCATAAATAAAAGCAATGTCCGTTTTGTTATCCATTATCAAATTCCTGGCTCTCTAGAAGCATACTATCAGGAAGCTGGTCGTGCGGGAAGAGATGGTCTTTCCAGTGAAGCCATCCTGCTTTTCGCTCCTCAAGATATTCAGGTCCAAAAGTTTTTTATCCATCAGTCCCAAAGAGAAGAGGAGCAAAAGCAAAAAGAATATGAAAAATTAAAAGCGATGACAGAATATGCGTATATAGAATCCTGTCTTCAGCAATACATCCTAAACTATTTTGGCGAGACAAGCAGTCCGTGCAATCGTTGTGGTAACTGTTTAGATGACAGAGAAATAGTAGAAGTAACGACACAAGCACAGATGGTCCTTTCTTGTTTGAAACGTATGGGGGAGAATTATGGCAAGCAGATGCTAATGAAAGTCTTGGCAGGATCGAAAGAACAAAAGCTGCGAGCCTTGGGGTTTGAACGTTTATCTACCTATGGACTGATGAAAAACCAATCGCAAAAAGAAACGATGCAATTGATTGAATATTTGATATCGAATGGCTATCTTCTGACCGTTAATGGAGAATATCCTATCTTGAAAGTAACAGAAAGAGGGATCCAAGTATTAAAAGGACAAGAAGCTGTCTATCGAAAGGAACCCAAAAAAGTCCAGCAGCTGTCGGATGAAGAGACCGATACACTATTTGAAGTGTTGCGGGAACTTCGAACGGATCTAGCATCAGAAGCAGGCGTTCCCCCGTATGTCGTATTTTCAGATTCCACCTTGAAAGAAATGAGCCGAATACGTCCATCAAGCAGACTGGAGATGCTTCAGATAAAGGGAGTTGGTCAAAGCAAGCTTGATAAATACGGAGAAGCCTTTTTATCTCGGATAAAAAATACGGATCCTAACGTTCTGGACAAGTAAGAAGGACCATTACGTAAAAATGAATAAAAACAACTGGTTAAATCTGTTTTTTTGCTCCCTATGAAAATCAAATATGTTATAATTAAGGAATTAGAACGGGAGGTAAGCACAGATGGATTCTTTGTCGAAAAAACTTGCGATCCAAGTATTAAATGATGAAGCAGAACGGATCAAACGATTAATCCGAAACCAAAATAACAGTCTCTGTATCTCGCAATGCAAAGCCTTCGAAGAAGTGGTAGATACACAGATGTACGGTTTCTCCCAGCAAGTCGGGTTTGCTGTTCGTATAGGAGTAATCGAAAAAAACGAGGGACAGCTGATGTTAAGTGAGCTGGAACGAGAATTGAATCAGTTATACAGTGAGGTTTACCAAGAAAATTATGATAAAAAAGAAGTTGGCAAGGAGGAATAGACTTGCCTAAGAAAGTAAAAAAAAGGCATCTATTAGACTATAGTATCTTGATTCCCTATTTGATTTTATGTGTTTTGGGTTTGATCATGGTATATAGTTCTACGTCGTATCTATTATTAGAAAACGGACAAAATCCGTCCGCATCAGTCATTAACCAAAGTATTTTTTGGGTGCTCAGCTTGATTGCTATCGCACTACTCTACAAAATGAAAACAGATGTTTTGAAAAACCAGCGTTTGATTATGGCAGCCATCGCAGTTTTGACGATTTTGCTGCTGATCGTTGTGTTTTTCGGTAAAGAAATCAATGGTGCAAAAGGTTGGCTTCAAATTGCAGGATTTTCGATCCAACCTGCCGAATACCTAAAGATCATTTCTATCTGGTATCTGTCTCTGACTTTATCAAAAAGGCAAAACAGTGTACAAAAAGATTTCCTAGGGACTGTAAAACGTCCACTTGCAATGGTTATCGGACTGACTGCTTTGATCGCTATCCTTCCCGATTTTGGGAATGCGGCAGTTATCTTTTTGATTATTTTGGTTCTGCTTTTAGCCAGCGGAGTTAATTATGTGTATACTTTGATTGTAGGAGTAGGGGGTTTTTGTTTAAGTACTTTTACGATCTGGCTAATCAATATTACAAACGGAAAAATCTTGCCTGGACGTTTACAGTATATCTATAATCGCTTTGCTATTTACCAAAATCCTTTCTCGGATGAATTAAATAAAGGCCATCAATTAGTTAATGGTTACTATGCCATGTTCAATGGCGGGTTATTTGGCAGAGGATTAGGTAACAGTATCCAGAAAAAGGGATTTTTACAAGAAGCACAAACCGATTTTATCTATGCGATCGTAGTGGAAGAGCTCGGAGTGATTATGGGAATTTTGATATTAGCGTTGCTATTCTTTATGATTGTGCGCATTATTCTTGTAGGGATTCGTTCAAGAGATCCGTTCAATTCGCTTTTGTGCATTGGGATCGGCGCAATGTTTTTGATCCAAGTGTTTGTCAATCTGGGAGGAATCACTGGTGTCATTCCTTTGACAGGGATCACGTTCCCATTCTTAAGTCAAGGAGGATCCAGTTTGCTGATGCTTTCGATCTGTGTCGGCTTTGTCCTCAACATTAGTGCGGATGAAAAACGCAAGAGCTTAGGTTTATAATAAAAAAAGATGTAGGAGTGGTTCGATGAAAAAAGTTTTAGTTGCTAACAGGGGTGAAATCGCTGTACGTGTATTTCGTGCTTGTACAGAATTAGGAATTAAAACTGTTGGAATCTATGCAGAAGAAGATGAATATTCCGTACACCGTTTTAAAGCGGATGAAGCATATTTAGTAGGACAAGGGAAAAAACCGATTGATGCGTATCTAGATATTGAAGGGATCATTTCTATCGCGAAAGAATGCGGGGCTGATGCCATTCATCCTGGTTATGGTCTTTTATCGGAAAACTTGAATTTTGCGCAACGGTGCGAGGAAGAGGGCATCACTTTTGTTGGACCCAAACTGCATCATTTGGATATTTTTGGAGATAAAATCAAAGCAAAAGCTGCAGCCATCGAAGCAGGAATTGCTTCAATTCCAGGCACAGATGGTCCAATCGCTTCTGTAGACGATGCATTGGAATTTGCTGAACGATTCGGTTATCCGATTATGATTAAGGCAGCTCTAGGCGGCGGAGGTCGCGGAATGCGTGTGGCTCATGATGAAAAGAGTGCAAGAGAAGGTTACGAACGTGCAAAAAGCGAAGCAAAAGCTGCCTTTGGTAGCGATGAAGTGTATGTTGAAAAATACATCGCCAACCCTAAGCATATCGAAGTACAGATTCTTGGTGACACACATGGAAACGTCATCCATCTTTTCGAAAGAGACTGTTCTGTTCAGCGCCGCCACCAAAAAGTAGTAGAAGTAGCGCCTTGTGTCTCTATGAACGAACAGCAACGTCAAAAAATTTGTCAGGCAGCTGTCCAATTGATGAAACATGTTGGGTATGTCAATGCGGGTACGGTAGAATTTCTTGTTGAAGGAGATGATTTTTACTTTATCGAAGTCAATCCTCGCGTCCAAGTGGAACATACGATCACAGAAATGATTACAGATATTGATATCGTGACAACACAACTATTGATTGCCCAAGGGTTAGATTTGCATAAAGAAATCGGATTGCCTCAGCAAGAAGAAATCAAATTAAATGGGTCAGCTATTCAATGCCGAATTACTACGGAAGACCCGTTGAATAACTTTTTACCAGACACAGGAAAAATCGATACGTATCGTTCACCTGGCGGATTTGGCGTACGTCTGGATGTAGGGAATGCTTACGCTGGCTATGTGGTGACGCCGTATTTTGATTCATTGTTAGTAAAAGTATGTACGCATGGCGCTACTTTTGAAACAGCCATTCAGAAAATGGAACGTTGCTTGAAAGAATTCAGGATCCGTGGAGTAAAAACAAATATTCCATTTATGCTAAATGTCATCACACATCCTGAATTCCAATCAGGAAATGCAAAAACAACTTTTATCGATAGTACAGCAACATTATTTGAATTTCCTCGACTACGAGACCGCGGAAATAAAACGATGAAATATATCGGTGAAATTACTGTCAATGGTTTTCCAGGTATCGAAAGTGGCGAAAAACCATTTTATGAAGAACCACGTATACCTAAAGATCTAATCACAAGAACTGATTACGTAACGGCTAAGAACGTATTAGATGCGAAGGGTGCCGATGCTTTGGTTGAATGGATCAAAGGACAGGAAAATTTATTGTTGACGGATACGACATTTAGAGACGCTCATCAAAGTCTGCTAGCAACTCGTGTTCGGACAAAGGATTTCAAGCAGATTGCACGCTTAACGGGAGAAGGTCTTCCTGAACTCTTTTCAAGTGAGATGTGGGGGGGAGCAACATTTGATGTGGCTTACCGATTTTTGAATGAAGATCCTTGGCAACGATTGAGAAAAATCCGTTCTTTAATGCCTAATACATTGCTGCAAATGCTTTTCAGAGGTTCAAATGCCGTTGGGTATTCTAATTATCCTGACAATGTACTGGTGGAATTTGTCAAAGAAGCAGCAGCACAAGGGATTGATGTTTTCCGAATCTTTGATAGTTTGAACTGGACTCCTCAAATGGAAAAAAGTATCCAAGCAGTACGGGATACTGGTAAAATCGCAGAGGCAGCTATCTGCTATACTGGCGATATCAACGATCCAAGCCGAGCAAAATACAATGTTCAGTATTATAAAGACATGGCAAAAGAACTAGAACAACTGGGTGCGCATATCATTGCAATCAAAGATATGGCTGGGTTGCTTAAACCGCAAGCAGCTTATCGCTTGATTAGTGAATTGAAAGAAACGACGGATCTGCCAATCCATCTGCATACTCATGATACTAGTGGAAACGGGATTATCACTTATTCCGCTGCTTCAAAAGCAGGAGTAGATATCGTTGACGTAGCAATGAGTGCAATGAGTGGGAACACGAGTCAGCCTAGCATGAGCAGCTTGTATTATGCGCTGGTCAATGGCCCACGGCTGCCAGAAATCACAATTGAAAATGCACAGAAATTAAACCATTATTGGGAAGATGTGCGTATGTATTACAAACCATTTGAAAATGGCTTGAATGCTCCTGAAACAGAAGTGTATATGCATGAGATGCCGGGAGGACAGTATTCAAATCTGCAACAGCAGGCAAAAGCTGTCGGACTAGGTCATCGCTGGGATGAAATCAAACAAATGTACCATACTGTCAATTTGATGTTTGGCGATATCGTGAAAGTAACTCCATCATCTAAAGTCGTAGGAGATATGGCACTATTCATGGTCCAAAATGATCTCACAGAACAAGACATCTATGGAAAAGGCGAAACACTAAGTTTCCCTGAATCTGTAGTGACTTTCTTCCAAGGAGAACTAGGACAACCAGTCGGCGGATTTCCTGAAAAACTGCAAAAGATCATTCTTAAGGGCAGACCCGCGTTGAGTAAACGTCCAGGACTGTTGGCGAAATCAGTCGATTTCAACGAAGTGAAAAAAGAATTGGCAGAAAAAATCGGCTATGAACCAAAACAAGACGAAGTATTAAGTTATTTGATGTATCCGCAAGTCTTTTTGGACTATCAAAAAGCGTATAATCAATTTGGCGATGTTACATTACTGGATACACCAACATTCTTCCAAGGGATACGTTTAGGTGAAACGATCAATGTACAAATCGAACGTGGAAAAACGCTTATCATTCGTTTAGATGAAATCGGAGAACCCGATATCGAAGGAAATCGCGTACTGTTCTTCAATCTGAATGGGCAAAGACGGGAAATCACTATCAAAGATAATTCAATCATCAGTGCGGTTCAAACTCGATTGAAAGCTGAACCAACAAACCGAGAACAAATCGGAGCAACGATGTCTGGTTCTGTGCTTGATGTATTAGTGAAAAAAGGGGATAACGTCAAAAAAGGCGACACGTTGATGATTACTGAAGCAATGAAAATGGAAACAGCCATCGAAGCACGTTTTGACGGAGAAGTTGCACATGTATATGTATCTTCAGGCGACACGATTTCGTCTGGCGACCTTTTGATTGAAGTGACTGAAAAATAATAAGTGAAAGGTGGGGAAACATGAAAAGACTGGGTTTGTTTTGGCTGATTCTGCTATTAGTTATTGCGGCATTCTATATGGAACCAGTCTTGTTCCCGCCAAAACTTGAAGTGAAGGAAAACTCTGATCAACAAATCTCAAATCAAATGACAACGTGGAAATACCAGGAGCTTAAAGCAACTGGTTTTTCTACTTATATTGGAAAACCGATCGAACAGCTAGAAAAAGATTTTGGACAATCCTATGATCGATTAACTAGTGGGTTTGGTTTTGAAACAAGATATTATGAAAACAAAGCCAGTCATCTCACGTTTGAAGTAAATGTCCAAGATAGCATGGTCACAACTGTTAAAGTACTGCAAACAGGACCTGCTGATATCACGCCGTTTTATTTAGGGATGACGATGCAGGACCTAACGAAACTCACGACTATCTATACTAATTTCACTTTTGAGTATCACGACACAGAAGTTGGAATCGAACTGATGGAAGAGGATATGAATTATCGTCCACTGATTGCTTTTGATAACGACACTTTTGCTATTTTGTTTTTTGATCAAACAACAAACGGTCTGTTTTCAGTTGTATATTTAGATAAAGATAGTCTTTTGAAACTTTTACCGTATCAAGTGTTTGGTGAAGGTCTCCCACATTATGAAGCAGATAAATCGGCTGACTGGGAATCGATCAATCGCGGTAAAAAACGAAAAAGTACGACTTTACTAAACATGCTTAGAAGAGAAGACGAACTTCCTATATACAACCAACCGCTTGCCTTTCAAAGCCACAGTCGGCTGCTGCTACATGATTTCTTGACAAAGCCTGAAGAAATCTTGTCAGACGAACGTATGGCTGATTGGCAAAAATCGCTAGGCAGCGGGCAAACGACAATGAAATTCTCCTTGACGAATGATGAATTGGAGAAGCTAATCAGTAAACAGAAATTAGAAAATACTAGTGGACTGTTTATTCATCCAGCAATCGACGCTACTTTTTCGTTTTTATATTGGTACAGCGATCCATATAATCATGACCGCTTTATGGATCCGGGAACGGATTCATTAGGCATTGCTTTTTCTAAAGAAAATATGTTAGTCTTATTGCAAGAAGAAAACGGAGAAAGTAGTGATAGCAGTGATCGTTAACGAAGAGCTGTTTCAACTGGAGGATCAATGCCTCCGAGTCGCTGAAATGATAAAAAAGAGTAAAACGATGACTTCTTATTTCAAACATAAACAGTCAATGAAAGAATCTGCAGAAGTCTGCCAATTAAAAGAGGCGTTCCTGTCGAAGAAAAAGGCGTTTGAAAATGTAGCGGCATATGGCGAATATGCACCTGATTATCGTGAAAAAAAACGTGCTCTTCGAAAAGCAAAAAGACAGCTTGACCTGAATGAGCATGTCGCAGCTTTTAGGTATAGTGAAACACAGTTACAAAGTCTGTTGGATCAAATTGTCCAAGCACTTGCCGAAGAAGTTTCTAATGAGATCAAGGTAGATGCAGGTAGTCCGTTCTTTGAAACGAAAAAACACTTTGGATGCGGAGGGAATTGTCATGCAAGTTGACAATAGTGAATTTGAAATAATAAAACGACGCGGGCTGATCGTATGGGTCTACAGCTTAAAACAATTAAAGAATCTAAAAAAGTTCGGCTTGTTGCATTATGTCTCAAGAAGAATGAAATATGTCGTCCTTTACTTGAATGAAGAGACATTTGAAGAGACAGAAGAACGAATCCGTAAATTACATTTTGTTCGAAACGTAGAACGTTCTTACCGACCAGATATCGAAATGAATTTTGCTGATAAAATAGGTAATAAAACGGTATTAAAAGAAGAAGGTTTCGAAATCGAAGAGCTGAATACAGAAATCAGATTAGCTGAACATCTTTAAAAATCTCTTATGAGCAGTTTTTTAATAAAAAAATAACTTGGACAACTATCAAAAATTGATCATTGTCCAAGTATTTTTTGGTCTTTTTTTTGGTATACTAGTACCAGTACCATTTCTAAGGAGTGAGTAGATGCGGATAATATCAGGAAATTATGGCGGACGCCGCTTAAAAAGTTTAGCAGGGGCGAACACCAGACCAACTACAGATAAAGTAAAAGAATCCATATTCAATATGATTGGACCCTATTTTGATGGAGAGACAGTATTGGATCTGTTTGCAGGAAGCGGCGGTCTAGCTATCGAAGCCGTATCCAGAGGTTGCAGTCATGCAGTATGCGTAGACAAAAATTACCAAGCGCTAAAAATCATCAAAGAAAATATCGAGATTACGAAAGAACCAGAGAAGTTTACCACAATAAAACTTGATGCGGACAAAGCAATCGAACGGCTAGCAGCAGAGAAACAACAATTCGATTACTTGTTTCTTGATCCGCCGTATGCAAAACAAAAAATCATTGATCAAATCCATAAAATGGAAGAACTGGGACTTTTTTCTAAAACCGCAGTTATCGTATGCGAAACGGATAAAACAGTCGAATTGCCAGAATCTGTGGCTGGATTTCATCAAATAAGAAAACAGATTTATGGCATAACAGCTGTGACTATCTATAGAAAAGAGGGAAATCGATGAAACGTGCATTATTCCCAGGAAGTTTTGATCCTTTTACAAAAGGACACTTAGATACAGTGGAGCGTGCGGCTAAATTATTCGATGAGGTGGTAATTGGTGTTTTTATCAATACTTCAAAGAAAAGTTTGTTTCCTCCAGAAGAAAGAATGACATTGATCGCAAAAGCTGTGGCACATCTTCCTAATGTAAAAGTCATGCATCAGGAAAATCAATTGACAGTGGAAACGGCAAAAGAAATCGGCGCGGATGCCTTGGTCAGAGGAATACGGAGTATCAAAGACTTCGAATATGAACGAGAAATCGCTCAGATGAACCATCATCTAAACGAGGAATTGGAAACGGTGTTCTTATTGGCAAAACCAGAATATAGCCATGTCAGTTCCAGTATTTTAAAAGAAGTACTGCACTTTGGTGGAGACGTGAGCAGTTATTTACCGCCAGTTATCAACGAAGCTTTAGCTGGAAAGCGTGAATCAAATGAAAGCTAAACAATGGTTGAAAACAGTACTGATTATCATATTTGGAATGTTGATCATCGGATTTGTAGTAGTTCCTCTGCCATATTATGTGGAATCACCAGGAGCAACGATTGATCTGAAAGAATTAATTACAGTCAATGACAAAGAAGACAAAGGTTCTGGCTCTTTCTCTCTTACATCCGTCGGTATCAGGCAAGCTACCGGATTTTTGGCGCTAAAGGCTAAACTAGCCCCCTTTGAAGAATTAATCAGTAAAGAAGAATTGACTGGTGGGGCAACAAATGAAGAATATAATCAAATGCAACAGTATTATATGGATTCTTCCCAAAACGCAGCCATCGAACAAGCGTTGAAACTTGCAGGCAAGCCTTATAAAATGGAATTCAAAGGCGTATATGTCATGAGCGTAGAGAAAACATCGAACTTCTTTGGCAAGCTTTCAGTAGGAGATACAGTAACAAAAGTAGACGGCAAAAGCTTTCAAAGTACAGAAGCATTTATGGATTATGTAAAAAGCCAAAAAGTTGGACAAACAATCGAAATCAGTTATTTGCATAATGGTGAAGAAAAAACAGCATCTGGTGATCTGATTGAGTTGCCAACAGATAAAAAGGCAGGAATAGGCATCACACTTACTGATCATACAGAGATCGAATCAGATACAGACGTTCGCATTAATTCTGGCTCTATTGGTGGACCGTCAGCGGGATTGATGTTCACTTTAGAGATCTATGAACAGGTCACTGGTAAAAATTTGCGACATGGTAAGCAAATTGCCGGAACTGGAACGATCAACAGCGAAGGAGAAGTCGGCCGAATCGGAGGAATCGATAAAAAAGTGGCAAGCGCGGATAAAGCCGGCGTAGAGATTTTCTTTGCACCAGATGATACGATCTCAGACGATGTTAAGAAAGAATATCCTGAAATAAAAACCAACTACGAAGAAGCAAAAGCCGCCGCCAAAAAATTGAATTCCTCCATGAAAATCGTACCAGTAAAAACAGTACAAGATGCGCTTGACTATCTAGAGAAAATGAAATGAAGCAACTAAAAAAAAGTGAAAAAGCTGCTCTGTATCAAGTAATAAGAATAGCTACGCAAAAACAGCTTCTCCTCTTTTGTTTGGATTTATTTACCGCAGATGCAAGCTTTTGAGCTAATTGAATACTATTTATTTTGAATAAGGGATTGTGACATATTTTCTGTCACAATCCTTTTTTTTCGTCAAAATATCTTTCTGCTAAAAAAAAA
>OBHX01000347.1_pt1 | contig 46166 bp, 66 predicted proteins | sample 1519331 | NCBI WGS metagenome assembly OBHX01 (sample SAMEA2602897, study PRJEB22501) | metagenome
GGGCGTCTTTTTTTGTTGGCAGGGCGGAGCAGAGCGAGACTTTGTCAACAGCACCTATGTATGACCCGGACGCTTTCCGGAGAACCCATGACAAAATTTTGAAAGCCATCGGCGCGGAACACATTCGATTCCATGACTTGCGCCACACCTTCGCCACGCTGTCGCTGAAAAGCGGGGTGGACGTGAAAACGCTGTCCGGCGCGCTGGGCCACTATTCGGCGGGGTTCACCCTGAACACCTACACCCACGCCACGGCCCAGATGAAGCAGGACGCCGCCGATACCATCGGCGGGGTCATCAGCCAGCAGATGCGGTAAAAAAACAGGGCCAGACAGGAAAAATCCTGTCTGGCCCTGTCCGGTACTTTCCGCGCCTTTCCCCGTGTGGGTCGGCGTGTGAGTCTTGAAGAAACGACAAAAATTAAGTGCCTTGAAAAGTTGCAAATCATGAAAGAAAATCACCGGAATCAAAAGATCCCGGTGATTTTTGGTGGAGACTACTGGACTCGAACCAGTAGATACCTTTTATTATAGCAAAAAAGTTATTCGATAGCCAATAAAATATACGTTTTCATGAACTTCTGGCAAACATTTTTTGGTGTGTCCAAAGGTCAAGTGTGTACTTTTGCGTGTACCTCAATCATTGATTTTCGGGCTTTTCGGATGCCAGGTAAAACTATCCTTCAGCACAATATAAACCAGCCTGGTCCCTTGTCAGACCACCCGAAACGTGATACAATCTTACCGTGTACTGAAAACGGCGACTGTATCAGTTTCGACTGGTCTATGCGTCAAACACAGGAGAGTGGCATCCGACGACTGGTCCTCGTTGGATGTCGCTCTTTTTCTCGTAAAAAAATCGCCCCACAGCGCAGTGCTGCAGGGCGATTCTCGTTTTGGCTTTAGGCCGGGTCCGGATAACCGGGCCGGACGCCGCAGGTGATGAGGGAAATATCCCGGCGCCGCTTCATTACCGCGCCGCCATTGGCATCGTTGCCGTTGCCGGTGTTGCCCTCAATAGTGAGGATCATGTTTCCTACAACACCCACCACAATGCCCACGTGCTCCGTTTTCTTCCGCTTTCCGCTGAAATCGAAAAACACGATGTCCCCCGGCTTGTAGCCGCTGGTCACCACCTGCGCCGGGGCCGCCATCCGGTAACGCTGGACGAAGGCGGAGCAGCTGGCTGTTTTGTAGAGGCTGAAACCGGCCTCCCGGAACACCCACCAGACAAAGGCCATGCACCAGGCGTATCCGCTACCGCTGACCTCCCGGCCATAATAGGCGCTGTTGTACTTGACCTTGTTGGAATTGGCGGGCATTTCCACCACGCCCAGCTGCCATTCCGCAATCTGAAGCACGGCGGCCCGGGTCTTTGCCTTCAGGGCGGTCATCACTCCGCCTCGACCAGCGCGGCACCCTGCACCCGGAAGGTCTTTCCGGCGATCATGCACAGGGCGTACATCTCGCCGCAGTCGCAGTCCACCAGATGACCGTCCTTGACCTGGACCTTATCCAGGGAACCGGTGCCGGTATCCAGCAGGCCATAGCCGTTGGCGGTAGCGGCGGTGTCTGCCTTGGCCGCTGCGGTCTCTTCGGCGGTCAGCTCATGCTTGCCGGGCTCCAGGTGGATATCAGCACCCATCTCTGCCAGAGCGGTGTTGGTGTCCTCCAGAGTGGCCTCACCCACGGTGTACTTGTTGATGATGTCAGTGATCTTGCTCATAATGTACTTCCTTTCTGTCATGAAGATTTATGTGGAGCCGCATCCGCGGCAGGGGTTACTTGAAGCTACATGTAAATTACTTTAAGCTTCTTCGTGGGGTTCGTCTTCGCCCACGATCTTGTCACCGGCGGCATCCACGGCGGACTTGCCAGCGGCCAGGATTTTCGGCAGCCATTCCGGGACCGGCGCGCCCATGTGGACGGCGTGCTCCGCCAGACTGCCCAGTTCCCCAATGACGTACCATACGATCACCAATGGCCCGATCAGTACTGTATACGTAAATGGCAGCGCGATACCGGGCAGGTTTCTCGTCATCATGCCAATAAGCCAGTCTGCCACCAGCGCCACGCATACAATGACGATCATACCGCCCTTGTGCCAGGCTCCCTCCCGGAGCTTGGCGCTGGACCAGCGGCCCTCCTTGCTGGCCACAGCGGAGCCTACCAACCAATCGGCCAACATCAGGCCCACCCAGATAATCACCAGCCAGCCAAACCAGCCCCAGAAGGCCGTCAGCGCGGCGATCACGCCGGTGATAACGGTTTTGATGTGCAGTGCAGAGTTATTTTCCATCGCTGTTCTCCTTTCCAACCGCCGCTCTGACCTCGTCAGCTTCTTCCGGCTTTAATTTTGGATAGTCCTTCAGAACTTCCTCCAGTTTCTCTCCGTTGCTGACCCTTCGCCCTACAACGCGGATCAGCAATTTCAGTTGCATCGTCACACCTCACCACCTCCCCCGTAGAGTGCAATCGCCATCATGGCTTCCATTTCTTCACGCCAGACTTCCGGAGATGGATGCGCTTCCCGGTATGCCGCCCGCAAGGTCTCGGAGCAATCCGGCTTGGAAGACAGCTCGTAACCTTCCGCCAGCGGAGAATAAGTACAATGGCCAGAAGGCTCTCCGTCCAGATCTGGTGATCCTTCTCCCTCAACAGAGTTATCTGTATAGGATGTTACATTTTTAATTGTCAGGACCGGGGTAGTTGTTCCGATCTTATAGAGATAAAGATCCATTTCGGTTTCCCTTTCTTATGCTATCCGACTTGCTTTCGTGCAATTCAAGTGCGGGTGCCGTTGATGATTTTGCGGATCTGCCGCTCGGATAGGCGGAACTGAACGGCCAGGGCTCGGTAGTTGCCGCCGTTGAAGTGCGCCCGGATGTCCCGGTCCCGGGCGTTGCGTTCCAGGGATTCCCACTTGGGGATATACAGATTCTGACCGCTGCACGCACGAACTACCTTAAAAAAGGTTTCCCTGCCGAGGGTATCAAGGAGGTCCCGGTAGGACTCCGGAATATCCTCCCGAAGAATCTGGCTATAGACATTAGTATCGCTCACAAAATTACCTCCCCATACATGATCATCAGCACGCCGCCGTGCAGGGCGTGGTAAGTATGTGCAGTGCCTATGATTCGCCCAGATAGATTGACTGCTATGTGAGCGGGGAGAATTCTGAAAAGAAGGTTCATGAGCTCCGTAAGTCTCTTGGGCTCATCCCGCATCACGTCGTAGTCGATAAGCAAATCGATGGTGAAATTCTCAACCGTTGCTTCCCACTTATCAATTCCCACAAGTTCGTCAAGCTTTTGGTATAGAAGGCCAATGGTAAACGGAGGACGTGTTGAAAGTCGGTTCAGAAGGCGAACACGGCGAAATTCCAGGTCTTCTGTAGCTGGATCCGGCGTTATGGAAAGCACCTGCTCCCACTGAGCCACAGCGCTTTCATCCATGGTCTGGAAGAAAAAGTTGTTCGTGACGCTTTTGGTATCTTCGGCAAGGGCCGCAAATTGTTCCTCTTCTGCCCGACAGATCTCCTGATAATCCAGAACTTCCCTGTACCACGGAGGCAGCAAAGAAAGCAAATTGGCGTCCAGTTCAATATTAGGCACTGAGCGTCACCTCTCCCAAAACGGGGACCTGCTGCACAGATCCGCTCTCAATCAAAATCAAATCGGATGCCTGACCGTTCAGTTGAACATTGACGGCATTCACGATTCCCGTTGTGCTGACAATGGACGCGAGAATCCTGGATATGTACACATTGGCGGCGTACTTTACCTCCGTCGTGCCAAGTTGTTCACCCCAGCTCTTTCTGACAGACAACAGGTAGGCTTCCAGAGATGCCTTTACAATGGGAGTTACCTGATCCAGCGTGTATCCCGTTGCCAGTGTAACAGCTGCAGAAATATTCACCGTGACTTTGGTCGGAGAGGTGATAGTAACCTGAGAGCCGATAGGAGCCAAGCCCAGACCGAGTCCCTGGTTAGGTTCTGGATCGATTGCATTCTGCACATTATTCACCAGTGTGGTAGAAGCCGGCAGGTAGTCCGCTCCCATAACTGAGCATTTCACCGTACCGGCACCGTTCCATACCGGATGTACCTGCACAGCGCCTACACCGTCAATAGCCAGAATGTTTTCGTGGTATGCCGTGATATTGCCGCCAAATGCTCGGACATTCAGAGCGGCAAGCAACCGGCTTCTCAGAACTTCGTCCGTCTCCTCATCATCACCCGGGACCAAGATATCGGAGATCTGTGCAGAGGTAAGGTCAGAGATTGTGGTGATAGGGAGAATGGCCCCGGTGTACGCATTGCCAATGGTACCGGAGGTCTCTGCGGACAGCTGATACTGACCGGAAACCGATGTGGCAGCCGTCACAACAAAGTTGATACTGTCCGTTCCATTGATCGTGGAAAATCTGGATCCGATGGGAACCGGGACATTAAAAACGCCCAGCCTTACGGCCGCAGATGCCGGGTACCGTGTCAGTCCGCCGATGGCTGCCAGATAGTCCAGGGCCTGGCCTGCGGCTGTCTGGATAAATGCCATCTTCTGCACCTGATTCAAGGTCAGATAGAAACCTTCAAAGGCATATGCCGCAGGTCCGATGGCGGTCGGGATTGGGGACGTGTCACGTTTGTCATAATTGGCTGGTATCCGATCCAGCATTTCCTGCCGGATGTTTTCGTAGGTTTGCTGGGAAAAATCAATCACGCGATATTCACCTCCACTGCGGTCTGCGTATCACCATAGACGGTGTTGACTGTCAGAGACGCAGACAGGGTATTCCCGTTTATGGAGTAATCAAAACCGGAGACTCCCTCCACCCGGTCATCCATGGTTAAGGCATCTGTGATCCGTCTCTTCAGCTCAGAGGCTACATATCCGGGATCCTGTCCAATCAGACCTTCCCACTGCATCCCGGAATAAGGGCGGTATATCTGCCAGCGAAACCTCTCAACGTTCAGGATGATCTCCACCGCCTGGCGGACAGCCTCAAGGCCTTCAGCCGTTCCCTGGATGCGGTTGGTGTCTTTGTTGATGTACCAGGTCTGAGACGGCTGCTGCTCGAAGTTAACGCCGGCGGAAATGTCCAGACCTTCCGGCAAGGTTGCCATTTATGAGCCCCCCTTGAATGTCCTCGAAAGAACGATGAATTTTTGCCCATGCTGCACCCGCAAAAGCAGCACTTCATCTCCCGCCTCCAGGGCGCGGTTCAGAATGATATACCCATCCTTGACCGGAAGCGCTTTCCCGTGCTCATAGCAAATGATATTGCTCAGCGAATTCTCTGAGCTTCCGCCGCCGGTGTATGTGTCGTGGATGGTATGGTTATGCGCCACAACAGGAATCTTTTTTTCCACGACGGACTCCGTCAGATAAAGAACGGATGATTTCAACGGCGCCATGGCCGTATCAATGGTGATCTCCAGAGGGGAGGTTTTTGTCACCGTACCGATGCACAGGTCACACGGCTGAAGTGCATTAAAACTCTGCTGCGCCATCTGGTGAAGAATATCCGCCAATTCCACAGCAAAACCTCCTAAATTGCAAGTGTCTCAAATTCCATGGTGTGGTCATCGTTTGTCCAGGTATGCGTTACCCTATCCAGCAGCACATATTGATCCAGATTGATGTCCCCGATGCCGGGAACCTTCATCAAAACCATCTGCCCGGCCCGTAGACCAGGAACGCCCAGGGACGAAACATTCAGCGTGCGCATCCGGCGGTTGAAGTAGGACAGGGATGCCTTTGCCTGCGCTTTCAGCTGTGCATCGTTGAGATCACCATCAACGGTCTGATACAGCTGCAGGAGGCCCCACTGCTTGATCGTTCCGGAGTCCTGCGCCACAAACACGTCCGCCCGGCCAGTTTTCTCATTCGGTCTGGCAAGCTTCACAGAGTTATAGGTCTGAGCGTCGATGTCTGTTTTGTACGTATACTCCGCCAGCAGTGACCGCTCCCCGATGACGACAGGGGAAATCATATCGGCGGCCTCCTGGAGCGCCAGACCGTCCCCATCATCGTAGAACACGTAAATCTTTCCCGTATTCAGGAGCGTCTGCTGAACGGCTCCGCCGATGATGTCAAGGCAGGTCTGCTCCTGCTCAATGAGGGAAGGGATAGCATAGCCGGTATCCGCAAGTGCCCCGGTTGTCAGCTGAAAGTCCTCTGCGATCTGCTTGATGATATCCCCGGCCTTTTGCCCATAAAAGGCATAGGAGGCCGACGCCTTCAGGTACCGCAGGCGGTCATAGCAGGTGACGTTGATGACGTCCCAGCGGTCTTTCTCCTTGGTGAAGACCCACCCGTAAAACTGAAGTTGTCCATCCACGGAGAAGCGAACTGTGTCGCCCTCCAGGAAGGCAACGTCTCCAGCTTTGTTCAGGGTAAATTTGAAGGTCCCGGGGCTGCCGGTGCGGTTTGTTGTCCAGGTGGCAATCTGCGTGCAGTTGGACACGTCCCAGATCTTACCGCTACGCTTGTTCGCAATCAGAAGCTCTGTCGTCATCAGGAACTCACCACCTGGAGGGAGGATTTCTTCATCCAGCCCAGAGCGCCGCCGCTCTCTGTGGTAACGTGGACAGGATAGGATCGGGATGCATCCACAATGCGGGATACGATTACCCGTTTTCCGTTTGAGTTGCCGTGCGGGCCATCACCATAGCTGGAGCTGTAATAGCTTCCATTTGCGATGCAGGTGCATCCCACCGTGAGTTGCCCCTTCGGAATATCCCGGGACGGTTCCGCGGTGGCAGAGGCCGGCGCCCCGGACGTCTGCTTTTTTACGCTGACGGTCTGCGGGGAGTAGTCCCGGTACTCGGTCAGAGTCAGGTCGTAGTAGAAGTCTCCGGTCTCACCGCCGCGCTCTTCCGTGTTGAACTGCGTAACCAATACCTGAAAGCCGCTGTCACCTGTCATGAAAGGTTCCCCATCTTCGTAGTACCGAACGGGGGTGTAGAGGATGGGCACCTTGTCATTCATTGCGGACTCGAAAAAATCAATGTAGAATTCGGGCGGTTTGAAGCCGCCAGAAGTCAGAACGCCGGAGAACACCCGGCCGGGGAAAAAGCTGGAGATGGTTACTACCCGCAGCTTTGGAATGCGGGGGACCATAATAGGGCCGATACCCAGCACATTGTAATCTCTGTTGTCATTGTCTCTGACAACAGGAAGTTTTGCCGGGTTGACCGGGAGGCGGATGACAACGCCGTCCCGTGTAAAAAACAGGCCAAAATTATTAGCCATGCACGCCTCCTTTTCCTATCAGAAAGCCTGGGCCGTTGTTCTGACGGACCCGGATGCAGTTTGCTCCAGGAGGATATCCCGGAGTGTATTGGCAAGGTTCTGCCTGTCCTCCGCCGTATTTCCGGTGTTTTGCCCCTGAACAGTGATGACTGGGGATTGCGTCGTCAGGTTGATGTTATTCACATACCGCCGCTCAGCCACATCCACCAGAGACTTGATATCCTCCTCAGACATGGATACAGATTTCTTGATGCTGTTTACGTCATCAGAAATATCTTTGATCGACGTAGCGACCGCACTGGTGAGTGAAAAATCAGAGAAGGAATTTGCCAGGGACAGGGCCTTTTCCTCGCCGGCCGCCATAGAACTCTCAAAAGAGATTTTTTCCATCCGGTCGATTTTGATTTGGTTTTCACCGAAAGTATCATTCACCCAGGACTGCATCTTTGAGCGGAAGCCAGACACGGCAGATGCGAGATTGCTCCCAGTGAGAGCGTCGATAGCTGCGGCCGTGGTTTCAACCACTCCCAAAATCGCGTCGAAGGTGTCGAAGAACAAGTGAGCGACGGCAGCCACGGGATCATTGAACACATTGGCAAAAAACTCTGCAAAGGTCGCCAGCAGATTCCAGCCGTCCGCAACATAGTTGTAACCGAGAGCATATAGCCAGCCAGCTCCGGCGCCGATTTTAGCGAAGATCTCTTCAGATGTAACGCCAGCTTCCTGCATTCCGACCACAAATGCTGCGGCCAGACCAACCATCATGAGAAAAGGCAGGTTTGCTGCTGCCGTGGCCGCCGCGGCAGTCAGCATTTTGGCGGCGAACAGGCCAGTCACGACCACCGCAACGGTCATGACGGTTTGATAGTTGTTTCCCATCCACTCAACCAAGCTTGCTGCTTTCCCAAAGAGGAAACCAACGGCTGCTCCGGTTATACGGGACGTGGTTTCAAGACCACGCATGAACTTTTGCCCAGCATCGCTTTCCATAGCAGCGTTCAGCTGATCCACGCCGTCCTTCATACTGGCCATTGCGGAGACGATCGTGCGGGCAAATGTGTCGCTGGCCATGCTTTTCAGTTTGGTGAAGCTCCCGGCCGTGTCATTTGGTGCCCGTTCAATGGCATCTGTGACATAACGAATGAGCTTGCGGACGGAGAAAAAATACAGAATTGTCCTGGAAAGCCTGTTGTTGATGGAATCGATAGGGTTTTTTGCCTTGTTGAATCCCAACATGGAGGCCACCGCACTTTTTGCACCGCTGGCCACTCCGAACAATGCCTTGGTCAGCTTGGAGACCCTGCCCTCATGCCGTTCCTGTGCTGCAGCAGCCTGATCAGCTCTTGCGGCCTCCTCCGCCATGGCGCTAGCAGCGATGCGGCCTTCCTCGGCAAGCCGCTCCAGACCGACACGAACCAGTAGATCCGCTGATTCCATTCGGTCTGCCTCATTCGTCCAGACGAGGCCGGTTCTCTCCATTTCTTTCTGCAGACGCTTGAGCGCCGCATCTGCCTCATTGTCTGTAAAGGCACTGTGGACAGCGCCCTCCAGACCGGATAGGTTTTTCACCATGTCCTCGGTTGCAGCAGTCATACGATCCGCCGCAGTCTGACTTTCTACTGTCCTTGCAGCGGCTTGTTCCATCTTCCGGATATATCGGTCTAAAGCCCCGCTGAACTTATCGGACAGGGTCAGCTCTTCTCTGATTGCCGACATATATCACATACCCTCCTTATTGGGTTTTGGACGACTGTTGATCTCTTTGTGGATAAATTCCGCAATCAGCACCCGTTCCCGAGATGGAAGATCCGCATATTTTGAAGGGGGCCAACCCAGGTTGACAAAGCAGTAATACGCCACCAGTGTCTCCGGATCCGGATCGGCCCCGCTGATCAGTTTTTTGCGGCCTCCTCCAAATCTTCACCGATGCCGGACAGTTCCGCAATGGAGTCAGCCAGTTTCTGATATTCTCCGGAGTACAGCATCTTGCCGGGAACTTCCATAGGGTCCATAGTGCCAAACGCCTGGCACATTTCAGAGGATCTGAAATCGGGTTCCACGGTTGCGGCAACCACCAGAGAGCGGGAATACCGGACCTTATCGAAATCGCGTACCGTCTGCCCACTCCGGTCTTTGTGGGTTCTGGTCGCGGATTTTGCAATGGCTTCGTTCTCCTCCTGCGATACTGCGCGGATGCGGAACGGCTTGAGGACTGCTTTGCCGTCCTCGTCCAGAATCACGTTGCCATCATTATCACGCTTCACAAAACGCTTGGAAATGATGACCTCCTTCTCCTCCTTATCCGCGATAGGATGCAAGAAATCAAACAGTTTGCTCATATGTTCCTCCTATTTAGTCCCCCAGCTGAACGGGGTCATTGAACGCCTGAAGGCGGGCAACCTTCGTCCAGGCAAAGTTGAAGTCATAGTTCAACATGGACTCCTCGCTGTCCAGGACAGACAGAGGAACGCTGCCGGTCAGGTGGCAGCCATAGTAGACCATGGCCTGGCTTCCAACGGTGGTCGCGGGGTCGTTGTTGGTGATCTGGATATCGAACTCCGGCATTCTGCCGGTGTTGATATACTGGAGCACCATATTGGTGAACAGATCAGTCCCATAGTAGACATTACCCTTTCCGGTCTGCTTGACACCGCTGGGCTTGTCCTGAATCTTTCTGGTGCCAATGACGCGCATATCGTTGGACTGAATATCGGCATTGGTGGTGATGTTACGCATACAGGCCACTTCAATGTTCTTTCCGTCAACGGTAATAAACACCTTGCCTTCTGCGCCGTTGACGGTATCTTTCGCCAGCAAATAGCTCATATCCGTACCTCCCTTAGCTGAGTTCGATCTGAACGTAGATCTTTTCCACGCTATCCACAGGCTGAATGGCGATGGACACCACAATAGCATCGATGTCGGAACCGGCTTCCACGGTCACGTCCTCGGCCTCAAAATTCTGGATTCCCTGGCTCGCCTGAATGTCCATCAGATAGCCCACGATGGAAGATTTGAAGAGAGACCGCCCGTCAGCATTGTTGTTCACCACACCGATAAAGTTCTCGGAGAACTGCTTGTAGATATCGTTGGCGATGGTGTTGCAGAGCCGCATGACACGGTTCTTGTGGAATGCCTCTCCGATTTCGAGAGTATAGGACACCAGGGAATTGATATCCTGCTCAACCTTCACAACGCCGTTGTCGGCGAAGAAAACCAGGTCGCCGGCCTCCAGGGCAGCGATGTACTGGCTGTTGGTCATCACCGGGGATGCGGTTACGGCGCCGGGATACGCCGCATAGGTGAGGCTCTCGTTGTACTTGGCGCCTGCTTCTGCGCCGCCGACCCACCAGGTGGCCTGCTGAGCGGTCAGGACGGTTCCATCAGTCAGTGTTACGCCACTCTTCACATTGATGACATATCGGCTGTCCGGATTCGTCATGCCGGCAGTTACCAGCTGAGAATACTGGCCGCACTCCTCCGCGATGCGCTTCACAAAAGCCACCATGGCCTCCTGCACGGTTTTGTCGGATCCATCGTAAATGAGGATGTCGAACTTGTGGGGCTCAATGGCAGCCAGGAAATCGGAATAGGCCGAAGGTTGAACGGTTCCGTCAACACCGTTTGCCAGAGCAGAGCCAGTCGTCGCAGTCAGAGCGCCGGTACCGGAAAACTCCACCCAAGCATTGTCGCTCAGATCTGCACAAACCTTTGCCATCTGCTGATCCACGATCTTACCGTCAATGACGGTGGAGACGGTGAAGGTATCTGCGGGATCCGTCAGCTCGGTGATAACGACGGAAATGTCGTTGCCGCGGACGCCGGGATACTTTGCGGTAGCCGTAAGCTGGCCAGCAGTGGCAGAGGCCTTGACGGAGCCGTTTGCCGCGGGGCGGAACAGCAGCACCTTGGTGGGCGCCGCCGTCCGGTTGGAACCCTTGAAGATTTCCTTCAAGAAACAATTTTTCGCATTCGTGATGTCATAACCAGTGTAAGGCGTCATGTCCGCGCCGGACTCGATCTCCATCACCTGGGCCACAGGGCCCCAGGAAAGCGGCTCGCAGATAGCCACGGTGCCGCGCTCTCCCACGGTCAGGCCAAGGCCGCCGGTGGATTTAAAGCGGATATATACGCCGGGCCGGACTTTGTTCTGGGAGCTCCAGGTTCCGCCTGCCATAGTCAATCACTCTCCTTTTCAAAAAATGCCTCGACCACTTTGGTGGCCTCGGCCAGTGTGTAATAAGGCTTGCTCAGGATCACTCCGAGGAAGTCCTTTTGATACTGGGAGAACCGCTTGTCTGCCAGCAGAGCCTCCCTGGTGTACTTTTTAGCTGCCATGGATGACCTCCTCTTTGTAGTCCATTGTTCGCATGGGATTGAAGTCTTCCGGAAGCTTCACCCAGACACGCAGTTCAAACTTGTAGTGAAGGGCGTCCAGGTCGATATTCCACTCCCGGTCATAGGTCCGCAGCAGAGTCGCGTCTGTTCCGTCGGAGTACGGAAAGGTCTCCATCACCAGATCCAGCACTTCCGCCGCCCTCTGATAGAGCTGCTGCAGATTGGGAAGGTTGTAGTCCTCCAGGTATGTAATATCCAGCCCGATTGTCCGAAGCCACCGCCCTGCCTGCCGCTTATCCAATCGGCTGTATCGCTGTTGGATAAAGGAGCAGGGGAGCTGGGTTTTCTGCTGATTTGGATCCTCGTAGAAGGTGACGCCGGGAAGAGATGGGGCCAAATAGTCCGCTATGGATTTGGCTATTGTGCCGATATTAAAGGTCATTTCAACAAGTCCTCCAGGTCATGCAGTTCTTCTTTCAGAGTGTCCTGAAACGCTTTTTTGGCCTCGTCTACCATGTGGATACCGGGGACATACTGCGTTTGGGTTCCCACAATAATGCCGCCTTTTCCATCCGGGTTGTACTCCAGCATCCCGGATTCCTCATTGATGACAAGACCCGGTACAAAGTGGCGATCCATTCGGTGGCCGTCGTTGACATAGGAGGAATACTCTTTATTGTTCGCAAGGATAGTCGTGTACCGGTCTCCATCAATGGCTGGTTCGGTCACGCTGTCGGTTGCCCAGTGCTGCTTCATCTCGCCGCTGCGGGTATTGGTCCCTCGCAAATCCGCTTCTGTCGGCGGCGTCAAATCAGCGGCCACCTCCACAGCTCGGAGCATAGCATTTCTTGACGCAGCCTTCAGCCGATCTGGCAGCTTTTCCTGCGCAGTTCTCAGCCGTTTTATCCGCGCCTCAAAGTTCATTGTGAAACCCGCTCCTCCTGCAGAATAATGATTTCCTGGTGGGCAAGTCCTGGAATCACTGCGCCGAATGGTTCAAAGTAATAATGCGGATCACCGGCAAATGCCCGGGTATCAAACAGGGACTTTCCAAGTCTGCCGCCGCGATGGATAATCAGCTCATCGCCCGCATGGATATCCACGGAATTATCACAGGCCAGCATGGAGTCCTGTTTGATGGACGCTGCCGTCTGAGACATACCGATAGGACGGTCGTTTGCTTGGTAAACCCTGCATGGCTGGGCGGTCAGGACTTCTTTTCGCTCATGGCGAGTCAAATTTCCGTCCTTGACCTCCACATCCCGGTAAACATCTACGGTGTCTGTATACCAGTCGCTCCAGTTCATATCACATAACTCCCTGCCATGCCCACCAGCCGCGCTTTGCTTGCCAGCATCTGGCCGTATTGGGTGGCGTTCAGATCTCCCCAACCCTCGGTAGCCTTGGTCAGGGCATCCGCGTCGTACTTGACCGTAGCGTCTCCCAGGGTGGCGGACTCTACCACGCCAACCAGGGCGCCTGTTCCGGCGGCCTGGGAAGGCGTAGAAGAGTGTTCCGCATATGTGCGAAGGTACAGCGTGGCATAATGGGCCACGTAAAGCCCGGCGGCATAGCGCCAGCCATCCAGCCACTTATCCGGCTGGATAACGGCGCTTGCCTGACTGATGAACTCTTTTTGTATGGTATCCGGCAGGAGACAGACTCCGTATGTGTCAAAGAACTGCGGGAAGTCCTCCTTGAACATATCCGCCGTATAGTCGCCTCTGCTCTGTGCGACATTGGACGCCTGGGTTTTTACGCCGTAAAATTGGGGTTTGTCCCAGTAAAACATTCCCGCGCCTCCTCACTTACTCAGCCTGGTCGTTACCGCTGTTTTCCTGCTCGGGATCTCCGGTCTCCTTCTCGGAGCCGTCGGCAGTATTCTCGGGAGTCTCCTGGTCAGAATCCTTATCCTCATCGGAGGTCTTTACCACGTCCTTGGATTTCTTGCCTCTTCCCTTACCGCCGGATTTCGCCTTGGCTTCCGCCTCTGCGGCTGCCTTTGCGGAGGCCTCCAGGCTCTTGTCACTCTTGCTATTGGAAACGATGATTTTGCCGTCGCTCACCAGGCCCTTGAAATAGGGAGAATCGCTGACCCACGCAGGGACGTCACCCATGAAGTCCTTGGGAAGGCGGAATGCCTGAGAGCCGTCCGGACTGGGGATGATAATATTTCTCTTGGAAACAACGAACATTCTTTTCTTTCCCCCTCTCAGATGCCGTCGTAATAACGGAGGGTCTGAGGATACAGCACCTGCACCTCGGACAGGTTTGCCATGTAGGCGGTGTCATAGCACACGTTGGCCACATTGGGAGCGGACATGGTACGGGACAGAGGAACCAGCTCGTCCATGTTCAGGAAACGCTCGTGGTTCACATACACCACCATACGGTCAGAGCCGGAAGTACCGGCGCCCTTACACCACTTGGTGGCGCCGATGAACAGGGAGCCGCCGTTTTTGGCAGCCACGTTGTTCTTCATCACATAGTCCATGATGGTCTCGGTGGCCAAGTCAGTGACCATGGTGTTCAGGATATAGGTGTACTGCTCATAAGGGATGAGGATGTGGTTGGGAATGGCGCTCTCATCGTACTCAGCAGCCTCCCATGCCGCAGTAATAGCGGCGTTGATGTCGTTCAGGATCTGCTGGGGAGTCTTGTCCTTCCATTTGGTAGAGGACTGAGCGCCAGTACCGGTGACGGAGGTCTCCACAACATCGGGGTTATTCACCAGGCCGGTGGTATCATACTCACTCATGCCCATGTACACGTTCCGGTCCATATGTTTGTCATATGCCATGCGCATACCATCAGTGAGCAGCTGATCCAGGCTGCGGCCGATCATGTTGGCGCGTTGCATATCCTGGAACGATACCCGAAGGGCGGCCGCAAACACGTGAGCCTTATAGGTACCCTTGTCAACACTGGCCTGAATGACGGGCAGGCCATTGGCGCCGCCGGAAGCCACAGCAGAGGCGCCGTCTCCGCCAGTAATGCCATAGGCCACAGACATGGCAGACACATAGTCCGCCCAACCGCCGCCGATATTGATGTTGATATCACGGGGATAGGTAAAGCTGGTCAGAGGCTTGCGGATCAGAGGATCGCGCCTCTCCAGCTCGCTCACCAGAAAGGCGCCGCCGGAAGCGATACCTGCAGCGTCCATGGTGGGGACACCGCCCTGGGGGGCACCGCTCATCTTGGGGGTAAACACACCGGCATCAAAAGTGCCGACATTCTTGAAGTTACTCATGTTCTTTTGTACCTCCTTTAAGCGTTCTGCATGGTCAGGATGCGCAGCTCAGCCACGCCGTCTGCATCTGCAGAGCCGGCCCACTTGCAGTTTGCCAGCTTGATGGTGTTGGAAGAGGTGGAATCCGCTTCCGCCTCAAAGCCGCCGACAACAGCGGTAGGAGCCGCATCAGACGCGACCACACGGATATAAACATCGCCGCCCAGCTTGGGAGTGCCCTTCTGGCACTTCACATTGATGGAGCCACGCTGGAACACGCTGACGGGATCGCCGGGAGCGTAAACGCCGGTGTTCTGGTCCAGATAGTTCAGAGAACTCTTGACCTCTCTGGCGGCCACGCCGACGAAGGCAGTCGCGGCATCGCCACTGCCCATCTTGACGACATTGCCGCTGGCATCGTACTTCAGAGCGGAACCGAAAGTGATGTTCGTGCTGCCACCGCAGGGGCGGGTGTTCACGATCATATCAGGCTGGCGGGCATAGCTGCCGGCGAAGCCGTGGGGCATGGAATTACCGATGGTCTGAGGGTACAGTCCCATAATTAAGCCTCCTTCTTCTGCTTGTGAGGATTGCGGGCATCATATGCCGCCTTCTGATCCTCACAGATCTTCTCATAGTTGGTCTTCTTGGACGCATCAGCAGTCCTCTGTGCGCTGTCCTGGGCCGCTTTTGCGATGCCGCCAATCACATCGTTGGTGTTGAAAGAGGCCACCAGAGCATCCGCAACCTGGGTGCGAACAGTCTTGTCCTCAATCTTTGCCACAACGGGACGCAGGGCCTTCAGAATGCCGATGGCAGCGTCCTTGGCGGCATCCGGCATACAGGCATCCTCCATTTCCTCTGCGGGGATGGTAGCGGCGGAACCATCGCCAGGCTTTTCGGACAGCTTCTTCAGCAGAGCGTCCAAAGCATCTTCGCCGGAAGGTTTCTTTTCCTTGGTCAGGAGTTCCAGAAGCTTATCCAACTTCGCCTCCAGGTCACCTGCAGCGGGGGAGGCATCCGCAGAAGCGGGAGGATCTTCCTTAGCAGGGGGTTCTTCCTTTGCGGGAGGATCTTCCTTGGCGGGTGGGTCATTGTCAGCCGCGGGTACCGCATCCGGCGCCTTAGTGGCGGGTACAGCGTCCAGCGCGGCGGCCGTAGTCGCAGCCATCGTCTGCAGTTCCTCGGGGCTCGCATCCTTTGCCGCCATCCCAAAGGCGGTCAGGATACTTTTCCAAAATTCGCTCATGTTTTGATTCCTGCCTTTCTCCGCCTGCTCGGCGGCATGGTCTTTTATTGCTACCTCGTGGCCTGCTCTGCCTCTCGGCACAACTGCCACGTGATTGCCTCTGATATGGGTCTGCTTGTATCCGGAACCGTCCGGCAGATAATTACACAGGTACCCGCAGGACACTTCCCGGACGACATGGTTCCTGATATCGGAGATCAGGCTCGCGTCCTTGATGTGCAGATCTGCCACGATGTGGTCGCCGATCCGGCGGACGTTTTCCACATGGCCCTTGGAATATGCGGAGAAGTTTTCCGGACCGACATTCTCCGGCGGATGCCCAGCGGTTACATCCTTTCCCTCAAAGCTGGCCAGGGTGGCCGCCTCGAATACGTCCTCCGGATACCGATTGACCTTCACCAGACGGTCAGGCTCACCGTCGAGCTGAAGCTCCTTGGCAAGATACTCCTGCTCACCCGTCCTGGCGATGGGCACATCGTGGCAGATGAGATATCCTTCCGGCGTGTCTGTCATGTGTGGGGAAATCCGATCCCCGTAGTAAGCAATCAAGCTTCATCACCTCGCAGATAAAAATAGAGCTGACAGAATTACTCCTGTCAGCTCCGATTGCTCTACCCCGTGCCAATTCACTGGGCGCTGTATTTGATTGTTTTCTTGACCTCCAGAACGACGTACCCATCGCCCTTCCGGCGTATCTCCACATCGTTCCCACGCTTCAGAATGGCCTCAACAGCCTGGATGAGCTGTTCCGTCATTTTCCCCATAGGCCCTGCTCCTTCAGCTCCTGCTCAGATTCCGCGGCTTTTCTGGCAATTTCCTCCGGCGTGGCAAGCCGCTCAATATCGGCGTCTGTTAAGTAGACTATCTCCCATGTTTGCGGACTGTTTCCGATGGTTCCTGTATAAGAACCGGGGCCAGCTTTGTCATCAATGGAAGCAATCCTGCCATCCTTGAGAACAACCGTATCAAACTCATTGTACATGATTACTTCACTTCCTCCATGTGGGCGGTCGACATGTGAACTGTCCCATCAGGCTTAACGTTCCATCCAATCAGAATATTGGCCGGGAGATTCTTCTTGCCGTACAAAACAACCATCTGTTCGTATCTCTTTCCATAGGCGTCTTCGGATTTGAACCTTGATGGATATTTAGGGGCAGCCGAAATAATTTCCTGCTGCATCTCTTTCCAGTTATCTGCATTATAGCCCAAACGGGAAGTAAATGCACGACCTTTTGCAAGGCCAGCTTCATTATTTCCGCCAAAAAAGTATTTCGTAAATTTGGCATCTGCTGCAGATGCGGAATCCGCACCGGGGAGTGCTTTTTCAGGGTGTGCGAGCAGGTCCCGCTGCCTACGATAGTCCAGCTTCCACAGATTATACCGGTCTCCATTTTCAGCCTTGTGCTTCTGGAATGTCTGAAATGTCTTTGGAATGTGATCGCCAAGTGTGGCCTGGTACCGCTCCCACTGATGATAGTCCCGAAGCCACTTTGCCCGAGCAGACTCCTTCTTACGGTAGGCGTCTATCTGCTTTTGCGTCCGTGGATCTCTGGAGAATGGATTTTTCTTCGGATTGGAGAAGTCCTTGATTCTCTGGATCTCCTCCGCGCTGCGTCCGGCCGGTGTCCAAGCAGTGATGATATGCAGGCAGTTCGGATGGATATTGAGCCAAGTGTTGCTCAGATCGTCCGGGCCATCTGGATCTACCTTCCCGAATGCCATTGACAGCGGCGGGAAGTCAGGGTCTTTTCCACTCTTGGAGTATACTCGACCCTCATAGGGTGCGCACAGTCCGCAGGTGGTTCCGTGGCTGCTGATCTTATACAGGTCATGCTCAGAATCCTCTGTGAGAATCGCCAGAACCTCCGCCTGTCTGGATGTGGTGCGGCATACCATAGAGCCGTATGAATGAAGGCTCCAGCTTCTACCGGCTTTATCTACAAAGGCCGTCACACCATCACGCCGGAGGGCCTCAACAAAACCAGGTGTCGAGCGATTCACGCCCATGCCAGTGGCCTGCAGGGAAGCTACCTGCTCTAAACCTACCCGCCGGTACACATCCGAATCTACACGGCCGATCAGGGCGCTTTGCAGGTTGGACATGACGTTCATCGAAGCATCGGTGATTTCTCCCATCAGATTCATCACCAGACGTTGGATGATATTCATTTGCTCAGAGGTAAGTGCCAGGGCGTTCTGATAGGCCAGCAGATGCTTTTCCGGGGTTTCAGGAACATCCAGAGGTTTTCTGGCCTCTGGATGCCGGACATAGAACTGACGCTCGACCATTCTGGGCACATACTTCCAGCAGTCATTTTCCATCTTTCGGAGAATGCTCTGTACCCGCTCAAGCGCTGCAACCGCATGGTAGTCAACCAGGCCACGGCTCCGAAGTCTTCCGACTTCATTGATGATATCGGTTTCGGCTTTCAGGAATATCTCCCGGAGCCTCTCCAGCTCACGCTCGTTAGATGGTCGGTTCAGGATCGGCATTTATGTCATCTCCATACCCCAGACCCATGACAGGGTCCCGCAGAGCTGTCACATCCTGATACGTTTTTCCCTTGTTGGCGGCAATCTCCTCGTCAGTGATGCTGTCAAACATTCCGGTCTCATCAGACAGCTTCTTCAGCTCCTTCTGAGCCGTGTCAGCATGGAGCAAACCGCTTTGGAAAGCGTTGACGATGGATTCGGACTTTGCCTTTGCAATCTCAGACACCTCTTTGGCCGTCGGCGTCCAGAGCGGTGGGAAGGTAATGTCCAGACCGGTCGGGACAGTTCCCAGGGCACTCATGCACAGTACCGGGAGCAGCTGTTCCAGGATTGGGCGCAGCTTACTCTCACGCAGGCCATCCACATAGTCGTAGTAGTTCTGCAGGTCGCTTTCACCTGTGGCGTTCATACCAGCGGGGGAGCGGCCAAACAGCTTGGTCATCGGAATTCGGGAGGCACCGGACAGATCCATGCACATGGAATCATAGACTTCCTGCAGTCCTGTGAAGGTGTACTGGGTGTTGGTGATCTGGTCGCCCTTATTCACCAGCTGCATACCGAAGTTGGATCGCACCACACTCTGGGCCTGCATAGTATTCCAGAATCTCCGCTGCATCTCCGCTGATGTTACAGAAAAGAGCTGGTCCAGGTTCTGGACTTCCATAGTGTCCAGATTTGCCCGGAAGGTCAGGGCCGCCATGTTGTGAGCCACATTGTCGTGCTTCACCATGTCGCTGTACAGGGCTTCCACCTCGGACTCTCCCCAGTACAGTTCTGCAATCCGCTCCAGGAGCGGGAGCTCACGGCCTGTAAATCGGATGATACGGGAGTGGTGGACACGGGCCACCGCATTACCGTCTTCGGCGTTGATGGAGTAATACTCCGGCACCATACTTCCCCGACCGTTATAAATGAGCTGCATATCCGGTGTGATACCGCTCCAGCGATCCAAGATATACACGCCGGCGAAAGTGCCAGGAAGAATGGTATCCATGTCCAGAGGCTTGTCCAGCATTCCTTCCTGCCCACGAATCATGATGAGACCGGCAGCGCCTCCGTACAGGCGTCCCCACCGCAGCCCTTCATTGATGCTGGCTCGCAGGGAAGTCCGCCTCTGTTCCTGCTCCAGATCTGCCAAATGATTCGGCCCGATTGGTCCGGTCACGGTGAACCACTCCCGGGTCATATCGTCAGGGATGATGCCGACAACGTTCTGCACAACCCAGTTATCACGGTACAGGCTGTTCAGGAGGGCATAGTTTCCCGTCATTCTGGTCAGCGGGTATTCCGTCGACTCCAGCGGGGACTGAGACCCGTAGCCCAGACGAAACAGCTGGTTGGAAAAGGCATCCGTCGTCAACACGGCGGCTGTATTCTTCGCTTCGCCTCCGCTCGGCTTTGACTTGTTGCGTCTGGACACTTACTCAAACCTCCATTCGGGAAGATAATTAACAAAATATCGCAGAGCGTCCTCGCTGTGATCCTGCTGCTTGATGGGCTTTTCATCGCCGCGCTGAGCAGCCTTGTCATCCCACATATACGTGCCCATCTCATCGATCAGACGGACGCATCTATCGCACACCAGAATTATCCGGCGCTGGATAAGGTTCGCAGTCTTCCGGATCCCGTCCGGGACATCATTGTTCGCCGGGATCACATACACGCCACGGGATCTAAGCTCAGCAATGAAGGACGCCGCCGAGGGGTCCACAATGACGGTGCACCACTTTTCTCCCATAAAGGCCATCAAATCATCGGCATATTCCTTGTCGGTTTTCTGCAGGGATTCCCTCCGGCTGTCCCAGTCATATTCCCGATCAACACGGATGACCTCTCCATTATCGTAGATATCCAGGAACCGGCAGGGGTTTGCAGTACCATAGTCGCAAGAGATTATCCGGGTGGAGCTCCACACCATATCAGCCGGTCTCTGGTCTGGACGGTACACATTTTCTGTCTGGTCAAACATGCTGTAAATGACGCCCTCCGACATGACCCATTGACCAAGGACATATCGCTGATAAAAGACGCCGCTGTATGTGTGCTGGTATCTGGCTTTGACCTCTTCGCTCAAAGATGGGTTATCGTCCATCAGGAAGTGCAGATGCAGCGCGTTATGCTTTTCCGGGTTCAGGATCCATTCCCGCCGGAACCAGTGCATAGGATTTTCCGGGTTGCAGTTGAACCAGAAGCGCGCGCCTTCCACCGAACACCGGGCCAGAGCCTGCTCCACAAAGGAACGGGGCATCAGGGCAACCTCATCCAGAAGCACGCCGGCGAGAGTAATGCCCTGAATCAGCGTATAGGAGCTCTCATCCTTACCGCCGAACAGATAGATGCGGTTCTCTCTCTTTCCACGCCGGGCAATGATTACATGGTCGCTGCGATTATAGTGCACACTGAAGTTATCCACAAGGTACCGGATGGACAGTAGCGGTGTAACGATGTTACGCTCAACTGCCCCGACTGATTTTCCACAAAAGGCAAATGCGCAGTTGTTGAAGTTTCCCATGGCCCACAAGAAGAACGACAGGGACATGATGGATGTTTTACCAGACCGGACGGCTCCGTCACATATCAGAGCCTCAAACTTGGTATATGGAAAGCGCATGATTTGGCGCTGCTTTTCAGAGAAGGCCATTCTCTGTCTCCTCTTTCAGGGACCTGGTGATGGGATCATCCTCAACCTCATCGACAGCATTCCCCTTGTTATCTCCAAGAAGATCCACGATGACCTTCGCAGCCCTGGCATCTCCATCGGTGGCTGCCATCGTCAGGCCGATAATCATGGCCATCTGGTTGTCAATGTCTTCGGGAGCCACGTTCATCTTTGCAATTTTATTCCATCGCCTGCAGTCTGTGACTGGCAGGGATAGATATAGGTCTGCGGCTTCTTTCAGGCTCCTTTTGCGGCGGCGTGCAGCACCGGAAGCCTTACCCCCTTCACGGCCCAACTCTCTCGCTTCGCTCTGGCTTCGCTGGTCCATTGGAATAAGGTTCTTCTCATTTGCCACATCACCACCTCTCAATCAGATTCTGAAGAAAACACACACCTAACTTATAGCTTCTCACAGTAATTATCTTTTTGAAAAATGCCCAAATCAAATGGAATACTTCAACACACGTTTCAGGTTGTTCTTGGCCCGCTTTAAGGTCCTGGATACCGTGGATGGATGTACCCCCAGTTTTCTGGCAATCTCCGCTGCCCTCAGGTTTTTCTCGTAGCGAAGCAGCAGAATCTCCTGTTGGCGAGGAGTAAGTTCCTCGGCTCTTGCTCTTTTGAGGTTGCGGTGCAGCCGTTCCAACTGAATGCTGTTGTCTTCACTGTTCTCCCGGATCCAGACGGCCATACCGCATTCAAACTCGCCGGCCTTGGTATCAAAGGGTATACCTCTCATGCTTGTGATAGCTCCTCTCATAATATCGCGCGGTCAGTTCCGCAAGATCCCTGCATTCCTGCAGCATAGGTGTCAACTCTTTGATCCTCCGGTCAATCTTGTAGGAGGCAGACGGGCTATTGGCCGCTTTTTTCTCCGCACGAAGCTCCCGGATGCGAGCACGGATCAGATTCGCACTCTCCGTATATTCAACAGACATCTCCTTCAGCGTCATGCGGAAATCCCTTTCTTGGCGTTGCGGCGGCGGAGATTATCTCCATATCCCCGCCGCCGACAAAAAGCCTTTGACTACGCAGGGCCCAGCAGCCCTAAGTCCATTATACCAGCAAAAAACGGACAAACAGGGACAGGTTTTTGATACCGCGAAAAAAGTGGGGGCGTTGTTGCCCCCACTCAGTGTCTCAGCAGGTAACGGTTATGCCTCTTCCGCACCGCCTCCGCCGTATTTCCTCCGCCCACTCTCTCTGCGACCCGCTCCCAACTGCACCCATCGATGTATCGGAGCTCAAATATCCGCCGCGTAAGGGCATCGTCAATTCTCGCGATATAGCCGCGTAAGTACGCAAGTTCAGCCTGGTCCTCGGCCGAAATCAAATATGGGATTTGTTTAAGGCGTTTCGGGTTCAACTCCGCTGACCTCCAAAATTGGAGAATTAAATCTCCGGTTCCTTTTCGTGCTTACCAGCAGCACACTCCAGATTATCTAACATTTACCGTGCGGGGCAACTGTCTCGGTTCAAAGCGCCACTGTCGAGCGTCATCACCGATTTTCTGGAACAGTCTGGCCACCGCCAGCATCGGAGTGTCCTCGCAGATGTCAAACTGAAATTCCTTCCGGGAGCAGTTCCAGATGCCCCATTTGGCACCCGGTAGGCCGCGTTGATATGTCTCACGTTTCATATAGTTCCTCCGCAAGCACAACTGTGGAGATTGCGTGCTTATAAACCATTTGCAGCCCCTTATTGTCCTTCAGTGCTATAACAAAGCGGTCAGAACCGACGATAACACCTCGCATCTGGAAGCCGTTCATGGTGAATATTAGCACCGGCTTCTGGAGTTCCTGCGCCCTAAAGAGCAGCCTCTCCTGCAAATCTTTCGCTTCAATCATACTGTCCACCTCACTTTTTCTTTCTTGGTTTGGTCCGCCGCTGAGTACTGCAAACAGGACCATAACAGTCACGGCATTCCTCACTGTATTTCGTTAATCTATTCATCAATTGCCTCCTCGTTCGTCTCCACGCCGAAATAGTGCTTCCGCCGTGACCGGCGAAAGACACCATTTCGGCGCTCGTCTGTTGGGTATACATAGTAGACAGACCGTGCGCCGGGTCTGACAGCTGAAAGCCTTGTGAGGCAATGGGAAGACCCAACAGACAACAAATGCAATATCAGCAGCAGATCCGTGGCTAAAATGCATGGTCATCTGTTGGGTGTCTTCACCTCCAAAAGTTGCAGATCTGGCAGAAGCCGGAACACTTTTTTACCGTAGGGCTTTATAGCTAAGGTGAAAAACTGCGGCCGTGCCAATCCCCAAACGCAGCCTTTTCAATGGTTCCTGTCTTTTCCGGCATATCGGATTTTTAGGCGTCAAAATCGGGGCAAAATCCGATATTATGAAGAGGCCGGAAACGCTCTTTTTTTGGCAAAAACCACTACCAAAAGTTGTCGTGAAGGCGGAACAGAAATTGGTAGTGGTTTTGGCCCTTTTGACTGTCCCCATCCTGGGGCTGCAGAAACAGGTAGTAGTTTAAGGGGTTTTCACCGTCTGAGTGTCCGGTGTCAGGACAGTTTTAGGCTGTGTGGCAGTCTCAGGCAGCCTATCCATATATGATGGGCTCGGGTTCCGCATTGGCAAATGCCACGGGCTCAGGCTCATCCACATCCTCAGTCGGCGGCTCCGGAGGAGCCTCGGTCATAGAGCTCTCTGTGATTACCTCTGTGACCTCGACGTGCCAGCCGCAGCCACAGGAACGCTTAAAGTAACCGGCGGCAGTATCGCATTCCAGCGAGCCTTCATTCCCGATGACCTTGCAGCCGCATCGGGGACAGGCAGCGTATAACTCCATGAGTTTTGCGGCAATAACAATATTCATGATTTTCTCTTCTCCTTCAGCTGGGACTCACGGGACGCCACCGCATCAAGTGCGGCCTGGGCATCTTCACGGGCCGCATAACAGTCAGGGATTGGAAATACCGATAAATCAGAGTCAAAATTAACGGCCGTCTCCTCGATATGGTAGGCAAGCGTTCCATCCAGGTCATCATGATCGCCAATGAATGCCGTGACTATTACAGCAGTTCCAGCGAACGCAAGGAACATATAGCCGCCAATATCACAAGGCACATCATCTTCATCCCGCATAAGCACCCACACCGTATCGCCGGCCTGGAATCGTGTGCTCTGCAGGAGTTCTTCGGGCGTGGTTTCCAGTACAGCTGCGGCCATTTTCAGAACGCTTCCTTCGCCGAAAGACTCATCCAACATTGTAATCCGTGCCACAGCCTCGTTGATAATTGCGCATCCGGACACGCCGCAGTTATGCTCATGTCCGCATCCCAAGCAGGCCAGGCTCCCGGTTTCGACCTTCAGCCGGCGGAGCGCATTTACGAGTTCTTGATCTCTCATTTGCCTTCACGCCCTCTCTATATCCGTTCATCACCGATAAGTCCATGCAGCCGTGCAACAGCCAGCAGTTCCTTGATTACCGCCGTCATTCTGGAGAGCTTCAGATCCTCAGCAGCACGTTCGGCAGCAGCGGCGCTGGAAGCCACCCGGCTGATATCAACTCTGAGAGAGGTTAGGCTTCTATGATCCTCTTCTGCATTGGCAGCCATTCTCAGAGCCGCCGCCAGATCTTCGCTGTTCCGGTAGTCCCTGCTATACCGTGTGATTCCAGTTTCCTGATAATTCTTATATGCTTTATCTGCCTTCTCCTGGTGCTTGTCCGCCAGGGCAATCAGTTCTTCTTTTGTCATACTTTTCTCCTTTAACGTTTTTCCTTCAGCTTTTCCCGGAAGTAGAGGTTCTCAATGGCGTAGCGTTCCTCGAACGGGCGAATATTCTCTCCGCAGGCCGCTCGCAGTGCCCGGTCCATCTTCTCCTTGGTGTAGACGATCTCCGGATCGTCGGCGGCGTCATCAACGCACATCTGCGCGTAGGCCATGAAGGTATCCAAGAACGCAGATTCAAAACGAGCAGACATCTTAGGCCCGAAGTGAAACTCGTTGTGCAGTGCGATCAAGGCTACATCCAAGCACTGCTGCACCGTGAAGCCCTTGATCACATGATTGTCATGCTGAAGCTGCTGGATAGCTTTCTGGGCCTGCAGCAGTTGAACGTAAGTATTAGGTTTCGGCATTTTTGATTGACCTCCCCCAACCCTCCAGCAGCGCCCCCATTGCGCCGGCATCCAGATCCGAGAACTCGTCCTCGTCAACGCCGGCGATCAGAATCGGGCCGACAAAATCCACTCCGAAGATCCGGCAGTTGTGGGGAAGCCCCCGCAGGCGCCCCTCTTCGTTGCAAATAATCACCGCGTCCGTGGCGATGGTCACCGTCTCAATGTAGCCGCCGCCGACGGTGGCCTGCAGTTCTTCCAGCGTGTTGGGGATGTCCCGCGGCTCCGGTGCGCATCCAGGTGCTTTATAGATCACTTTCATGCTGATTCTCCTTTTTAGTCTCCCATTAGAACCCGTTCCATACCTGTCGGCCGCAGTATTCGAAGCACTCAGCGTCGTTGCAATCTGCGGGCGTCAGATCCTCAATCCGTTTCCGGCTCCGAGAGATAAACAGGTCGGAATCCATGGGCGGCTTCGGGTTTTTATCCCGCAGAAGGTGATCCACACCGACTAACGCTTGATAGGTCTCCGGCTCGTGTTCCCGGATGTACTGGTAAAAGAAATTCTTGTGGAATGGGCAGAAGGCGCAGGCACTTGCCTTAGTGTCCATCCCCCATTCCTCCAGGATGTATTTGTAGTTGTCCGCCCTGGTAAGCCCCATATCCACCAGTGGGAACTTATTGACGAACATGGGGCTCTTGCTTTCCTTGCATCGATGCGCTTCTTCAGCGCTGAATCCCATGTGCATCTCGTGAGTCTTGATATCCTCCGACCGGAGCCGCTGTCCCTTCCGGTATCCCAGCAGCTCCCAGCGGACAAATTTGGAAATGCGCTCCACCTTGTAATCGATGGTGCAGTTCCGGGGCATCTTGGATTTGTGGCCATCATTCTTGAGTGTCCACCAAGGAATGCTGATGACCCGGCGCTCTCCGAAGTTCTCCGTAAAGTCCTTGTACAGCGGGGTATCCAGAACATAGAACGGGATCCCTGCGTTCTCACAGGCATTCTTGGTGAACTCCATCTGTTCTTTTACCCAAGGCGGCTCCAGACCGAGGTCACAGAAGATAACGGCGTCATAGACTGGCACCAGCGGGTACGGAGCCGGGGCCTGTACTGCGTTCTCGCAGCTCATCAGTGCCAGAGCAGTGGACTGCATTCCCGCACCGAAGGAGAGAATCTTCACATCAATCCCTCCCGCGGGCGGCCGTGATAATAGATCTCCGCCGCATAGTATGTGTGCGTGCAGCTCTTGGCCGGGATATAGAGATCAACGACCATTTTTCTCCCGGCCCGACGGATCTTCTGAACCTTTCCAGTGAGCAACTGTCCGCATGGGCGTCCAGCACCGTCCAGGGTACAGAAACGGAAGGACTCGCCGAGGGCGGCGGTGAAGTTTGCGCACTGGGCAGACTTAATTTCACTCATAAGTGATTACCTTCTTTCGTGGTGGTTAAAAGGGATTGCGATAGTTTTGAATCACAGCCGGCCACGGGCGTGGAGCACGGCATATTTCTTCTGGGCCTGCCTTTTCCGCATGGTTCGGCACTTTGGGCAGAAGGTCTGTTCCCGCCGCTCCAGGAACTCACCGCCGCACATCCGGCAATACTGAGGCTTGATTCTCCGGAACTCCGTACAGGAATCACAGTCGGCACAGCCGGCAGAACAGCCTTTAATCAGGTCCCAGTTCTGACACATGAATCGCTGCCAGTAAGGGTCATAACCCAAATCGTTCATCCGCTTGCGAAGCAGCGCATCCAGAACCGAGAGATCCTTCCGCACCTCTGTCCGGGTTCTGGAGAGGTTAAAGCCCTGCCGCACGGTTGGCTCCGGAGCGCCGAAGCCCCACGGTCCGTCCTCCAGCATGGCCCGTACCTTGTCGGCATCCTCGGTCAGATATGTAAAATAGGCCTTCCCACGGACGGCCTTCTCAGAGCGCCCAACGGCCTTGCCGATCATTGGATAGCTGTCACCATGCCGGATGCCGTCAGCCAAAGCCTGGTAGTCCGCGTCCGTCCACACGCTTGACTTCCCGTGATTGTCGGCGCGAACCGGGCGTTCCTTCAGACCGAGGTCATTGCATCGACGCGTAATCGCACCTTCGGAACGACACAGGATCACAGATAGCTCCGCATAACCGTACTTATGCTGCTTCAACAGCATTTTCAGTCGGCTGTCCTCGTCCGGTGTCCACGGGTCTTTTCTTTGCAACGCGAACGCCTGAAAGTCTTTGCGGCGCTGCTCTGCCACCCAATCCGGTTCTGCCCCCAAGGCCAGCGGCTCCAGCTTGGAGAAGTCAATGAAGCTCCTGTGCTGCTCCGCCCACTTCCAGAACTCATCCAGGTAAACCACCCGCCATACGCATTTATCAACACGTTTGGTATGGATCGGGAAACCTCTTCGGCGGACCCAGCTCTCCATTTGGTAGCTGTATGACTTGGCATTATCCGTAAGCGCAATCATCAGCTGGTTGAAGGTCACATAGTCGCCAGAACCCAGCATCCCACCCAAGCCCATCCGGACCGCCCGAACTTTTACAGCATGTACCGTGCGCCCCAGTTTCTTGGCAATACCGGGGATGGACACCGTGCCCCAATGGTCTTCCAGATACCGTTCTTCTTCCGGCGTCCAAGTCTTCTGCGGGGAGCATCGCAGTTCCCGGCGCTTGGCACGCACAGCGCCCTCCATCCGCTTCAGGGCCGTAGCCATCTCCGCGTCGCTCTGTGTTTTCCAGTGGTCACGGATGTACTGCTCTTCTTCACTTGTCCAACGGCGATAGTCACTCATGGCAGCAAATCCCTTCCATATCAGGCGACGGCAGTCCATCTATTGCGTTACAGAGCCGCAGGGCGTTTTCCGCTGTCGTATCTTTCCGGCAGGCAGTCTTGGCCGCTTCTGTTTCCCGGATAACCCTTGCGTGGTGTTCCGAGAGTTTCCGTTCAAATTCAGCAACACTGGCAGCCCTTTCCCATTGAACCCGGACACGCTGCTTTTCGGCAGCCGCCTGATCCCGCGAGATTGTCTTGTTATAATACAGAAAATAGATATTCCGCAGGCAGGTGTAGGCCATCTGATCCGGCAGGGATAAACCTTCAGGCAGCTCCTCACCGTGCATGGCAGCCTTTTCCCAGGGAAAAGTAAATCCTGTGCTCATAACTGCAAATACCATTCCAGGACTGCTACCGCCGCCTGCCAGCCGTGACAGACACGCCACACATAGCCCTGTGCCTGAAGGCGTTCACCCCACCACTCCTGTTCATCGGAGGTGTGTCCGCTCTCCGTTTTCATCTCGATATACAGCCCGTGATACTGTCCCCGAGGTACCGGTAGGCAGAGATCCGGCACGCCGGACTTCACGCCCTGCTGCTTCAGGTGCTTGGCCTCCACAACATCACGGGTACCGCCATTGGGGATGTGATGGAGCAACGCCAGTTCCGGCCACTGCCGGCGGATAGAAGGCTGCTGGCTCCACTTGATGACATAAGCCTGATGCTGGGCCTCACTTGCCATTCTCTATCACCTCCACGAAGGTCACGGTCTTATTGTTCTTCGGGTCTTTCTCCTTGCCCTGGCGAACGGTGTACCCATTCCGGGCGAGGATCACAATAACCTGATCGCGGTCTTCCGCTTTTGATACATACAGCTTCATGCGCCCCTCCGTTTCTTTGGCTCATTCAGAAGCCTGTTCAGGATCTGGCTTGCGTCACCTTTGCTGAGGTTGGCGATGTCAAACCCCTTACAGCGCTTTTTGATGATTTCCAGCTGCTTCGCCGTTGCGGGAGACTTTCCCCATTTCCGCACGGCCTGCAGATCCCAGAGCATCCGATCATTTTGATGGTCCCGGATCAGCGTAAGGTATGCCCGGTCAAGCGCTTCCTGCATCCCGCAGCGGGAGCCGTTGGGGAGATTTACCATGCCCAAAGCATCCGGGCAGGGGATTGTCATACGCTGCTTATTAGCCAGGGAACACACCAGTGAGCCGTCCGGCATCTTGAACCAGTTAACGTCATGAGTCTGATACTTCATTTCCTGTGCCCACAGATCTACCAGGTGGATGTTCTTCACCCAGCTTTCCGGAGAATCGGAGGCTACCTCAATCTTCTCCGGCAGTTCAAACAGATCTCCCTCAATATCCTTCTCTTTCCGTTTCGGCACATTATCCATGTCGATACCAAGTAAGGAGGGTGCCGTACACAGGGACGCCTTTCCGGTAATGCCCACGCAGTCGATCAGCTCCAGACGCTGCTTTCCCGGATAGAGCCGAAGGCCGCGCCCTACCATCTGAGCATATAGGCTTTCTGACTGCGTCGGCCTCGCCACGATGACCGTTTCCACCCGAGGAATATCGGTGCCCTCGGTGAATACCATGCAGTTGACGATGCAGGGAATCTCGCCGGCAGTAAAAGCATCAATGATGGCGGAACGGTTCTTGGTTTCGCCGGTGACCACTACGGCCCCATTGATCCTCTTGGCAATTTCTTCTGCTTGATGTACACTGACAGCGAAGATCAGCGTGGCGCCCACAGCCATATCTCTGTAAGCCTGTGCAATGGCATCTGAGGTGCCGTCCATGGCCTGATCCAGTTCGCCGGGTGCGTAATCGCCCTGGCGGGTATGAACTGCGGTGATGTCGAACCCAATGTCTACCCGCCGGCAATGGATATCACAGAGATAGCCGTTCTTCACTCCCCAGCGCAGATCTCTCTGGAAGATGATCTTGCTGAAGACCGTATCCAGGCGAACCTTATCTCCTCTGTTTGGCGTTGCGGTGAAGCCGATCAGCTTCTCCGGGCGAAAGTAATCAAAGATCTTCCGGTATGTGCTGGCAGCTGCGTGATGGGCCTCGTCGCAGATAATGAGACGGAAGTCCTCCGGATTGAAGTCGCTCAGACGGCGCGCCAACGTCTGAATGCTGGCACTGACAACCTCCTCGCCGTGGCTGTGCTGCTTGGCACGTTCAATACCGTAGGAACAGTTGAAGTATTTGCGCGGCTGCTCCACCAGTTCTTCACGGTGGGACAGGATCAGCATTCTCTCCCCGTGCCGGGGGATATTCGCAAAAGTAACTGTTTTTCCGAGGCCTGTTGCCATCTGGGCGAGGAACGCACCAGGCGGCTGCGCCTCGATTGTTTCAATACATTCGGCTTGATATGGCCTTAGTTCCATAATTTTCCTCCAAAAAACGTGGAACTGTGGAACAGCGTGGAACTTGTGTTCCACACTTGAAAGCCTTGTGCCACAACGGATACAGGTCAACCGTGGAACCGTGGAACAAATTTTTCAAAAATTTCCACGAAAATGTGTGTATATAAATTACTCGAACAAACGTACACACACGCACATTCTTATATATGCTGTATTTTCTGTTCCACAGTTCCACACCCCTCTAAAAATGATGTTGTAGCCCTTGTGCCGCAACGGTTACAGCCTGTGGAACACTGGTTCCACACATGTTCCTCAAGTTCCACACTACAACGGCAAGTCATTCGGATCTTCCTCGTCATCCAGATCAACTGCGGGCAGCCGCAGGCAAAAACATTCTGTTGGGATGCCATTGATCCGCTTTCCCTTGGTGTTGGCCCGTCCCCGGGTCTCGATCAAGTTTGACTGCTTCAGGTATGAAATCATGGCCGCAGTCGAGTATCCTGCGTCCTGCAGGATGCGTTCAAAGACAGAGCGGATGATATATGCCCGCCCATCTTCCAATGCGCCCAAGACCTCTATATTGGGGTTCTCCGAGCGGCCGCACAGTTTATTGGAATTCTGCGTAACCCAGTCGCACAGGTACTTATAACCCCTGTCACCGGCAGATACCGCCGCTTTGGATGCCAGGAACTCCGATACCTGCTCAATCGTCAACGGCTGCTGGCCGGAGAATATCCACTGACAGGCCAGCTCGTCCGCCAGGATGATTGCGGCAGCGGCCATGGCCTGTTTCTCCGTGGTGTCACGGTCGCTGAGGATCCGAAACAGTTCCCGGTACCGTTCTGATACCTGATCTATTACGCCTGGCTGATAAAGACGCTCCACAAATTTTCTTCCGGCAAAACCGTAATTCCGCTTCACTGCACCGGAAATCCGCATACCGTCCTTAATAACCGCTTGGGCAGACTTGCATTCAATATCGATAACACGGTTTACTGCGCCGGCGCCGCTGGCCGTGCCCGTCAAGGGAGATTCACCCGTAGTCAGGATGCAGTTCCTCCATGTTGGCGTCAGATCCACGCCACCGGAGCGGTTGCTACGGGTTCGGCCAACGCCCTGTGCCAGCTTATAAACATCGAATGTAGTACGGCCTTTGCTGTCCTTAGCGAGCTGAAGCTCATCCAGACAGAATGGCAGATTGTTCAGAAACGCGGCTGTCTTCTCCATGCCGACCACGGTACCGTCAAAGGTCTTGACATAAGCGCCTACAGCAGGGTCTCCCCATACGCTGGCGGCCACCATCAGAGCCACCGTCTTGCCGGTGCCTGAATCAACACCCCATAAATGGACAAAGAACGGGAGACAGTTCAGCGGCTCCAGCAGTACCGAGGCGAAGGAAGCCGCCAGGATGATCTTTGCCGTTGTGGACATCTCCCGAACCTCCGCCGCCGTTTCCAGCCATTTTGTTTCAGAGCCCCGGCTCCGGACCGTCTGGAACATCGCCTTGAAGTTGGCGTCACCGTCAAAAATCAGGCCGTCAACAAAAGGCGAAAAGCCCTCGTCCGGTATGTAGCCGAAGCGTCCGATGCTCTTTTTTTCCGGAATCAGGTCATAGTTCAGATTTTCCATGTCGGAGATGTACTGAATGAATGCTTTGGCGTTCTGGCTGGTCACCGCGATGCCGGAGCCAGCCAGCTCCGTGACCTTGTTGGAGCTGGCCAACACCGTCTTACTGAAGATGAGCTTTCTCCAGATGGTTCCCTTCCGGAATGCCAGCTGAAGCTTTTCCTCGCCAGTATCGATATTCACCAACCGTTCCACCGGCATGATCGGATGCGGACAGGCAACCTCATCGTTATAGCCGTTCTTCTTAAAAATGCCGCTGTCATCTGCCTCCCAGTCGCCGGCATTGAGCTCCAGCGGCTGATTTGTGAAGTTGGTAACGTTATCGATATAAATGGTGCCGCTCTGGGCCTTCAGACTTTCCACGTATTTCTTGTACATGGTCTTGAAGCCTTTAAATCCCTTGGAAACGGAATATGCCGCCAGTTCCTCCATCTTGGCCGCATGAGTGAAAGGCTCCTTGTGATACGCATACAGCGCCTCATACGGCGTTGTGGTTAAAAAATCATCTTTTTCGAAGCTCCATTCTTCACTCATAGCTATCTCCCTATATTCTGATCCAGCCACCATTCAAGGACTGGTAGTTTCTTGGCCGCCTCCGCATACAGAGGATGGATGTATCCGACGATATCCGGGGAAAGAAATTTTTGAGCTTCCCATAACTGTCGGTATTCTGCCGCTTTCTCTCGATACAACGCCGCAGCGGCATCTTTTTCCTGTGCTTCTCGCCGGCGAGCTTCCAGCAGAGCGGATCTCTCTGCCATGCTGGGACGCTCGCCGGTGAGACCAAGCCCAAAATCACAGTTGAGCTTCAGGCACGCTTGCGCGAAACTGAGTCCAAACAGCCGCATTACAAAATCAATCGCGCTTCCGCCGGCACCGCAGCCAAAGCAATGCCAGCCGCTCTTGTTCCCATCGTAGACCTTCAGACTGCCGTGATTGTCTCCGGCATGAAAAGGACACTGGATATAACCGCCGCGATCCGGATGAAAGCCATACAGCTCCACCACCTGGCGAGCTGTCAAATGTTCCTTGATCTGTCGGGCCAGATCATTCCCAGGCATCCGCGGCCAGCTCCTTGTAATTCAGGATGGCAGTCAGGTGCTTGGTGGCTTTACAGTAGTCGCAATGCTCGCAGCGGGTCGGTTGAATGCGACCTTCCTTGATTGCCTGGTATCGCGGCGCCCGGTCCTCCACTTCAGCCAGCTTGGCAGCCAGGTCCTCGTCTGCGATGTAAAGGGCCTCCAGATCAGGGGATTCTTCCTTCGTGCCAACTGCCAGAACGAACGGCAGCATATTGCCCTCGATGGCCTGATAGATGGCTCCCTGAATATCATAGCCGTAAAACTCGATGAACGGGATCTTGCAGTGATCCTCGGCCGACCACACATCCGCCATATCCTTCATGGCTTTCTGGTCTACAATGGCCCCATCACAAAAGCCCAGTGCGGCTGCCGTATTAGGGAAGCGCTGCACAATGGCTTTGCAGGTGTCGCCATCCAGCAGGCTGTCGATTTTGATTTTGAACGGTACACCGGCAATCTCGCCGGTACGGATGACCTGTTTCCTGCCAGACATCAGAAGCATATAAAGCTCATCCGACTGCATACGCACAACTACCTCGGTAGCCCGGAGATATTCAGCCTTCAAGGTACCGTCCCGCTTGAAGATCTCCGGGTGCTGTGCCTGATAAAGGGGAAGCTCCCCGGAAAACCATGCGTCAATGTAGCCGCCGACCAGAAGGGCCGTGGAGGAAGGGGGATGGTACTCCCCCTTCAGCTCCGCCAGCGCCGCCGCTTCACATTTCTCGAAAGCCTTAAACTGCGTGGAGCCCATGTAGGCCATGTTCATTTCAGGCGAGTAATAATTCTCAGCCGTAACAACAGGTAGGGACATCACAGCACCTCCCCGGTCTCCGGATCGACCTGGATGTGCTCAGGATCGAGTTCCTGCTGCATTTCCGCAGCGGTTTCAGCTTCCTGCTGCGTTTCCGCAGCGGCCTTTTCGGCGGCATCCTTCCTCTTCTGGGCACAGGTAGCACACAGGGGGACACCGTACTTCTTGGTATTGCGTGCAGCCAGCCACCGGGCATCCTTGCCAAAAGCAGGCTCAATAACCTGCCCGCAGTCCGTGCAGGGCGGCACCGGTTCCTGTTTCTGCACACGGGGCTTATATGGCCGGATGCGGATGCCGTCAGTCATACCGCCATCCTGCGGGTCCCGGACATTATGATCCACAAAAAGCTGGATCTGCTTGCCAACCAGCGTGGATGCCTTGGCGTCGCCGAACAGCTTTCGCAGCGTCTTTCGATTGGTCGAATTGACGATCAGCGGCCGGACCTGCATAACGCCCGGCACACGTTCTTCCGTGAAGGAAAGCACGTCCTTGTTCTCTTTTCCACGCTGGAGCGTCACGGATCCATACCAGAGGCCGGCAATCGTGAGTACCGGCTCCACACCGTCATCGATGTCTTCGGCTCCAAGATATTCGGATTCCCGCATCTGGCCCAGGCGCTCATCTCCGGTCAGCTGGCGCAGTCTATCTTTCGTCATCATGATTACATTCCTCCGTTTGATCTGATACTCTTGGAATAGCAGCATCCACGATAGCCATAATAAAACGGCATTCCTCATAACAAATATTGGTATCCGCCTTGATGATGATATCCATGATCTTGGCTGCGGCCTTCATCAGGTTTGCCATTCTATACGGCGGGACATAAAAGCCGGTAGTTGTGAGGAGACGCTCTTTTTCAGCCTGTAAACGTTCCGCAGCAGTCACAGCTCTGTCACCTCCAGCGCATCGGAGTCCGTCACCCGCGTGGCAATCAGCTGGAGGCCCTTTTCCTTGCACTTGGCGTACAGCCGATCCCGGCTCTCCTTATCCAGCCGCTCAGCGCCATCCACGAGAATGATCTGGAGCTGGCCGGGCTTACTGACAGAAATATCCACGCACAGCTCCAGCAGCTCACCGTCAGAGAGATTGGAAATGGGCAGGCCCCGGATCAGCGGCACGCCGTTTTCCACGGTCAGGCCTTCCACGGGGATCTTGGCGGTTTCAAGGATCTTCGCCGGCAGCTCTCTGGCCAGCTCGATTTTCCGGGTGAACTCGGAGGATTGCTCCGTGAGATCTTCCAGTTCCGCCTGCATGGCTACCATGCGCTGGTACTCGTTGAGGTGCTTCCGCATCTCCTCGGCGGTATCCAGCTCCTGCGAAAGGGATGTGGTGTCCACCGGCTCCCGGCCTGCGTAATCCGCCGCAACGCCCATATCTTTCTCCAGCTTGGCTGCGGCAGTCTCATATTTGGACTGCACCACATCGGCCTTTTCCTGCCGGCGCTGTTCCATGCCGGACAATTTTTCTTCCGTGGCCTTCAGCTCCGCTTTCAGGCGTTCCATCGTGCCGGTCAAGGACGCACGTTCTCTGGCAATATCACTGTCAATGGCAGCCAGATCCATATCCCGCTGCGCTTCCAATCCCCGGAGCTTGGCGTCATAGCCGCTGCGGAATGCCTTTGCCCGCTCAATACGGCTGTTCTGTTCCCGCAGCCGTTCCAGCTCCCGGTATTTCTCTCCGGATGGATAATTGTTCCAGCGGTCATAGTCATAGCCAGCCGGAATATCCTTGGCAATATCGGCAATGAAAGCCTGCTTGTTGCGGATATCCCGGTTGATATTCTGCCGAGACTGGAAGTAAATGCCGTTCTCTGCCTGAATATCATTCAGGACTTCCAGAATGTGCTGGCCGTAATCCACACCCTGTGGGATCTCACCGAACTGCTCCTTGATCCAATTCATATCCCACTGAAATTCGATGAGGTTCAGGATCTCCCGGTTCTTCTCCTGACGGGAGAGCTGCGTAAACTTCACCGGATCCAACTGGAGCGGCGTGAAGATCTGGGCCAAGAACTCAGCTGGTCTTGTCTGAAGCATGGAGCCGTCCCGCACCTTCACCGTGCCGGCGGATTTGGCGGGCAGGGCCTTCCGGTCAATGGACAGGCCGGTATTGGTCTCAATGATGATTTCGCCCTCATCGGCGCCCTGGTGAACGATATAGTCCCGGTCAGAACGGTTGGTGAGGGCATAACGGATGGCATCCAGCACAGACGTCTTTCCGCTCCCCTTGGGGCCGGAGATCTCCACGGACTTCCCATCAAGGGTAGTCTCCCGGATGCCAAACAGGTTTTTGATCGTAATTTTTGTGGTTTTCATTGACATTCTCACTTTCTACCCCTATGATAGGGGTGAAGTTGTTCGGCATGGTGCCGATCTGCCCCTGACAGGTGTGCGAGACCTGCCAGGGGCATTTCTTTTTATAGAACAACGTGGACGGAACCTTCAGACACTTCCTGCTCCAGTCTGCCTTCCAGATACTTCTTGATGGTTTCCCGGGCAGTCAGACGCCACATGCCGCCGTCAGCCTCGATGAAGCTGATACCACGGTCGCTGACGCGAATCAGGAAGATGCTCTCCGGCTGCTCGACCTCCTGGAAGGTACGATAGGGCCGGAGCTTCACCAGCGGGCGGATCTGCTCGTTGGTCTGGAGCGCTACTCCCTTTTGAGTGGTAATAGTGGTGGCGATCCCGTTGTCGTTGTAGATCACCTTGGCGCCCAGAGAGATGTCGCTGACCAGCTTCATGGCATAGAGCGTATCCGGCGTTTCCTGGAAGCGGGTGCGGAGTGCGATCTGGGCTTCCTCAAAACCGAGGGCGGTCTTTGCCTCCCAACCGGGAACGTCTGTGGCGTGTGCTTCATAATAGACCTGCCGGAAGCAGCGCTCGTCATAATCTTTGGACTGGCCGAAGCAGCGGACAGTCTTGCAGTCCGGAACGGCGATGTACAGCGGGGCGTCCATCTCGCTTGCTTCGGTTCTGACCATCGTTACCAGCGCGTCCAGACTGTTCAAGTCCAGTGTGTCCGGATGGAAAATGGTGGGCAGGATCTCCTTTACATTACCGTCATCGGTAATGCGGAAGGTGGAGCCGTTCACCGTGGTAATGAGCGGTTGCGTGGTCTTCTGGATGTGTTCGATAAATTCTTTCAGCATGGTGTTGTCTCCTCATCAGGCAAATTTAACGAGTTTGAGCGCCGGGGGTGCTTCCTGTTCGGTTCCGGCAATTCCGAACTGGCCGGGAATCTGCGGGACCATCTCCACAACATTTTCCTCGTCGGCCACATACAGCATGGTGGTCACAGCGTTTGTGGGTGCCAGAGCGGATTTGACCGTATAGCTGACGCCGATATTCTGCCGGCTGTCATCCGCTTTCAGTTCGATGGTAACGGTGATCTTGCGCTTGGCCGTTGCAGAGGTGTTGGGATCCATAATGTTCGCAATCGCCTTGGTCATCTCGAGATCTGTGACCTCCAGAAAACCGCCACGGGCCATCTCCAAAATGGATTTCTTCGCGTATTCATTCATGGGGGTTCTCCTCCTTTCTTTCGTAATAAGGGCTCCAGCCCTCTGCCGGACGCCCCGCGGCTAACCTGCTCGGGGCAGCCCGGCAAAAAGAGAGTTGCGGGCGCCGGGAACGCCCGGCAGAAGGCTGGATATATACAGGCTCATGCGCTGGCTGTTGCTTCCTTTCTGCATGGGCCAATAGCATGAAGCAGATCCTTGACGCTCTGGGCACCGTGAAGATCCGCAATCATGGAATAAATCTTACCGTATCGGTGCGCATAGACAGCGCCACACTGGGGGCAGACATGGGCCGGGTGGCCGTTCAAATCAATGGAGAGGGTAGCATCCTGGCAGCGAGCGCAGTACAGCATCATAGGGCATCTCCTTTACGTAATCCGGAAAGGTCGATCTCACAGGTCTCAGCGCTGCGGTGCAGGGTCTCAACACCACTGCGAAGGGCTTCACAGAGTGCGAACATTTTCAGGAGTGGTATTTTCACCTTTTTCGCAATATGCGTTGTCAGCAGCACCCAGGCAAGAATAAGGCCATCCATATCACCTTTGACTTGGATATAGACGCCCGTGTCACCTGTGGTGATTGCCAAATGCGCCTTTTTAAACTGTTTCATAGTCATTCCTCCCGCGCCACCCAGTAGACGGTGGCGGTACGGCGGCCGAGCTGCAGGGCTTCGGCGTGGCTGCCGACGCAGAGATCAATGCGGTTACCCTTGATGGCACCACCGGTGTCCTCGGCCCGATATCGGCGCAATCCCGCACCGTCACCGTAGTCCACCAGCACATCGGCCCACAGCGGGATCACTGAAGGATCTACCGCCACCGTGCTATACGGCGTGGCATGGGCGCCGCTGGCCGTGATACCGTCTGTTTTGCCGCAGCACTTGGAGCATACATCGTAGTGGGTGATTGTCACGTCCTCCAGCACGTGGGCCTGATCCAATCGCAGAGGCTCCTGAGCCGGGGTGTCATCCCCAGGCAGCCGCCCATTATCGAGGGGAGAGATCACAGCCGAAGGTGTGGCCGGTTCCGTGGTGGTTGCCTTGGCCGAGATCACCAACGCCACGCCGGCGATCAGGGCGGCGAGGATCAGCGTCAAAATGGCGTTCAGCTTCCAAGCCCTGGCGGTGCGTTGGGCCTCACTGGCTCTGCGGTGTGCTTGTCGAGTGCGTTCCGCTGCGGCTGCCAGTTCCACGGCATCACAGTGCTGCTGGGACAGCCAAGCGACCTGCAGGGCGTCCACATCGGCCCGGAGCTGGACAACCTGCCGATGCAGTTTTTCACTTCTCTGGCTCATGCTACGATACCTCTTTTCTTCGTTGTGGTCGGGTCGGGGAAATAGATGTGCATCTCCTCTGGGCTGATTCGGCAGAGTTCCATGGTTCGGTACATTTCCTCGATATTCCAGGCGACGTCGCCTTGCATCCTTTGGCTGACCGGGCCGGGGGAGAGGTTCAGCGCATAGGCCAGATCATTTTGCGTCAGCCCTAACTCCCGGAGACGGGCAGACAGTTTTCCGTAGCGTGGCATCTTCATTGGCGATCTCCTTTCAATAATCTGTGGTAGGTATGGGGGCTTGTCCCTCCCGCGCCATCGTGATAGACTGGCGTAGAAAGGAGGTGAATTTAATGGATACAATGTCCAGAGAAATACTCGAACTATTTTCAAAAAGAAATTGTCTTACTCTTAGCCAACTAAGTGCGATATTGGGTATCGACTGGATGACACTGGCAGAGCCGATCAATTATCTTCGAAAGTTAAGCTATCTGCGTTTTGAGCCAAATCACGCATCGTTGAACGACTTGGCATCTGATAGCCCTATTTCAATGGATGACCCTCTGGTAATCACATTCGAGGGAAGGGCTGCGTTGGAACAGGATGGGCAAAACCGCAGGCGGGTCAAGTACACGGAATTTCGCGCATGGATGACACTGGCCATTGCGTTGGCTGCATTCATAAAGTCATTCTTTTTCTGAGAGCGGACCTTGCGTGCTTACATACCAGTGAAACCATTCCTCATCGGATTTGTGTAACTCGAACCTCCACCAGTAACGGCTGGTATTGGCCTCTCCGATAATGGACTTGATTGCCATAATCGCAGGCGCAACAAAATCACATTTGGACGGCTTTCGTTTAAAAAGCGGGAGTCGTCTTTTTTCCGTATAATTCGGAAGATTGTCAAATCCATCTGGCTTTTCACCCAGAATAGGGTCCCACTCAAATGAGTTGAGACGACAATATGCAAGGCCAAGACGCTCAGTGCGGTTGAGGTGTCCCTCATCGATTCCGTCATAACGCATTCATATCAACTCCTTTCTGACTGGGATTGTCCGAGGGGATGCCCTCGCCTTTCTTTCGCAAATCTTGCATAACATGCAAGATTTAGACTAAAAAAATAGTTGCCCTGTCTTCCTTGGAAAGGTTCAACGCATTGCTCAACTCATTGGCTTCGAGCACCGTAAAGTTACTCTTCCCGTTCATTTTCGCAGAAAATGAAGTAACAGAGCAACCGATAACCCTGGCGCCGTCGACGTAAGTCTTTCCGTTTTCAACCATGATGCCCTTGAGCTTGTTTAGGTCAGGCATTTATAAAACCTCCTTTCAGCTTGCGTGCTATGCAAGTTTTGTGTTATGATAATAACTTAATCGGCTGGGCTTGTCAATACCCTCATGCAAGTTTTTTGTTTTTTTCATAAAATAATCTTGCATTACAGTATAGTTTGCTGTAATATTGGAGCAAGCTAAATATGAGGTGACGAACATGGGAAACGATTTCAACAAAGCGGTCGGCAAGAGATTGTATTCAGCACGAAAGGCCAAGGGTTACTCCAGAGCAAAGGTTGGCGAACTCGTCGGTCTGCATGAAACTACTGTTAAGAGATATGAAGATGGCGATATAAAGTCCTTAGACATTGAGCGCCTTAAAGACTTTGCTCGTGTTCTTGGAACTCCCGCCGCGGATTTATTGGGTTGGGTAGCCAACTCGGACGAACACCTCGAATTGATGCTTCAACTCTCAGAAGATTCTGCAAGCGGCCGCACGGCGGCGGTGGAAGAGCTGCGCCGAACCTATGGTACTGAACACGGCATCCACGCCACCTATACCTGCGACGATAAAGCTAAGCTCTGCATACTGTACTACAAGGCTCTGGAGCGAAGAGTCGCCCTCTCTCTGACCGATATCATCGGCACCATCGACCAGCTTGACGGCCATCAGGCCGAAAAAGTCATGCTTCTCCTGCACGCTTACTTGAAGGCGGAGCAGCCGATCCGCAACATCGTGGATACCGCATTGGATCCTTATGTGGAAGATTTGGACGAGCTCCTGCACGGTGGCTCTCAGATCGGGTGATTGAGGTCGATTTCCGGAAATAATAAAAACCGCCCCCGGTGTTACCAGCACCGAGGACGGTATCGCGCAAATTTCCCATACCTACCACAGTAATGAAAAATGAAAGGCACACTAAGGCACCACTGCGCTCTTTTATCTTACCACAAAAGGGCGCTGGTGGCAAGATGAAAGGAGTTATTATGGCAGAAAGAAAAAGTGAAGCGACCTGGATCGAGAGCCGGGGCCGCTGGCAGATCAACGTACAGGACAATGGTGTCCGCAAGACCTTCACCAGTGCCCTCGCCGGACGGCGCGGCAAAGCTGACGCCGAACGGAAGGCAGAGAAGTGGTTGGAGGATCATACAACCTCCGAAAAGACACGGGTGGATGTGTTTCTGACCCAATATACCGACTACCTGAAGGAAACCAAGAGCAAGAGCCACGCTTCACAGTACAGTGGTTTTATCCGCCTCTACATCCAGCCCATCATCGGCGTGATCCGCATGAACAAGCTTACTGAAGGCGACCTGCAGGCCGTGATTGACCTGGCATATTCCAAGAATAACCTCGCCGATAAGACGCTGCGGGATGTCCGGGGCTGTCTCTTGAATTGGCTGAAATGGTGCCGGAAGCGGGGCAAGACCAGTCTGCACCCGGAAGATCTCACTATCCCCGCCGGCGCCAGAAAGTCCGAGAAAAGAATTGTGTCGCCGGACGGCCTGAAAACGCTCTTCTCCTGCAGCACAACGCTGTGGCGGGGGAAACCTACAGAGGACTTCTATATCCACGCTTATCGCTTTGCGGTCCTGACCGGGCTCCGGCCGGGGGAGCTGCGTGCGCTGGAGGACAAAAACGATATTCAAGGCACGAGGGTCACTGTCCGGGGCGCTATCAATGTTCACGATGAAGCCACGCAGGGGAAAAATAATAACGCCCGGCGGACCTTCCAATTGTCCAGCAGGGCAAAGAGGGAAGTGGAGGCCCAGCGGACTATGCTGCGGCAGTATGGTATAGTTTCCCCATATCTTTTCCCAGCTCCGGACGGCGGCTGCCTGGTCCATAAGAATTTTTACAGAGCATGGGGGAGGTACTGCGAGTTCAATAAAATCCCGCACACCTCGCTTTATGAGCTCCGGCACACCTATGTCAGTGTCAACAAGGAAATGCCGGAGGGTCTGAAGAAGATGACCATCGGGCACAGCCAAGATATGGATACCGAGGGCACCTATGGGCATCAGATGGCGGGGGACTTGGCAAAGGCTGCCGCTTATACAGAGCAGGCGTTTGACGATGTGATTTCGCTGAAATAAATATCAAGTGTGTACTTTTGTGTGTACTCGGAAAAAATAAAAACCCTGTAGCCGTTGCGACTACAGGGTTTCTTGTGGTGGAGACTACTGGACTCGAACCAGTGGCCTCATGCGTGTGAAGATTCGATAGGGATGCCTTTCGCGGGCTTTCGAGGGAATAAAGCGGGTTTGCCGCGGGATTTCCACACCCGCAGGTGTTCTCCGTTCCGCTGTTTCCTCCCCGTTTTTTCTGCTCGTGGGTCACGGCGTGGGTCAACTGGAGATTTCCGTTCCTGTTCACATGTCACATTTTGCGTCGCTGGAATCAATAAGACCTTTCTCGAAAAAGTAATAGCTTTCCGCCAGCAGTTGTGGTATGTGTTGTGGTTGCCAAAAGGAGGTGCCGCAATGTATGACTACATGAAAGCCCTGCAAAAGCGTTTCGACCGTCAGGAACACAGCGAGTTGGACGCACAGGTCGAACGTGCCCAAGAGGAACTGCGACGGGACATGGACGCCGTGGGGCGCGGAAAGCTGCTGCGGCTGTTGGACGCACAGAACGCATTGCTGGCTGAATCAAAGCTGATGAGCTTCACGGCTGGCTTCAAGCTGGCGTGGGGCATGACGAAAGACCTGGAGGCAGATGGGCTCTATTCCTTCGAGCGGGAGGAAGAAGAACACATCTGCCATCCGGCGGAACAGGAGGACTAAATGGTGAAAAAGCGTGCAAACAGTGCAGGTAATATTCGCAAACTCTCAGGCGGGCATTTGGAGGGATGCAATGCCGACTAATAAAGAGGAGAGGGAGAAAGGGCTTGCAACGCTACAGAGCACTTTCTCCCCCTTTATGGTCATTTATTTACCTTGTCCTCATAGAACACCTTAAAATCAGGGTTTACCACACCTTCATTTAAGTATCTTGCGCGATAATCCTTCAGTAGCTCTTTATATTTGCCACTCAGGACAATCAACGCGATGACGTTGAAGAACACAGGAACAACCAGGGAAATATCCACGATGGTCCAGAACATATCGGGACCGCTTCCGGTCAAAACAATCATTAAAACAATGATGATATTAGGCAGTGGATAGCAGATCTTCAGAACCGTTTCCAGTTTGTTAGCCAGCGCCTCATTATTGCGCAGAACATGATGCAGAATGGTGGTATAGAACACAAACCAACCGGCGGTCGTTGTAATGCCGAACAGTACGCAGATAACAGCGATAAACACGGAGCCAGCCGTTCCGAACACACTATCAAATGCAGCAATAGTCAGACCCATGGAAGTCTTGCCCGTGGACACATGACGATACCGCCAAGCAGATACAGTACGCACATAAAGGGAACCAGACGAGAGGCGACCTTTGCAATGCGAGGAACACCCTTCCAGATAATATACAGCAAAAATGCGGAGTAGAGCAGGACAAACACAATCTGGTCGAATCCAAAGGTTTCATACAGAGACTCTGCAATGTTATAGGCTTGAGAGCCACCCAGGAATTGTAGCACCATACCAACAGCAAACCCAATTACCAGGATTCAGCCCCATTTTTGGCCTTTCTCAATAACAATGCCTTTTTCCATGTAGAATGTGGGACCACCATACAATTTCCCCTGAGAATCTTTTGAACGATAGTAGCAACCCAAAGTGACCTCAGCGTGTTTGATGGTCATACCAACAAAACTGTGCAGAACAAACTGGCAATACGTTTCATAATTTACTCCTATCTAGCGTTTTTCGCTTAAAAAAGCAAGTAAGGCGTTGCTGAATGCAGTCAGTTCATTTTGTGCCAACATATCTGACTGGTTGTCAGAGAAACATGTAATTGTATAGTTAAAACCTGAAAGTCTAAAAGAGTTTGTACACACTAATGCGGAAGGGAGATTTCGGTTGTATCCGAATAGATCATCCGCGCTATTTAGTATTTGAGGTGAATAATCATAACTGGCATACCATTCTTCTGATAAGTCTGTGGCAACTTCGCTATAACTAATCCCTAACATGATTACAACATTCTTATCAATTCCTTTGTATACAAATACTTTGGAACGCTTTGGGAGGGTATCATCATTTGCCTGCTGGGGAAGGGCCATGAATAAATTTGAATGATTCAGAATTTCATTGTATCCCGTATAAGAGAAGTTTTCATTGATTGAATCAATGAGTTGGTAGAAAGTAGGCGGTGTTACAACAGGTTCACCTTGTTTGTGAATTTTTTGGAGAAGAAAAACATTCGTAGTTAAAGATATGCACATTACAAGAACAAAAACAATTACTACTCTCCGTGTTGATAATTGTGTCATGCCATCTCCTTTCTAACTTTTGCGAAAGCTGTAAACATATTTTGCTTTCTAAAATATTAAATGGTGTAAATGAATAAAAATATTATTACCTCCATTTTCTAAGTATTGGAATGATGTTCGAACAAGAATACATGGACCTCTTAAATGTTGCTCTTATTTCAATAGTGTCTATAGTGAAGAAAAAGCGGACAGATGTCTAAAACTTTTGTCTGGTTCGTAGTAATCATTGCAGGTCGAAATAAGACGGCCGATAAATGCGACATACTCTGAATCTTTGTCGGTCAGCTGAACAGAGATGGCCTTGACTTCCGCTTGTGTGGAGACCTGGTACAAAAAGTAATCTACGGCCACTCCTAGTTTATCAGCCATGCTGCGTAAAGTAAAGGCACTCGGAGCTTTTGCAGCAAGATTTTTGCAACTGAAGTAACTACAACAAAATGACAGCTTCTGTTTTGTCGAACTGAACACAAAAAATGAACATCGAAAATCAGACTGTTGACTGGTCGCACTGTGCGAAAAGTTGACGGTCTTTTTTTATCCCCAAAATCAAAAAAGGAGGTCAAGCACAATGGCAAAACCTAAACCCCTTGACCAACTCCGAGCTGATATTGGCGTCCGGCTGAAATAGTCCCCAGTGGTTTTTCTGGCGAACACTAACACCGAAAAGGAACGAGCTGAGACGCAACTTGCACAGGAACAGCACAAGCTGGAACGTCTGGAAAACCGAAAAAAGTTTCTGGAACAGGTCATACAGGCCACAATTTCGTCAGAAATGAAAAAAATCACGCAGCCCAGCGGGGCCGCGACGCCTTCGGGACAGCGACACGCATAAGCGCATCGCTGTTCCGAAGGCTTTCTGTGTTCTTCGAGAGCACCCCCGACCAAGGCCCAAAAGCGGCAAAGTTTGCCGTTCTACCCCCTGGCCACGCAGGGTTTCCGAAACGTGAGGAACGCTCCGAGGGTAGTGATACCACCCCCCACCCAAAACACCACCTGTTTCGCCGTGTGTGCCCTTGTGTGCGATTTTTCTCCGAAAGCCGAGTGTGTACCCACTTTCACTCGTGAAAGCGAACATGGGCCATTTGTGCGAGAGGCTGAAAAACACGATGAAAGATGGTCTGAGATAGAGTTGTTGCTGATAGTGAGGGTTCACTGAGAACCGGGAAATGTATGTATATAAAAGCGTGGCGGAATCAAAGGTTACAAATGCTCACCACATAATCCATAGCGCGCTCACTGGATCACGCAGCCCAGCGGGGCCGCGACGCCTCGGGACAGCGACACGCATAAGCGCATCGCTGTTCCGAAGGCTCTCTGTGTCCTTCAGGAGTGCCTCCCGACCAAGACACAAAAGCGGCAAAGTTTGCCGTTCTGATACCCGGCCCGGGGATGTTTGTGAACGTGCGGAACGGTCCGAGGGTAGTGATACCACCCCCATCCGAAACGCCCCGTGTTTCGCCGTGTGAGCCGCTGTGTGCGATCTTTCTCCGAAAGCCGAGTGTGTACCCGCTTTCGTCTGTGAAAGCAAACGTGGGCGGTTTGGGACAGCGTTGTGGCGGTAACTTTTTGGCGATAATTGCGGGAACGATTTTGAGCGAAAAGCTGAACTTTACAGGAGGGTTTTTCGAGTGGCGAAGGCCGTTCGATTTTAGCACAAGATAAAGAGAGGTGCCCCTAATTGGGCACCTCTCAGCCACAAAGCCCCGCAGTGCGGGGCTTTCAGAGGTTTTGAAACCGCAGTCTAAGGTGCACCTTG
>OBHX01000354.1_pt1 | contig 45999 bp, 31 predicted proteins | sample 1519331 | NCBI WGS metagenome assembly OBHX01 (sample SAMEA2602897, study PRJEB22501) | metagenome
CGCCCCCCACGTGCGGGGGAATTGGCGGCGGCCCACCATCCTCAGCAACAGGGGGGGCCCCACCATCAGGCCCCCCCTGTCCGCGGCACCGGCAGGGGGGGCGGCGGTGGCGGCGGCCCCCGGGCGGCTGCAGAGCCCCCTGACAAAATTGCAGCCGGGGGGCCTGGTGCTGAGCCTGTCGGCGGGGGTCATCTCCCCCCGACTGCTCCAGCGCATCACCGCCTGCAACGGCGTGCCGGAGGAGCCTACCCAGCCCCGGCGGCTGGGCCCGGATATCTGCGTGCCCTACGGCAAGCTCATGCGGGGCGTCATCGTGCCCAACACGGTGACAAAGACCCTGCGCACGGACAAGGTCTATGAGCCGGATCTGTCCCGATACTCCATCGAGGCCTATCCGGACTACTCCCCGCTGGTGGATCAGGTGCGCACCATCCGGGCCTTTGCCCGGCCGGCCATTCTGGTGGACGACATGCTCCACGACGGCAAGCGCATCCGGCGGCTGGCCCCGCTGCTGCGGGAGACCGGGACGGAGGTAAAAAAGGTGCTGGTGGGGTATCTCACGGGCACGGGCCGGGATCTGATGGAGAGCCTGGGCTATGACGCGGAGGGCGTATACTACCTGCCCAATCTGCGGATGCGGTTTGTGGAATCCACCCTGTATCCGTTTATCGGCGGCGACACCGTGCGCCGCAGCGAGCGGCCGGAGGGAGGGCTGCAGCCGGCGGTGAACCGGGTGCTGCCCTATGCGATGCCGGAGTTTGCGCCGATGGATCCGGAGACGGCCTGGGAGCTGAGCCTGTGCTGCGTGGAGAACGCCCGGGACATCCTGCTGGCGCTGGAGACGGAATACAGGCGGGCCTTTGCCCGGAACCTGACTCTCAGCCGCCTGCGGGAGGCGGTGATCCTGCCTCTGTGCCCGGACAAGGGCAGCTCCATGACCTATGATCTGAGCCGCGCGGCGTCCACCTATCTGGATGACGACATTGAGCTGCTGAAACGGATGCGCGCGCCCCGGAAGGAGGAAAAGAGATGAACTATTACCGCTATGGCGGCTGCACCCTCTGCGCGTGGGATCAGCTGCCGTATGAAAAAACAGACACGATCCCGGAGGAGGGGGAGGTGCTCTTCCTTTTTGCCCGGGAGCCCCTTGCTGGGCGGGAGACCTTCCCGGTGACGGACAGCGCCCTCCTGACGGAGCGGGAGGGAATAGAGACTCTGGACGCGAATGTGTCCGGCAGAGCCATCCCCCGGGAGCTGGAAAAGGCCATCCGGGACGGGCGGGTGCGGGCCGTAAACCGCCTGCATCCGCGGTGGGAGGAGCTGCTAAAAATGCCGGCGCGGCCGAAAAAGTACCGGGTGAATCTCCTGGCCCTGGGAGATGTGGGCAGCACGCTGCTGCTGGGGCTGCGGCTGATGGGGGGAGACGTCATCTCTTCCATCGGCATCTGCGACCTGCGGGAAAATGTGGCGGCGCGATGGGAGTTCGAGATGAACCAGATCAGCCTGCCCGGAGCGTACGACGCCATGCCCCCGGTGGAGACCATCGGACCGGAGGAACTGTTTGCGGGAGATGTGTTCCTGTTCTGCGCGTCCCGGTTCGTGCCGGATACGGCGGTGAAAAACGGGGACGTGCGCATGGCCCAGTATCAGCTGAACCGGGTGCTGGCGGCGCAGTACGGGAAAATGGCCCGGGAGGCCGGGTACAAGGGACTGTTCTGCGTGGTCAGCGATCCGGTGGATCCCCTGTGCCGGACGGTGCTGCTGGAGAGCAACCGGGGGGAGGACGGCCAGCTGGACGGACGGGGACTGTTTCCTCACCAGGTGCGGGGCTTTGGCCTGGGGGTGATGAACGCCCGGGCGGCGTACTACGCGAAAAAGGACGCGCGGTTTGCGGAGTTCCTCACCGACGGACGCAGTTTCGGCCCCCACGGGGAGGATCTGGTCATCGCCAACTCCGTTTCGCACTATGACGATGCCCTCTCCCGGGAGCTGACGAATCTGGCCGCCCACGCCAACCTGGAGATGCGGCGCATGGGCTTTAAGCCCTATGTGGCACCGGCCCTGTCGTCCGGGGCGCTGAGCCTGCTGCTGTGCCTGCGGGGACAGTGGCACTGCTCGTCGGCCTATCTGGGGGGCGTGTTCATGGGCGGACGGAACCGCACCACCGACGGCGGCATCGAGTTTGAGCGGCTGCCCCTGCCCGGGGCGCTGCGCGAGCGCCTGCAGGAGACGGAGGAGAAGCTGCGGGCCATTGAATGAAAGAGGGGAAGGGTATGGCACTGACCGTTCTTTTGCCGAAAAACGAGTACAGCAAGGGGCTGGAGGAGACACTGCGGCGGCTTTTGCCGGAGGACAGCGCCTTTGCCGATCCGGAGAGGGATCTGGACGAGCTCCGGGGGCGGCGGCTGCTGTTTGCCGTGGCCCTGGATGAGGGGGGCTGCAACGAGGCCTACTACCGGATGCTCTCCCGGCTGCGCCGGGAGAGGGAGCTGCTGCGCGGGTGCGTGGCGGGGGTGGTGGTCACCGGTGTAGGTGAGCTTTACACCAAGGACGTGGCCCGGGACATGGTGCTGGCGGCCAATCAGGCGGGCGGCGCCTTTCTGGGCAGGCCCCTGGTGGAGGCCACCGGCTCCCTGCGCAATTTCCGGGTGCAGGCCCAGATCAGCGGCGTGGACGAGGAGACGGCCTTTCACGCGGCGGTGCGGGAGCTGGCAGGACGGCTGGAGAGCTGGGAACGGCCCGGGCCCATCCACCGGGTGCTGGCTCTCCATGCTTCCCAGCGCAGCACCTCCAACACCCTGGCCTTCTGGGAGCTGGTGCGCAGGGGTCTGCCGCCGGAGATGGAGGTGGAGGAGATCGGCCTGCGCAACGGCACCGTGCCGGACTGCAACGGGTGCAGCTACACCGCGTGCCTGCACTTCGGAGAGCAGGGAAGCTGCTTTTACGGCAGCGGCCCTATGGTGGAGGAGGTCTACCCCGCTGTGCGCCGGTGCGACGCGCTGGTGATGCTGTGCGCCAACTATAACGACGCCCTGTCCGCCAACCTCACCGCCTGCGTAAACCGGCTGACAGCTCTGTTCCGCCAGCAGAGGTTTTACGACAAGAGACTGTTTGGTCTGGTGGTGTCCGGGTATTCCGGGGGTGACTTGCTGGCCCGGCAGTTGATATCCGCCCTGAACATGAACAAATCCTTTTTCCTGCCGCCCCACTTCTGCCTGCTGGAAACGGCCAACGAGCGGGGAAGCCTGGTGCGCCTGCCGGGGATCGGGCAGAGGGCGCTGGATTTTGCGAGACAGATCGCGGACGCGTGAGAAAAAACATCGGATGAAGACGGAACAGAGGAGATATATCCATGACACTGTACATCAATTGCTGCCCCCGGCGGAAATCCCGCACGGACCGGCTGGCCCGGGCGCTGCTGGCGAAGCTGGGGGACTACGAGGAGCTGCGGCTGTATGACGAGCCGCTGCAGGCCCTGGACGAGAAAAGGCTGGAGGTGCGGGAGACGCTGCTGGCCCAGGGGGAATTTTCACAGGAGCAGTTTCGCTATGCCAGGCAGTTTGCTCAGGCGGACAGGATCGTTGTGGCGGCGCCCTTCTGGGATCTGTCCTTCCCGGCGCAGCTGAAGATATACATTGAAAGCATCTATGCCAGCGGCATTGTCACCCGGTATGACGACCGGGGACGGCCGGAGGGCCTGTGCCGGGGGGAGAAGCTGTACTACGTCACCACCGTCGGCGGGCCCTTTGACGGGCGGTTTGGCTATGAGTACATCAAGGCCCTTGCCACGGAGTATTTCGGCATTCCCCAGGTGGAGCTGGTCATGGCGGAGGGGCTGGACATAGAGGGAGCCGACTCGGAGGCCATCTTGCGGAAGGCCGCAGCGGAGCACGGACTATCAATTTGAACAAAAATCAACCCGTTGACAGGCAGGAAATTATACTATATAATATAAACAACGCGCGAGGAGGGGCAGAAACCAGGAGAGCGGCCTGCGCGAAATGAAAGAAAGAGGAAGAATGCTTATGAAACGAAGAGCAGCCAGCCTGCTGCTGGCGGTGGTGATGGTGCTGTGCCTGCTGCCTGCCACGGCTTTTGCCGCCGCGGGGAAAGCCATTGCCTCCGGTGTGTGCGGGGCAAGCGGCGATACCGTTCGCTGGGAACTGAGCGAGAGCGGCACCCTGACCATCAGCGGCAAGGGCGCCATGGAGGACTACTATAGCCAGAGGACCTCCTGGGACAAGTATAAGGACAAGATCACGGCTGTGGTGGTCGAAAAGGGCGTGACGAAGATAGGAAGCAGCGCCTTTAAGGACTGCCAGGCGCTGGTATCGGCCAGCATCGCCTCCGGCGTGAAGGAGATCGGGGACAAGGCGTTCAGCGGCTGCGTCAGCCTGGAGAAGGTGAACATTCCCAAGGGGGTCAAGTCCATTGGGGTGGAGCTTTTCTTCCAGTGCGCGAGCCTGGAGAACGTGACACTGCCGGAAGGTGTGAACGACATATGGGAGAGCGCGTTCCGCCTGTGCGTGAGCCTGAAAAAGATCAATATTCCGGCCAGTGTACAGCATATCGGCCCCTTTGTGTTTGAGAACTGCCTGAGCATGGAGAAGATCACCGTGGCCTCCGGAAACAAGAACTACGCTTCCAGAGACGGCGTTTTGTACAGCGTGGATCCGAGCACGAAGAAACTGACCACGCTGCTCAAGTGCCCCGGGGGCAAGAGCGGCAGCGTGACCGTGGCCAAGGGCGTGACGGGGATCGACCAGGCGGCCTTTGAAAACTGCCTGGGCGTGACGGCCGTGACGCTGCCGGAGGGGCTGGAAGGTATTTTCGACAACGCGTTCCTCTCGTGCATGGGTCTGGAGAAGATGACGATCCCGGCCAGCGTCAAGATAATTGGCGAGAATGCGTTCCTGGGCTGCATCGGCCTGGAGAAATTTACAGTAGCCGCGAAAAACCAGACCTTTACCACGGTGGATGGCGTGCTGTATTCCAAGGACAGATCGGAGCTGCTCCAGTGCCCCGGCGGCAAAATGGGAGATGTGACGATCCCCGCCGAAACATCGAGCATGTACGAAAATGCCCTGGCTCTCTGCCTGGGCGTGGAGAATATCCGGGTGGCCTACGGCAACCGGTATTTTGCCGCGCTGGATGGGGTCCTGTACTCCAGATATCTGACAGAGCTGCTCCAGTGCCCCGGCGGTAAGGAGGGCGCGGTGACGATCCCAGCGGAGACCACCGGGATCCGGACGGGCGCTTTCCAGGGGTGCATGGGTGTGACAGGCTACCAGGTGGAGAAGGGCAGCAAGTCCTTTGCCGCCCAGGATGGAGTCCTGTATAACAAGAAGATGACCACCCTGGTCCAGTGCCCCATGTGGACAGAGGGAGACTTTGCCATCCCCAAGAGCGTCAGCACCATTGGAGACGGCGCGTTTACCAACTGTATGCTGCTGACCTCCGTGATGGTGCCCACCAGCGTGAAGAAGGTCGGGGCACAGGCATTTGTCGGCTGCCTGAGCCTGACGGATGTGTACTACGCGGGCACGGAAAAGCAGTGGAATGCGATCTGGGTGCAGGAAGGCAATGACATATTCTCCCAGGCGGAGATACATTATAATTATAAGTGGACACTGCGGCCCGTTACCGCTAAGGCGGAGTACATCGCCTCCAGCGGCAAGCCCTACATCAAGTGGGAGGCCGTCACCGGGGCGGTCAAGTACGAGGTATACCGCAGCGGCAGCAAAAACGGTACCTATAAGCTCCTGGGCACCACCGAAAAGCTGAACTACACCGACAAGACCGCCTCCGCAGGCTACACCTATTTCTATAAGGTCAAGGCGGTGAACGCGGCAGGCTCCAAGAGCGGCTACAGCGCCGTGGTGGCGGGCGTGTGCCGCTGCCCGAAGCCTGTGGCTGTGCCGGATTATCTCAGCTCTACGGGCAAGCCCTACATCAAGTGGAAGGCTGTGACCGGAGCGGCCAAGTATGAGGTATACCGGGCTGCCAGCAAGGACGGAAAGTACACCAAGGTAGCCGTCACCACCAAGCTGAACTACACCGACAAGGACGCCGCCGTGGGCCAGAGCTACTACTATAAGATCAAGGCCGTCAGCAAGGTAAGGACCGCCGCCAACTCTGTATTCAGCGCGGCGGTGAAGGCCACCTGCCACTGCGCAAAGCCTGCGGTGAAGATCACCACCACCAGCAGCGGCGCGCCCAAGCTGACCTGGAACGCTGTGGACGGCGCGGCCAAGTATGAGGTGTACCGGGCCACCAGCAAGGCCGGAAAGTACACCCGGTACGATACCACGACTAAGACCAGCTACACCAACACCTCTGCCAAGGCTGGAACGACTTATTACTATAAGATCAAGGCAGTCAGCAAAAAGACGACTTCTGCCAATTCCTCCTACAGCGCTGTCGTGAGCGTCCGGGCTAAGTAAATTTCACACAAAAAGGCGCAGGGCGCTTGCAAACGCAAGCGCCCTGCGCCTTTTTGTTCGTTATCATAGGAAGGTCAATGCATGGGGCATCCGCTGACCTGAACACCTGCCTGCTCCCGCAGCAGGGCCCGCTCGTAGATCATCTCACCGGCGATGGATACGGCGATCTCCTGGGGTGTCACGGCCTTGATGGGGACGCCCACGGGGGTATGGATGGAGGCGATGGCCGATTCCTCTACACCGGCCTGACGCAGGCGCTGATTCACCGAGGCAGTCTTGGCCCGGGAGCCGATCACCCCCACATAGGCGGCAGGGCGGCGCAGAACCTGCTCCTGCACCTCAAAATCATGGACATGGCCGCTGGTCATGACCACCAGGTAGTCATTGGCGTTGAGGGCGATGTGCTGATCGATCTTGGAGAAATCGCCGCAGATAAGCTCTTCCGCATCCGGGAAGCGCTCCGGCGTTACCAGGTCAGCCCGGTCGTCAAACACAGTGACACGGAAACCGATGGAATGGAGCACCGGGCAAAGGGCCAGAGAGCAGTGGCCTGCGCCGAAGAGAACGGCTCGCTGGCCGACGGAAAGCGGCATGGAGAAATAGCCGGCACTGGGGGCTTCCTCCGCCAGCAGGGCACGGCCGCCGTCCAGCGGCAGAGCCAGAAATCCGCTCTGATACAGGGCAATGCGGCGGAGCAGCTCCGAGGCAAGGACGCGCCAGCCGGCATCATCGCCGGGGATGAAGGTGAATAGCACCGTCACATCTCCGCCGCAGACCATGCCGATGTCTCCGGTATCGCTGCGGTGGAGCTTGTACTCCCGGATGTCGCCGCTGCGCCGGGCGAGCAGCTCCTTGGCGTGGAGAATGGAGAGATTTTCCACATTTCCGCCGCCGATGGTGCCCGCCTGGGGGCCCTGGCCGTCCACCAGCATCTGCGCGCCTGCGCCCCGAGGGGCGGACCCGGACTCCCGGATGATGGTGGCCAGTACGGTGTCGCGGCCTTTTTCCATTTCATAAAGTAGCTTGGCGAAAATCGTCTGCATAGAGATCCACTCCCTTTTCCTTGCCGTTTTGCAAATTTACCGCTGCATCGGATGTTTTTTATATCATACCACAGAGGTGGGAAATAATGCAAGAGAGGCAGCGCTTGTCACAGGGTGGATTCTGGAGTATAATCAGCACAGACATGCAATGACAGACGAAGGAGACGCTGCTGAATTTATGAAGACGAACACCTTTGCAAGGCCGGATCTGCACATGCACTCCCTGTATTCCGACGGCACGGACACGCCGGGATCCCTCCTGCGCAATGTGCGGGCGGCGGGCCTTGATATCTTTGCCCTGACGGATCACGACACCGCCGAGGGCTGCGCCGCCGTGCGGCGGCTGCTGGGGCCCGGCGATCCGGCGTTTCTGGAGGGGATCGAGTTCTCCTGCAGGGATGAGCGGGGCAAATACCATATGCTGGGATACTGCTTCGACGCGGAAAAACCGTCCATCCGGGAGGCGGTGGACTTCGCCCATCACAGCCGTATCCTGAAAATGCGCAACCGGTTCGTCTATCTGCAGGAGAAATTCGGATTTACCTTCACAGAACAGGAGCGGGCGGAGCTGATGGCGCTGAAAAACCCCGGCAAGCCCCATTTCGCGGCCATGATGCTGAAAAAGGGGTATGTGCAGACCAAGGACGAGGGATTTGAGGTGTTCTCGGGGTACAGGGACACGGAGCCCAGCTTGTCCCCGGAGGAGGCCATCGACGCCATCCTGCGGGCGGGAGGCATCCCCGTACTGGCCCACGGCATCCTGGCCGACGGCTCCGGCGATCTGACGGCCCAGGAGATCGGGCAGAGGGTGGAGCGGTTCAAGGCGGCGGGGCTTATGGGGCTGGAGTGCTATTACTCCACCTTTACCCTGCGGCAGAAGGAGATCATGCTGGCGCTGGCGGAGCGGAACGACCTGCTGATCACCGCCGGCAGCGACTACCACGGGACCAATAAGACCGTGGCGCTGGGGCAGACCAACCAGCCGGATCCGGCGCGGATGCAGCGGTTTTATCAGGTGGTGGCTGATCTGCTGTGACGGATGCCCTGTGAGATGGAACGGAGCAAAGGAAAAACTACGGAGGCGGACATCCAGGCGGCCAAAACCGAGCTGCACGCCGACGCCATTACCATCGAGGCGCAGGTCTATGCTCGCTCACTGTATGAGAAGTACGGGTTTACGCAGACGTCGGGGGAATTTCTGGAGGACGGCATTCCCCATGTTCAGATGCAGCTGAGGCTGTAATGCGAGCTTGAAAAAAAGAAGAAAAGACACCCCGTATGGCTCTGCCATACGGGGTGTCTGAGACTGCCGGTAAAGCGGTATATTTGTGATAACGGTAAGGAAGGGTGTGTGAGGGAAACCCAAGAAGGGTGTCCCTCGCCATTGAAATCAGTAGTTTTTGAAACTTTTTCAAAGTTTCAAAAACTTAGGCAGCGTGTCGAAAAGACTTTTTCGACACGTTGAGACACCCCGTATGGCTCTGCCATACGGGGTGTCTTTCTGCATTTGGCTTGTTAGGCTATGGGGGCTGTGCCGGGGAGATCAGCGGTGAGATCTGCGCTTTTTGATCTCCGGAAGGGCCAGCAGGGCCAGGCCGCACACACCGGACAGGGAGGCCCACAGGATGGGTCTGCCGCTGTCACCGGTGGGTACATCCGGGTGGTCATCGGAAGCGATGACGGTAAAGTCTGCCGAGGCAGTGCCGGTGGTGAAGACAGCCTCCAGCTTATGGGTGCCGGAGGAGAGGGTCTGAAGGAAACTGTCCGTGAGAGTCACCACGGCACTGTCCCCGGAGACGATGTACTGAGTGCTGCGCAGCATCACGCCGTCCACAAACACCTGGAGGAGATCCTCCCGGGATGCGTCATAGCGGAAGCGCAGGGTCTTGCCGCTGCCGGAGCTGTACTGGCTGCCGGTACCCTCCAGAACGGTGGGGGCCAGCTTGGCCACAGGCTCAGTGCCCAGAGCCGCGCCGCAGACTGTGCAGGTGAAGACCTTTTCACCCTCGGTGGCTGCGGTGGGCTGGCGCACGACCTTACCCGCATCGGGGGTGTGGTCGGGGTTCACCGTGAAGGTGACGGCGGTGCGGTTGCCGAAGCGGTCTGTTGCCACCAGGGTCTGGGTACCGGCCTGGCCGGAGACGGTGAGCTTGCCGTCCGTCAGGGTCACGGCCTGGCCGTTGAGTGTGACGGTATCCAGATGCGGGTCGCTGACGGAGATATCCACAGTCAGGCAGTAGACACCGCCGTTTTCCACGCCGGACACCACAGGGGCGGCGCTGTCGACCAGCTTGGTGCCGGTCTTGGAACGGGTATCGGTGGCATCACAGCCGGTGCGGTCGCAGATAGCCGTCTCGGTGCCATCGGCATCGTAGGTGGCATCATTATTATAGATATAGTGGGTAAAGCTGTGGCCCAGGGCGGTGCCGGGGGCCGCAAAGGTCTCGGTACCGTTAGCCTGGCAGCGGGAACAGCTGACATAGTATACAGCGTCCTCTGTGCAGGTGGCGGCGGTGCTGAGATGGGACGGGTCAATGACCTGCGTGTAGGCATGGCCCAGCGCGTCGCCGCTGGAGAAGAACTTGTCCGCACTGTGGGCACCGCAGCGGGAGCAGCTGTAGAAGTACTCCGCAGCGTCCGTACAGGAGGCGGGGGTCCTCAGGTGTGCGTCATCCGACAGCTGCTGGGTGAAGTCATGGCCCAGAGAGGCGATGACCCAGCTGTCCTTGGTGATTTCGTTTGCGCCCTCGGCATCGCTGAAGAACTTGCCACAGGCGGCGCAGGTGAAGTGCTCGCTGTTGCCGGATTCGGTACAGGTGGGTGCCTGAGCATCGGTCTTGGTCAGGTCGTGGCCGATGGGGGCGATGACCCAGCTGTCCTTAGCAATTTCGTTTGTACCCTCAGCATCGCTGAAGAACTTGCCGCAGGCGGCGCAGGTATAATACTCGCTGTTGCCGGTCTCGGTGCAGGCGGGTGCCTGGGCCTCGGTCTTGGTCAAGTCGTGGCCGGTGGGGGCGGTGGCAAAGTCCTGGGCTGCGGCACGGCGATCTGCGCTGTTGAGAGAACCGTCGGCGTTGACACCGAAGAAGCCGCCGCAGTCGGGACAGGTGTAATAGGCCTCACTGCCGCCGGCGGTACAGGTGGCGGCCACGGCGTCGGTCTTCACCGCGTTCTTATGGGCCAGCGGAGCCAGGACGAAGTCCTCGGCGCTGTCGTGCTGGTCGGCCTTGTTGATGGAGCCGTCGGCGTTGGCACCGAAGAACTTGCCGCAGTAGTCGCAACGGAAGTACAGGGAGCTGCCGGCGTTTTCACAATCGGGGGCAGCGGCGGGGTAAGCCGTGGCACTGCTATGATCCAGCTTGGCCAAGGTGAAGTCCGCAGCGCTGTCGTGGACAGCGGAGGGAGCCAGCTGGCCATCGGCGGTGACGGCGAAGAACTTGTGGCAGTCGGCGCAGGCGTAGTAGGCTTCGTTGCCGTCTGCGGTACAGGTGGCGGCAGCGGCCTCATGCTTGGCGGCGTTTACATGGTGATTGGGGTCGATGTCCGCCAACTGATAGCCGCAGGTGGCGCACTTGGACGCAGAGACGCAGGTGGCGGCAGGGCCGGAGTGATCCTCGTGGGTAGACTCTGTGCCGCAGCCGCTGCGCTTGCAGATCTGCCAGTGGCCGGTGCTATCGCTCTGGTAGGGCTGGCCCTGGTAGTCATGGCCCAGGGCGGACAGCTGGAAAGTATCGTTGCTGTCGTAGGCGGTGGAAGCATCCAGCTTGCCGTCCTTGTCGGCAAAGTAGCTGCCGCAGTCACCGCAGTGCCAATAGGCCTGATTGCCGCCCACGGTGCAGGTAGGAGCCACGGCATCGGTCTTTACCGCGTTCTTATGGGACAGGGGCGCGATGTCGAAGGTGCTGGCATCGTCATACAGGGCGGTGTCGCCATCCTTGCCGCTGAAGAACTTGCCGCAGTCGGCGCAGGAGTAGTACTCGCTGTTACCCTTGACGGTGCAGGTGGGGGCGGCGGCCTCGTGCTTGGCGGGGCTTACATGGTTGTTGGGATCAATGTCTGCCAGCTGATAGCCGCAGGTGGCGCACCTGGACGCAGCGGCGCAGGTGGCGGCGGGGCCGGAGTGATCCTCGTGGGTAGACTCTGTGCCGCAGCCGCTGCGCTTGCAGATCTGCCAGTGGCCGGTGCTATCGCTCTGGTAGGGCTGGCCCTGGTAGTCATGGCCCAGGGCGGACAGAAGGAAGGCGGCGTTGGTGGCATAAGCGGTGGAAGCATCCAGCTTGCCGTCCTTGTCGGCAAAGTAGCTGCCGCAGTCGCCGCAGTGCCAATAGGCTTGATTGCCGCCCACGGTGCAGGTGGCGGCCACGGCATTGGTCTTGACGGCGTTCTTATGGGACAGGGGCGCGATGTCGAAGCGGCCGACATTGCTATAGAGGTTTGCGTCACCGTCCTGGAAATATTTTCCGCAGTCTGCGCAATGCTTATAGGTCTCGTGGCCCTTGCTGCCGCAGGTGGGCGCCAGATAAGCGATGGTGCTGACCTTATCTGCGGGGTGGTTGTGGGTGTCCACCTTGCCATACTGGTTCCCGCAGACGGCGCACACAGCCTTGGCTGTGCAGGTGGCGGGGGTATTGGTTTCGTGGTCGGCCCGCTCCTCGTCGGTGCAGCCGGGCACGGTGCAGGTGCGGTAGTGCTGGGTGTCGTTATGCTGCCAATCGCCCCAGATGTGCTGGGCGGGATGCTGGATGGTGAAGGTCCAGGCATCCGCCGTGAAGCCGTCAGGCCCGGTGGGGGTGAAGTTCCCCTCACCGGTGATGACCAGATACACCTGGTAGATGCCGGGATCGGTGGGGCTTGCCACCGCCTTGCCTCCCTGCTTATACACCAGGGAGGTGTTGCAGCCGCCCAGGGTGTAGGGGGTGTTCACGGTGATGGCCGCGGTTTTGGCTGTGCCGTCCCAGGTCAGATTCCCGGGGGCGGTGAAGGTGAAGTCCTGGGCCGGGGCCGTTTTCCTGCCGATGAGCCAGGTGATGGTGTCGCTCTCGGGGGCGACACTCCACTGGTACTTGTCCTGATCCAGCGTCACAGTCGCTTTGTAGGCTCCGGCATCGGTGGCTTTGATAACGCCGCTGACGGTGTAGCCCTCGCCGGGGACAAAGAGGGTGTGCTCGGTGCCGTCATAGAAAAAGATGGTCATTGCGGGACGGGGGAAGTCAACGGACTTTAAGTACTTGGGTACGATCACCTCGGCGGCAGCGGAGGCGTAAGAGATATCCGTGGCCTTGATGCGCACATAGTAGGTGCCGCTGATGCCCACGGTGGTGGGGGTATCGGTACAATCGGTCCAGGTTTTGCCGTCGGCAGACCACTCCATGGTGGACTTGGTGCCGCTGATCTTGCCGTCCGCAGCGTCCCAATCGGTGGGGGCCACGCCGGTGAGCCCGGTGGGGGCGGCGGGAGTGGCCTTGGCGGTGGCAGAGAGCAGAACCAGGCTTGCGTCGGCGGTGGGGGTGCCGGTGACGGTGATCTGGGTGGGGCCATCGCGCCGGACAGTGATGCCATCCTGAGTGAAGCCGTAGTTCTCGGGGAAGTAGTAGCCGTCCTTGGCGGTGATGACCACATCGGTCATGGCTGCGCCCTTCAAGAGATCCTGCGTCAGCGTGCCGGTGCTCTCCATGTTCTCGCCCAGGGTGACGGATACGGAATAGGACTCAGCGATGACATAGAGCTGGTTCTGCGTGGCATCCAGCCGCACGATGTAGCCTTTATCGCTGGTGAAGTACCCGGTTTCACCCTTGTCACTGGTGATATAGACGGGGACGATGGTATTGTCGGCCTGGAGAGAATCCATCGCGGTGGTGACACCGATGGTGGAGCCTGCGGTGAGGCCGGTGACAGCGGGGAGCTTTTTACCCGTAGCCAGGAACAGGTTGTTGTCTGCTTCGCCGAGCTTGTTGCCGGTGATGTTCATCTTGCCGGACAGGGCGTAGACCCAGTTCTCCTGCGTATAGGTGTCGACAGCGGAGTCAATGCCGCCGCCAAACCCGGTGGCGGTGTTGCCGGTGATGGTGGTATCGCTCATCCGGAACGCGCCGTATGCGTATACGCCGCCGCCCAATACCGCGGTATTATTGGAGATGGTGGCGTTCTTGATGGCAGTGGTGTCCCAGCCTACGATCCTATAGCCTCTCGCGTCATAAATGGGGTTGGGCAGGCCAAGGAACAGGCCGCCGCCGGCATTGGTGGCGGTATTGCCGTTGATGGTGGCGCCATCAATGGTGAGTTTGCCGGAACTCGTGTACAGGCCGCCGCCATTGGTGGCCTTGTTGCCGGTGATGGTGCCGCCGTTGATGGTGATGGTGGCGTCTTTGCCATACACGCCGCCACCACAGCCAATGTCGTCGGTGCTGGTGTGATTGGGCTTGGCGCTGTTACCGGTGATGATACCATCGTTCATAATGAAGGTACCGCCGGACACATAGACGCCGCCTCCTCCGCCGGCGTTAGCCGTGCACTTCGTGATGGAGCCGCCGTTCATGGTGAAGGTGCCGTCCTTAGCCACATGCACGCCACCGCCGTAGCGGCTGGAAGTGGGGCTGGAGGAACTGGTAGCGGCATTGAAGTTGGAGATGCTGCCGCGCCACAGGGTGAAGGTAGCGTTTGCGGCCACCTTCACGCCCTGGTAGCTGTAGGAGTGGGTGAACTTGCCGGTCTCCTCCGCAGAGCAGTCGGTGATGGAGGCGTTGACTCCATTGCCTATTGTGACACAGGGGCCATAGTCATAAACTCTGGCGGCGTAGGTGTGGCCGTTGAGGCAGAGGTTGCTGTGGCCCACAGGGGTCCAGGGAGAACCGGTGTAGTAATAACTATTCTCCAGCAGGTAATAGTTACCCTCGGGCAGGTCATTGAGGGTGGTAACGCCGATCCACTTGACCTTTGTGTGCTTGTTGTGGCTGCTGTCGGCGGTGTTTTTCCCGGTGCCGCAGACGCAGTGGGTGTGATCATTGCCCCTGTGCCACAGCTCCAGGCCGGTGTGGTTCTCGTCGGAGTTGGCAGACAACAGGTGGGGGCCCGTGCTGTCCGTGGTGGAGCGCAGGGTGTAGCTGCCTCTGTTATCCGCGAAGAAGCCCACCGTATTTTTGAGGCCCTTTACGGCCAGAGTGGGGATATTGTCGGCGGAAATGCCCACCCGGCTGCTGGTGCTGAAGTTGCTGTCTGCATACACATAGACGCCCCAAGTCTCGGAGCCGTCCAGGTGGACATTGTTTTCCACGCCATCTGCGGTGTTATCCTCGACAATGACCTGACCGCTGAATACGGGGGCCTCATAGCCGCTGCCATAGGGCAGGAAGATGCCGCCGCCCTGCCAGCCGGCGGAGTTGCCGGTGATGGTGCAGTCGGAGATCCTCATATTCTCGCCCTGCAGCCACAGGGCACCGCCGCTCGTCTTAGGCGTAGAGTTGCCGGTGAAAGTGCATCCGGTGATGGTGGTGCCGCCACGGTAAGTGCAGTAGATGGCGCCGCCGCCGCGGTCGCTGCTCATGGTGCTGTTGCCGGTGAAGGTGCTGCCGGTTACGGTGATGCTAGCGGAATCATACTTATAATGGTAGTCGGCGTAGATGGCTCTGCCCCCGTTCTTCTCAAAGGTGCAGTTCGTCACCGTGGCGGTAGCGCCGTTGACATACAGCGCGGAGCCGCCGTTTTCGGCAAAGATGCTGTTCTTCAAAATAACGGTGGAGTCGCCCTTGGCGTTGACGATATTGCCCTTCGCCTCCCGGGCAGTCATGCTGTCCAGGGTCAGCTTGGCATCGGCGTTATTGGTGATGGCATCGCCGGAGCCGCTGGTGAGATAGCCGGGGTTGGTGCTGGCATGCTTGCAGTCGGTGATGGTGAGGGTGCCGTTGTTGACGATGTTGGTAGCGGCATTCTTATGGCCGTTCAGGCAGATATTAACAGTGGTGTCAGCGGCAATGGTGAGCGAGCCGGTCATGGTGCTGTCCTGCACCAGGTAGTAGTTCCCGGCGCCCTTGATGTCGTTGAGCGAATAGACGGGGGTATAGGTGGTAAAGCCGTGGGTATGGGTGGGCAGCTTGGCCACAAGATCATCGCCGCTGCGCGTCATAGTCAGGGTCTCCGCCTCGAAGGAGAAGCGGCTGTCGTTATCCTTAATATCCCCGCCCACATTGGTGATGACCACGGTGCCCTCTGTCTTCTGAATGCGCTCCAGGGGCAGAGAAATGGTGATGTTGCTGCCCGCCTTGGGAGCCTCCTCCGCAATGAGCTTCTGTGTGCCGGGGAGATAGAGGTTTTCAAAAATGGTCTTGGTGGAGGTGTTATTCCGGACGGTGATGGTGCCGGTGCCCAGGTTTACGGTGCCCTTGGGATCCAGATAGATGCCGCCGCCCTCGTAGTGGGCGGTGTTGTCCTCAATGGCGCCGCCGCTGAGGTTCAGGGTGCCGCCTACATAGACGCCGCCGCCCTGGATGGTCTGCAAACCGTTGTTATACTGCACCGTCATGGTGTTGGACTTGATGGAGGCATTGTCGTTCATGGTGAAGGTGCCGCCATTGCTGACATAGACGCCGCCGCCCTGGGCATTGCTGTCGGTGTAGCCGGCGCGGGCCAGGTTGCCGCTTATGCTGGTATCGCCCGACATGGTGAACTTGCCGGAAGCGCCCACAAACACGCCGCCGCCCTTGTGCTCAGAAGAGTTATAGTCCCACCGAGCGGAGTTATCCGAGATCTTGGCGTCGCCGGACATGGTGAAGGTGCCGTTGACCACGGCCACGCCGCCGCCGTTGCGTCTGGCAGTGTTGCCGGAAATTTCGCCGCCGGTCATTTTGAAGGTGCCCGCCTTATTATTGCTGGCGGTGATATACACAGCGCCGCCGTCACCCTGGACATCATCGCCCACACCGGCCCGGTTGTTCTTGATAACGCCGCCGGTCATGGTGAATTTGCCGCCGTTCACATACACAGCGCCGCCGTTAAAGGTGCCGCTGGAGCGGTTATCGTGGGCAGAACGGTTGCCGGAGATCTCGCCGTCATAGAGGTTAAATGCGCCGGTGGAGTTCACCAACACGCCGCCGATATAGTTGCTATCGGCGCCGACCCAGCGGGTGCCCTGGTTATTCTTGATGGAGCCGCCATACATATTAAATGTACCGTTGACCTCCACAGCACCCGCCTTGAGCCCGGTCTGATAGGAATAGAGGGTATTGTCGCAGATACTGCCGTTATAGAGGTTGAAGGTGGCTCTGGCGCCGATGACAACGCCGCTGGAATCGGCGACATTGCCCTTGCTATCGACGATGCCGGTGATCTTGCCGTCGGTGCCGCAGTCGGTGAGGTCAAACCTAAACCCCCATGAGTCTTCCAAATTGATGGCCGCCGTTTCCCGCGCTGCGTGGATGGCGTGGCCGTTGAGGCACAGCGTGATCCCGGAGGGAGCTTTCCAGGTCTTGGTGAGGGTCACATCATTCAGCAGGTAGTAGCTGCCGGAGCCCTTGATCAGGTCCAGGCTGCTGACGCCCTTGCAGGTGATCATCCGATGGCCCTCGGGGGTCCCGTCACATTCGGCGCGGCCGCAGATGCAGTGGGTGTGCTCGTCCTTGCCCTCGATCAGCAGTCCGCCGTCGGTGGTGGCTGTGAGCTTGGTTTCGGTGCGGTCAGCAAAGAAGTAGCCGTTTTCCTCCGCATAGCCGGTGACCAGGGTGGAGGGAATGTTCGCACTGGAGACACCGATCTTGCTGCCCTCGGCCAGGCCGGAAGCATCAACGGTTTTCTTGGCGGTCAGGTATACATTGTTGGCGCTGGCCGAGCCGGTGTTGTCGGTGATGTCGGTAACGCCGCTGACGGTGAAGGTGGTGCCGTCAAAGTACACGCCGCCGCCCAGCTTCTGGGAGGTATTGCCGGTGATGGTGGTGCCGCTGAGGTTCAAGACAATATCGCCGGAGTGATTGGTGGACGCGCCATAGATGGCGCCGCCGTTACCGTTGGCGGTGTTGCCGGAGATAGTGCTGCCCTGAATGTCCATGGTCACTCGACCGCTGGTGAAGATGGCGCCGCCCTGGGCGTAGTTAGCAGAGCCGGTGGTGGAGCAGCCGGAGATGGTGGCGCCCTTCATGGTGAAGGTGATGGCGCCGGTAGAGTAGTTGCTCCAAGGTTCATAGATCATGGCAATGGCGCCGCCCCGGTAGCTGGTGGTGCAGTCCTTGATGGCACTGCCCCCCTCCATGACCAGCTTGCCCGTGGACACATAGACGGCGCCGCCGTAGCCGGTGGAGGCGCAGTTCTGGATGGTAGCGCCCTGGCCCAGGGTCAGCTGCGTGTCATTGGAGCCGGACACAAAAACGAATGTGTTTTTGGCCGTTACAGCCTCCTTGTTGCCGTCCAGGATGATGTTTTGGAAGGTCAGCTTACCAGCTTTCAGCCGGAACGCATACTCACTTTTATAGTCGTCTGCGCTGGCCTGGAAGGAAGCGGAGCGAAGCAGCTTATAGGTGCTGCCCTCCTGGCTTCGTATGGTGATGTCCTTCTTTGAGCCGGAGATAGTCAGTTCCTGCGTCAGCTCAATGTCATTCGTCACGACGATGTCGATGGTGTCGGCATCGCTGGCAATTGCTGCTTGCAATTCCTCGAAGGTGTCGACCGAGATCGGATCGTCCGCTGCCCACACGGTGGCCGGGACCAGGCTGAGGGCCAGGACCAGAGCCATGAGCAGGCTTCCTATGCGTTTTTTCATCTTTCTTCCTCCTTGGAATGGGTTTCATCCAATTTATTTTCTTGCAAATTTTGACATTTCATTTATAATGGAGTATAGTCCGTACACCGGTGTACGATGCAAGCCTTTTTTTGAAAAAAGCTGTAAAATTATTGAAAGCGAACGGAGAATCCATGAGAAACAACAATCCGCATTTACTGTCGATAGGCGAGGTGGCCAAATCCCTGCACATCACCCGCCGCATCCTGCTCAACTACGAGGACAAGGGGCTGGTGCGCCCCGATGTGAAGGAGGGCAAGGGCGGCAACCGCTACTATACCACCGACACCGTGACCCGTATCCGGGCCATCCGCCGCCTGCAGTCCCTGGGCATCTCCCTGGACGAAATAAAGCTCTACTTTGAGGACAAGGCCGACCTGCGGGAATTTATCGGGCGGCTGGAGAATATGCGGGACGAGCTGGACCTGTGCATCGAAAAGCTCCGACTGCGGGTCAGCGAAAATGAAGAGGATGTCATCGAGGTGCGGGAGATCCCGGCCCAGACGCTGTATATCCGCCGCTGCAGCACCCCTACGGTGGCCCATCGAATGGAAATTTTCCGGCAGGTGATCCCGGAGGCTATGCGCCTGTATGGAAGCGACAGCTCCAAGCGGATGTTCCTGCTGGCCTACCCCCTGGAGGACACCGATGACACCCGCTTCTGCGTGGCGGTGCCCCAGGACAGCCGCGGAGACGGCGTGGAGCAGTGGGAAAAGGAACGGGCGGTGAGCGTGTTTTTCCATGGGGATTACACCGATATCCCTCGAATACGGGAAAAGCTGCTGGACTATGCCCGGCAGCACGGGCTGCGGCCTAAGGGGACCTGCCGCCATATCTATCTGGAAGGCCCGGCCCATCACTCGGATGCGAATAAATTTATCACGCAGGTGGCCATACCCGTGGAGGAATGAGGGAAAATGGGATTCACAAACGGAAGGAACTGTGCTATAATCCCTCTGATTGATTTTCATAAACTGGCGAGGAGGAGACCATATGATCCAGTGTTTTGACAAGGGCGTTTTTCTGAAAGACGGCCATATAGCCCAGGCGGCGGAGATCCCGGCGGTCAGGGCCCGGGAGAACACCATGGCCTGGCAGATCCTGCAGGCCCACAATGTAAGCGGCGATGCAGAGCGGCTGCAGGTGCGATTTGATGCCATGGTGTCCCACGACATCACCTATGTGGGCATCATCCAGCAGGCCAGGGCCTCGGGGATGAAGGAATTTCCCATTCCCTACGCCCTGACCAACTGCCACAACAGCCTGTGCGCCGTGGGCGGCACCATCAACGAGGACGACCATATGTTCGGCCTGTCCGCCGCCAAGAAATACGGCGGTATCTATGTGCCCGCCAACCAGAGCGTCATCCACTCCTACGCCCGGGAGGAGCTGGCCGGGTGCGGCAGGATGATCCTGGGCTCCGACTCCCACACCCGTTACGGGGCTCTGGGCACCATGGCCGTGGGCGAGGGTGGCCCGGAGCTTGCCAAGCAGCTGCTGAAAAACACCTGGGATGTGCCCATGCCCAAGGTGGTGCTGGTGTACCTCACCGGCAAGCCCCAAAAGGGTGTAGGCCCCCACGATGTGGCCATCGCCCTGGTGAAGGCCACCTTTGAGACGGGGTTTGTAAATAACTGCGTGCTGGAGTTCTGCGGCCCCGGCATCCGGGACCTGCCCATCGATTACCGCAACGGCATCGACGTGATGACCACCGAGACCACCTGCCTTTCCTCTATCTGGGAGACGGATGAGGTGACGGAGGGCTTCTTTAAGACCCATGGCCGCCCCGAGGACTATAAGCCCCTGCATCCGGGGGATGTGGCCTGGTATGACAGGTACATCACCATTGAGCTGGATAAGGTGGAGCCCATGATCGCCCTGCCCTTCCACCCCTCCAATGCCTACACCATCAAGGAATTCCTGGCCAACGCCGAGGAAATTCTCCGTGGCGTGGAGGAAGACGCCCGGCGGCGCTTCCCCAAGGCAGATCCCCATCTGACGGATAAAATTCACGACGGCGGCGTCTGGGCCGACCAGGGCGTCATCGCCGGGTGCGCCGGCGGTCTGTTTGACAACATCACCGAAGCCGCCGACATCCTCCGGGGCAAATTCACCGGCTCCGGGGCCTTCAGCTTCGATGTGTACCCCACGTCGGTGCCGGTCTCCCTGGAGCTGATGAAGATCGGCGCCACGGCAGACCTGCTGGAGTCCGGGGCCATCATCAAGCCCAGCTTCTGCGGCCCCTGCTTTGGCGCAGGGGATGTGCCCGCCAACAACGGCCTGTCCCTGCGCCACACCACCCGGAACTTCCCCAACCGGGAGGGCAGCAAGCCCGGGGAGGGCCAGTTTGCAGGCGTGTGCCTGATGGATGCCCGGTCCATTGCCGCCACGGCGGCAAACGGCGGCCGCATCACCCCGGCCACGGACCTGGACTACACCCCCGTACACCACGAATATCATTTTGATGACACGGTATATAAAAACCGCGTATACTACGGCTTCGGCAAGGCGGAACCCTCTGTGGAGCTGCAAATGGGCCCCAACATCACCGACTGGCCCAAGATGTACCAGCTGAGCGAGAATCTCCTGGTGGAGCTGGCGGCGGTGATCCACGACCCGGTGACCACCACAGACGAGCTGATCCCCTCCGGGGAGACCTCCTCCTACCGCAGCAATCCCCTGCGCCTGGCCGAGTTTACCCTCAGCCGCCGGGTGCCGGAGTATGTGGGCCGCTCCAAGGCCGTGGCGGAGCAGGAAAAGACCCGGCGGGAGGGCGATCTGAGCGTCCATCTGCGCCAGATTCTCGCCCGGGTGGGCAATGCGGATGAATTGGCCCAGAGCACCCAGTTCGGCTCCGCCGTGTTTGCCAATAAGCCCGGAGACGGCTCTGCCCGGGAGCAGGCCGCCTCCTGCCAGAAGGTGCTGGGGGGCTTCGCCAACATCTGCTACCAGTTCGCCACCAAGCGCTACCGCAGCAACTGCATCAACTGGGGCATCCTGCCCTTTACCATAGACGAGGGCACGCCCTTCGACTATGAAAGCGGCGACTGCGTGTTCGTCCCCGGCATCCGCCAGGCGGTGGAGCAGGGCCGGGAGGACATCCCCGCCCAGGTCATCTGCAAGGACGGCAGCGTGCACGATCTGTTGCTGCATGTGAAGGGCCTGACGGCGGACGAGAAGGAAATTTTGCTGCGCGGCTGCCTGATGAACTACTACGCCGCCCGGAACAAGGAGTGAGACCATGGAAAAAATCAAAATGACCACCCCCCTGGTGGAGATGGACGGCGACGAGATGACCCGCATCCTGTGGGGGATGATCAAAGAGCAGCTGATATTGCCCTTTGTGGACTTAAAGACCGAATATTATGACCTGGGCCTGCTGCATCGGAACGAGACGGAGGATCAGGTGACGGTGGAGGCGGCCAATGCCACCCGCCGCCTGGGCGTGGCTGTAAAGTGCGCCACCATCACGCCCAATAAGCAGCGCATGGAGGAGTACCCCCAGCTGACCCAGATGTGGAAAAGCCCCAACGGCACCATCCGCTCCATCCTGGACGGCACGGTGTTCCGGGCCCCCATCCTCATCGACTCCATCCATCCGGTGGTGAAGAACTGGAAAAAGCCCATCACCATCGCCCGCCACGCCTACGGCGATGTGTATAAGAGCGTGGATCTGTACACCACCGAGCCCGGCGTCTGCACCATGACCTTCAAGGGCCGGAGCGGTGCGGAGCAGACCATCACCGTGCAGCAGGTGGACGGGCCCGCCGTCTGGCAGGGCCAGCACAACAAGGAAAAGAGCATCCGCTCCTTTGCCCGCTCCTGCTTCCAGTACGCCATCGACACGAAGCAGGATCTGTGGTTTTCCACCAAGGACACCATCGCCAAGGTCTATGACGGCGAATTCAAGAAGGTGTTTGAGGAGGAGTTTGAGAGTTACAAGGCGGAGTTTGAGAAGCAGGGCATCACCTATTTCTACACCCTCATCGACGACGCAGTGGCCCGGGTCATCCGCTCCGAGGGCGGGTTCATCTGGGCCTGCAAGAACTACGACGGGGACGTGATGAGCGATATGGTGTCCACTGCCTTCGGGAGCCTCGCCATGATGACCTCCGTGCTGGTGGCCCCGGACGGCACCACGGAGTACGAGGCCGCCCACGGCACCGTCACCAAGCACTACTACAAGCACCTGCAGGGGGAGGCCACCTCCACCAACCCCATGGCTACCATCTTTGCCTGGAGCGGCGCTCTGCGCAAACGCGGCCAGCTGGACGGGCTCAAAGATCTGGAGAATTTCGCGGAGCAGCTGGAAGGGGCCTGCTTTGACACCCTGAACCAGGGCACCATGACCAAGGATCTGGTGGGCCTGGTGGACGAGGGCATTTCTGCCCGGGCCGTCACCAGCGGGGAATTTATCGCCGCCATCCGGGCGAATCTGGAAAAGCGGCTGTGAGTACACAAATGTGAGTACACAAAGGGGCGCTGCCGGAAGGGCAGCGCCCCTTTGCGCGGTTCGCTGTTTTACACGAGAGAAGAGAGAAATTATTGTGTAAAAAGTAGAAAACGAAATTTTGCTTGCGATATTTCCGACAGAGTGCTAAGATATATCTGTACATAGATATCGGGCGAGAATCGCCGGCGATTCTGCTTTTTGCGGTGCAAAAAGCGAGAATCGCCGGCGATTCTGCTTTTTGCGGTGCAAAAAGCATGAGAGCTTCCGGGGAGGATGTCCGGGTCTAAAAATTTATTGGAGAAGGAGATTGTGTTTATGAGTAAAAACAACACCAAACGCTCTCTGCTGGCCAGCGTGTTCGCGCTGGTGCTGTGCGTGGCCATGCTGGTTGGTTCCACCTTCGCGTGGTTCACCGACACGGCTTCCACCGGGGTCAATAAGATCCAAGCAGGCAACTTGGATGTCGCTCTTGAAATGCAAGAGAACGGCAATTGGGTAAGCGCCGAAGGCAAGACCCTTCAGTTCAAGACTGCCGACAACAGAACCACGGATATCCTTTGGGAGCCGGGATGTCGCTATGAGCTTCCCGCACTGCGTGTTGTCAACAAGGGCAACCTTGCACTGAAGTACAAGATTCAGATCACCGGCATTCAGGGCGATGCCAAGCTGAATGATGTTATTGATTGGGAGATCACCGGCACAGATGTATCTGAAGACGGTTATGCGCATTTGACCGCAAATGCATCCAAAGAAATTAAAATTAAGGGTGTGATGCAGACTACTGCCGGCAACGAGTATCAGGGTCTGTCCATCGACGGCATTGCTATTACTGTTTTTGCTACGCAGGATACTGTTGAATCCGACAGCTTTGACAAACAGTATGATGCAAAAGCCGGCGAAGATACCGCAATCTATACCCTCAGCGAGTTTAATGCGCTGACCGAGATTCCGGCAGGTATCAAAAATGTATACCTCAATATCGGTGCTGTTTCTCTTAAGAACGGTGATGTTACCATCGGCAATAAGGAAATCTGTGATATGTGGACTTGGGATAGAAATACCGACCACCATGTGGGCGAGATTCTTGAAGATGGACGCAAAGTCTATATGGTCAGAGATACAGATACCATTTACAGCTCCAATAAGGCTGGTATTACCCTGTACATCAGTGGCTCTGTAAATGGCAACCCGGAAGGCGGACTGAATCAGAGTGATTCACACGCTATTACTTTCAACATTCCCGATGCTTCCAATGTTGTGTTCACGAAGAACTTCACCGTGAACGGCTATTTCCGTATGTACGCCGGCTGGTCTGACGGCAGAAATCTTGGTGGTGCAGTCTACAATCGCACTGTAAAGAGTGTTCTGTTCGACCACAGCACCTTCAATGGCATTTGGATTCAGAATGGCGGCTTCCTTGCCGACAGTCTCACGCTGGATGGCTGCACCTTCAACGCTTATGAGAACAAGGTGTCTGCCAATGATTCTAACCCGCTGTGGTTCTGCAATATCCGCACTTGCGATGTGACGGTCAAGAACTGCACATTCAAGGCTTCCCGCCCGATCAAGGTCGTTGAGCAGGCTGTTTTCGGTGCGAATGTGACCATCACCGACAACAAGTTTGATATGAGCCTGACCAATTCTGCTGACGATGCGAGCAAGCCGAAGAACGACGCCATCATGTTCAGTACCCTTATCGGAGAGACACAGTGGAATCCTGCAGGTACGCTTGGCAATGTTGTGGTCAGCGGCAACGAGGTCACCGGTGCGAATGCCCTGTTGACTTTCTTCAATCCCAGTCAGATCACAATGGCGAATGGCGCAACCTTCAAGGTTTCCGACAACATCCTGAACGGTGCAAAACTTAGCGTTGAGTGGAAAACAGCCACCGAATACGCTCCCGATTTCGTTAAATAATTAGTTTTCAAGTCCTCTCCGCCCTCGGGCGGAGGGGCAATCAAAGGGCATAAACTGTGTATTATGCCTTTTGATTGCCTATACAAATCCCATCGAAAGGAGATACATCATTATGGACAACGATAGCGGCGCTTTGATACTCTTGATCGTTCTGATCGTATCTGCCTTTCTGCTGTTCGTCATAAAACTCGCACAGTTCGTCAACCGGTTCAACCGTGAAAAGCAGCGGCCCGCAAGGGCCGCTGCTTTTTTGCGCTTGTGGAAAAAATCGCGCCGGGTGTTCCTCCGGCCGTCGGGACAGGGGACGGCCGTTACTTCACATTGGGCACCACGCCCAGGATCACCAGCGGCTCCGCGCCGGTGTTGACCACGCTGTGGCTGTGGCCGGGGGCGCAGTAGTGGGTCATGCCGGGGCAGACTGTGACGGAAGTGCCGTCATCGATGCACACGCCCTCCCCGGAGAGAAAGTGCATCACCTCAAAGCTGCCCTCGTGGACATGGTGGCCGATGGTGCTGCCTGCGGGCAGGGTCAGGATCAGAATCTTTCCCTGCTCGTCCTCAAATTTGCGCACCAGGGCCTGCCCCTGACCGCCCTTGAAATGGGGAACAGAAATTTCGGGAATGGTGGAAAAATCCAGAAACATGGTGTATACTCCTTTGTAGTATTTTCCACCAGTATAGCAGAGGGCGGGCCGTTTGGCAACGGCTGCGCCGGGAAAGGAGCGGAGAAACGATGAAGGACAGAAACACGGAGATCCGGGAGGCCATTGACGCGGGGAACCGGGCGCTGGATGCTCTGGACGAGGCTCTGGGCCACCTGAAAACCGCCCGGGGCCTGGGCGTGTGGGATATGCTGGGGGGCGGATTCCTCAGCAGCCTGCTCAAGCACTCCAAAATGGACGCGGCCCAGGGGGCTATGCAGCAGGCGGAGCAGGAGCTGCGCAATTTCAGCCGGGAGCTGGCGGATGTGCAGATGAGCCTGGATTTCCAGGTAAATTTTGACGGCATGACCCGGTTTTTCGACATGTGCTGCGACAACTTTTTCGTGGACTGGATGGTGCAGGATCAGATTGTCCAGGCCCAGGAGCAGGTGGCCGACGCCCGCCAGCGGGTGTGGGAAGCGGTGCAGCAGCTGCAATTTATGACCGGCGTGTGACGGAGCCTGCCGGGTAGAAAATGGTGGAGCGAAGACGGCTGTTTGTCGAATTTTCTGTTTTGCACGAGAGAAGAGAGGAATTATTGTGTAAAAAGTAGAAAACGAAATTTTGCTTGCGATATTTCCGGCAAAGTGCTAAGATGTGTTCGCAAATAGATATTGGATGAGAATCGCCGGCGATTCTGCTTTTTGCGGAGCAAAAAGCATGGGGATTTCCGGGGAGGAGCATCCGGATCTAAATTTTTACCAGAAAAGGAGTATGATAACTATGAGCAAAAACACCACCAAGCGGTCTTTGCTGGCCAGCGTGTTCGCGCTGGTGCTGTGCGTGGTCATGCTGGTTGGTTCCACCTTCGCGTGGTTCACCGACACCGCCAGCACGGGTGTCAACAAGATCGTATCCGGCAATCTGAAGGTCGGGTTCCAGTATTGGAACGGCGAAAAGTATGTGGACGCGACAGAGAAGACTCTCTTCTCCGAAGACACTCTTTGGGAGCCGGGCCACACGGAGGTCGTGTACCTGAAGGTCATCAACCAGGGTAACCTGGCCCTCAAGTATCGCCTGAACACCATCAATACCTTTGAGTATAAGTATGCAAAGAACAGCAGCGGCGAGCAGATCCTGCTGTCCAAGTATCTCCAGATCGGTGTTGCCGAGGGTAAGAACGCAGCGGAAGGTGAATATGCCAATCGTGAGGATGCCGTGGCCGCCGCTGCCAGCAACCTCGTATCCTACAACTCCTACACCAAGGACAGTGCCCTTCTGGAGCCCGGCGATGTTGACTATCTGGCCTTTGTCGTCTATATGCCCACCACCGTGGGCAACGAGGCCAACTGGGATCCCGCGGTGCGCGGCAGCTATGGCGCTCCCTGGATCCGCTTCAACCTGGCTCTGAATGCAACCCAGGCCAGCCATGAAAAAGATAGCTTCGGCAATGATTATGATGACGGTGTTCCCTATCCCGTTGCCGGGGTGGGCGCGAACGGCACCGGCGAGGCCATTTATGACGAGCTGGAAAAGCAGAATCCCTCCATCCTGTTGGGCGCTGACGCAAGCCGCTCCTTCGGTTGGTTCGTGAGATATGCTGCGACCCTCAACCTGAACGGCCACGCCATGACCACTACCGGGTATCAGTCCGTGCTGGATGTCACTGCCAACGGCGTCCTGACCATCACCGGTAACGGCACGGTGGATGCCTCCGGCGGCAGCGACAGTGTTACCGCTGTGACAGTTGACAATGGCGGAAAGCTCACCATTGAAAATGGCACCTTCATCGGCAAGGTCGGCAACAGCTGCATCTACAACGCCGGTGGAACAGTGGAGATCAAGGGTGGCACCTTCCAGGGTGATGCGCAGTGGCTGCTGAACTGCCAGGATGGCAGCGGCAGTGTGATCACCGTCACCGGCGGCACCTTCTATAAGTTTAACCCCGCCGAAGCTAACACCGGCGCGGGTGAGATCGTTGTTCCGGTTGGCTACAAGGTCGTTCAGAACGGCGACTGGTACACTGTGGTTGCCGCATAAGAGCTGACCACTTGCCCGCCATCTGCGCACGGGCAGAAAGGTCACAAGCGACATACAAAAAAAGCCCCCGGCACTGACGTGCCGGGGGCTTTTGGCTTTTTCGGATACCGGGGGGATGCGCTCCGTTTTCGGCGCATCGACGCGGAGGCAGCGCCCGGCATTTACAGGCCCTGCCGGTGCCGGAGGGCAGTGGCTCCGGAGAGATAGACCAGGATCCCCATCAGCAGCAGATAAACCGCGCAGCACAGGCCCAGAACGGCGCACACCGTCCGGAGGGTTCTGCGCCCTTTGCAGCGTATGAACATCACGATGCAGGCAATCAAAATCAAAGCCGCCGCGATCATAGCCCCCTCGCTGAGGAGAAGGGAGAGAAGAAATTCGGAAAGACCGAGTCCGGTGGACATGGTGGCACCTCCTTGGTTTCAGAATTTGGCCAGGGGGGAAAGCTTAGCTTATTATAGCATAGAGCGGAGATGCTGAAAAGCTTTTTTCGGCTCACAAAAAGGAGAGAGCCGGGCGGCTCTCTCCTTTTTTGATTTGGGGTTTAACCGAACAGGTAGCTGTACTTGTCACGGAGGGTGACGATCAGCTTCTCCAGGTCGGCGGGCAGGTCATTGTCGCGGCTCAAGTCGTAGTCCTTAGGCTCGCCGAAGGTGCGCACGCGCACCGTGTCGCCGCCCAGGAACAGCACACCGGCGTTCTTGGAGTCCACCATATCCTCCGCGGTCTGGAACAGGGTGAACTTGTCGTGGCAGGGCTCGGAGGCGTAGGGGCAGAACTGGGTGCAGTTGCCGCACTCATTGCACATCTTGTCCACATGGACGATCTGGTGGCTGCCGTCGGCCATGGCGATGGCCACATTGGCCCGGTTGGGGCAGGAATCCACGCAGTTTTCGCACACGGTATGGCACTGCAGGCAGCGCTTGCCCTCGCAGCAGGCATCTTTGCTCATGATGAGGGTGCCCTTCTTGGCGATGGCATCGGCCTTGGTGATATAAGCCTCGGCGGGGATCTCGTAGGTGTGGGGAGCGCCGATGACTTCCTCTGCAAACCGGGCGGCGTCGGCAATGCCCTCCACCACGGTAGCGGGGCCGCGGGTGGCATCACCGGCGGCGTACACGCCGGCCACATTGGTCTTGAAGGCGGGACGGCCCTTCTTGTCCAGCTCGATGCCGTTGGCGCTCATGAGAGCATCGTCCACCTGCTCGCCCACGGCGGAGATGACCAGGTCGCAGGGCACGGTGAAGAATTCGCCGGTGCCCACGGGGCTGCGGCGGCCGGAGGCATCAGCCTCGCCCAGCTTCATCTGCTCGCACTTGAGCACGCCGTCGGCCTGGGCCACAGGGGCGGCCAGCTCGGCGAAGGCTACGCCGTCTTGAAGGGCCAGGGCCAGCTCATGCTCGTCGGCAGGCATATACTTCTTGGTGCGGCGATACACCAGGGTCACATGCTTGGCACCGCAGCGCTTGGCAAGGCGGGCGGCGTCCATGGCGGTGTTGCCGCCGCCGACCACGACCACATTGCCGCCCACGGCAATGTTCCCGGCCTTTACGCCCTTCATCCACTGGATGGCACCGGCCACATCGCCGGGGATGTCCAGCTTGCCGGGCTTCCACGCACCTACAGCGAAGAGGATATGGGTGTAGCCCATCTTCTTCAGCTCATCCACAGAGGGGGCGGGAGCGCCGCACTTGACCTCCACATCGTACTTCTGCATCAGGGCGATGTCCTTCTCGATGGTCTCGTTGGCCACGCGGAAGGAGGGGATCACGTGCCGGGGCACGCCGCCGAGACAGGCCTCGCGCTCAAAGATAGTGGTCTCGATACCGGCCCGGCCCAGGAAGTAGGCCGCGGCGATACCGGTGGGGCCGCCGCCGATGATGGCGGCCTTCTTGCCGGCGACCTTGGCGGGCTTCTTGATGGAGGCCATCAGGGCGTTATAGCCGTTCTGAGCCGCCACCAGCTTGGTGTCGCGGATCTGCACGGACTCTTCATAGAAGTTGCGGGTACACTTGTTCTGGCAGCGGTGTGCGCAGATGGTGCCGGTGAGGAAGGGCAGGGGGTTTTTCTCGGTGATGAGCTTCAGGGCGGGGCCATACAGGCCCTTGTGGCACAGCTCCACATACTCAGGAATGTCCTGCTCAATGGGGCAGCCGCCCTTGCAGGGGGCGCTGAAGCAGTCGATCCAGGGCACATTCTTCTCGCTCTTGCGCTTGGGCAGGGGCTTGATGGGCTTGACATGGTGGTAGTCCGTGTGAGAAGCGGTGGACATGGCGCAGATGGCCTCGGTATCGGTACCGGAAAATGCCTTGTAGGGCATGGGCTCCACCTTTTCCACCATCTGGAGCAGACGGTTGTACCCACCGGGCTTGAGGATGGTGGTGGCCACGGTGATGGGCCAGATACCGGCGGCAAAGAGCTTGTCGCAGTTGAAATATTCCGCGCCGCCTGCGAAGGAAATGCGCATCTTACCCTTGAACTGGCGGGAAATGCGGTGGCACATCTCAATGGTCAGGGGGAACAGGCTGCGGCCGGACATATACATTTCGTCGTTGGGCAGCTCACCCCGGGTGGTGTCCACGGGGAAGGTGTTGGAGAGCTTCAGACCAAACTCCAGGCCGTTTTTATCGGCCAGTGCCTGCAGGCGCTCAAACATAGGCACGGCGTCGGCCCACTGGAGGTCCTCCCGGAAGTGGTGGTCGTCAAACACGATATAGTCATAGCCCATACCGTCCAGAATGGTCCGGGCGGTCTCATAGCCCAGGATGGTGGGGTTGCACTTCACAAAGGTGTGCAGATGCTTTTCGGAAATGAGGTAGGAGGCAATGCGCTCGATCTCATCCGGGGGGCAGCCGTGGAGGGTGGACACGGTGACGCTGCGGGAGACACGGGGGGAGATGGCGTCAATGTAGTCGCTCTCCTGGGGGAACAGCTCCTTGAGCACTGCCTTGCACTCGCCGAAAATGGCGGTCCTGGTGGCGTCCATCATGCCGTTGAGGTAGGTGTCCACCTTCTCGCCCTTGATGCCCTCCAGGTCATAGCCCACGGACATATTGAACACGAAGCAGTTGGGGTCGCCCAGGCCGTAGACCTTGGATAGGACCTTCAGGGCGCACCAGGCCTTAATGTATTCGTCCATAGCCTGGGGCACGGTCAGCTCCGTGGACCACTCCTGGTTGTAGCCCTCGTCATTGGCCAAGATGCAGGGGCGGGGTACGCAGGCGGCCAGGTCGGCGCCGTCCATCTTCTGCACGGTCTTGACCTCAAAGAAGCGGGCCCCGGCGAAGTAGGCGGCGATGATGTTCTGGGCCAGCTGGCTGTTGGGACCGGCGGCGGGACCAAAGGGAGTCTCGATGCGCTCGCCGAAAATGGGCAGGCTCTTGCCGCTGGCCTTGTAGGCATTGTGCACGCCGAAGATCTCGCCGCTCATGGCGTACTCGGTGACCACCCAGTTCATAAGAGACTTAAAAGGAATGGGATACATTTTCTCAGACATAGGGATTCCTCCTATACTTATTCAAAATAATACTCGTCCTCCGTCCACCGGACGGGGTTTTCGTCCATATATTGCCAAATGCGGAGATAATCCGCCTCGTTGCGGATCCCATGGTCGTGGTAGCCCCGCTGCCAAAGTTTTTGTCCAACCGCTTTCGTTGAAAGGGTTTTGAAAGAACGCACCAGACTTCCCAATGCTTGCGTAGGGGCCGATGCCCACATCGGCCCGCCCTCTGCGGCAATGGATACGACGAAATGCACATGATTTGGCATAACAACATATGTGTCTATGCCGGGGATGCGCTTGAGATACATCTCTGCGACAGAGCCTATATTTGAAAGTGCCACATGCGGGGCGATGTGGGCATCGCCCCCTACGACAGTACCAAGACTGGGGCGCTTATCCTTTGTACATATGGTTACAAAATACCAACCACAGGCGTAATCGTGGTTAGGCAATCGCAGGCTCTTACGCTTCGGTAACATCAATACACCCGGTGATTCAGGTCGCCCCACAGCTTTTTGGCGGCTTCCAGGATATGGGCGTTCTCGGCCTCCTCGTCGATGCCCACCAGCACGCGATCCTGCATCAGCACCTTGCCGTTTGCGATGGTGGTCTGGCACTGGCGGCCGGTCATGCCGAAGATCATGTGGCCGTCGATGTTCTCGTCGGAGAAGGGGGTGAAGGGCTTATAGTCCATGACGATGATGTCCGCCGCCGCACCGGCCTTCAGCACGCCCAGGGTGGCGGGGAAGTACTTCTCACCGATTTTGGCGTTGTTGCGGAACAGCATATCCGTCACCTCGCACCAGCCCACGTTGGGCAGGCAGTTCTGGCTCCGCTGGGAGCACAGGGCCACCTTGATGGACTCCAGCATATCGTTGGTATAGGCATCGGTACCCATGCCCAGCAGGATGCCCCGCTTGTGCAGCTGGATCACCGGGCAGATGCCGATGGCGTTGCCCATGTTGCTCTCCGGGTTATTCACCACCATGGTGTTGGTGTGCTGGATGATCTCCATCTCGGCGGTGTTGACGTGGATGCAATGGCCCAGAATGGTCTTGTCCCCCAGAATACCGTGGTCCTGCAGCCGCTGGATGGGGCGGCGGCCGTAGTTCTGCAGGGAGTCGTACACATCGTTCATGCCCTCGGACACATGGATGTGGTAGCCGGTGCGGCCGTTGTTGGCCTCCACCATCCGGTCGAAGGTCTTGTCGCTGATGGTGAACAGGGCGTGGCCGCCGAACATGGCCGCCAGCATGGGATCGTTCTGCTTCTGGCAGTAGGTGATGAAGTCGGCGTTCTCCTGAATGGCCTGCAGGCACTTCTCCTCGCCGTCGCGGTCGCTGACCTCGTAGCACAGACAGGAGCGCAGACCCAGACGGCGGCTCTCCTCGCTGATGGTGAACAGGGTGCCGGGGATCTCACCGTAGCTGGCGTGGTGGTCGAAAACGGTGGTGACGCCCTGCTTGATGCTGTCAATATACAGCGCCGTGGCGGAGGCGCGGGTGCCATCCATCATCAGGTGGCGGTCGATGGCCCACCACGTGCCGTCCAGCACCTCGTAGAAGTTGGTGGGGTTGTTGCCCACGATGCTCAGGCCCCTTGCCAGGGCGGAGTAAATATGGGTGTGGGCGTTGATGAGGGCGGGCATGATAACGCCGCCCTTGGCATCGATGATCTCTGCATCCGCGTACTTGGCCCGCAGAGCGCTCTCCTCGCCTACTTCCACGATCTTGCTGCCCTCGTAGGCCACGGCACCGTGCTCGTAGTAGCCCTTGGCGTCGGGGTCGCGGGTGATGAGTCTGCCGTTGGTGACTAAATACATTCTTTTTTCCTCCTTGCTGTTTACTTGCTGTTCTTACTGTTTGAAGTCAAGACCTTTCTCCCTATATTCGACACTGCTGCGTATAATGAAAAATGTTCCAAACCCTCCGGAGAGGATCTGAAACACTCAAGCACAGCGCCGAGTGATAGTTGCAGCCCGTGCGCAAAGCACTTCCTTACAGCTACCAATCTTGATTGTACCCTTATTTTACATGAAAACGTCCTAAAACGCAACAGGAAATTCTGTGAATTTATCTATAAATGCCAAAAAAATCGCAGGCACCCTGTATTCTTCATGGGGATGACCCGCGCAGCCACTGCGGGCGGGACGGAGGCTCACCCGGTACAGCAGCCCCATGCCGTGCGAGGGGATACGGATTGCCGCACCAGTGACGTCGGTCACTGGCTCGCAATGGCACAACGCAAAGAGTGCAGTGTGCGGCGGCACACATGGGTACCGCCTTACAAATTTAATCTTTATACAGGGAAAGGGCGGGGTAAAACCCCGCCCCTTTGCACTGTTTTTATTTATTTCGTGCCGAAAATCCGGTCGCCGGCGTCGCCCAGGCCGGGGACGATGTAGCCGTTCTCGTTGAGATGGTCATCCAGCGCGGCGCAGTAGATCTCCACATCGGGGTGGCGATCATAGATGAACTGCACGCCCTCAGGGGCAGCCACCAGGATCATCAGCTTGATGCTCTTGCAGCCCAGCTCCTTCATCTTGGTGATGGCCATGTCGGCGCTGCCGCCGGTGGCCAGCATGGGGTCCACAATGAGCACGTCCCGGTCGGCGATGTCCTTGGGATACTTCAGGAAATAGAAGTGGGGTTCCAGAGTCTCCTCATCCCGATACATGCCGATGTGGGCCACCCGGGCGGAGGGTACCAGGGTCAGAATGCCGTCTTCAAAGCCCAGACCCGCCCGCAGAATGGGCACGATGGCCATTTTCTTGCCGGCCAGGAAGGGAGCCTCATAGGAGCACAGGGGGGTCTCGATGGTCTTAGTGGTCATGGGCAGATCCCGGGTTGCCTCATAGGTCAGCAGCATGGCGATCTCCCCCACCAGGGCCCGGAAGTCCTTGGTGCTGGTCTCCTTCTGACGCATGATGGACAGCTTGTGCTGCACCAGGGGATGGTCCACAATGTGCAGGGTGGGAAATTTGGCGCTCATAAAAATATCCTCCGTTTATATAAAAAATTTTATAACAAAATAATGAAACCAACCTCTGGAAACCGGCCAGCCTGTCCGCCGTCAATCCACCGTGATTTTCATCCCTTTGGCAAGCCTCTCCCGTTCCGCCTGGGAAAGCCGCAGGTAGGTGGGAACCAGCTCCCGGCCGCTGACGGCCTCACCACGGCGGGCCATGGCCTCCGCCGCCAGAGCCACCCCCACGGCGGATTGATAGCGGCTGCTCTCCGATGCCAGACGGCAGGGGATGCCGTGGCCGTTCAGATAGTCGCAGCAGAGCTGCGCCCCGTCACCCACGGTCAGCTTGGGGCTTTCGTCCCCCTTCAGCTCCTCTGCCAGCTCCTCCAGACCGATGGCCCGGTCCGGGCACAGTCTGGAAAGCGCCCCGCCTTCACAGCGGAACAGGGCGTTGTAGATCTGATTGCGCCGGGCGTCCATGGCGCAGATGACGGTGCCTGTGAAGAGCCTCCCGTTCTGAGCCATAGCCTCCAGGGTAGATACGCCGCAGCAGGGCTTGTCCTCTGCCCAGGCAAGGCCCTTCAGAGCCGATACGCCGATGCGCAGGCCCGTGAAGCTGCCCGGCCCCGCCGCCACAGCCAAAAGCTCCATGTCCTCTAAGGTCAGCCCCGCGTTTTGCAGCATCCCGTCCAGCAGCGGCATCAATGTCACGCTATGGGTCAGGCCGATATTCTGATAGGAGAAGGCCAGCACCTTTCCGTCCTCCGTCACGGCCACGGAAACGCTCTTGGCCGATGTCTCCAGTGCCAGAGTTTTCATAGTGCCACACCTCCTCCAGTAATGGTGATGATCCGGGTGCTTTCACCCTCCGGAGCGCGCTCAATGGTCACATATACCGTACCCTCCGGCATGGCGTCCGCCACATTCTCGCTCCACTCCACGGCGCACACGCCGCCCCGATCCAGATAGTCCTCCCAGCCGATGTCGAACAGAGCGTCGGAGCTGTCCAGCCGGTACATATCGAAATGAAACAGGGGAATATTCCCCCGGTATTCGTTGACAATGGTAAAGGTGGGGCTTGTGACCCGGCCCGTACAGCCCAGGCCCCGGGCAAGACCCCGGGTGAAAGCGGTCTTGCCCATGCCCAGCCCGCCCCGAAAGGCCACCACGCTGCCGGGGGCCAGGGTGCTGCCCAGCTTCTGCCCCAGCTCTTCCGTCTGGGCCGCATTTTCTGTCCGGTAGACCATCTCTTCACCCTCTCTGTTCCAAATCGACCTATTATACCACGGAAAAAAACAAAAGAAAAGGGCGAATGGAGCGTTTACAGAAAAAACTTCTTGTGGTAAACTATATACTGTCCCGGTGTTTCCCGCGGATAAAACAGCACCGGGCGGACAGAGCCGTCCGCCCCTACACGCCAATCCGCAGGGGACGATGGTCATATCGTTCCGCCCGGACTTGCACCGCACCCCATGTAAAAACCATGTCATTGCGAGAGCGGCCTGCAGACTGGTCGTGGTGATCCGCACCTCGTATTCAAAAAAATTTTCCACTTTCATTTTTCCTCTCCCCGAAAGGAGGCCAGCCATATGCTGCGCAAAATTCTCGATTTTTTCACCGGCTGGTTCCGCCAGGTGGATCTGGTGCTGCTGGGCCTGTGTACAGGTGCCACTCTTTTTGGCTGCCTGATGATTGCCAGCGCCACCCACTATACAGGTTCCTATAAAAATGTCATCGTCCAGCTGGCGGCTCTTTGCCTGGGCATCGTGGCCTATGTGCTCATGAGCATGCTGGACCTGACGGAGATCAGCAAGTACTGGAAATGGCTCCTGGGCTGGAGCCTGGTACTCATTCTCCTGCTGAAGACCCCCCTGGGCATGGACGGCGGCACCGGTAACCGGGCCTGGCTGGGTGTCCGGGGCATCCCGGTGAACCTGCAGCCGGTGGAGATCGTGAAGCTGATCTTCATTGTCCTGCTGGCCCGGCAGCTGGTCTATTTGCAGGAACACAGGGATCTGAAATCCATCCCCTCCATCGCCCTGCTGGGCGGACACCTGCTCCTGATCGTGGGTGCCTACGCTGCGGTGTCCGGCGACATGGGCAGCGCCCTGGTGCTGATTTTCATCTTTGCCTGCATGTGCTTTGTGGCGGGGGTAGCCAAACGGTGGTTCGTGCTGGGGATCCTGGGCGGCAGCTTTGCCTTCTACGTCCTGTGGGAAACGGATAAGATCAGCGACTATATGAAAGAGCGGTTCATGACCCTCTTTGACCACGATCTGGATCCTCTGGGCATCGGCTGGCAGCAGACCCGGAGTCTTCTGGCCCTGGGCGGCGGCAAGCTCACGGGGCAGGGGCTGTTCCATGGTACCCAGACCCAGTCCAAGAGCGCCTGGAGCCTGCCGGCCCGGCATACGGACTTCATCTTTTCTGCCATCGGGGAGGAGCTGGGGCTGCTGGGCTGCCTGTTTACCATCCTTTTGCTGGCGGCCATCATCTTCCGCTGTGTGCTTGTTGCCCGGCATGCGCAGGTGAGGTCGGACATGTACATCTGCGTGGGCGTAGCGGCCATGCTGATCTTCCAGACCGTCTCCAACATCGGCATGTGCCTGTTTGTGATGCCGGTCATCGGCCTGACCCTGCCCTTTATCAGCTACGGCGGCACCTCCATTGTGACGCTTTTTGCGGCCATGGGCATGGTTTCCGGCATACAGAAGCGGGCCCGGCCTGAGTGGCTGCGATAGGGGCGTATAGGAAAATGCGGATTTTGGGCGCGGCCTTTGGCCGCGCCCGCTTCTGTCAGAGCGATAAGCGTTTGCCACAAAAACGATGGTTCAATTCAGGCAAAACGCAGAAAATGCCGAAAAACGAAAAAACGCTTGCATAGGAGGGGGGAGAGTGATACCATAGAGCCACATGCAAGCAGCAGGTATACACCCCGGGGTGTATAGTTCTTTGCGGAGCAAAGAACTATGACAGGCTCCTTCGGGTGATAGCGACTGCCTAAAAAAATGAAAGGGAGTATAAACTATGAGCAAGAAATCGACCAAACGGGCGCTTCTTTCCAGCGTGTTTGCGCTGGTGCTGTGTGTGGCGATGCTGGTGGGTTCTACCTTTGCGTGGTTCACCGACACCGCCAGCACAGGCGTCAATAAGATCGTGTCCGGCAAGCTGGACGTGGAGCTGGAATACAGCTATGACATGAGCGAGTGGAAGACGGCAACCTCCAGCACCAAGCTGTTTAACGACTCCACCCTGTGGGAGCCGGGCGTCACGGAGGTCGTGTACCTGCGTGTGAAGAACGCCGGCTCTCTGGCCCTGAAGTACACCATGGGTCTGAATTCCAATGTAGGTTTCTCTGCCGGTGAAAACGTGGCCGGTAAGCCCTACAGCGTGGGCGATTACCTGAAGATGGGCACTGCTGTTGTGAGCGAAAAGCTGGCTAACCGTGAGGCCGCTTGGGCGGCTGTGGCGGGCAATGCCGATGCCATCAAGACGCGGAAGCCCTTCGTGGAGGGGATGCCTGTTCTGGAAGCCGGGAAGACCACCGATCCTATCGCGCTGGTGATCTACATGCCCACCGAGGTAGGCAACGAGGCCAACGCCGGGGCGAAGGCGTCCTATGTGTACCGTCTGGGCGTGGAAGTGAATGCCACCCAGGCGACTGTGGAGTCCGACAGCTTCAACAATACTTACGATAAAAAGGCCCCCACTAAATTCAAGGCAGATTCTTCCTCCAGCGAAACGATCAATGTGATCGAGAATATTCAGGCAAACGGCCGCTACGGCGTGGTGCAGGCTGAGAGAGTTGCCAAATACACCATCAATGCTGACTTGTATGCGGTTTATACCAAGGGCGGCGGCCTTGGCGCAGCTATGGCCGTTTCTGCAAGCGGCAACAGCTCTGTCACCATCAACGGCGGTGACTTCCGTCAGGTCGGTGTGCCTGCGAATGACCCCTGCGATCTGATTTATGCAGACAGCAGTGCTGTAATTGAGATCAATGGCGGTACGTTTATGGCTGCACAGCCGGAGCGTACACTGAACTGCAAGGACGGCTCTGCGGCCAAGATCATCGTCAACGGCGGCAGCTTCTATAAGTATGATCCGTCCCACCCCACCCTGGGCGATAACGAGATCTTCCTGGGTGAGGGCTGCACCGTTACGCAGAACGGCGACTGGTACGTTGTGAGCAAGTAATCATGCAGCACGGGCATTTCCGCCCATCTGTGGACGGAACAGCTGAAAAAATAAGTGCATATCCCTTTTCTGAAGCGGCACCCGGCGCCATTTGACGCCGGGTGCCGCTTTTCTGCGCTCCGCCCGGGGCCTTTCCCGAAAACGCGGAAATCTCACCTGCCATCGGTTGTAATCCGCCGCCGGGTGTGCTATACTATACTATCTAAAAATGTTTTTATTTTGCCTGTGGGCGGAATCGAGGGGTGCTTTATGAAAATCGTTGTTTTATCCGGAGGTCTGAGTACCGAGCGCAATGTGGCGCTGACCAGCGGCGCTGGTATCTGCCGCGCCCTGCGCCGCCGGGGCCACCAGGCGGTGCTGGTGGATATGTTCCTGGGTCTGGAAAATTATACCGGCAGCATAGAGAATATTTTTGACGCCCCGGACGGCCTGTGCGCCGACCACAGCGTCTCCTCCGATGCCCCGGATCTGGAGGCGGTGCGCCGCTCCCGGCGGGATCAGAGCCCCTCCATGCTGGGCCAGGGCGTTTTGCAGGTGTGCGCCATGGCGGACCTGGTGTTCCTGGCGCTCCACGGATCCTGCGGCGAGGATGGGCGCATCCAGGCCACTCTGGATCTTTTGGGTGTGCCCTACACCGGCAGCAATTATGTCTCCAGCGGCATGGCTATGGACAAGGCCATCACCAAGCGCTTCATGGACGCGGAGGGTATCCGCACCGCCCCGTGGCACGATGTGCACTATACCCAGGCGGATATTCCCGCTCTGGTGGAGAAGCTGGAGGTGCCCTGCGCCGTGAAGATCGTCAACGGCGGCAGCTCTCTGGGTGTGGAGCTGCCGGACACCAAGGAGCAGCTGGCGGACACCCTGCACCGGATGCTTAAGTATGGCGACCATGTGGTGGTGGAAAAGAAGATCAAGGGCCGGGAGATCCAGATCGCCGTCCTGGGAGACGACTATCTCCCCGCCGTGGAAATTATCCCCAAGAATGCCTATTTCGACTATGAGTCCAAATACCAGAAGGGCGGCGCTGTGGAGATCTGCCCCGCCCCCATCACGGAGGAGGAGTGGCAGCAGGTGGGCCAGGCGGCTTTGAAGCTGCACCGGGCCCTGGGCCTTTCCGTCTATTCCCGGACGGACTTCATCCTGGACGAGGAGGGCCGGGCCTGGTGCCTGGAGGTGAACACCCTCCCGGGCATGACCCCCACCAGCCTGGTGCCCCAGGAGGCAGCGGCTGTGGGCATGGACTATGACAGCCTGTGCGAGAAGATCGCGGAGGAGTCCCTGCGCGTGAGAAAGGCGGAGCGCATATGATGATCCCCTGTACAGTCCGGGAGGTCGCCGCCGCTGTGGGCGGCAAGCTCCTGCAAGGCGACGGGGACATCACCCGCGTCAGCACCGACAGCCGGGACATTCTCCCCGGGGACCTGTTCGTGCCCCTGGTGGGGGAGCGGTTCGACGGCCACGCCTACATAGACATGGCCCTTCAGAAGGGGGCCTCCGGCTGCCTGTGCGCCCAAATTCCCGAAAATTTGCAGTCCGACAAGTTCTACATCGCCGTGGACGATACGGAAAAGGCCCTGGGGAGTCTGGCGGGCTGGTATCGGGGTAAGTTTGACATCCCCGTGGTGCAGGTCACCGGCTCCGCCGGTAAAACCACCACCAAGGAGATGCTGGCGGCGGTGCTTTCCCAGCACTTCTACACCCTCAAGACACTGGCCAATTTCAACAATTTCGTGGGCACCCCCCAGACCCTCCTGCGTCTGGAGCGGGGCCATCAGGCAGCAGTCATCGAGACGGGCATGGATCACTTCGGCGAAATTCGCCGCATGGGGGCCATGGTGCGCCCCACCATCGCCGTCATCACCAATGTGGGCGACGCCCACATCGGAAACCTGGACGGTACCCGTCAGGGCGTTCTCCGGGCCAAGAGCGAGATTTTCGAGAATTTGCAGCCCGGCGGCCTTGCCGTGCTCAATGGGGACGACCCGCTGCTGAATACGCTGAACCTGCCCTTCCGGACGCTCCGCTGCGGCGAGAGCGAAAACTGCAATGTCAGGGTCACGGACATCTGCGAGCGGGGCCTGGAGGGTCTCACCTGCACCGTGACCACGGAAAAGGACGCCTATTCGCTGGCTATTCCCTCTCCCGGGCGGTTCATGATCTATTCTGCCGCCATGGGCGCGGCCATCGGCGAGTACCTGGGCCTTTCCAAAGAGGAAATTATCCGGGGCGTGGCGGCCTACACCTCCACCGGCTCCCGGATGCGCCTGATTCACCGGCCCGACGACCGTCTCATCATTGACGACTGCTACAACGCCAATCCCCAGGCCATGGCCGCCGCCCTGCGTCTGCTGGCCGCCACCGACCGCCCCCGCCGCATGGCCGTGCTGGGGGACATGGGCGATCTGGGGGATCTTGCACCCAAGGCACACGAGGAGATGGGGCTGCTATTGAATGAATTGAAGCTGGACTGCGTGGTGGCCATCGGCCACTGGATGGGCCATCTGGCTGCCGCGGCAAAGGGCAATGTGTATCACTTCGACACGGTGGAGCAGGCCTATGGCACCCTCCGCCGGGAGTTCATCCCCGGCACGGCGGCACTGGTGAAGGCTTCCCACGCCATGCATTTTGAAAAAATCGTTGAGGAACTGGAAAACGTATGATCGACATTGGTGTCTCGGGACTTGTGAAGTCCTTTGACCTGGAAAAGAAAATATTGGACGGCCTGACCTTTCAGATCGACTCCGGCGAGCGGGTGGGCCTGCTGGGCCGCAACGGCGCGGGGAAGAGCACCCTGTTCAAGATCCTCACCGGGGAGCTGGACTATGACAGCGGAGAGGTGTTCATCGCCCCGGGAAAGCGGCTGGGGCTTATCTCCCAGATCCCCGTCTATCCGGCGGAATACACCGTGGAGGATGTGCTGCGCACCGCCTTTTCCCGGATGCAGGGGATGAAGAAGGAAATGGACGCCCTGGCGGAGAAGATGGCCGCCGGGGACAGCAGTGCCGCTACCCTCAAGCGCTACGGCGACCTCTCCGCTCGGTTCGAGGGCCTGGGCGGCTGGGATACGGATACGGCGGTGAACAAGGTGGCAAACGGCCTGACCATCGACGCGTCCATGCGTGGGAGACTCTTTGCTGAGCTTTCCGGCGGAGAAAAGACCCGGGTGAATCTGGGGCGGCTGATCCTGGAGGACACGGACATCCTCCTGCTGGACGAGCCCACCAACCATCTGGACCTTCAGGCCACCGTCTGGCTGGAGGAGTATATTCGCTCCTTCCGGGGCACCGTCATCACCATCTCCCATGACCGGTATTTCCTGGACCGCACCGTCACCCGGATCATTGAGGTGCTGGATGGCAGGGCGGAGTTTTACAGCGGGAACTATAGTTTTTACGCCGTGGAAAAGGAGCGGCGCTATCAGGAGCGTATGAAGCAGTATCTCAAGGAGCAGGCCAAGATCCAGCAGCTGGAAAAGGCCGCCGAGCAGATGCACCTGTGGGCTTTTATGGGCAATGATGCCCTGCATAAGCGGGCCTTCTCCATGGAAAAGCGCATTGAGCGTATGCGCACCACCGAGCGGCCTACCAAGGCCAAAAAGATGAACGCCCAGTTCACCAGCCGGGAATTTCACGGCGACGAGGTACTGCAGCTGCGGGGCATCTCCAAGTCCTTCGGGGACAGGACACTGTTTTCGGATATTTATCTGCGGGTGGAGCCTGGGGAGCGCATTGCCCTCATCGGGGAAAACGGCACCGGGAAGACAACCCTTCTGAACATGATCACCGGTTCCGAGCGGCCCGATAGCGGGTCCATCCGCCAGGGGCCGGCAGTGGTGGCGGCATATCTGCAGCAGATTATCCGTTTTGACCATCCGGAGCGGAGTTTGCTGGACACCATGCTCTATGAAAAGAAGGGCATGACCGCCCAGAGCGCCCGGAACCGCCTGGCCCAGTACCAGTTTCAGGGGGAGGATGTGTTCAAGAGCGTATCGTCCCTCTCCGGAGGGGAGCTGAGCCGCCTGCGGTTGTGTATGCTCATGGATGAGCAGACCAGCTTCCTCATTCTGGACGAGCCCACCAACCATCTGGATATCGCCGCCCGGGAGTGGATCGAGGAGGCGGTGGAGGCCTTTGACGGCACGCTGCTTTTCGTCAGCCACGACCGCTACTTCATCAACCGCTTTGCCACCCGCATCTGGGAGCTGGCCGATGGCACTATTACGGACTATCCTATGGGCTTTACCCAGTATCAGGCCGTGAAGGCCCAGGAAAAGCAGGAGCGTACGCCTGCTCCCGTCCGGGAGAAGAAGGGCGACACCCGTCCCACCAAGGGCAATCGCTCCCAGCAGGCCGCCCGGCGTCAGCTGACCATCTGCGAGAGCGCCATTGCCAGGCTGGAGGGGGAAATGGCCGCGCTGGACGAGGAGATGCAGCGGGTGGGCTGCGATGCGGACAAGCTGGCCCAGGTCTACGCCCGGAAACAGGAAGCGGAAAACGCCCTGCAAGAGCAGATGACCCGCTGGGAGGAGCTGAGCCTGCAAGTGGAGGAAATCTAAAGAGACTGTCGATAAAGTGGTAAGATTTACGAAAACGGTAAGGAAGGGAGTGTGAGGGAAACCCAAGGAGGGTGTCCCTTACCATTAAAATCAGTAGTTTTTGAAACTTTTCAAAGTTTCAAAAACTTAGGCAGCGGGGCGAGAAACTTTTTCGACACGCTGATTTGACCCCAACAGAAAGGAGCACACGACAGTGAGCGACATTTTGTGTGTATATTACTCCCGCACCGGGAGAACGGAAAAGGCCATGGGCGAAATTGCCCAGGCTCTGGACGCGGAGCTGGTGAAGATCCAGGACGGCCAGGACCGCAGCAAGCTCCGGGGCTATCTGCACTCCGGTATGGAGGCCATGAGCAGGAAGCTCTGCCCCATCGAGCCGGTGCAGACGGAGCGGCCGCTGAACGAGTATCGCCTGGTCATCATCGGCACTCCCGCCTGGGCGGGCCGCTGCGCCAGTCCTGTCAAGAGCTTTCTGGCCCAAAACGCCGATTCCCTGCCCCAGGTCTCCTGCGTGGTCACCCGCAGCGGCGCGGACCGGTGCGACGATGTGCTGGCCCACATGGCGACGTTTTTAAAGCGCATGCGCTTGACGGATGTGTCCCTGCGACCGGACGACGCTGGGTATGAGTTCTGGCGGGATAAGTTCATTCAGGACACAAAAAACGCGCTGGGGCTGTGAGTATGGAAGAGAAGCTGAAGCAGGCCGCCCTGCGGCTGCAGGAGGTAGAGCTGCTGCTGTCCCAGCCGGAGGTGTACGCCGACGCCGCGCGCCTGCGGGCCCTCACCCGGGAGCAGAAGGAGCTGACCCCCGTGGTCCAGGCATATGAGGCGCTGGAGGCGGCCCGGGTCCTGGGCCGGGAGGCAGAGGAGATGCTCGCCGACCCGGAGCTGCGGGAGCTGGCTCGGGAGGAGCTGCGCCAGGCCCGGCAGCGGCAGGAGGAGCTTACCCGGGAGCTGAAGCTGCTGCTTCTGCCCCGTGATCCGGACGATGACCGGGGCGTGGTGCTGGAGCTTCGGGCCGGAGTCGGCGGCGAGGAGGGTGCCCTCTTCGCGGCAGATCTGCTGCGCATGTATTTGCAGTATGCCGATAAGCAGGGCTGGCAGACGGATATTGTCTCCCGCAGCGATACGGAGCTGGGGGGCGTGAAGGAAGCTGCCCTCACCGTGGAGGGCTCCGGGGTCTATGCCCGGCTGAAGTTCGAGGGCGGCACCCACTGCGTCAAGCGCGTGCCGGAGACGGAGAGCGCCGGGCGCATCCATACCTCCACCGCCACCGTGGCCGTGCTGCCCGAGGCGGAGGAGACAGAGGTCACCATTGCCCCGGAGGAGCTGCGCATCGATACCTACCGCTCCGGCGGCGCAGGCGGCCAGCATGTGAATAAAACGGAATCCGCCATCCGCATCACCCACCTGCCCACGGGCACGGTGGTGGAGTGTCAGGATGAGCGCAGCCAATATAAGAACAAGGATCGCGCCATGAAGATCCTCCGCTCCCGGCTCTATGCCCGGCAGCGGGCGGAGTCCGATGCCGCCCAGGCGGCCCGGCGCAGAAGCCAGATCGGCGGGGCGGAGCGCTCCGAGCGGATCCGCACCTACCGCTTCCATGAGAAGATCGTGGTGGATCATCGCCTTTCCGGTGACAGCAAAAGTTTTCCCCTTGGCCCGGTACTGGATGGGAATCTGGACGGCATCATCGACGCCCTCACCGCACAGCAGCAGGCCGAGAGATTATTACAGCAAGGAAACTGACAAGGAGGAAAAAGCTATGTTGACACAGAAAAAAATGCAGTACGATAAGGCTGGCCCCAAGGTGGCTGAGGCCCTGAACAAGCGCTTTTTTGAAGCCTATTATTGCTCCGACCGGGAGAGCGGCCTGCAGAAGGTGCTGGAGCTGATCCCCCAGAATCATGTGGTCTCCTGGGGCGGCACGTCCACGGTGGATGAGCTGGGCATCAAGGATGCTCTGCGCCAGCGGGGCCAGGCCGTCATCGACCGGGACACCGCCAAGGATGCCCAGGAGCGCAAGGAGATGCTGAAAAAGGCCCTCACCTGCGACACCTTCCTCATGAGCAGCAACGCCATCTCCTCTGACGGTGAGCTGGTGAACATCGACGGCACCGGCAACCGTGTGGCCGCCCTGTGTTTCGGCCCCGATCAGGTGGTGGTGGTAGCCGGTATGAACAAGGTGGCCGGAGATCTGGATGATGCCATGGGCCGGGCCCGCCAGGTGGCCGCCCCCATCAACGCCCAGCGCTTCCAGCTCAAGACTCCCTGCTCCGTAAACGGCCTGTGCGGCAACTGCAAGGGCGCCGACTGCATCTGCGCTCAGATTGTTACCACCCGGGTCTGTAAGCCCGCCGGGCGCATCAAGGTGGTTCTCGTCGGCGAGGACCTGGGCTTCTAAGAACTGGCGAAAAACCTTTTTCTAAAAAGGGGAAATCAATTTGAAAACAAGGGTATTTCACCCCGAAAACGGGGAAAATGAGATTATAGGGGCGGCGGAGATCCTCCGCTCTGGCGGCCTGCTGGGCATCCCCACGGAGACCGTGTACGGCCTGGGGGCCAATGCCCTCAATGAGGATGCCGTGCTGCACATTTTCCAGGCCAAGGGCCGTCCTCAGGATAACCCGCTGATTCTCCATGTACCGGATGCCGGCTGGCTGGAGCGCTACTGCCGGGAGGTGCCGGAGACGGCCTACCTGCTGGCGGAGAAATTCTGGCCCGGCCCCCTGACCATGATCCTGCCCCGCAGGCCCGTGGTTCCCCTGCGCACCACCGGGGGGCTGGACACTGTGGGTGTCCGCTGCCCGGATCATCCGGTGACCCGGGAGATCATCCGGCGCGCCGGTGTGCCCGTGGCCGCACCCAGCGGCAATACCTCCGGCCGGCCCAGCCCTACCAGCGCCGCCGATATGCTGGAGGATATGGACGGGAAGATCGACGGCATCGTGGACGGCGGGCCCTGCCGGGTGGGGGTGGAGTCCACCATTATCGACCTCACCGTCAGCCCACCCCGACTCCTGCGTCCCGGCGGCCTGCCGCTGGAGGACCTGCGCCGTATTCTGGGCGAGGTGGCCGTGGACAAGGCCGTTACACAGAAGGTAACGGGCAGCGAGCCACCCCGGGCTCCGGGTATGAAGTATCGCCACTATGCCCCCCACGCCCCGGTGACGGTGGTCACCGGCGATCCTGATCGCAGCGCCGCCTACATACAGGCCGCTTTGCGGCAGGGGGAGGGGGTCATCTGCTTCGAGGAGTATGCGTCCCTGTTCCCCGGCCACCAGGTGCAGTCCCTGGGCGCGTCCACGGACACTGCCCAGCAGGCCCACCGGGTCTTCGACGCCCTGCGGCGGTTTGGCAGCACGGATGTGGCCCATATCTATGCCCACTGCCCCCATGACCGGGGCCCGGGCCTGGCGGGGGGCAACCGCCTGGAAAAAGAGGCGGGGTGTCCCCTTTTGGTACATGGCCGCCTGCCC
>OBHX01000380.1_pt1 | contig 43651 bp, 62 predicted proteins | sample 1519331 | NCBI WGS metagenome assembly OBHX01 (sample SAMEA2602897, study PRJEB22501) | metagenome
TTAATAATGTAGCTTATGAGGAAAACACCATTCAAGGACACTTTGGAGTAGAGAACAAGAACACATACTTACCATTCACTATTACACACACATTCGCTGCTGAACAAGCATCCGCAATCGAATCAGACAACCTCGCATTACTCATTATCCCACAGGAAAGTCATCTTAAGTCTACAGCATCATATAATGTAAGTGAATTCAGGATAGATTATGTTGAAATGAAAATACAATATTAAAAATAAGGAAAACACATATATATTACTACCTCCTATAAATTATAATTAAAGAGATAGCAAAGAGTATATCATAAAAAAGTAGAATATTCAGCTATTGAATTAAGCGAAAAATTATAATATACTCTGCCGAAAAGTATTACTTTTCAAATGCTCTCTCCCACACAATATAAATTAAATATTAAAGGAGATAATATATATGTATAAAAAAAGCAGAGTAATTGAAAATGCAACTGCAGGATTATCAGAAAGGTCAATCATGACCTATAATTCTGCAGTACACTCATATGAAAAATTCCACAAAACAAGCATCGAAAAATTAGTGGAAGAAGCATTAAACGAACAAACAGAAAGAATCCCCGAACACCAGTTATCATTATATGACCGATTACTGGATTACAGAAACTATTTGATGAAAGGAAACATCGGGGGAACAGTTTCCAAATATTTCCAAATAATCAAAACCATTTACAAAAGAAACAGAGTAACCATACCATATTTACCCCCATTAAACATAAAATCCGTTAAAAGAAATCCCTACATTAGTTTTAATGATATTTTAACAAAAGAAGAAATAAGAAATGCAATAAGCATTGCAAATCCCCAAGTACAAATAAGAATGATGGCAATGGCAACTGGAGGATATAGTAACGAAGAAACAAAAAACTTCACCAACAGACAATTCATTGAAGACCTTTACCCATACCATCAAGAAGATGATCCGGTTGAAGCATTACATAAATTAAGTAAAATGGATAATGTCATATGGGAAACCAAACTAATAAGGCAGAAAACTAAAAAACCATATTATGGTTTTGTAAATCCAGAAACAACTCAAGCAATAGCAAGATTAAAACTAAAAGAAGATTTTGACTTGGACAAACCATTATTCAAGTATAATAAAATCTATTTTGCAAGATTGTTAAAAGAAATTAATGACACACTCCAGTTAGGAACAGCTGGAGGATATAGTAAATTGTCAGCACATGCTCTTCGTAGATTCAATGCAACATATCTTAAAGGATTAGATTTAACTGCAGAAGAGTCAATGAGATTAAGTGATATTGATGAATTACAAGGTAGAGGTAAAACAAATACTCAAGATGCATATATTAAAACAAATCCATTGAAACAGAAATTATTATATGCTAAATACATGAATAATGTATCCTTGTATAATCAGTATACTTATCATATAGGTGAAGAGGATATTATAGTTGAAAGAATAAAAGAGGATACATTAAAAAAAGAGAATAAGAAATTAAAACAAACAATTATCAACATCACCAATTCTAATGATGGTTTAAAACAATATATTAAGAATGTTGGAGAAGATAATTTTGAATTACAATTAAACAGATTATTAAGAGAATTGTAACTTCTCATCTCTTAATAATTTCTTAACCTTTTTTTTATCCCAATCATATTCCATATACAAATCCCTTGCTTTTTCTGCTTCTTCTAAAGTATCATATGCTCCAAACCTTTTTCTTTTAGTTCCTAATCGTTTAACAATAATCCATTTCACTTTATTTTTCCTTTTTTCAATTTGAATATATCGTGGAATATGCTCAAAAGAAGGCAACTCCACACTATAATACTTATTTTCTTTATGAGGTAATTCACATAATTTATCAATATCCCAAGCCACACTTTCTAAAGCATCTCTTTCAAACAAAGCATCTTCCAATTTATCAAAAGCCCCATAATACTGATTGCCTTTAATTATTTGATATTTTCCATTCCTTATTTTATAAATATTATGATACATTTAAAAAAAACCCTCCGTTTTTAGTAAAGCACATAAAACCACCAGTCAATTCCTTGTAATTGTAGAGTATTTGCTATTTGCATTTTCAAATTCAATTCATAATATCCTGCATATATGAGAATCACTACAAAACCAAGAATAAGACCAATAACAATTAAATCTTTAATATTCATATTTTTAAACATCTCCTAAAGCTACAATAACATTATCTCCTGACCTGGTTTCTATATAAAAACCATTTTCTTTACAATCATTTATTCTTATTTTATTAAAAGCTTCTTTTGGAGCTATTTCTAAATTTTCTGTAACCCATTTTTCAAAATCCACTAATTCCATTTGTGAAATTGCAGAAGCAACATTAAAATACACTAACATTGGAATTAATTGTGGGTGTATGTTTCTTTCTCGTTCATACAATACTTTGATAAGTATTGCAACTGTTTCAGTACTCACATCAATATTCATAATCTTAACCTTCTCTATTTTTACTATTTTTTAAGGAAAGAATCCTCTTTATAATGCATCTCTTTTCTTCTAAGTTTCTACTTTTCTGTAGTCTTTTTTCTAAATCCCAAATTTCTCGATCAATACTATTTCCATGTACTGCATATCCATTTTCCAATAAAACATCATATATAGTAATAGATGTTCTATCTAAAACATCATGTAAGTGTTTACTGTTTTTATTGAAAACTAATATACTTCCTTCTTGCACTCGAAAAGGAGTTGGTTTCATATACCAGTCTTTAATAGTATTAGTTAGTTGATTTTGATGTAATGAATGAATGTTTGGAGCTTTAAACAACCATTTAACCCAATCAAAATCATCAGTTAAATTAAATTCCATCGCCACATAATCTTTGAAAGAAGGTTGCCCCTCAGATACAGTTATACTTCCATCATCATCTAATTTAACAAAGTAACCCTCGCGATTATTAAAATATTTCCCACCCCAAAACTCATTATCCACATTAAAATCAAAGTCATTCCCATCTTTATTTACTGAATACTTTGTATAATAATTGTGTTCCAATAAAAAATCAATTATTTCTTCTTCATTTCCTTTAACAGGTATCCAACCATCCGGTCTTCTACTACATTCAACTATCATTATAATTCCTCCCATTCTGAATTAACAATCCATATTGCATGTTGTTCACAGATAGCCTCACAGGATTCACAATAAGTACATTCCTGAACATATTTTCTGAAATAGTGGTGTTTATCTTCTAATGTGATTTTAACCATGTTTATGAATCCTTCTGTCAATACTCCACTTTGACAGGCTTCCACACACTCCATACACTGATTACAATCATTATTAATATTTATTAAGTATCCATTCATTCTAATTCCCCTGGAATTCTTTGTATACGAACATCTTGACTCTGATATGAATTACAGACTCTTGTAGCATCATAAATATCATTAAATAAAGCAATTGTTTCATCTGTTACAATATTATATACTCTATAATATTCTTTCGCCCAGTATGGTTTGAAATTCTTTAATCGAGATATTACTTTCTTGTAACTTCCATTGAATTGTATTGCTCTGTCATCAATATAAGCCACAGCAGGAACCTTACGGTTAGTTACTTTCATGCTTGGGAAACAATTATTGTTTAACCAGTCAATTACTTGTTCTTTTGGTCTGCTTGTTAATATTACCACTTTATATTTTCCACGAAGTTCTTTTATGAATTCTTTTGAACCAGTTAATGGTTCGCCAAGGTTGCCTTCTTCGTAGCCATTGTATTCGTTTAGTACTCCATCGAAATCCACACATATTGTTTTTTTAGTCATATTTTCTCCACTTTATCGATTATTTCTTTAATTAATTGTAGTTGTGCATCTGCACGAGCAATAGCTAATTCATCATTATTTTCTATTGATTGAGTATAATTATATAATTCAATTAGTAGTTGATTGATTTCATGTAATTTTTCTATTAATATCTGATTTTCCACCAGGATTGAACGGTTTATTTGCCGTGTAAACTCATCTTGTTTTTTATACTCTTCACTTATTTTTTCACTTATTTTTTCACTTATTTTGTCAATCTTCATATTTTATCCCCCTTTAATTTATTTACGCATTTTATATAATGAAAATTCTCTCGCTAAATCATTACAACAACAATTTAAAAAGAAAAAAAGATTAGACATACTTAAATACTTATCAGGATTTTTTTCTTTCAATTTCTCATGTTCCTCAAACATATGACAAATATCAATATATTGTTGACAAAGACGATATACACGATTATAATCAAAATCTATAACTTTATCTGTCCATTTAGGACAATAATATGCTCCTTCAGTATAATAACAATGTTGCATACAAAAACCATCATCATACCAATAAGAACAGCTCTCACAGGCTTTTAAACCATTATCCTTCAGAGCTTTCTTCTCCATCTTCCTCCACCTCTATATCATATTGTGCAAGAATATTATACCCTTCATCAATCCAATCATTAATCTGATTAAATAACAACTCAACATATTCATCCTCATTAATATAACTATTTTGACAAATACTAATAACAATATCACATAACTCTGTACATAGTAAATGAGCTTTTGCTATATCAATATATTCAGGTTCTGATATATTTTGTACAGTAACATTATGATTGAAACATTCATCATATGTGTGTGTCACTAGATTAAATGATGGATTTTTTGCAATTTCGCCATTTTCATCTGTATGTCGCCCATAGGAATAGAAGCTAAATTCAATATCTGATGGGTCTAATGGTTGACCACTATTTTTACCAATGTATATATCTTTTAAAGCGTGTTGAAACATTTTACCACCTCTTTATCTTTATTGAATGATAATAACAAACTTCTTGACATGAAGCAGGTTTACTAAAATTTTTAGTTTTCATTCTTTCACCCCAGTTATCCAGAAACCATCTTTACTCCAGAAACCATCTTTAGTTTCTTGAAGGATAAAACCATTGTTTATAAGTAAGCCTTTAGCTCTTTTTTCGTCAGATTCCATATCAAACCCACAAAAGATATCTCCTTCATGCTTACTACATACTTTTGTGTCATTATCTATCCAATAATCATCAAAATCATGACTATTAAAAAAATCATCAAGAGCAATTACTGCTATTTTAATTTTTCCCATTGACTTTTTAAAATTGATGAAATATTGTTTTAATATACTTATGTTAAAATCATCTTTGTTTTCATCTTCTTCATTTAAATCAATAGGAATTGTTTTTACAACACGAGTAGTAGGTAAACTGTTATATTTTCGTACATTTGGTACAATACACTCATCTTTTATACATTTCTTACAAGGCGGAAGCACCTCGTCTTTGTATCTGTTTTTTAATACATTATTTCTTGCCCCTTTACCAACAAATAACCCCCCATTCATAATAGAACAGATTTCATCAATTTTAATACCCCAAAATCCACGATTTTTTAGTTGCAAAGGAAGATACTCTTTAAAAATGATTTCAACCTCCATTCTACAAGCCTCCTCACCTTCATCTAATAATGTTTTATTACAATATTTTTCAATACATTCATCAAATGCTTCCTGTACAATAATATTCAACTGATGATTATCAAAACACTCATCATGCTCCATTATAATCTTATCATTCTCGGAAAATGGGGAATAGACTTCTATTTCATAAAAATACATTCTAAAACAACTCCCAAGGAAAATCTGGTAATTCAAATATAATTTGATATAAAACAGTATCATCATTCATATCTGGATAAATACTTTTTAATTCCTGTTTCAACAATTCAACATGATGATACCCCTCACGATTAGCATGCCTATAATGTAAGTTTTTAAATTTCACTTGTTCAATCTTTTTTACTTTCCGATATGCTTTTGAACTCCCATCAGTCGCCACACATTTCACAACATCTCCTTTTTTCAATCCTTTATCAGATTTCCTTATTGTGGCTCTTTTTTCAGTGGTTTTTAGTAAATCCATGAATTCGGGTTTAAATCTTAATGTTTTTCTCTGGGAATCATTTATATGCCCCTCTTTTTGAACAAAATTTGTATTGTTAATTAAACTAATTTTCCTATGCAACATTGAAATCTCCCTATCAACACTATAAATTACTTCTTCACAGACATTTTCATTATGAAGTAAAATATTAAGTTCACTGTTTAATAAACTAATATTCGTTTTCAATGTAGGTCTCCCAGTTCTCTCCCTCTCCATCTTATTTATTGATACAACCAATCGGTTCTGCTTGTTTCTTATACTCCTAAATGTTAAAATAGTATCAGCTATAAGAATAACCCAGACTGTGATTGAAATAATTATTACCCAATCAATCATTTTTCCAACTCCCATCTACTGCAAACAACACCTTTATCACCATAATATTTTCCATCATACGGCTGTTTACAAGGGCTACTTAATGTTTCAAAAACAATTTGACACAAACAATCACCAAAATTCAACTGAAACGGCTTATCACTACAATTAAACAACTCCAAGGTAATATTACCTATAAAACCAGGGTCAATATACCCTGCAGTCACATGAACCATCACACCTAACCTTCCAATACTAGACCTTCCCTCAACACGAGCAACAATGTACTGAGGAATTGTTACATATTCTATTGTTGAACCTAATATGAATTCACCAGGTTGCAATACATACATACTTTTTTCATCTAAAGTGAATGTTTCACCATCAATATTTTTAAGTGTGTTATCTAACTGTAAATCAACACTTGCAGGCTGAATCCGATTTTGAAGCCATGCTAAGTTCTTATCAGTGTAAGGAAATAATTTATCCCACTTTTCAAGGATATCTCTATCACTTAAAACACTCATAGTACACTCTCCTCCCAATAATTATTTTGCCTTTCCTAAAAAAGTAATTAATGACATTAACACTATCCAAAATAAGATTACGAAACTCCACCAAACAATACCAGTTAAACCTAAAATTGTTGCAAGATAAGTTCCTAATACAATCGTACAAATTAAAGGTAAACAAACAATAAATACTAACAATACAATTATTGCTCCTCCACCTAATATACTCCACCAATCAGTCATAATACCATATCCTTGATTCCCTCAACAGTTCTATCTAAATCATCATTTTCAATAATTAAATCAAAACACCAGTCAGGTAATATTTGATAATCCCTATGTTTACGGTCACATTTCCTATCAGAAACAATTTTCACAACATAAATATCAGCACCTCTCGGCAACCAATAATTTATGGAATCAAGCACACCTAAATCATCAACAACATAAACATTAATCATCTCTTCAAGAAATTGACCTGAATTTGTGAAATATAACTCCCCACCAAAAACTGTTGAAGCTACAATATCCCCCATTAAAAAGAAATCCCAAGCATCTTCTTTATCAACATAAAAATGGTCATCATCTTCTTCATTTCGAGGTTGTCTTGTTGAAGCACTCCACACTTCATGAAACTGATGATCTTCACATAATTTCTTTGAAATGGTTGTTTTACCCACTCCACTTTCACCAGTTAATAATATTATTTTCATCATAATTTCTGCACCTTTTCAAGTAATTGTTTAGCAACTAAATCATCTTCTTCAAATATTTTATCATAATTCATAAATTTACCTAATTTAACTGCTCTTCCACCAACACCTTCAATCCGTAATTTAATAACAGAATCATCATTTAATCTTAAAGTAACCCATTTCCCAAGCAATGATTCTCTTTTTTGTAAGAATAATTCTTGCAATTTTTCCGGTGATTCACACATATTCATTCCTCTATTTGTTTTAATCTTACTTTTAATTCTTGTCTTAATTCAATTATCTTGTCTGTTGTGCTTCTAATTTGCTCTCCAGACATTAAATTTTTACTATGGTATAATTTATTTTCCAAATAAGAGATTTGAGTTTGAATAACTCTAATCTCTTCGTTTAACTGATTCATTTTCCTTCTACCTTCTTTTTTAAGATTGGCATTATCTCTTCAACATCAAAAACATACTTTACATATCCTGAGCAAGCATCTAACTTATAGATATCCTTATACAAGTCCACTAGTTCTGTTGCAGTGATTATATTCATTGTTCTTAATTTTAAATCAGAACCATACTGGGTATTGACTTCATCAAGTAACTCTATAATCTCATTTCTACTATACATAGTATGTTCTTCTTGTAATTCCCTTATGTCTGCTCTAATGCTTTTCGCACATAATATTGCAAACATTACTTGACTTATTGGAGCTATATTATCTTCATCACCATTTGTGATTTCATCTTCCAGAGTATCTCTCATAATTTCTAATGCCTTAATATGTTTATCAAGAATAAACATAACATTATCCTTGTTTAATTCCAGTAATCCACACTTCATTTTTATTCTCCTGTATAATAAAACCTTCTTTTAACAGTAAACCTTCTGCTAACCACATATCATCATCAGTATAAAAAACACATCCTAACAAACCATTTTTGTATTCTTTATCCACATATGCTAATTTCACATTATATTCTTTCAATAATTGTTCAGCATTCCATATAGCACTTTCAAGATTTTCAAAATCCCCATTATGGAATTGTTTTATTATTGTTTTCAAAGTTTCAGAATATTTATTCATGAACCATTACTCCTTCTTCGTACAAGATTATAATCATCATAGTAGTAATCAATTAGTAATTTCAAGTCATAAGCACTTGTTTTAACTGATTCCATATGTGCAGTTGTTTCCATCTTATCTATATATTCACTTAATATTGCTGAAATTGCATCACTACGATTAAACTCATAACCTTCTTCAAGAAATAAACTTAACCATTCATCAAATTCTTTTAACAAATCCTCTGATATCCTGAGGTTTATTCCTTTTTTATCCTTCAATCACTTCAACCCCCTGAATAAACGAATATTCAAGATACAATGTATGTATTTTCCCATCATCTAACTTTGAAGATAAAGTCATACAAGTATTATTACACTCTATCATAATAGAATCATCATACAAGTACTCTGCACCATTAAACACAAGTTTCAACTTATGATTCGGAGATAGTTTAAATCTACTTACTGCTAATGCTACTGTTTCTACTTTCATTATTTATGACCTTCCTTTCTGTTTAGGGGATTTTTTCAAAGTATAACCATTTTCATGCATGAGCCTGTGCAAACCTTTAATAGTGTCACTTTTCAAATCCTTAAACATAAAACACCCATGTCTTTTATAAACCTTACGATAACCCAGTTTTGATGGAACAGTACTATATTCATAAATCTCTAAATCCTCTTGAATATCGCATAATTTGTTTTTATCCCAATCATATTTTTTTAATTCTTTCACAATTGATTGTGCTTCTTCTAAAGTTTGATACTGCCCATAATTAACATCATTTTTTTTCACAATATACACTCTTCTTTTAAGATAAACATAATCCTTACTCCCATTAGGAGCAGTTTTACCTTTACGTTTTTCCAACAATTTAAAAGCAGCCGCTAAACTCAAACCATTCTTTAAAAAAATATTATGAAGAGAGTCATCAGACTCTCTTATTTCCAAGCTCAATTCTTCTGCAGAAATCATAATCCCACCAATTTTTTAGCTTTACTATAATCAGTTTTATAGATGTGTGCAGAACTGGAATAATAATAAATCCCATCAAAAACAATATTTGCATTGACTGGATCTCTACGATTTAATTCTTCAACAAGTAACATACCAATATAAGTGATGAAATACATATTACTATAGTATGCTCCGAAAATATCGTTGCTTCTGAAGAAGCAATGTATTGTTAATTTCCTATCTCTTACAGTTGCTTGTAACACTTGTAAGCATGGAATGTCTTCTTCGGAGCAGTCATGTTTAGGGTCAAGAGTAACTGCCACACTACGATTTGACCCTAAATCATCCATTAATCTTTCAACCATGGTTTCAAATTGATTGACTCCAAAGTATTCTTTAATACGGTTAGGGTAAGTATATTTAAACCCACCAACATCACTACTGTTAAAACTTTTAACATAATATGATAAAGACTGACCATTAATTGGACATCCATCTATATCAAACTCTCCTTTTTCAATATCATCAATTAATTCTCCAGAGGTTATTAATTCATATTTTGCTTTATGAGAATAACCTAATGGATTATCAATACGTATTATGTTCCCTAAACTTTCAAGGATCTCTTTACCATCTTTAAAAGTCCAATGTCCATTTTGGATTATTTTTTTAACAAACTCTTTATATGATTCATTTATGCTGTACATTGTCTGCAAACTCCTTTATTGCATGAGCAGAATCACTAATAAAAGCATCATACTCAATCACTATATCAAAATTATCATCACAATATACCTCTCCACTTCTGCAAGAACAAGTATCTGGTTTTGCAATTCTAACAGTAATAATTGAATCTTCAGGACAATTATTCAATAATTGTGTTAAACCATCATCATCAAGAATCAACACATTAAAACCAGTTTCACTCATCATTTCTTTGAAATATACATATATTTCATCATGAACATATGTAGATACTAAAGGAACATTCTCTCCCATTAACACTCTCATCTTATCTGCGTTCACATAAGGAGTATTCCAAATACGACTATGCTCCTCATCAGTAGTATACGGTTCAATATATTCAAAACCATCATAAACACTTAATGCCTGAGCCAACACATCCTTACCAGTGTGTTCACCACCATTTATCACTAAAAATTTCATTTAATTCCTCCCAACTCAATAATTTATTAAAAGCAACATGTAAGAAGACACCAACATCTTCCAACCTGTCCTCTTTATATTCTTCTTTTTTTTCTTCCTCTTCTTTTTCCTCTGCAATCATATACAAAATTTTGGGGTCATGTCGGTCAGGGTCAAGATACCCTACGCCATGATCACTATAACCAATCATTGTTACTGCTCCAATATTGGTGCTATTAAAGTAGTTAGTTCAACATCATTATTCTCAAATTTAAATATTGCTGGATAGTCATTGTCAAATTTGAGTTTCACTTCCTCTGAAATGTCTGGGAAGTTTATAACATCTTTAAAATTATTTATATTGTATGTTGCTCTCCCATCATTATTTGTTTCTCCTAACTCTGCACATTCAACCGCTCCTTTATAATCATTTAATCCATAGAATTTTAAATCATTATCTTCGCTTGTTAAAATTACTACTGGACTTGCCATTAAATCCAAATCTTTTAAGGAATCAAGCAAAAAATCTAAATTAACAGTTGATTCTATGTTTAAATCAAAAGAGGGTAATTCACGAAAAGTATCATATTCATCAAGTAAACTGATAGTGAAATTCCTCCTCCGATTACCATCAATAATAATGTGCAGTTCATATGAATCCACATCGAATATTATGCTTTCCCCATGTTTCACTGTTCTTAAAATTTTAAATAAATCACTTGGAACTATTCTAATAGCATCATTGTCTGCTACTTCAAATAATTCAAAGTAACTTCTTTTAAAAAACACTTCAAACATTGTAGTCATGGATTTGGAAGCAACTTGACATTTTAAACCATCTTCTGAAGCAATGAATGTTATTTCATCAGCAACATTACTAACTCCTTTTAGAAAATTAGTTAATGCTGAAAATTCATATAATGAAAACTTCATTATTTCACCTCATCTAAATAATAATTTTTACTATTGATTGAACCATTATTTGTGACTTCTAATCTTTGAAATCCACACAAACTCATGTCTTTACCTTGATTATGTGCATAACTATTCTCATAATTTAAGAAATGTCCAGTAAAACAATAATATCTTCTTTTACCTCCATTATAATCACGAATATATTTACTACTAAATTCACTAAAATGATTATGCCCCATCATACACAAATCTGCATGAATACTACTCATATCCTGTATAAAACCTCTCATTGCTAATTGTGGGCTTTTACTGAATCGAGTACCATGCTTTCCATAAACAATTAACTCTTTGCCATTGATTTCTAATTTATCAAAGAAATCATTACTTGTATACTTCGCACCTAATCTTTCAGCTATAATTTTAGTCACATCAAGATTAAAATCTTTCTTTGTTCTTCTTTCATGATTTCCAGTTGCACAAAACCGAACATACTTCTTGTGTGGTCTAAATAAATCAATAACTTGTTGCACAGAATCCTCTGTACTCATAGAACTGTCAAATGCACCCATTCGTGAAGAAGGATTGTCAATCAAATCACCTAACAAGTAAATGCATTTGTTTTTACTTGTTTCTCTGAATGTTTTATCCCAAAATTTAAAAAATTCACTATTGAATTTCTCATGACCTAAATGCAAGTCACTAACTGGGAATATGTAAAATTTACCTTTAGCCACACTCACTTTCCCCTAAACAACAATTTACCTAACCAGTTTAACTCAAACTTGTCTTTCCAATCTTCCAATAACCTAACACGATTATGTAATTCAGTTACTTCTTCTTGTATTGTTTGTCTTTTATCCTCAAACACTACTTCATCATCCTCAAAACGTTTAATAAAGTTCCTAATAGTTGAAGCACTTACTTTTGTAGATTGAAAATTCCCATCTTCATAAATCTCCTGTGGAGAATAACCTAAAGCATGAGATTGAATAATTCTTTCTGCTTCACGTCTTGTTAACCAGTATCGCTTCCCTTTATTATTCTCGTTCTTAAAACATTCCTCTTCTTCGTTCCAAATCAATTTCATCTTCAATAGCCTCTTTAATTATTGCTGGGGAGATAGGTTCACAGAAACCACCAATACTCTTGATTATCTCCCCATTATTCAATATCCACCATTTCCCATTAATATACTCCACTTCATAAACCATCTAACCAATTTCTCCAATTATTTTATCAGCAGTTTTCGAACCAATACCATTGATTCCCACCAAATCCTCTTTAGTAACCTCCAATAAATCTCTTAAACTTTCTAATCGCAAATGCTCCTTAATAAGAATTGCTTTCTTCGTACTAATAGTATCAATACAGCATAAGAATGTTCCTACACTATCACTCATTTTACAAACTGGTTTTTCGATAGGTTCGTGCTTATCTTTTGCTAAAATATTCTTTGCAAGATAAGTCATAATAGTGAATGCTTGATTCTTATTTTCAACCATTATTACTTTATCATGCTCTAACAATGTTGCTAAAGCACCTAACAAGTTTTTCATAGTAAACTCCTTTAAAGAAGTTTTCTTCCTAATAAAATATTGATTTTTCAAGTACTGATACACATTACCGACAATGATAATATAACTGAATGGATATTGCCTCATTCTTTGAGTTTGTTTGAAAATCCTCCTGTCCATGATACTGGACACAAAATCAGAAGGTGTTTTCCATTCAAAGACCAATTTATCGTTGAATAAGTAATCTCCAACTGGCAGTCTTGTTTGTTTTGTCTGCACATCATTCTCATTAAAGAACTTCATTGCTGATTCAATTCTTTTACTGTCTTCACGATCATCTATTTTACAGCAGAAGTTCATATTATCCTCCCATTTTCATCGAATTCTACAAGCCCTTTCTTCTTTAAAGTCCATATATTTCCTTTTTCTCCACAGGCACTGCAACTAAACCATTCTTTAGTTATTAATAAACTTGGTTTGTTGTCATTATGCCATGGGCATTTCATATAACCATATCCTCGGTCATAAACTTTAATTTCTTCCCCAAATAACTGGGGGAGGACTTCTCGTAAGTCATTTGCTTGAATTGGTTCTGATAACCCATCTATTTTTAACTTTTTAATTCTCCTTTTTTTATTTAATTCAACTATTTCGCACTTACTATGTGCATATCTTAATGCTCTATGTTGCTTTTCAGTAGGTTCTTGCACTTCCTTAAAAGAACCTTCAATTATTCTACAAGTTTTATGTGAACTTGGATGTTTACTGCCAATTAAACGAATATTTCCAGTCAAGCCCGCATTAGTATTCACATCATCTAATGTAGATAATTCCAAATGTGACTCTTGCAAACTTGTTGAAAATATCAGACAATGAACAAACTCTGAAAAAAATTTATTCCAATCATTAATTCCTCTTTGCTCATCTTCAGCATTAGCAAACAATACCGGACTTATTTGAATGTAGAGATGATATCCTTTATTCCCAGACTCAACAATAACACAATTATGCCCCTCCAAGGTTAATTTATTCTTTAACCGTTCAACATCCTGAAAAGCAACAGCAATATCTTCAGAATCAAAATCAAGAATAATACATTCCACCATCCTATTTTTTGGATATTTTGTAATGTAAATATCCGAATTATCATCCTGATTTTGCAATGTTTTCTCAAATATTTTGCTGTTCCAATTTTTTCGTTGCTCAGCATAATCCTTATCACGATGCCTAATTGTGATTGTATGTTGCTTGTCTTTGAATAATTGACTATAATTCATCTGCAACACCATCCAAATAAGGTAAATCATCAACAATAGGTTCAACAGTTTCAAATAATGATTTTTTTGAAGCAGTATCATTTTTAAGGAAATCCAATAATTCATCAGAATTATCAGGATATGTAACTGTAAACAATTTAACTGCTTTATCTAAAGCAGATTGCTTAAATTCCGGTATAACTTCCTCAACTGGTTTATCCATACCAGTATTCAAAGCATACACATTCATATTCCCATGAGTAGATTTCCCAACTTTCACAAGAATCCCTTCATTATACAATGCTTGCAAACGATTACTTGCTTGTTTAGCACCACTTTTACGGAACCATTGCTTATTCCTATGCTTTTTTTTCAAAGATTCAACACTAAAAAGATAATCCTTCAAAAAAGCATCATCTTCATCAATCTTTGAATTATATGCAAAGTTATCATAATCTTTTGAATCAGCATCTAGAGTATCAAGTATCCATTCTCTCACATCTGCATCAAAATCTTCTTTACTTAAAGTAGGTTGTTGAACTATCTCATATGATTCAATCAATCCATTTGCAAATTTGATTTCATCTGGCAAAAGATTTGATGAGCTGAATATGTTTAATGCATTAATATTGTCTTGTTTACTTGCAATCACAATAGGTGTTTGTTTCTTTGCAAATTGACTGTCAACATATATTTCATGAGATAACTCAAAAGGATGATGCAAACAAGTTACAATCTTCAAGATAGCTTCATACTCTTGAATTTTCCTCGTAAAATCATCATGATTCTTCAAATGCTCCTCAATAGTGAACATATAAGGATTGAAAAAATCCTTATCTTCAACACTATAATTGAAAACAAAACCTTGAACACTCTTTGTAATATGTTTTATTAAGTTTAAAGAAGTGTAAAATTTCCCTTTCGCTTCTTGAACACTATTGTAAATCATCAACTTTTGAGAGTCCAAAATTTGAGGAGTTAAAATAATTGACCTTGACTTTTCCTGATCATTAATTAACTCCTCATTTGCCGTGGTATATGACAGGCAAGGATTTCCAGTTACAAACTGATCTTCTTCTTCCATGCTGTCTTTATCAACAATACCTCTTTTCTTATACCCATCAGTCGTTAACTCCTTTAAGGTATCTCTCATTTCTATAGTATTGTTATTGTCAAAATCTCCACCTAAATCTCCCATAAAGAAGATGTGTCCGCTTAAGTCTTTTCCATTGTATTTTCTGAAGAAATAAGCAACACTATCAACTCCTTTATGGACTCTTTCTTCAGGTATCATTGATAATGCATTTTCTAACATGAATGATTTTCCTGATGCTTGATTTCCCACCGCAATTACATTTGTTGCTTTTATGCCTGTGTAGGTTTGGAAATATCCAAAGAAAGCATTAATAATCTCTCTTGGATTACCCACACCTAAACAATGGCTTGTTGCAACAATTAACTCTAAAGGAGTCATATTATACTCTGCACAGTAAGCATTGAATGATGCTTCAAGAGTATCATACTTCTCCTGAATTTCCTTCTCTTTTTTCTGCTCTTCCTGAAAATCTTGTTGAGCAGTACTCTCCATATTAGCTTCCAATTCATTTTTTAACTGGATTAAATGTTTTCCTGCTCTGTCTTCAAGAATTGCAGAGTTCACATAACTTACATCACCCAACTCTTCAATCAATTCTTTTTTTGCTTGTTGAGTTGCGTATTTTTTCAAATACTGATGTAACTCACCCCCGCCTACTTCTGTAGGTGAGGATTTACTATGAGCAACAATAGATACTCCATCATCGGTTTTTTCCTCATACCGATATGGTTTATCCTTTTTTTCAGTAGATACGCATCTTAACTGCATATCCGCAATTGTCACCCATGTCATTTTTATTCAACCGCTTCAGGTGCTTCTCCGTTCTCACAAATCATAAAACTGTATGGTTTGATTCCGTCCATCTTTCCAGAGTTACCGTATTTCGCAGTAAACTCTAATCCTTCAAGATAGTACTTCATTTCTGAAGCAGTTAAATTAATCCATTTTTTATCAGGGACTTCCACTCCATGAGTTTCCAATCCACATTTAAGTAATGGATAAGCACTGCTTAAAGGACTGAAACCTAATAATGTTTCATCTCCGAGTTTACTTTCTTTTTTAACATTCTTCGCATTAAAGAAGAAAGTAACACATTCATTTGTAGCGTCTAACTCCTCGGTTACAGGTATTTCAGCATCTGCAGATGCATTATACTCTGTTTTAACTTTGTCATTTTCATCAATAACTCTCCCTAAACATTTTTCCATGTCAAGGATAGTTATTTTAACGACAATTCCTAATTTGCCTGGGCTTCTGCCTTTGTATGGTTTCCCTACTTTTTCAACACCTACAGGAACCCCTTCTTCCTTGTACCAGTTTCTGATACTTGACAAGAATAATTTACTTGTTATTTTATCAGGAGTAAATGATTTATTTTCATCTCCTCCAGTGAATTCTACCATTTTTTCTGCTCCTTTTTATACTATTTAAATAAAAAAATAAGGTTTTAAAAAAAATCAAACTCTCTTTTTAGAAGACATAGGGGAAAAACTAGCAGAGTATTATTTAATAAGATGTACTTTGTTATCTATGCTAGATTGTAAACCCTAGGAATGATTAAGGAGATGATATTTTAAAACCTCTCAAAAAACTGAGTAATAAAACTCATATCTCATCAAAATTTACTACTTTTTTAATAATTTATATGTAGAACACAAAATCAAGTTCATTATTGAAATTAACCAATATTTCAAACTTAATTTCATATTCTTCAAAAATCGCACTGCTAAAACAAGTAATCTTCTTCATACCAGTTTTAACAAGTACTTGTGTTCCCCTTTTATCTACTTTAACAGAAATAGGAGTCACACCGAATTTATCCTTGAAAAGCTCATCGAACTTTTCACCAATCCACTTTACATTGTCATGCATTGCTTCACAGTTCTCATTATACACTCTATTGAGTTCTTTACAATTTTCCCTGTAAATCTGCACTGTTTCTTTATTAAAACTAATATCCGCCATTCTACATCACCTGATGCAAAAGAAGATAGCTATCGCTAACATAAAAACAGTTAACATAAAATAGATGACTCCAGAATAGTTTATTCTAAAATTGAAACTATCCTTTTGAGGATAAAGACCATGCTTATTGTCCACCCTCCAAAAATCCGCTAAAGCAGTTAAAAAACTACTCATACCTTTACACTCTCCTTTTTAGTCAGAGAATGTGCATTTAAATTAGCTTTAGCTTCCGCTAACAGTAATTTAAATAATTCCTTATCTTGCTCTGATATAACATACCCTGAAATAGGTGTTACAGAGCCTTGTTTAATATATAACATCTCTTACGACCTTTCAATTCTAATATACACAAAAAAACAAGTTATATGAAAGCTTCCACACAATCATACACATTTTTTCTGTGTACACATACATATTTATCAAAACAAGTATATAAACTTTGCCCCAATAAATAATTATATATACTAAAAATAAAAAATTATAAAATGCACATGATTTTTTCTGCTTTTTTTATACAAAAAATATAAAGCGACCTTTCAAAAAAAATTATTGTGCCATGAAGTTTAATGGATCACTGTTTCTTTTGTGAGTACTGCAACTCTTCCACAAACGCAGATTTGAAAACAAAAAACATATCCTTAAACTCATGTACACTAAAACACCAACAAAACATTAAAAAACACCATACACATAATTTCCAATAAAAACCACCCAATTAAAACAACACTTGCAAGTACAAGTATTTATTTAATCAACCATTCTTTTAATTAAAACACTTACTTCAAACACACCTTCCCACACAATGATAAAATATAAATACTAACAAAAAACATAAAAAGATAATATGTGCAGAGTACTGCACATGTGATTAATTATACATAATTTAATCACGTCCTTTAAAAAAATTTTTGGTGAAGTAGCTTTTGTGAAAAATGTTTTATGTTTTTTCTACATTTGTAATTTTACATTTTTCACCTACTTCATTTTTTATTTTTCATAAATATAACCTTGTTATATTTTCACCTAAAAAAATAAAAAAATGAATTTTTTATCCTTCTACAAACTCTTTTATCCTGATAATGTCCGCATCATCATCTAAAACATTAATCAAGTATTCTCCATCATTTTTAACACTTAAGAAATCTTTGATTTCAGAAGCAACACTATCAAAAGGAGTATCTTCCAACTCCCTAATTAACTGTTCTAATTCCCATTTCTCATAAAAATGAGTTTTACTGATTTTCAACTAAATCCCCTCCATTTACTTCAGGTTTGTAATACAATTCCACCAATCTAGAATTAAGTTGATTTGAAATCAACATATAAGCCAAATTTCCTAAAAAGAAAGTCCACCAAACAGTTAAAACAAAAATAATAATATTCCAGCCCCAACCACCATAAGTAGACTTCCTTAACTTGCAATAATCCCAATCATCACGAGTAATTTTATAGCCTGACTGAACATACGCATCAATCAGGTTCTCATATTTTTCACGATCACTAATTTCACGAACTCTTTTTTTCATAATAATTCCCTCCTTATTTTTTCAGAAACAACCTTGTTAAAATAGTTTCAATAGTTTCACCTTCTGTAATAGCATATTCCTTAATAAAAGAAACTGCTTCGGGTGAAATAACTACATTCCTCCTGAACTGACCTTTTTCAAAATCAGAAACAGGAAAAGCCTTGAGAAGCCTAATAATGCACTTCTCAAAACTTTCATTTTCACGTTTTTGGGAGCTGATATAATGATACAACTCCATATTCACTTTAATAGGCATATAGTACACCTATTAATACTCCGCAGACAAATATTTGACAGTTTCTTTGTCAAAGTTATCTGCTTCTTCAGAAATTACTTTCCAAAGGGCTTTATTTTTATCCAAACTCTCTTTAATGAATTCCATAACTTCCATTTTATCGAATTCATTTAGCAGCCTGTTTACTATAGCCAATTCTTTGTCATAAATGTAATAACAACTGTCCAGCTTATGACTATATCTTATCCGATTAACATATCCCATAGGTGCATCTTTTAAATTCTTAATTGCTGTTTCAAGAGGAATCCCATTCTCCTGAATAAAATTCCTAACATACAACACATCCATTCTACTGAATTCAGGAAATTCAGCAGAAATCTTCACACTAATTCCTTCTGACCTTCTTTGATAAGCTTCACCAAGCAAATCCAATTCTTTACCAGTTAACATAAATAATCACTCCTTAATAACAATTTTTCATCTTTCAAATATATATAATTTTCCAGAAATTCATGATCCAAAAAATTCCAATTTTTCAGAAAACCAAAATTTCCAGAATTTCCAGATTTCCAGAAAATAGAATTTTCAGAATTTCCAGATTTCCAGAAAATAGAATTTTCAGAATTTCCAGATTTTCAGAAAACCAAAATTTCCAGAAAATAGAAATTGCCTAATCATCAACTAAGCAATTTCCAAACTTTCTGAACACATACAATAATACTAAAACCTAACAAAAGACCTGAAATCCACACAATTAAACAGGTCATAATGTTTGAATAAATACTCACAAACATCATCATATCCTTCAACATCCAACTCCTCATCATCAAACAAATCAAAGAAGACATCCAAGACATCAAATATGTCCTCACTATCAATATCATCACCTAAGACTGATTTGAGATGCATTTCAATATCCCATTCAGCAATCATATTGAACTGTTCGAAATCAAACACACAGCTTTCACCAGTTCCATCACAGTAGATGAAACAAGCTGCTTCTTCCTGATTGTCAAGTTTTGCTGACAATTCATTATCAATGTCAACAAAATCAAAATTACACTCTTCATTTTCAAGACTGTAATCAAGAACATCAGCCATCAATGATTCATAAGTGTTATGCACACCCACAAAATCAAATTCATCAAACTCATCAAGAACAGATGAAACACCTGCTTCAAGAGTCTGTTCATGATATCTACCAATTTTACAGTCTTCTTTACTCATGCACCAATCAACAGGTACATATCTTGATTCTTTCACATTGTATATTGTTTTAACAAACATCTTTAATCACTTCCTTTACAAAATTTTTGAATTGCACAAACTATAACTCGTTACTAATACTTTGCATTTACTACTATATAAATGTTTCCCAATAAAAAGTCTTTACTTTTGAAGATATACATTTTCCAAAAAGTCTTTACTTTTGAGCATATACATTTTCCAAAAAGTCTTTACTTTTGAGCGTATATTTTTCAAAAAGTCTTTACTTTTGAGGATATACATTTTAAACAGCATATAGTCAAGCATACACAAATATATTAGTAGCTATATACTGATGAAATCATGAAATCATGAAATCAATATTTCATATACTGATGAAATCATGAAATGATGAAATCAATATTTCATGAAATCATGATAGCAGCACGTACAAAATACAATATATATTATATTGTATGCTACAAATACAAAAAAATATTTGTATTGTACAATATTTATTTTTTTCATCATATATAAACCATTAACCATAAAGTATATATACTACTAAGCATAAAGTAATAGTAACTGCTACAAGCAGCTATTAAAAAATAAGGACGTGTTTAATTATGGATTATTACATAAAAGATATACAAAAAAATATAAGTACTGTTAATATGTTTAATAATACAATTTCTAAAATTTCAAACTATAAAAGAAATAATATATATACAACTGAAATACACCAAACATTAAAAGTACATGCCGGACAATGCATGTATAAACATAGAAATTATAAAAATATTGATGATGAATCATTTAATAATATAATTAATGTTATTAATGAATTATGTCAAGATTATTATATTAATTATGATATACTATGTCAAATATTTAACCTGTTAGGTTATCATAGTGTATATGATCAAACCGGAACCATTGATTATATACTTGAATGTATTATATTAAATGATGAATACAAATATGAATTAAATTACGAATTATTATATGATAATGAATTTGAATTATTTTTAGATTTCTATAAAGATGTATATGATTCATCTTATGATGAATTAATAGATGTCTTAATTTATTATTTCTATAAAACGGATTTGAGAGATTCATTTATACAAGCGTACGCCGTACGCTTAGCTGAAAAAATGCATAATGATTATAAATATTTCATCAAATACTATAATGTAAGATATCTTAATCATATGGTCCAACATTTAAGCAACATGTTAGACTTAGACATAGTACATCTTGACGAACAATATAATTATATATTTGACAATGAATATGATTTATATCCTGATGTTGTAACATTCGAACTATTTAACGAATATGAATACGACTATTGTACAAATAAAAACATAAATTATAGTGATTATGTTATAGATTATTATGCTAACCAACTAATACAATTCAAAAAATGATACATTTTTAATAATGTATCAATTTTTTTTAAAACACCATGTAACATATATTTAACAACCACCATAATAAAAAAAGGATCCAACCACCAACCAACAATAACAATATATTATATACAACAACAACCAACACCAACCACCAACACCATAACAACAACAGCAACAGCAGCAGCAGGAAAAATATACTATATGCATGCATCAGATACAAGCACCACCCGCCCGTGTTATCATGCTTACTATAACTGTTTAATGAATGAATCAGTTAATTAAATGTATTGTTGTCAAGTCAACTGTTAGTTTAATTAGTCAAGTGGTACTGTTTAATTAAAGATAGGTTAAACTATCATATGTTATACTGATACATATATATTAAACCATGTATATAACATAAGGTTAGCTTAATATAATACTGCTGCAGCATGTCAAATATGATATATGCTTATAGTATATCACTTTTTTATTTATAGATCTACTTTATACTTGACATGCATAACACAAATATAAAAACAATCTGAAACACCTTAAAACATTAACAACGCCATAAAACACCATGATTTATCCAAAAAATCCATAAAAATATTTTATAACATCCATAGGATAATATAAAACCGCTGGGATTGGTCGGTGTGTGGTTTGTGTGTTTTTTGGGGTGGTTGTGTATTGTTGTTTTTTATGGTGGGGGTTGCTTCTGCCATACCCCCCCCTGTGGGGTGTGTGGCTGCGGGTTTTTTATTTTTCTTTATCAGCATCTTATACGAAATATTATTATATTATTTTTTTATATATAGGGGTATGTGTATTTATAGAACTTATGATAAATATATAGTTCATATAGTTATTATTTTTTTTAATGTACATATTTGTACATTGGTACTCTTTTATGTACACTGGTGATAAAATAGTAATTTTTTGGGGGGGTGTGGTGTTTGACATTTTTTTGACGCAAATTGGTGAAAATTGATGTGTGGTCTTCTTTTACTGATTAAAGGCTTCTCGTGGGTTTTCGTTGTGTCAGTGTTATGTCATTTTGTGTCAAACATGGTGTTTTTTGTGTCATGTTGTGTCATTTGTGTTGGGTTTTGTGTCAGTTTGTGTTGTGTGTGTCAGTTTTTTGTGTCATGTGTGTCAGGTTTGTAATACTGTCTTATGGATAAAGTATTACTTTTTGTGTTAAGTTAAGTCAATTATGTGTCAGAGTATGGTTCGAATCCATACTGACAGCAGGAATAAAAAAAATATGCCAAAGGGAGGGGGGTGTAGTATGGAATCATATAAAAATATTTCAAGGATTGTAACAGTATTGTCTTTTATTGCAATATTCATAGTCACTAATCAGGATTTCTTAATAGGTAATGTGCCAGTTGAGTATCAAGGATTAGTTCAATTAATAGTATTGGTTGCTGGTTTCTTTGTCACACAGTTCAGTGAAGAGAAAAGAGTGGTTAGGGCTGAAGAGTTGGTTGAGGAAGCTGCATGAGTGATAATTGTATGAATGAAAATCGTATAATTAGACTGGAGGAGAGGTTGGATAAAAAACATGATGAGATTGATTCTCTTAAAAAAGAATTGATTCAAGATCGTGAGGAGTTAAAGAATGTTCTTGTTATTTTAACTCAATTGTCCACTACTTTAAATACTTTGAAGTGGATTATTGTTGTTTTTATTTCTGCTTTTGGTGGTATTGTAGTGTTTCTTTTCCAGGAATTAGTTAAATTAATTTAAAATATGGGGGGTGTTGTTTTTTTTATGCCTCGTAAGGATAGAAGGTATAAGCCTCGTAAAAATATGGATGAGGTTCCGGAGATTAATCCTCGTTCTTATAAGTTGAATAAAACACTTACTAAGAAGATGTGTAAGTATATTGAGGAAGGGAATTATATTACTACGGCTTGTAAGTTGTGTGGGATTGAGCGTCATACTCATTATGATTGGATGAAGCATGGTAAAAAAGGTATTAATCCGTTTAAGGATTATTATTTGGCTATTGAGGAGGCTAAGGCTAAGGCTGAGGCTTCGATGGTTGATGTTGTGACTAGTTCTGCTTTGGTTGATGGGAATGTTGGTTCTGCTCAGTGGTGGTTGGCTCGTGTTCATCCTGACCGGTGGGGTAAAAAAGACCGTGTGGAAGCTAAAGTTGATACAAGTCAGAAGATTGAGATTGTAACAGTTAAACCAGATGATGAGGAGTCTGAATCTTCTGAATAAATAATTCAATAAAGAATGTTAGGGGGTAGTGTGTTATAGCTGAGTGGAAATTATCAGAAAAACAAGCACAATATATTGATGATGATTCTAATGAACTTCTTATTGAAGGAAGTGCAGGGTCTGGTAAAACTATATTTGCTTGTAGTAAAGTGATTTTTTGGGCTATTAATAATCCTAATAGTCGTATTGGTGTTTTTAGGAAGACATTACCTGCTTTGAAGAAGACTAGTTGGTTGGAGATTCGGAAGTTACTTGACAGTCATGGTATTGAGTATGAGGAGAATCGTTCTGAAGGAGTTATCATTTTAAGTAATGGTGCCACTATGAGTTTTAGTGGTTTGGATGACTTGCAAAAGGTTCGTTCTTTGAATTTGGATTATATTTATATTGAACAGGCTGAGGAAGTTGACCGTGATACTTATTTGGAGCTTAAATTAAGGTTGAGGGGTTCTGGTGCTGATGTGACTTATAGGCAGGCTTTGTTGGTTGTTCAGCCAAGTGAGCCGTCCCATTGGATTTATGAGTATTTTCATAATATGCATTATGGTAAAATAGTTCATTTTAGTTTTCGTGAGAATCCTTTCTTGCCTGAAGACCATAAGGAGTATTATGAGAGGTTGAAAGAGATTGATTATGATGCTTACCGCCGTTATAGTCTTGGTGAGTGGGGTATGTTGTCCAGTCTTATTTTCAAGAATTGGGATACTGATACTCGTGAAACTTTCAATTATTATAGTGTGGGTATTGATTTTGGTTGGGCTGTGCCGTCCGCTGCATTGTTAATTGGTTTCTATGATAATGAACCGTATATTATTGATGAGATTTATGAGAAAGAGTTGACTACTGAAGAATTATTTGAGTTGATTAAAGGTATGTTGGCTCGTAATGGTTTGGGGATTAGTGATATTGATTTGTGTTTTGGTGATGCTGCAAGTCCTGACCGTATTATGAATTTGAATGAATGGGGATTGTATACTGAACCATCTGTTAAAGATGTTCAGGCTAAAATAAACACGGCAAAGTTGACTCAGATTCATATTAATGAAGATAAATGTCCGAATACACTTAAGGAGATTCAGTCTTATACTTGGAGAAAGAATCGTGATGGAACTATTTTGGATGTTCCTGTTAAATTAAATGATCATGCTATGGATGCGATGATGTATTGTATTTATGGTATGTTGGGGGCGAATAGTCCGTATAAATGTGATGGTACTGTTGATTTGGATGAGGTGAGTTTTTATTAGTTTTTTAGAGAATTTTAAGGGTAGGTTTACTGCTAAGAATATTGAACCTAATTCTATGTTTAATGTGGGTTTGGATGATGTAACTGTTTCAAAGAATGGGGAAATCCCACAGGATTGGATTGAATATTGCCCACCTAAAGTTAATCCCACTATTAAGAATCGTAGAAAAGCAGCTCACTTCCCAGTAGTGTATGGTATTATTAATAATTTGATTTTGAAGGCTATTGCTACTTTAACTATTGATGGTACTGATGAGGAAGCTGTACAGCATATTCTTGACATGGATAAAATATGGAATTTGAAGGGCATGTGTTATGATGGTGCTTGGAAGAATATTGTTGATGGAGAGGCTTTTTATGAAGAAGTTACTGTTGATGGTCATGCTGATTTGAGGGGTTTGGCTTTTGATGGTGAGAGGTATCTTATTCGTAAGTTATATGATGATAATGCTAATTTATTAGGGTATATGCAGTTGGTTGCTGTTAATAGTCCTATTCCGAAGAATTGGGATAAATTAGAGTTTTGGGAGTTGTATCAGAATAAGGATATTAAAACAGTTTCTTTTAAAGCGGAGGATATTAGTAATCCGATTTTTATTGAGATTGATGGTGTTGGTCAGTCATTAGTTAAGAATGTGATTGATCCGGCTTATGAGATTGAATCGTTGAATCGTATGTTGCCGGCGATTGTGCATAAGTCTGCTAATGTTATGGTTTTAACTGTTGGTAATGAGCATCGTAAAGAAACATCTATGAGTAAGGTTCGTAAGCAGGAGATTGCTGAAGACATAAGTGATTATCATAAAAAAGGAGTTTTGTTGATTCCTTATGGTATGGAGTTGGATGTTGTTGGGGATAATGTTCTTCCGAAGGTTGAGGATTATATTAAAGCTTTGAAAAGTCAAATTTATGAGGGTTTAATTACTCCTGAATCCACTTTCAGTAGTGAGTCTTCTAATCGTAGTACTGCGGAGGTTCAGTTGACTTCTGAATCTAATGGTCATGTGTTGCTTATTCAGTTTTTACAAGAGTTCCTTAAAAGATGGTTGGAGAGGGATTTGATTAATCGTGAATTATCTTTGATTGGTAAACCTGAGGGTAGTGTGTGGATTAATTTCCAAACTGGTGACCATAATCTTGATAATAATTATTTGGAAACTGATAATAGTATTGAAACTGAAGAGGATACTGTTGAGAATGAATTAGATTCATATGATGATGATGAGGAGGTAGATGATGGTTCAGGAGATTCAGTCGACTGATGAGTTTTATTTAGATGATTATTTACCTCTTGATTTCGCTCCGAATGATGCTTATGATTCTGATGAGCAATTTGTGATATTAATGTGCTTGTTATTGCTAAAAGAGTATTATGAGGAGTATAGTAAAACACCACTTGAAGATTTAATCAACACCATTGAAAAGGATATGGAAGAGTTAAACACCAAATTATCCACAGAAGGAATGGATTATATTAAACAAGCTGTGGATAAAACATTTTCTTCCGAATTAGATTCGTATAAGATACCGGAGAACACCATTTCACCAAATTATAATGAATTAGTTATTTTAGCTGGTTTTCAAGCATTAGTTAATCAGTTAAGAGATGATTTAAAAGCCAAAGCATTATATTATGCGGAAAATTTAGGTAAAACACCATTTGATTTGAAACCGAACTTCAGAAGAGCAATTAAAAGAATTAATGATGTTGTTGGCACTGGTTTGGTTCATGCAAAGGAGAAATCTCATCGTGAAGTTTCTAAATTTGTTTATGGTGAAGATGCATTGTTTTACTGGGTTTGTAAAATGGATGCTAAAACCTGTGCTTGGTGTAGGAGTCAAGCAAGGTCTGAACCACGACCTATTGACGAGTGGGAGTTAGACCACCCGTATGGTAGATGTACTTTGAAACCTGTTAAGGAAGAGTTTTCAAGTGATTATAAATTATTGGTTGGGATAGTATGATTACAATTTTCAAAACCGGTGAAATTAAGTATCCGGAATCTTTGAATAAACCAGTTAAATATGATATTGATTTTTTAAAGAGTATTGCTTCAAGCACAGCATCTGTCAAGATTACTCGTGAGCATTCTGATGATGTGCTTGGTGTTTTAAGTAATTTTGTTGTTGAAGATGGTTGTTTGAAGGCTGATGAACCTGAAGGTCTTGAGTTGAAAGGTATGGGTTTTAGTCCGGTTTTTGAATTTGATTTACTGGAGTATGATTCATATTTTAAACCAGTGAATGGTGTTATGACAGAGATTGGGTTTACAAAGACACCAAGAAGTCAAATTGTATATAATAGTATTGGGGCTTCGAATGGAGATGATAATATGTCTGATGATGCTTTAAGAAGAGTCTTGCAAGAGAAAGAAGACTTGGTTAAGAAAATGGGAGTTTTAGAGAAAGAAAGAGATTCTTATCAGAAAATGTTGGAAGCAAGAGATGATGAGATTGAGAAGATTAAAAATTCCTATTCTGATGTTGACAATAAATTAAAAGAAATCGATGCTTTGAAGGAGAAAGCAGATTTATATGACTCATTACAAGCTTCTCGTAAACAAGAGTTGATTAATGAGCTTGTTGGTGGAAATAAGGATTTAGCGGAGAAGTATGAGTCTTTTACTTATGACCAATTAACATTCTTGAAAGAGAATAAAGTTCCAACCAATCCAGGTCAAGGAGTACCATCTGTGGGGGCTACTGGATTGGATATTGAAGGAACACGCCCATCATCAAATAATGATGATGAGTATTCTGATGATGAATTTAAAGCAGATTATAAAGCTTTGTTCGGAGTCGATGTTGAATAAACTAAAAATTAAATTAAAAATTTTAAAGGAGTTATAGAATATGGTTAAAATTCAAAACTACGGCCCTTATGAAACAGATATTAAATTTGATGTTGAAGAAGGAGATGTAACTGTAAAAACTGGTTTTGCAGACTTTGGTAAAGATGATGTACTCTTCTTTTCCAAGGAAGTTAAAAAAGGAGATTATGTGGCTTTAGATACTACCAGTATGACTGTTAAAAAAGCAGCTAAAGCAGATAAAATCATTGGTCAAGTGATTGATGAACCTGCTTTTAAAGGTGACAGACCTAAAGAAGACACTACTTCAGGTAATTACACTAGAAGAGTTGCAACTGTAAGGGTATGGGGAGATTATGCTCATTCCGTACAGTTAAAAGCAGAGAATAAAGCTATTGCAATGGGAGATTCTGTTGCTTATGAAGGAGATAATGTATTCGATAAGGCAACTACTGCAAATACTACTATTGCATTAGAAACTGCAGAAGCTTTGAAAGCTCCTAAAGTATTGGTTTTATTCGGTTACAGAGGTTTATAAGGAGGTTTGATGATATATGCCTATAATTACATTAAGTGCTGAAAAAGCATTAAGAAAAGAGTTCATTGAAAGAGCAATTATCACTAAAATGAACCCGCAATTAATTTTTAAGGATTTATTCCCAGTTGTTGATTTAGGTGGTTCATCCACATTCATGTTCTATCGTGATGATGAATCTGCAGAAGATGATATTCAAAAAGGAGTCATGAGTGAACCATTAGAGATGAGTGAATTAGGTGCAATGTCCAAGATTGAAGTATCATCTATCAGTAAAGAAATTGGAGATACTTATCAATTTGGTTACAGTATTGAATTCTCTGATAAAATGAAAAGAGAAAATGGTTTCATTGATGAGGTAATGAGAGCATACGACAGAGCAGCTTATGGTATGGCAAGGAAAATTAATTTAGATATTTTCAATGCTATTGACACTTTCGCAGCTGCCGACCCAATTACTTTAAATGATGGGGCTTGGAAAACATCTTCAAAAATCAATGAAGATATTATTGATATGAAAAAATCATTTGAGGGTCAAGTTGGTTGGGATTATACTTTAACTGATTTATTCACTCCAACCGATAATTACTACGAAGTTCAAAAATTCTACTCTGCATTAGATACTTTTAATCCAGCTAATACTGAAGGAACTAAATTAACTAATGTTAAAACAGTTATTCCTAAAGGAACTGTTTACGGTATTGATAAAAACATTAAACCATTAACCATTTATAAAAATGTTGATCCAAACCATTCTACTGTTGAAGGTGGTTTAATCAATGTTAATGTATGGGAAGACCCTAATTACCCATTCAAACACCATATTGAGTTATGGGCTGAAATGGGTATTGCAAGTAAACATCCAACCGCTATGTTAAAACAAACTGGAGTTTAGGTATTTATGGGTTTGAAATTTAAATACCGTGATTTATGGTACCATGGTAAATTAGTACCTAAAAGAGTGTATGAGCAGTTAGAAGACTTGCAAAAGCAGATTGATGAGTTGAAAACTGCTCAACAAACTAAACAAGACACTAGTAAAGAATCCGAACCACAAGAGGGCGGTAGTTAAATGCCTTTGAAGTTTAGGTTTGTGGAATTGTTCAAAGGAAGATTCCCAATCCCTAAATTTCTTTATGAACAATTAGAAGACTTGCAAAAGCAGATTGATGAACAACATATTGTTAAAGAAGATGTTAAAATAAACAAAACTCAATTAACTAAAGCTTTTGGTAAACCTGAAGAGTTTAGGGGAATGGGTATTGTTCGCAATCCTGAAGCAGTTTATTTAATTGTTTCAAATGGGGATAATTTTGAAAAGTTTGAATTTAAAGAAGTTTAGGGAGGGATTAGTGTGTTGAGAATGGAAGAATATTACAAGGTTTTGCATTTTCTTGAGTTTGATGGAGTTGATAGGATTTACCCCTGTGAAAAATATTTTTTAGATGATAAGGGGAATAATGTTCCGTATACTGGAGAGTTATTATGGGAAACTAATCGTGAAACTTTTTCAGGGATAGATTATGTTACTGTTTTATTGGAGTCTGATAAGAGTTTCTCAACATCTGACCTTCGATTTGAATTGTCCGAATACTTGCAAGGTTATAGTCCAGTTCTTGTTTTAAATGTGGAAGACCCCGTAACTATTCCGGAGAACACTCCAACTAAAATTGTGTTTAAGTTGAAGAAGTCCCAGCAAATGGTGGATTCTTCAAGGAATTTAACTGGGATTAGAAGTTGTCATTTAGTTGCACCTGAAGAGAATAATTATATTATTCATGAGATTGCGTTTCGTAATGATAATACTATGTATACTCTTGAGCAGTTAGATAGGTTTATTGAGAATGGTAGGTATTATATTGCTTCAAGATTGCATATTACTGAAGCAGAATTGCCTGTTGAATTAAAAGACCATGTTTATACTGCGGCTGCAGGGTATGCTTGGTTGAGTGTGTGGGAATTTGAAGCAAGAATCATGAATGATGAGCAGAAAAATGCTAAATCTTATGGTAAGTGGTTGTTTGCAGAAGTAGACCAAGCAATAGCTGATTATAAAGAAATGAAAGGAATAGCTGATGATGATGAGTTATTCGTAATGGATGATTTAGTTACTTACACTTGGTCTAAATGGTGATTTGAGATGAGTGTTTGGGAGCAGATTCTTATTGATTTGAGAAACATTATACAAGACTCTGAAACTTTTCATGATGTTGATGTGTATTATGATGAATCGGAAATGAATCCAAATATTTCTTTACCAGCAATATCATTTCGTGTTGGTTTGAAAACAACCATATCATCAAAACCAGAGTGCAGTAGGTATAAAAGAGATTTGGAAATCAGATTGCATACTAAAACATTGGATAAACGAGAATTACAATCCGAATTATATGATTATGAAGAAGCATTAATCCGCACAATAAATCAGGCTAAATTATCCCATAAAATAGGAGAGTTTTATGACATAAAAGACACTGGTTCGGGTAAATTAAGTGTTTTAATGTTTAATGCAAGGAAAGAAGCAGGGCAAATGAATGAAACATTCTTTTCAAACTTATTAAAGGTTAATTTTGAGGTAGAGTATGAAATTTAAATATATTGGTGAAAACAACACCTATTGCTTGGAATTATTAGCATATAATATAATGAGCAAAAAAGATAATTTGAAAAAAGGTCAAGTTATAGAAGTTCCAGATGAAAATACAACACTTATAAATGCATTAAATGCTTCTGGAGTATTCGTGAAACTTGATTTCAACAAAAACACCACTAAAAAGAATAAAAAAGGAGAATAAATAATATGGGAGAATTAGCGCCATCACTAACTTACCATTATTGGGGAATGGGATATGATGATTCATCTAAAGGTATGAAAGTACTCACTAGAGGGACTGAGTTTGATCATCAAAAAGAAATAACTTTTGAAGATGATGAAGGACACATGGGTACTGGAACTACTAAGATGAGCGCATATCGTGCAACTGCAACTGCAGCCCCATCATGGACAGATAAAACAAGGTATAAAGAAGGTTGGGAGGATATATGGTACTTATTATTAGGTTCTGAAGATGCAGTTTCACATAAAGTGAGAAAATCAACTGTAGATGGAGCAACCGGAGTATTTGATTATATCTTCGCACAAAATGCAACCAATCCACAAGACCCATTATTCTGTACTGTGTTTAATGGTTTTGCAAAAACAACTAAAGATGCATTTGTATATGAAAACTGTTTACTTAACGAGTTTGAATTAACTGGAAGTAATGAGGAAGCTCCAACTTACACCGCAACTTTTGCAAGTAATTATCCAAAGTTTAATCAACCTAATCCTGCAAGAGTATTCCCTAAAAGAACAGTATTCACAAAACCATCTGAAGTAACCTTGTATATTGCACCTCAAGGAGATTATACTGCGGAAACTGATTTGGAGCAATATAAATATCCTTGTTTCATTGAATGGAGTTTGAATGTTAATAACAATGTTGAAACTCAACCATGTTCAAGTGATGATTTTGGTACTTCAACTAAAGTATTAGGCGACCGTGAAGCAGAGTTCAGTGCTACTGTACCATGGACTGAAGCAACCAAATTCCTTGAATATCAATTCATGGGTAATGATAAGAATGCTACAACTGTATCTGAAGAAAATGATATTAAAACAGTTTGGATTGTTATGAAATCTGCGGAAATATTATCTGCAGAGGGAACTGGAACTGGTAAATATTACACCACTACAATTAAAATACCTGAAATTGTTTTAACTGCAGGGGACTCTGACCAAGCAGGTGATGAAGCAAAACAAATTGTTTTAGAAGGTAAAATACAAGAGAATGGTACTGATAGTTTCATTGAAGCTGAAATCCGTACTGATTTAGCAAATCTTAATGTTGGAGTTGCTCCAGCAGATTCACCATAAAAAACTATGGTGAATTTTTTTTATTATATTTTTTTTAATTAATTTTATAGGATAGTAAGTATATTATGTCATTTAACGCAAGGAAAATAAATTTCTGTGGAAAAGAAAGAAAATTCAAAAGATGTCCGAACAGAACAGTGAAAGATTTCCAAAAAAGAATTGAGAACATACAAGAGGAATTAGAACCATTAACCGATAAAAATCGTGAATTCCAATTTGCTTCTCAAGAAATAAATGATGAGATAGAAACAATCAATAAACATATTGAATTATTAGAAAAGTTGGATGAACCAACTGATGAAGAAATCAGACAATCTTTAGATTTAAACCAATCTAAAGTACAGTTGCAGAAAGAATTGCATAAGTTAATCAATGATAATGAGTTGAGTATGAGGAATGAGAAAGATTTCTTTAAAGATATTGATAAGAAATTAATGGATACTTATGCGGAATTTGCAACACTTATTTTTGATAAATTTGAGTTCGAAGAGTTTGAAGAAGAAGCAGACTCAACAGACCTTGTTATAGCACCTCGTTTAAGTGAATTGTACCGTTTATGTACAAGTGGAGCTAAACAAGCAGAAGTGGATAAAGTTTATCGTAACATTATAAAAGACAATATTGAATCATCATTTCAATCCTGATGATGAGATAACACGTGATAAAAAAGAAGATAGCAAACCTGTATCTCAAATGATAGAGGAAGCTATGTTAGATGAATATTTTTTACTTGTAAGAAGAATTCCAGGGATTTCATTATCTCCAAAGGAATACTGGGAGTTAGATACTTTCACTACACAGTATTTGCTTGATTTGGAGAAAGAAATAATGAAAGAAGAGGAGAAGTCTTATAACGGTAAGAAATCTCATAATTATACAGAATTTTCTGATAAAGACAGTCCTGAAATGGTGGATATTGTAATGGAATTAACAGAGGATGCGTAAAAATATGTTTAGTTTAGATACAACTCCATGGAAACAATGGTTAGAACATACTAAAGAAGCAGTTAAGCAGATGGATATGTTAATGGAGTCTAAATATGCAGTAACTATAAGAGAAGTTACTACTCCATTAGTTCCATTGAAAACTGGTAAATTAATTGGGAGTTTCATTACAGATTTAAGCAGTACTTTCCCAGTTACTGAAATGACTTTCGGATACTCCGCATATGATGAGAAGAGTGGTTTTAATTATGCTGAATATCAGCATGATATTATTAAAACACACCAACATCCAATTCAAGGAGTTCAGTATTATCTCCGTAAAGGTATTTACCATGCTCAAGAAACTGTTTTTACAGAGATTGAAGAGGATTATTTAAGCTGTTTCCACATTTAGGAGTGTGGAGGCAGTATTTTTTTTAAACTTTTTTTTAAGGGAGGTTATGGTTTAGTATGGCTAATATGGGAAATGCCGTAACTGCAATGTTAAAATTAGATGCTACTGATTTTACAAACAATATTAACCGTGCAGTTTCTGCAATAGATAAATTACAAACTAAAGCAAATAGTAATAAATCATTTTCTAAATTGGCTAACAGTTTAGCTACATTCCGTAGAGAATTAAATAAACTTGAGTCAACCTCTTCTGTTTCAAGTGAAGCATTAACTAAATTATCATCAAACATTACTAGAGTAGGGAATGCTTTGACTGTGGTTAAGAAGTTTGAAACAGAAGTGCAAATTTTTAGTAAAATGGCAAATAGTGTAGGTCAGTTTACTCGTGCTTTAATGAATTTAAACAATACACAAAGACAAACCAGTTCAATATCAAATCAAACAACCAATAGTATTAGAACTATGGGAACCAGTTTGAATACTGTAAAATCAAGTACTACTGGATTAACAAGTAGTTTGAATAGTGTGGGAACTGCAGGGAGAACTGCTTCAAGTGGTTTAAACTCAACATCAACAAGTTTAAATTCAATAAGTAGTTCTGCAAGTAGTGCAGTAAGTAGTTTAAACTCAACTGCAACAACTTTGAATACAATAGGTTCTAGAATAAACAGCACATTTACTGGGTTATCTGCAAAAGCAAATAGTGCAAGCACCAGTATTAAAAATGTAGGTGCAAGTACAACAACAGTTTCAAGTAGTGTGGGAAACCTTGGTAAATCAGCATCTTCAAGTGCAACTGGTTTTAATACTTTAAATAATAGTATTGGTAAATCAAGTCAAACTGCAAAAGCAGCTGATGGAAGATACAAAACATTATCCAATACATTATTCAGTCTTCGTGGAATAACCAGTATGGTTGGAGCAATGTTCGCATTCCAATTAGTACAAGGATTCATAGACAGTACACAACAAAGTATCCATGCAAAATCCCAAATGGAAGCTTATCAAAAAACAATGGGCATGAGTGAACACGCAGTTGATTCTTTTAACAAGAAATTAAATGAAACTGTAAGCACTTATAAAAAAATGAATAAGTACAGTCTTGGTGAAACTGTTGCAGGTTTAGGTATTGAGTTTAAGCTTACAGGTAAGCAAATGGAAGGTATGATGAAAACTGTTGCAAGATTGCAATCAGAATACCTTCGTGCAGGTCGTTCTGCAGAAGAAGCAGATCTTGCAGTTAAAGATATTATGCAAGGAGAATTCCTTCGTTTAAGTCGTGAAACTGGTGTTGGTAAAAATGATTTAAAAGCTCTTGGTTGGAGTGGAGATACAAAAGATATTGAATCATTGCAAAGAGCATTGGATAAAGTAGCTGAACAAAGGAATTGGGATGCTTTTGCTCAACAAGCAACAAGTTTAAGTGATGTTTTAGCAATTCTTAAAAATCGTTTTGGTGAATTCGTAGCTGATTTGACAAGTATTATTACACCAGGGATTGTTGGTGCTTTTAATTTAATAAGTGGTGCTTTTGGTGCTGTGGAAAATTGGTATAAGAATTCCAGTTTTTTCACTCAAGGAATGACACAATTTTTAGGTGTTGCTTCTGCTTTAGCTGTTTTAACTACTGGTTTAATTGCTTTTAAAGGACATATGGGTTTGGCGGAGATTGCTTCCGCAGGTTTTGGTAGGAGTTTGTTAGGTGTTGCTTTAGGTTTTGATAAAACAACTATTGCTTCAGCTTCTGCTATGACTATGTTGAAAGCATGGATTGCAGGAACTAATACTGCTATTGGTAAAGAATTATCTTTTGGTCAGGCGATTGCAAGTAGGGTTTTAGGTTTGAATCGTGCAAGTGTAGCTACTAATGGTGTTGTTACTTCATTAATTGGTATGTCTAGAGGTATGAAAGTTGCTAAAGATGGGACTCTTTTAGCAAATTCTGCTCTTAAAGCTTATCAGTCTGGTACAATTGCTTTTAAAGAAGCGGAAACTGCATTAAATGGTATTTTGCAAGCTAATGGTGTGCAGTTTACATTAACTTCAAGTATGATTTCAGCATATGCTGCGAGAATGGATGTTGCGAAGATGAGTAGTTTGTCTTTTGTGCAGAAATTAGCAATGTTAAATCCAAGTATTTCTGCTACTCAGGCTTCAACTATGAAAACAAGCCAAGCATTGAAGGCATTTGCAGGAAGTAGTGCTGCGGCAGGATTAGCAGTAACTGGTGTTTTAATAGTGGCTTTGATTGCATTAGCCGCAGCATTTGCAGCAATTTATGATAAATGTCAGCAAGCTAAACAAGCAGTTGAGGGTTTTCAAGATGTGGTTGAGAATGGTGATGACTATATAAAAGATGCTAAAAATCGTGAAAATTACTGGACTGGAGTGGCAAATAGTGCTAAACAACATAAAGCAAATGCCACTAATGCAAGAGAATCTGCAGATGCGGAGAAATATTTAGCTCATGCTACAAACATGGCTAAATCTGCAAACATGGATTATCAAGCATCACTTAAAGCAGTTCAACAAGCAAGAAGTTATGATGCTCAACATAAAGCACAGGAAATGAGAATACAAGGGGAAAATACACAGTTTCTTCAAGAACAATATAAAAAATTAGGTTTATCTGCAGATGAGGCGGCTTATAAAGCTAATAATTTAGCGAGAAGTGTTGAAGAAGGGAATCGTGTTATTAATGAATCACTTCAAAAACAAGCTTTGTATTTAAACCAACATAATCAATCAATTAGTAATCATATAGACCGTTTAAAAGAGATGGGTGCGGATACTAAAGCAACTACCAAATACCTTGATGAGCAAAGTGCGGAAGTATATAAAGTAAGTGAAGCTTGGAAAGCATTTAATCAAGGAGATATGTGGGCAGGTGCTAAAGCAATGGTTGGTGAATTTAAGATATGGTGGAATGATTTATCATCTTATTTTACAGAAGGTATTTCTTTAGATGATTCATTTAAAATGATGGGTCAGGATTTATCTAAAAGTATTACTGGTTTTGTTGGGTGGATTCAAGAATCTTTTGAAAATACGGACTGGCAAGGAGTAGGAAATGCTATTGTAATGGGCTTAACCAGCATAGATTGGATAGGAATACTCAGTGGACTTGGAGGGATGCTTAAATCATTTGGGAGTGGAGTGCTTTCCTTATTATGGGGAATAATTGAAGGTGTAGGTCAACAAGCATGGACTTACATAACAAACTGGTTTAATGATAGTATTGTGCAACCGTTAAGTGAAGCTTGGAATAATTTTATGAATGACCCATTAGGTACAATAGGTGGAGCTATAAGTGGAGGACTTAGTTGGTTGCTTGATGCATTTTTAAATAGTGGTGCAGGAGATGCTCTAACCAGTATATGGGAATGGTTAAATACAAACATTATTCAACCTTTGCAAGAAGCATGGGGACAATTCACAAGCGACCCATTAGGTTATTTGATGAGTGGGGTTGAATTTGGAATTGGAATGCTCCTTGATGCATTACTTGGAAATGGAGATACAGATGCTTTAACCAGCATATGGAACTGGTTAAACAATAGTATTATTCTACCATTACAACAAGCATGGAGTCAATTTGCATCAGACCCACTCGGATACCTTGCAGGAGTAATTATTGACATAGGTCAATTCTTAAATAGTTTATTCGGTGATGTATGGACTGGAATAACTAATTGGGTAAATGATAATATTATACAACCAATAAGTCAAGCAATACAAACTGGTTTGGCAAACATACCTATTCTTGGAAGTATTCTTCAAATGTTAGGCTTAATTGATGGAGGAAATCAAACCGCATCAGACAAGGGTAAAACATTAGGAGATAAAATAGGAGAAGGATTAAAACAAGCAATCTACTCCATACCAATTGTTGGGGATATTATTCGTATTTTAGACCTGATTAATGGTACTTATGGTACAGCTAACAGTAAAGGTAAAGGAGTAGGTAAAAACATTAAAGAAGGTGAGAAATCAGGTCATCAAGGGACTTCTGGTAATGTTGCATCTGAAATGTTAGATATTGTTAATGCAGTTGCTAAAGCAGTAGTTCCAGCATATAGTGCAGCAGTAAAAGTAGGGCAAAGCATATGGAATGGTATTAACAGTATACTTCAAAGGCATTCACCAGGTTTTATTCATGACCAAGTTAAAGCAGAATTCCAAAATGATTTACCATCTGCGATTCTTGGAGCTACAACTAAGGTTTATGATAATGCAGCTTTAGTTGGTCAAGCTATGGTTGATGGTGTTACTCCGAGTGTTGATACTTTACAAACTCAAGTTTCTGATGCTTTATCTCAAACATATGATATTCCTCAACTTGATCCGGCTGTTGCTCAAATGTTGCAGGTTCAGGGTATGGATTCTTCTGCTAATCAAGATGCTTTAGCTCAGTATCAGTCTGATGCTCAATATGCGGAGCAGTTGAATTATGATACTAGTATGAATACTATGAATACTTTTAGTACTTTGGGTACTGTTGTTGATGGTGTGTTTAATGGTATGGGTACTAGTATGGTTACTGCTTATACGGGTATGAATACTAATCAGCAAACTTTGTTGACTGGTATGACTACTAAGAATCAACAAGCATATAATCAGATGCAAACTCAAACTACCACTAGTTTGAATAATATGAGGAATAGTACTCAGAATGTTACTAATCAGATGACTAATGCTTGGGTGCATATGAAGGATAATATTGTTGCTAGTGCTAATCAGTTGAAAACACAATCAACAAGTCATTTTAATCAGTTAAGTGGCACTATCGGTCGTTTTTACCGTAAATTGCAAAATCCAAGTAGTTGGGGAGCAGGTGACCCTGATTCAACTCCAAGATACACTAATCGTGGGAGATATAATCGTGGTGTGAAAGCAGTTAATCGTGTTTTCGGTAAAACAAGTGGTAGTGCAGGCAGTCCAAGTTTAACTTCTAGTTTTGGGAAACATGGAGCAGGAGCTCCTCCAACTGGTTTACCTGAATCAATGAAGTTAAATGATTTGCTGAAGATGATGTGTCCTAATGGTTCTTGTATTGGAACAAATCAAAAAGTTAATGTTAATGAGTTCTTGGCAAGTTTCATGGATGGTGCTTTTGGTACTTGGAGAGATTGGAGTCCGAAACATTTCAGTAAAATTAAAAACACCACTAATGAGTGGGATGCTAAATCTCCAAGGATTATGGGTTGGATTGATACTAATACTAATTTTAAAGTTAAAAGATTTTTGAATGGTCAGCCTAATGTTAGTTTTGAGGAATTCAAACGTATGGCTGAAGCATTGTTTAGTGCTATTCAATATGATTTTTATATGGATAGTAGTAAGTGTGGTAATTGGGTTGCTGCTTTGCAGACTGGTTCTGTGAATTGTTATGATGGTACTAATGCTTTATTGGCTTTGGCTCGTACCTGTGGTTTTAGTGGTAGTATGGCTCATGGTTCTTGGAATGGTGTTCCTCATGTGTGGGCTGTGATTAATGGTCAGAAAATGGACACTACTGGTTGGCAAAAGAGGAGAACTTGGACTCCTTCAGCATCTGCAGGTTCACCTTCTGGAAATATGGATATTGGTAATACAACAAACAATTCTATAACTGTTTCTGTCCGTATTGAGGGTGATGTGTACGGTGTTGATGATTTGGACAGTAAAATACAGAGTGGAGTTAAAAAGGGCATGGCAGAAGCTATGAATACTTCGAATATTATAGGAGTTTAACAAAACACTCATAAATACACTTTTTACATATATATGAGGCTATCTATTTAAGGTAGTTTCTTCAACTTTTTTTAGGAGGAAAAACAACATGGTACAACAAAGTTTCGTATTTGACATGACATTAATCGAAACATTCTGGGACAACTGGAATAAAACAGGATGGTATGGTGCAGACACCATGACACCATCAAAAACAGACTATGAAATAATCATAGCAGACACATCAGACACAAATCAATTACATGATATTGATGATGCAATAGAAAATGGACAATTAAAAAACACAGTCAACATTCACACAGGCAAACTTGCAACAGTCAAATTAGTGTATGGTGGAGAAAGTGGATCATGGGAAAGAACAATCTCATTCCCTGAAGACAGCACAATAAATATTGGCGAGGATAATATTTTTGTGAAAGCATTATTTATCAGACATGCAACAACTAAAAAAGTAATTGCATACTGTATTCTCTCTGATAGATTCCCATGCACTAATAAAATAATTATTCCTGCGGGAACTATTGGTTGGAGGATTAAAGAAAATGTGAGGTGTGATGCATGAGTGATACTGAATATATTTTTAATTTCAGAAGAGTTGATGATTTCTTAGATAATATTAATCGTGAAGGTTATTTTGATACTGAAGATATGGATGGTTTGAATAAGAATTTTCGTTTTATGGTTTCAACTGATTGTCCTGACAATATTAATGATTGTCTTGATGAGTTTGGTACTTTGAATAATAAAGTAACTTTGATAGATATTGGGGATAATGGTTTGGTTGCGATTAATTATAATCATGGGATTAATGGTAATCGTTATATTAGTATTGCTCAAGGTAGTTTTCAAATTGATGTTGGTGATGGTTTCACTGATTTGAAAGCTTTGTTTTTATGTAGTGCTGATACGGGGTATGTGATTGCTTATAGTATTGTTCCGAAGACTGTTCGTGTTAAGAATGAGGTTGTGTTCCCAGTTAATGGTGTGATTTGGGATGTGAGGACTGAAGTATGAATCAAACAGTTAAATATGCAACCAGTTTTGATGAAGTGGCTCATGGTGGAGTGGATTCTACTACTTGGAAAGATTTGAATAATATTCTTCAAGATACTGATACTTTTGCAACGGGTTCTTATGTTGATGGTAAAGTTCCACAGCAATTATATGTGTATGGTTTTCATTTGGATTTGAATGAACACCAATATATTAAGGATATTACTTTTGAAGTGAAATTATCATGTAATTCTTCTGTTAAAACAACCGCTCCAGTAGGATTTGTGAATTATGGTAGAAGTATTGGGCATAATAATTTAGATTTCACTAATACACTTAGAGTAGATAATGATAATCTTGTTAGTGTTTATAAAAATATTTATTCCTATAAAATAACTGAAGCGGATTTACTTAGTAAAAATATTAAGAAATCAGAGATTAATTCTAACTTATTTGGTCTTATTTTACAATTCCCACCTAATCAGTTAGATTCATCAGGTTTAATATATTTGGATTGGGTTAGAGTAACTGTTAATTATGAAACACCTTATTTTGTGTTTGGTTCTGATTTCCCATTTACCTCCCGACAAGTGGATAGTTATAGTGTAGTGAATAATTTAGGGTATAATACTTCCTGTGGATTGCCATTTACTGCTAAAATCCAAATACAGAATATGTCCGCATCTAATTTGAAAGGTGGGGATAAATTAGAAGTGGATTTACCTAAAGGATTGCATATTAAAGATGTTGCTTGTACAAGATGTGAATGGGATAATAACACTAATACTTTAACATTGTTAAATCATGGTAAAAGTGGTGTTTGTTATGCTACATTTACATTCTACGGAAGAACAAGTGGTTATAAGTTAGTTAGATTCCATGGGGAGAATATTGGTTCATGGGATAGATGGTTATACATAAATAAAAATGCCAATATTGAAGCAGAAGCAGATGAGCAATTAGTTATCTCAACTAATGAATGTCATAAAGGTGCAGAGTCAATAATTACTGTTGATGGTAAAACTTTTAATAATGATGGTACTGCTGATTTTGAAGTGTTGCTTCCTAATCAAGGACAACCTTATAAGATAGTTGCTAATCTTGACCATTGTAGTAAAGATGTTACTGTTAAATCAGTTGATGTTCCTAATGGATTAATATCTTTTAATGTTCCTAAAGGAGAGTATGTTGATGTTAGTTTTGATGTTTATTTTTATCCGGTGAAAACTGGTGATGCTACAGTTGAAGTAGTAGCTACAGATACTCAAACAACATATTCTTATGATTATTTTGTGGAAGCTCCTTATGATTATGTGTTTTCTTTTAACTGTAAAGATACTGATGTTTGTGGAGGTAGATTAGTTTCAACTGTTGAAACTGGAGCTTATATTTTACCTTGTAGAACTGTAGAGCCTGAAAGTATTGTTAAAGTTAAAAAACCTACTTTATGTGCTAAAAGATTTGATGATATTGATTATATTGGTTGTGTTAAATTAAAACAAACACATTACAAACCGAAATCCACTTTTAAAGATACTTTGCTTAATACTTATTATAAGAATAAAAGGTATATGGGTAAAAAAGGAGCTATTGATGAGGATATAAGTTTGAATGTGAGATTGCCTCCTGTTGATGTGTCTACAGTTCAAGGTATGATTGAAATGGATAAACCAATTCCTATAAACACTAATCATTTGTGTTTTGAAGGAGATGCTCTTAATCATCGTGGTTGGTGTGAAATTTACAAGATTACTACTGATAGAGTAGGTAATAATCCATTATGGTATGATTGTGATATAGATGTAAAATATATTACACATAATATTAATACAAGATTTTTAATCAATAAAGGAAGCAGAGTTTCTGATTATTTCCTCCCAAACCTGCTTAAACCAACTTATAAAAGTGGTTGTGACTTAAGCGATGCATTTTACTGTAGTTCAACTGGAACTATTGGTTATAATGGGGATAATGTTGATGTGAACCGTAGAAATATTGTAGTGTTAGATGAAAAGGAATATTTTAAAATAAGGTCACAGGATAAATTATCAATCAAATGTATGGTTGATATGAACTGGGTAAGTACGGTTAACACAGAAGAAAGAGATAATCATGTTTCAAGAATATTCCGTTTAGTTGATAGTATTTCAGGTAATACAGTATTTGAATATGAGTATTTTGATTTTACACATGATGGAGAAGAGCATTCTTGCAGAGTTATTGGAAGAGTATTATATAAAGATGCTTATAAAGTAATGATTAATCGTAAAATCCAATTAGCTAATGATGCTACTGAACCAAATACAGGAACTCCATTATTTGGTTCTGATTTACAATTTAAATTGTTGAATGATAAATTAACTGTTGTTGATACTGGTTTCTCTGGTAAAGAATTAATATTAGAAGACATAGCTCTTGAAAATGGGGATTATTATTTTGAAGTGGAATTAAGAAATAATAATCAAGACTTGGATGCAACTCCAGTTATACATTACTTCAATTATCAGTTAAGTGAATTAGTAATAAGTAACGAGTACAGTCCATATTATCAAAACTTGCTTGTAAGTCCATTCCCAGTCCCAAATAAGGATATAATTTATACAAGAGATTCTGAAGATGGAACTATCTTTTATTTAAATGATGATGGGACAGAATGCAGTTATAATTTAACACCATATTATCAATATCATACTGGAGTTAATTTAGAAAGCAAGGAAGGAATACAATTAGTTAATTTAGATAATAGTCATTCAGTAGTTTACATTACTAATGGTTTAATTCGTGTGGGAATAAATCGTTTAAATGGGAAACTCACATTGTACAAGTATGACCGTATAAGTAAACAATATATTTTAACTAATACTTTGCAACTGACTAAGTATGATGATATGAATATTAACAGTTTTACTGATGATAAAATAGAATTCCAAATATCAGATACTATTTTAACTGTTTGGAGAGGAAGACCTTTTGTAAGAGTATCCCACCCTACAGAGGATATTAACTTTTTAGATGAGTTTATTCGTGTGTAT